>Ga0209648_10002875_pt1 | contig 14350 bp, 12 predicted proteins | sample GraSoi2013_115cm_FD_185830 | JGI IMG/M metagenome (GOLD analysis project Ga0209648, IMG submission 185830) | Grasslands soil microbial communities from the Angelo Coastal Reserve, California, USA - Sample 9_17_2013_115cm (SPAdes) (version 2) | ecosystem: Environmental > Terrestrial > Soil >...
TAATAGTTCAACGCGCATCCGATGGCCGAGCTGGCAATTGGAATCAGGCGTCCTGCCCACTTCTCCACCACCTCGGCGCCGGCCTTGGCGGCGATCCGCTGGATCACGCGCGGGACAAACTTATTGACTACTTCCTTCTCCAGCAATTCGCGGCCGATGTCGACCCCGGCGGCGCTGGCCGCCGCTATCCACAGCTCAGCAATCTCGTCTTCGGTGTTCAACTCGAACCCGTAAATCAGGCTGAGCTTCTGGATGGTGCGCATGGTAATGGCAGAAAGAATGCCGAGATCTGGCACGATGGTGAGGATTCCGCCCAGACCAAGCCCGGCTCCCTCCGCCGCTGCCATCTTCATCCCGCCGCGGATCACCGTCTCCGCCACATCGTCCAGGCGTTCCACCGGCAGCGTGTAAACGCCATGAAACGTAGCAACGGGCAACCCGTGCGCCACGCGCAGCTGCATGAGAAAGCGTCCCGGATCGACCTTGATCGTGTCGTAGGTGCGGGTCAGACCACCGCGGATCGCACCTTCGACGCGCCGCCGCATCCACGATTTTTTCTCGTCGGGCATTTCCAATATGAGTTTAACAGCCGAGCTTTATTCTGAATTTACGAGTTTGTCATCCCGAACGAAGTGAGGGATCTGCACTTTGCGGCGAACTGCAGATCCCTCACTTCGTTCGGGATGACAATTCTTAAAAAGCGTCACTCGCGCACCGACCCATACCCGCCTTTCAGCGCGACCTGATGAGCGCAACTCCAATGACGGCCCTGTGCTAGCATCAATTCTGCGAATGCCAACTGGAAAACTGCATATTGTTCCCCTCGGCGGCATGGGCGAGTTCGGTATGAACTGCATGGCCATCCGCTTCGGCGACGACATCATCGTTGTCGATGCCGGCCTGATGTTCCCGGAAGCCGAGTTGCTGGGCGTCGACATTGTCGTCCCCGACATTTCTTACCTGCTCGAAAATCGCAAGCATGTGCGCGGCATCGTCCTTACGCACGGGCATGAAGACCACATCGGAGCCCTGCCTTGGATTCTCAGCGAATTGAATGTTCCCGTCTGGGGCACCGAGTTCACGCTGGCCTACGTCGAAGATAAACTCGACGAACACCAACTCCTCGACGACTCCGACCTGCGCGAAATCCGTCCCGGAGAACGCTTCAAGGTCGGGCCTTTCACCGTTCATCCGCTGCAGGTTACGCACAGCCTGGTCGAGTGTGTGGCGCTTGCCATCCACACGCCGATCGGCGTGGTGCTGCATACCGGCGACTTCAAGGTCGATCCGACGCCCACCGACAACCGCCTCTTCGACCTGCACGGTTTCGCCGAGTACGGCAAAGAGGGAGTGCTGGCGCTCTTGCAGGATTCCACCAACGTCGAGCGCAAGGGCTACACTCCGAGCGAGCGCGCAGTCCACCGCAAGTTTGAAGAGGTATTTGTCCGCACCAAGCGGCGTCTGTTCATCTCCTGCTTCTCGTCTTCCATTCACCGCATCAAGCTGACCGTCGACATGGCGCGTGAGCACGGCCGCAAAATCTGTTTTCTCGGCCGCTCCATGGAGAATTCCTCCGAGATCGCCGAAGACCTGGGTTATATCCAGATTCCCGACGGCATGCTGATCCATCCCGGCGAAATGAAAAACTTTCCGCCTGAGAAAGTTTGTGTCCTCATCAGCGGCACACAGGGCGAACCAATGTCGGCGCTGTCACGGGCGGCGGTGGATAACCACAAGCACGCCAAAATCGAAAAAGGCGATACCGTCGTCCTGTCGTCGCGCATCATTCCGGGCAACGAAAAAGCTATCTACCGCATGGTGGATCACCTGTTTCGCCGCGAGGCTTTTGTCATCTACGACGACGGATCTTACCCGCCGATTCACGTCAGCGGACATGGCAGCCAGGAAGAATTGAAGCTCATCATCAACCTGGTGCGGCCGAAATATTTCATCCCCATCCACGGCGAATACCGGCAGCTCAAGTTGCACGCCGAGCTGGCCGGCTCCATGACTGGAGCGGTTGGCAAAGTGATGCTGATCGAAACTGGAGACGTCCTCGAAATCGATGAGCTCGGCGCGCGCAAGGCCGGCCGCGTCAACGTGGGCCGCGTCTGCATCGATTCCGGGTCCCGCACCGACGTGGTCGAAGACATTATTGTCAAAGACCGCCGCCATCTCAGCGAAGACGGATTCGTGATGCCGGTCATCGCCATCAACAAGCTCACCGGACGCGTCGAAACGTCGCCCGAGATTGTGACGCGCGGGTTCAATCCCGGCGACAACGGCGTGATCGAGCGCATCAAGGAGATCGTCATCGAGACGCTCGATTCCTCCAGCGCCGAAGAGAAAGCCGACTATGGCGTGATCAAGGAGAAAATCCGCACCGATTTGAAGCGCTACATCTCGCGGCAGAACCAACGGCGGCCGCTGATTATGCCGGTGATTCTGGAGATCTGAGTTCGTCAAATCCAACCCCTGTTAGTCTATTCAGGTTGACCGAGGCCTAGGCTGGCGGTAGGGTGGGAGAGTGTAACAGAAAACGATGGGTGGGACACCGGGCCTAGAGGTCAAGATCCACCAGAAACAGGACCCATTAACGTCTGCTCACCGTCGTCGTCAGCGGTTTCACCCCACAGATCCCACAGAAATTCCACCTGAACATCCTCATACGCATTGCGAATTGCGTTCCTCGTGCACGCTTCGTCCTGCTTCAACACCGAAGCTATAGAAAGTACTAGCTTCTGGGCTTGCGCACGTGCCCCGTTGTCTTCGCTGTCCAAATCCTCTTGTATAGTTGCCAACTCGATGGCTCCACGGATGCCACACGGCCTTAGAAGCTCCGCGTTATCGGGAAAGTAATCCAGCAAGATTGCCTGGTCGATGAGGTCCAGAATGGTTTTCCACTCGATATTCGTTCTCATCAGGAGTTTGATTGGGTCGGCGGTGGCCAAGTGCTCGGCGCTCTCGAACCCTTCGGCTAGAAGACGCTCAATCATGCTCTCCGAAAGCCCTTGGAGCCTGTGAAGGGTCGGCTGCTCTGCGGGTTGCAGTGAACCGCTGAACTTGAGTCGATCCCTCGCCTGCCCTTTAACCAGTTCGAGAAGCTCCTTTACCGGGAAAGCACCAACCGCAAAAGCAACTGTAGCCTTCAGCGGATCTGCGAACGGCTTGGACAGGATCGGAGCGAGAACGGACGCGACGAGCATGCGCAGCCAAACTTGATGCAAGGCGACGGGGGATAATTCGACACTTTCAAACCTTCTTAGAACATCATAGATGCCCCAGATGAGCGCACCAGCGAGACCGGCAATTGTCTCTAATGGCACGCGTCGAATCTCCTGTTCGACATCGCTCGGGAGACCGAGGTGGAAGCCAACCCGTACAAATGTTACGACAACGAATAGCCCTCCAACCAATCCATTCATCGCAAGGGGGGAAGTAGTACCTGCTCCTGCCAACCTTACGATAAAACATGCTGTTTACGGTTGCCCCAACTGTCCTTTCTTCGCCACCCGGAGATCCAAAGGCATCTAGGTAGAGGGTGAGAGTTTTCCCCCGACTCATAATGCTCTTGATCTCATTACGCCTGCCCCAGAGCATCGCTCTGAACCCTATATGAATTAGCAGAAAGAACACTCCAGGGACGAGCACGATGAGCCATAGAATAGCTATTGTTACGTATCCAGTTTGCATAGCGCTCCCTTCTTCAGTCCAGCTTGGGCGCTGTAGACTATAGACCAACCTGCTTTACCATTCTAGCCATTTGTTTTCGGTCCTTAACATACTCGCCAGTAAGCCCCGGATGGTCGCGCAGTTCACGAACTGTGGTTTCCTGGTGGGATCCGCTCGCCCCAGCGTTTCACTCTGGCGGAGCGACTAATGCCAATGCTCAAAACCAGACAGTTATCGCAGCGCTGAAGCGCTGCTGCTCCCAAGATCGAGCGCGAAATAGAGTTTCCGGGAGTCTGCTAGCCCAGCGGGTTCTTCCAGCGCAGCCCCGGAAACCTCGCAAAATCGCGATCCGCCGTATAAAGCACGCCTCCATACTCAATCGTCAGCGCCGCGATCTGCGCATCACTCACGAGCGGGCCCGAGGCGCGCCCTTCTAAGATCATTCGTCTCAACACGGACCAATGCTGATCCCCGGGCACAAGGATTTGCACATTGGGCTGTTGTAGCCATTCTTCTACTATGTGCACAGCTTGCTCCACAGCCACACGCGTTCCCGCCAAACGCCGATTCGTGATAACTCGGAGGAAAGCGGACATGCTTTGCCAGGGCAATCCCACTGCTTCTACTCCGGACAACACGTTCTCCAGCCAGACCAGGCTCTTCTTATGGTCTGCTGAAGCGAGATCGTACGCATAAATCAGCAGATTGGCGTCAATTACGATCACCGATGGTCGGGCCCTTCCAGGTATTCCAGAAGCTCCTCGACTTTTTCAAACGGAGGGAGGCCCAGATTTAACGGCTTGACGCGAAAGGGTTTCCGAGTGGGCTGCTTCGAAGCATTCAATCCGAGGCGCAGAAAGCGATTCACCACCTGCTTGAACGATTCGCCGGAGCGGCGAACCTCCTTGTTCAGCAGGCTGGCCACATCCTCGTCGAGCGTGAGGGTTGTTCGCACATCATGATGATACTATTATCGACATCATGATGTCAAATAGCACCCGGCGATGAGTTTCTGCCATCAGTTGCAAAAGACCGATGAAAAAGGCACTCTGAAGTCGTTCTATGGTATCTCTGCACGACATTCGCGCGGCTAAAGCGCGTCTGGACGGCATCGCTGTCCGCACTCCGTTGTTCGAATGGACGGGCACGGCGGATCAGCGCAAGCTTTTCCTCAAGCTCGAAAACCTTCAGCCCATCGGCGCTTTCAAACTGCGTGGCGCTTATAACAAGATCGCATCGCTTAGCGAGGAAGAGCGCCGCCGCGGAGTTATTTCCTATTCCAGCGGCAATCACGCGCAGGGAGTGGCCTACGCGGCGCGGGCGATCGGCGTGAGGGCCATCATCGTCATGCCCAGCAATGCTCCCCGGAACAAGCTCGAAGCGACCGCCGCTCTCGGAGCAGAGATCGTCGCCGTCGGTCCCAGCAGTGAAGAGCGCCGCTTGCGCGCGGAACAACTTGCCGCCGAGCACGGATACGTGATCGTGCCGCCCTACAATGACGAAAAGATTATCGCCGGTCAGGGGACCGTTGGGCTCGAAATCCTCGAAGATCTTCCCGACGTCGAAACCGTGCTGGTCCCGGTAGGCGGAGGTGGGTTGATCAGCGGCGTGTCTGCCGCCATCAAGCTCAGCAATCCCAACGTGAAGGTGATTGGCGTCGAGCCTGGGCTGGCTGCCGATGCGCAAGCCAGCTTGCGCGCGGGGCGCATCGTCTCCTTCCCGGCCGAGCAGGTTTCGCAGACGCTGGCCGACGGTCTTCGCACCCAGAGCATCGGCACGATCAATTTCGAGCACATCCGCGCTTATGTCGACGACATCGTCACCGTGACCGAGGACGAGATTCGCGAGGCCATGCGCGCACTGAGCGGGAACGCGAAAACCATGGCGGAACCCAGTGGCGCCGTGGCTCCAGCCGCATTTCTTTTCCACGCCGACGAGCTGCCCAACACAAAGATCAACGTAGCCGTGATCAGCGGTGGGAACATCGATCCAAAGTTGCTCGCCGAGTTGCAGAATCGCTGATCGCTTCTCAGACCACCAAAAGCGTGCCTTCCCCTTGTTGTTCCCCTGTGTTCCTTTGTGTCTGTGGTTCCGCTTTTTGACGCTGCGTACGACGAACAACCACAGAGGACACAGAGGAACACAGGGTCACACAGGGAAAGCCTCCCGCGCTATTCGTCCTTCGAGCGCCGCGAATGTACAATCCTGAGTTTCCACCCGAGGGCAACTTGAACCGCTGGCTCGATCAGTTCTTTGAACTCTCTCATCACCAGACAACCGTTCGCCGCGAAATCGTCGCCGGACTCACCACCTTCTTCACGATGGCTTACATCGTGGCCGTCAATCCCGCCATCCTGAAGACTGCCGGCATGCCGGCTGGCGCTTCGCTCACGGCCACCATCCTCACCGCCATTTTCGGAACACTGCTGATGAGCTTCTATGCCAACCGCCCTTTCGCCATCGGTCCGTACATGGGCGAAAACGCTTTCATCGCGTTCACTGTGGTTCATGTGTTGGGCTACACGTGGCAAAGCGCTCTGGGCGCGGTGTTCCTGGCCGGAATCCTGTTTATTCTGATGACCCTGTTCCGCCTCCGCCAGTGGATGGTTGACGCCATTCCCACCACGCTGCGTTATAGCTACGCCGTGGGCATCGGATTGTTCCTCACCTTCATCGGATTGAATCAGACCGGCATCGTCACCCTAGGATCGCCCGGCGCGCCGGTGCGGCCGGGCCATCTGACTTCGCTTTCCGTTCTGCTTTCCATATTCGGTTTCCTGCTGATGACGGTGCTCACCATTCGCCGTTTCCCGGCTGCGATTCTTAGCGGCGTTCTGGCCACCGCTCTTCTCAGTTTTGCTACCCGGGTCGCGCCGGCGCCGGAAGGTTGGGTCAGCCGTCCGCCCAGCCTCCAGCCTGTCTTTTTCCAGTTCGATCTGCACAGTCTGCTTAGCTGGGGATTTTTTCCTGTCGTCCTGACGATTTTTGTCATGGCATTTGTGGACACCATGGGCACCCTTATCGGGGTGTCGGCGCGCGCGGGCTTCCTCGACAAAGACGGTAACCTGCCGCAGATCGAGCGCCCAATGATGGCCGACGCGCTGGCCACAACCTTTGCCGCCGTGATTGGCACCACCACATCCGGCGCCTACATCGAGTCCGCCACTGGAGTAGAGGCCGGGGGCCGAACCGGCCTGACCGCGGTCATCACCGCGCTGTGTTTCGTCGGGACTTTATTCTTCGCGCCATTCATCTCCGCCATCCCGCCACAGGCCTACGGACCGGCACTCATCTTCGTGGGATTGCTGATGCTGACTCCGATCACCCGCATTCCCTTCGACGACCTCACCGAATTGGTTCCAGCGTTCGGCGTCATCGTCCTCATGGCGTTTACTTACAACGTGGGAATTGGCATGACTGCGGGCTTCATCTTGTATCCTTTCTGCAAACTGGTTTCGGGGCGCTTGCGGGAGGTTCGCCCGGCGCTCTGGGCGTTGACCGCTTTGTCGCTGCTGTTTTTCGTCTTTTATCCGTACACGTAGTCGGTTTAGAGAAGCCAGGAGCATTCCGATGATTCGTTTTGGCATAGCAGGTTTTGGCTTGCACGCCGTGCGGCGTCTGATGCCGGGCTTCGCTCTGGCTCGGGATTGCAAAGTGGTCGCACTATCGCGCCGGGATTCCAACAAGGCACGCGAGGCCGCCGCGCAGTATGGCATCCCGCATGTATTCGCGTCCACCGGAGAGCTCAGCCGCTGTCCTGAAGTCGATGCCGTGCTCGTCACTACTCCCAATGCCTGCCACCTGCAGGACGTCCTCACCGCGGTGGCTGCGGGCAAGCCGGTGCTTTGCGAGAAGCCTATGGGCATGGACGCGAACGAATGCCGTCAGATGGTCGAAGCGACGCGCAACGCCGGCGTTCTCCTGGGCGTCGCCCAGGTCTTTCGCTTTGAAGAAAGCACGGCGAGATTTCGCGAGCACGTTGCCGCTGGTGACATCGGCCGCCCAATTTTCGCGCGGGCGGAGTTCTCGTATCGCGGTTCAGGCCACGGTCGCACCTGGCTCTACAACCGCTCGATTGGAGGAGGTGGCCCTATCGCTGATGTGGGCGTCCATTGCATCGATGCCTTGCGTTACATCCTGCAGGACGAACCTCGGCGGGTGACCGCCGTCGGTAGGCCAGACGAACAATCGGGCGACGTAGAAGCGGCGGCCGTCGTCACGCTGGAGTTTCAGCGGGGCACGCTGGCCACGGTGCTGGTTTCAACTCGTGCCCACTACCGCACGCCGCTGGAGATTGTCGGTAATGCGGGAGTCCTCCGGGCGGATGATGCACTCAGTGTCGAACATCCGATTAAGCTGGAACTGTGGCGCGAGGGACAACGCGCCGCCGAAGAAACGGTTTCCAACCAACTCGCCTACGCTAGGCAGGTGGATGCCTTCGCCGCCGCGGTCGAAGGACGGGAAGTGTTTCCTGTGCCTGGCCACGAAGGCTGGCGGAACCAACTCATTCTGGATGCTGCCTACCGCAGCCTCTCTTCCGGAAAAAGTGAAGAGCTACCGGCCTTCTCAGACGACGCTGGCAAGTAATCCCCGGAAGCTATCGGTAAGCAATCGCTCTGGAGAGATTGGGGCTTGCCCCGACTTGGGCGCGGGCCAGACGCGGCAAGCCGCGTCTCTACGGGAAGTCACCGGGACTTCACTGCAAATAAGAAGCGCCCCGGATCCATAGGATCACGGGACGCCCGAACAGCCCTCCCCCAGAACTGCTCACCCGTAAAAATATGGCAACTCGCGCGGAAGCGGAATTCCACTGTTGAGCGACGAATGGCACAGACGAGCCAGTGCTAAACGCCGGGTCCGTGGTAACATGGCCTACCTCGCGATTGGTTTACTACCCAGTCGCACAAGGTTCTGGAAGCGGCTTCCCGAGGTTGAATTTTTCTTCTTGTGGCGAGATTTCCCCTGCCGACTCCGCACACAGTTGTTCCATTCCACAGCCGGGCTGACCGCCTGCGGGATAGAGCCTCTGGGCGATTTGGGGAATGCGATTGTTGCTAGTGTGCAGCGAATTGCATCCCAAGATTCGGAACAGTTACGGTAAATGCTTGTAAGTTGTTGATAAACAACACGAACCGAGCTACAGCAGCTTTGGAATAGCAAATGCTCTAATGACCTGAGGCGACCTATACCTTGCACACAAGTATTTAGGTGAACTTGGGCAGAGAAAAAATTCGGGAGGGAATTAACATGAGGCGAGTGGTAGTTCTAGCATTACTGGCATTGGCGTTACCGATGGCCGCGTGGGCGAGCGGGATTGATCTCACAAACCAGTTTGGCTCGATTTCGATTTCGACTGCAGGCATCACTTCGGTGGGATCGCAACTGAGGAGCTGGGGCGGCTTCGCAACGGGAGGTTCGTTGGGCTCGGTGAGTTTCTCGACCGGCGCTCTGACCAGCGGCTCGATCTCTGCCGGCGGCACCTTTTCAGCAACGGGCTCGTCTTTTGTCGTGCTGGGCGTTGGTCCTTGGGCAAAAACATTAACGGGAGCAACCAAGAACCCCGTAACGCTCTTTACCGGCAGCTTCGTCGGTCCGATTAACTGGACTCTGACGAGCGCGCCGGGCGTCAAGAACCTGACCTACACGCTCAGCGGCACAATCACAGGCATGCTGTATAACGGTCGCATCGTGACTGGAACGGTTACCGAGAACCTCTACACGGTTAACGGACAGCTCCTGGCTGGTATTGGGCACATCCGTATGGGTACCACGAACCTCGCCGTCCCGGAACCCGGAACTTTGGGTCTGCTGGGAACAGGGCTTGTGGGTATCGCTGGAATGTTTCGTCGCAAGCTGATTGGAGCATAACCTGAATCTGTTGGCCGCCACTCAACTCATGGCCCCGCCGCCAGGCGGGGCTTTTGATTTTGAGCACAAGCTACTTGATGGCCTTCCCAAGAAGGTCGACTCCAGTCGAGCCAGCCCCCTTCTGCAGGACCGTTTCATGTTTCGCGGCCTTAGCCGAGCCTGACTGGAGCAGCGCTTTGAGGCAGCCCTATATCCTTCCCATCGTTACCGCGGTAACGGCCCGCGATGCCTTTGGCGTTGACCTTACCTTTGTCCAAACCTACAGTCAGGCGGAGGGGGACGTATGAAGGATATCCATGAGGTTTTGCGTCGCAAGCAGGCGCAGTACACGCAACTGGGTAAGCAGATCGAGATGCTGCAGCAGGCCGCCGAGAAACTGCGCGAAGTCGCGCCCTTGCTCGCCGAAAATGACAGCGAGGACGACAGCGCGGTGTTGACGGAAGTGGACGACGAAAACTCCAATGCGATGGCGGCCAAGGCCAGCGCTCAATCCTCACCTGCCGCGGCCAAGCCGGCGCGTAGCGTAACTCCGCGCTGGCCGTAAAAGCCGGAAGTTAGAAGAAAGGTGCGAGGAGAGAGGCTCGGTCCCGATGATATTGCAGGCACTGCTGGTGTCCAAGGATGACCCGACTGCGGAGACGCTGATTCAGGTCCTGGCACAGTTCGGCGTCGCGGTCGATCGGTCGAACGCGGCCGACGTCGCTGCGACGCGACTGGCGGAGGAGCGTTTCGATCAGGTCATAGTTGACTTCGATGCCGACTTCGACGATCCCGAAGGAGCCTCTCTGCTGCTCGAAGCTTGCCGCCGACTCGCTGGTCCCGACCGTAAGCCGCCCGTCACCGTTGCCTTGCTGCACGATTCCTCGCAGATCCGCTCGATCCTCGGCGCCGGAGCGCATTTCATCCTTACCAAGCCCCTCACCCCCGAGCAGGCTCAAACCACCTTGAGCGCTGCCACGGCACTGCTGAAGCGCGAAAGGCGGCAATCGTTGCGGATCGCCGTCCAGGCAGCGGCTTCGATTCGTCTCGACGAGAGCAATACGGTGGAGGGTATCCTGCTCGACCTGAGCACCGGCGGCCTGGATGTGTTGGCCGCCAAGCCCCTTCCATCGGCAGCCATGGTTCATGTTGCATTCCACCTTCCCGACGGTGGCGCGAGCATTGAAGGTGACGCGGAAGTCGCCTGGAGTACCGCTAGCGGTCAAAGTGGCCTGCGCTTTCTCGATATGGATGCCAGGACACGCGAGCTATTGAGCGAGTGGCTTGGTGCCCGCTCACACGATGCTTTGCCCGAAGAAACCGACGCCGCCAGCCAATGTAAACTGACCGACCTGAGTCTGGGCGGCTGCTATGTGCAGACAGAATCTCCTTTCCCTCAGTCCTCCGCCGTTGACTTGTGCCTGCGCGCCGCTGGAATGGAGATTCACACCGAAGGTTTGGTCCGGGTCATGCACCCGGGACATGGCATGGGCATCGAATTCCCTGCCCGGACAGAAGAGCAGCGCAAGAGCGTCGGCGACTTCATCGAATTTCTTACCGGCCAGCCCGGCGCTACTCCGCAACTGGAAACTTCTCCTCGCTCTCTCGTCGCCAACACCGTTGACCTCAACCAGACCAGGGACGGAGCCGACGCCGAGGATCCACTCCTGGAATTGCTGCGGACCGGTAATTCGCTGGATGAAGAAGCGTTTCTCGCCGAACTCCACCGCCAGCGTAGTCCGGCTGAGGATAGTCAGTCCATGGACGTCAGCCAATAAGTGTTCGCACTATCGCGCCTGCGATCCGACAAAAACCGATCCAATAAAAACCGGGAACCAGGTCGACACCCCGTCTTTGGTGTCGGCCCAGTCCCCGGTGGTCTGTTCTAGCGTTGATCGCAGATTACCTCGATATCCCCTCCTGAATGATTTCGCGCCGTTAATTTTTCCGAGAATTTTCTGATGCAATAGAATTGCTCGTCACGCCGCCGCAATGCTCTTCCGCCGGTGGAGACGCGGCAAGCCGCGTCTCTACAGGAAATCAAGGGCTTCAGGTAAGCTAAAGGCCATTTGCTCAGAAATCCGATCTCGCGTGCGTTGGTGTTGGCCGGCGTCTGTCTGCTGGCCATCGCTCCGTTTTTCCGGTGGGGCAGTCCCTCCGGACACGATTTCGAGTTCCACATGTTTTCGTGGATGGAAGTCTGCGGCCAATGGAAGGACGGCATAGCCTATCCGCGCTGGGCGGCGCTGGCGCACTGGGGATTCGGCGAGCCTCGCTTCCTGTTTTATCCGCCCGCTTCCTGGACCCTGGGCGCCGCGCTCGGTTCTGTTCTGCCCTGGAAGATGGTGCCGGGCGCGTATTGCTGGATTGTGCTCATGTTTGCCGGAGCGGCCATGTACCGGCTTGCCCGCGAGTGGCTCCCGGCCCGCGACGCGTTGTTTGCCGCCGCGTTCTATGCGCTGAATCCCTACCACTTGTTGATCGTCTATTGGCGGAGTGCATACGCCGAACTGCTGGCCGCGCCGCTGTTGCCGCTTCTGCTGCTGTGTCTTTTGAGGCTCCAGTCAGGCTTTCGTCCAACGCTATGGTTGAGTCTCACGTTGGCCGCCGCCTGGCTGACGAACGTACCCGCAGCCATCATGATTCACTACTCGGCCGCCGGCCTCGCGCTCCTTTTAGCCGCGCGTGAGGCCGCAAGTAAACGGTCATGGGGTCCGGAGATCTGGCGGCCCCTCGTCCGGACGGCGCTGGCGATGCTCTTGGCAGCCGGCTTGGCCTCGTTCTATCTGCTCCCGGCAATCTACGAACAGCGATGGATCAACGTGGGTGAGGTGCTGTCGCCGGGAGTCCGACCGCAGGATAATTTTCTTTTCACCACCATCGCCGATCCCGATCACAACCGCTTCAATCTCCTGCTTTCGACCATAGCGCTCGCCGAAATCGGCGTCCTCGCTCTCGCGATCTGTTTCTCCCGTCGCGGGCGGGCCGAACGCGCAAGGACAAGGATAGGCGCCACAGAGGCGCTCGGCACTCCAGTCGCATGCAGCGCGACCACAGTTGCCGCCGACCAACGCCCGTGGCTGCTCTCCGCCTGGGGCGCCGTCAGTACGGTCCTCTTGCTTTCGGTAAGCAATCTGCTCTGGCAGCACTTGCCCAAGCTCCGCTTCATGCAGTTTCCCTTCCGCTGGCTGCTGTGTATGAATGCCGCTTTGGCAATTCTTTTGACCATCGCCGCCAACCGCTGGACCTCGCGCTTACTGGCGTCGTCCGTTCTGCTGGCTGCGGTTATCCTCGCCGGCTATCGCATCCAGTCACCTTGGTGGGACACGGCCAGCGATATCCGCGAGATGAGCGTGGCGCTCGCCGACGGCACCGGCTACGAGGGCGCGGACGAATACGTCCCGGCCGGAGCCGACGCCTACGAGTTGAACAAAAGTCTGCCCCGTGTCAGCGACGACACGGGAGCGCCGGTTCCGAGCAAGGTGCTGGTGTGGGGGCAAACCGAAAAACGCTTCACCGTCCACGCCGCCGCCTCGCAAAATATAACGGTGCGCCTGTTCAGCTACCCGGCGTGGAGCGTCGTCGTGAACGGCAAGCCCACCGAAACCGGGAGAACCGATGTTACCGGCCTGATCGTCATTCCCATTGCCGCCGGAGAAAGCGAGGTGCGCATCCATTTTCGCCGGACGCTCGATCGTTTAGTCGGAGGAGTCGTCTCGCTGATCAGCCTCGGGCTGCTGATTGGCGCTTGGATCAAGACACAGCCGAAGACTCGGGCAAAACGGCAAATGTAGTCCCCCGAATTCACCTGTATCCCCTGTGGTTAAACGAAAAACCGATAACCACAGGGGACACAGAGGAACACAGGGAAACAGAGAGAAAGGCTCTCGTCTGATGGTGAGTCGTAAGATGGTACGTCGCGTCCTGATGGCAACCTCGAACGCGGGCAAACTCCGCGATTTCGCCGGAGCCGCCGTGCCCTACGGCATCACCATCGCAAACATCGCGCACTTTTCTTCTTTGCCCCAGGTTGTCGAAGACGGCACTACTTTCGAGGAGAACGCACGCAAGAAAGCGGAGTCTTACAGTCTGGCCGTTCCCGGCGAACTGGTTCTAGCCGACGACTCTGGCTTGGAGATTGACGCGCTCGGCGGAGCGCCCGGCGTTCATTCCGCCCGCTATGCGGCCGGCCAACCGCACACGGCAGACTGCAACACGGATGACGAAGCCAACAACGCGCGTGTGTTGCGCGAACTCGCCAGCGCCGCCGCAGGAGGACGCACCGCGCGATTCGTCTGCGTGCTGGCCGTGGCCCGAGACGGCGAGACGGTTCACACCTTCCGCGGCACCGCTGAAGGCGTCATTCTGGACGCACCCCGAGGGCACGGCGGATTCGGATACGATCCCCTGTTTTATTTCCCGCAAATCGGCAAGACCTTTGCGGAACTCAGCCCGATAGAGAAAGCGCAGTACAGCCATCGCGGCGCAGCTTTTCGTGCATTCCTGTCGTGGTATCAGACAACCTAGCACCCGATCAGAAAAAGTCCTGTCGTCAAGAGCGCGTCTACATCTTCCGCCTCCACAGATTGTTCAGGCTCGTTCGACGAAAATACGTACACACGCCGAAACTGGAGTCCCGCAATGATAACGGTTCCCTTTCCCCGGTAGACGAGGCGGCAGACGGCGGCTGATCTCTCCACTTCAGATTCCGTCAATGGCGCCCAGTCGCGCGCACCTACGGTCTGGGCATGATTTTGCTCGTTCATCGTAGTTCCTCTTAGGTCGAGATTCAGCATCGGGCTACCCTTGCCGCGCGGGGATTCAATGGGTC
>Ga0209648_10002876_pt1 | contig 14349 bp, 12 predicted proteins | sample GraSoi2013_115cm_FD_185830 | JGI IMG/M metagenome (GOLD analysis project Ga0209648, IMG submission 185830) | Grasslands soil microbial communities from the Angelo Coastal Reserve, California, USA - Sample 9_17_2013_115cm (SPAdes) (version 2) | ecosystem: Environmental > Terrestrial > Soil >...
AGAGTGCCATTGAATATCCCAGCTGGTGCCTTCGAGAAAAATGATGGCTCCAAGCAGAGCAGTCAGTCCCAGCACCAGGCGCAGCGTCGATACGGCTCGAAGTGAATGTGCCAGAGTTGGTGAGCTATTGAATACTACTGTCCCATCAATTGTCTTGGCCATATATGCAAAGTTCTCTTTCGTTTTTGTAGATGATTAAACCATTGAGTTGTACTAAGACATCCTTAAGTCCGGACATGAGAATATCTAACTAGCGAGACCAGTCACAGAATTGAGGAGGGACAGAACAATGTTGCTCAGTCTCTCGTTGACAATCAATATAGCTACATCATGTACGAGAAGTATGGCATAATTGTTACGATTTATAAGTTCAATATGAGATGATCAGACCCATTAGCTTGATTTGTGCATATGGAACATATATACTAGAAACATACTTTTAAAGAAGCGACGAGAGAAAGCGAGAGCAATGTATGGTTGATTTCAAACAGAAACTGGATGTATCAATTGACCAGCGCCTGCGCACCGACCCCGGTCATCTGGCTCCATTCTACTCGGCCTGATGGCCGCCCACACGTGGTCCCAGTATGGTTATTGTGGGATGGTGCAACCATTCTCATTTTTAGCTTGCCTGACACACAAAAAGTACGCAACCTCCAACACTGTCCTGCCGTCATGCTTGCGTTAGATTCAGAAAACCAGGGCAATGATATCATTATGCTTGAAGGGCATGCCGTTCTGGTCGACGATCGCAATGTGCAAGCAACGCTGCCTGCCTTTGCCGAAAAATACAGGTCTTTGAGGAGCTTGACAGCAGAAGCCTGGGCTGCGATGTTTTCACAGGCCATCCGCGTAACGCCGACCAGATTTATCTGCTGGTCGAAATGACTTTAAAACCGTCGATCTCTGTCATGAGGCGCTCAAGCAAGGTTGACCACGGGCGGGACTCCAGCACGGGCAAGCCGTAGCGCTGCGCCTCGGAGGTAAGCCATTGACCGTACAACCACTTCGCGCAGGCCTCTGTGCGCAGCTCATTTTCAGTCCGCTCAGCGATGCCTCGCCTGCGCGCCAGCATGTTGGTGAAGAGTATCTCTTCTTCGGGCTCGACAAGAAAGACCGCGCGGACGTGGCCACCGGCTGCTCGATCTCGTACTTCTGGGCGGGCGAACAGCGAGGGAAGAATGCCATCGCCTTCGATGATGAGGGGAGCTTTTGTATCGACATGACTGATGATGACGACCTCGATAGCCGGGGAGATCACTTCACCGACGGCGATGAGTCCGGAGCGCAGGCGCTCCGGGGGCAGGTTCCAGACGTCAGGCGTCTCCTCAAAAAAGTATAGCGCTGCCGTTTCTCGTGGGAAGGTGACGTGACTCCACTGGAGCGCCAGCCGCAGATCATCTACTTGAAGCCAGGACATGCCGAGGTGCAGTCCGAGCTGCCGCGCAACTATAGTCTTGCCAACGCCGGAAGGGCCGCCGAGCAGCAGCACCTGCCAGCCGGTTTGAGAGGTGGATATGGCCGTTCCTCCTGAAGGAGACTGATGTCATAATAACTATTAAGAACTCTTTGTTCGTTCACCTGCAGGAGTTTCAGAAGTCCATGCTTCTGCTCCCCAGTGTTCGACTGCTTGCCCATTGACAAAGCGAAGTATATCAAGAGTTTCTCGATCAATCTTTTTGCCTACCGGATGAGTGCTCTGCCACTGTAGCCGTGCAGCAACTATCTCACCTTCTGCAATGATATCTTCAATCGTTACATGGAGATTTGGTAATGACTTTCTAGCGCCTATGACAATCTGTTTGAATTCCTCTGGGCCGGTGACACCCAGCCAGGGTGGCCTCTGGTGATCAACATACTCAGAAGAGAAAAGTGAGTCGACCTCAGAAAGATTACCCGTATTAAACATTTCAATGATCTTTTTCGTCGCTATCTTATTCTTCTCCACATTCCCATTATAACAGATCAAATCGGCTCACAATATGCTAGTTGATCCCTTTTAAGATACAATGATTACGAAGGAAACGAGAACTGCACAAGTTAAATGGGAAAGCACCACGATGCGTAAGATCAGAGCCATAAAGGAAGATGAGATGATCGCCGTCTTTTTGTACGCCGAACTCCAGTCGCCACGTTTCTGCGAGAAAGTAGAAATGTACTTGCAACAGTTTGCGGTCGACCGGCGTCTCATTCAAGCGCCTGATCTGCATGACGAGCAAGAGAATGCCACGAGAAGAGCCCTCCTGGGAACCTACCGGGATTATGGCCAGGGCTGGGGATATTTTGAAGGCTTTCCAGAGCAACTGCGATGGGAGCGGATAGGGTTGACAAGGCAGGAGGTGGAGCAGGTCAAATACATCGAGTACGACTACTGGGTGGAACTCTCAGGCGGTTCGCGTTTGGCGAGAGACGGGGCGAGGCGCGCTCTGGCAGGGATTGATGTCTTTGGCTTGAGCAGCAAGTATTTCGTGGATATTGCTGAAGCCCTCAGACAGGGCGCACAGTTCCCCACGCTCATTTTTGTTGGGCGCGACGAAGAGAGTTCCCTCGTCGTGCTTGAGGGGCATACGCGGCTCACGGCGTATCTGATCGCGCCTGAATGTCTTCCGGCTGAGTTAGAGGTAATAGTGGGGTTTTCTGAGCAGATCACACAGTGGGGCTGCTACTAAAGGGTTATTTTGAGGGCAGACATGGCTGGGGCAAGCTCTGGTCCCTCGATAAATCGGGGACCTACAAGAGACGATCAGAGGCCGTCCCAGCGTCGTATAGTAGTGGCATCCCTTGCGGGTGCCATGTCCCTTGCCCCTGCCATGTCCGCCATCCGCACTCGAAGCAAAAAATGCACTACACCCTCTACGACTCGGGGCGGCTCAAAGCCAGTTTTAGCGTTTACCGGCTTCGACGGCGACGGGTCGGGCTTGACTCTGACCGCTGCCGATTGTAATGCGCTTGGGACGACTGGTCTCGCTCACAGGGACGATCACGGTAAGGATGCCGTTGTCGTACTGGGTCTGGATCTTGTCAGCATCGATGGGCCTGGAGAAGGTGATGGTGCGCTCAAAGGTGCCAGTGCCCATTTCACGCATTAACCAGTTCTTATGCTGGCCTTGCTGTTGACCCTCGTGCTGGTCATGGTGCTTGTTCTGATAGCTGTAGTGCCCCCTCACGCTCAGGGTATTCTGCTGGGCCGTCAGTTCGATGTCCTCAGGTTTCACACCGGGAAGAGCGATGTTCACCTCATAGCCACGATCCGTCTCACAGACATCCATAGGAACGATCATCGACTGCGAACCACCCATCCAGGTTGGGTTGACAAAACCCTGCGAAAAAAGCTGATCCATGGCGTTACGCAGGGTGAGTCCTTCGCGGAAGGGATCATAACGAGTCATTGACGCCAAATTGATATACCTCCTTTGTATCTTGCGGGATTTGCTTACGCTGTTTGTGAACATTTTAAAGGAGCAGGGGGAAGGCAGGGCTTCTTGCTCCTCTATTCATTATATTTCATTTAAGAATTTTTATTAAGAAATGTATCGATTATTAACACGTGAATTCATTTTTAAGGCGAATTATCTCCTTACATCATCGCTAAATGATGCTTGCGTTTGACCGGTCGCGTAAAATTGCCAATCTCGACGCCGGGGGCTTCTTGTTTTATTAGCTCAATCAGAGAGTGCATGCCAAGCGCCCTGCCCATTGATGCCAGCTCCGGCATGCGCGGCAGCAGTACCTCGGGATCGACGTTGAGGTTGCGCAACTGGATGAGCCGCAGGCCGGTTTCGCGCACGAAGCCAAGCAGTGCCTCCACTTCGCGCTCGCGGTCGATCATGCCAGGGAAGCACAGCAGGTTGATAGAGCTGTAGACGCCTGCATCGCGCGCGCGTTTCAAGGATTCCTTCACATCCTCAAAACTATAGCCAAGTGGGCGGTAATAGGCGGTGTATGTTTCCGGATGTCCAGAGATGGTGCTCGCGCGCAGGGTATCCAGGCCGGCATCGTAGAGTCGTTGCAGCCAGCGCGGATTGCTGGCGTTCGTATTGATGTTAATGACACCTTTACCAGTACGTACACGAATAGCCTTGATGGCTTGCTCGATACGCCGCCACTGCAACAAGGGCTCGCCTTCGCACCCCTGTCCGAAGCTGACAATGGCCTCTTCGGCATGTTCCAGGTGAGGTACGGCTACCTCGACGATCTCGTCGACGGTGGGGATGAAGGTCAAGCGATCCTGTGGTGAAATCAGGTTTTCCTCTTTAGAGATACAACCGATGCAGCGAGCGTTGCAGCCGGGAGAGACCGCAATTGCCATCTCCCAGCGGCCAAAGAAGAGGTTGCTGGCCGTGGGGCACGAGTAGTCAAGCGCACAGTGAGCATGCTGTGCTACGACGCGATTACCCGGGAAAGCAGCCTGTTTCTCGCGCACGAGGCGAGTCAAAGTGCGCCGGCTGAAGGCGCTGGGGTGCCATTTATGTGGGTCATCTGTGCGCAGGGCCGCCACATAGAGTTGGCCGCGCAGACCGGCGACAGCACTGTAGCCAAAGAAGGGTAACGGCTCCGTGCCTTGTACTTTTTCGTAGGCGGGCAACAGGGTGCGGGTGTAGCCGATGGGAAGCAGGACGGCGGCGGCACATCCGTGGGAGGCAGGGATCACGTGCTGTTCGCCGCCCCGTTTCTGCCCAACGGCCAGACGATCTGGCATCATTGCCAGCGTAGCCCCGCCAGGCAAGGGAATAAGATCAGTGGATTCCAGGGGACGATTGCCAAAGGCAAGCGCCTGCAGGCGGGGTTCTTCACGTATCTCGCCGTCAGGAGTGCAGTATACAAGGTATGGAGTCACTATGGCTATCCCTTTGTAAATGGATGAAGGTGAGTATGCGCACTGTCAATGCGCCTGTACAGGCGGTGGTGTTATGGGAATCTGTGGGTTGGTAGGATGTTCATCGGCATACTCATCATCAAAAAACCTGGGTAAGGTGGCCGACTGTGCACGAGCGGAGACGCGCTGTTCCAGTTCCCGTGTATCTTCATAGACAAAGCTGAGCAGGATATGGTCACCCCGCATGGTCTGGCAAGTATGACGGATGCGCGGATGTTCGGCCTCCATCCAGGCATTGACCATCCCTTCAAGGGCGGACATGCTGTCTCCACACTGAGTGCTATCAAAGCCTTTGAACCTGTACACATCCTTGTCCTTTCGGCCCGACAATCCAACTGTACTTTATGCCGCCAACACGATTGTTTCTCCTCCACCTTGATTGGTGACTATTGTATCATGCTGGTAAGCAATTTGCTAGACAGCGAAGTTTCGTCTGTCAGGCGCGTTATAAAGACGCTCTACCAGGCCGCAATAAATTGCGCAGCTACGAACCGTTTGTGTTCTCGTTCACAGCAGCAGGCAGGCTTCGGCTGCAAGCCAGAAGAGTTTTTCGCGCACGGAGGCGTGCTCAACCCAGTTGCGGTCATCCCACTCGCTGCCGCCCAGGTCATCGCCACCGTAGAGCAATTGGGCGAATTGGACGCCTCTAAACTGGGCAACAGCAAAAAATGCCGCGGCTTCCATTTCGACCGTCAAGCATCCTTCTGCCTTGCGGAGCTGCACTTTTGCGGGCGTTTCACGGTAGAGGGCATCGGTGGTCCAGGTTTTGGAAAGCAGGTAGTCAACCTGGTGGGCCTTGAGCACCGTTTCAAGGGCGGCAACGCCCTGCGGGCTGGCATCGACTTCCCGGCCTGGTGGGAGGTAGTGATAGGAGGTGCCTTCATCCCGCACGGCCGCCACCGGCACGATAGCATGTCCGACTGCAAGTGTACTATCAAGTACGCCAGCCCCGCCGCAGGCAATGAATTTCTTGCAGCCAAGGGCGATCACCTCTTCAAGCATACCTGCTGCCAGCGGCGCCCCAACGCCGGGATGAAAGACAGCCAGGCGCTTGCCTTCGACTTCGAGTTCATAGACCGGGTGCGTCCCAATCTCACTCTTCAGGTGTTTGATGACGCGAGCTGCATGCCGTTGAGATAGCTGAGTGATGACGTCCTGGAAGAAGCAGGCAACGGCATGCTCGGGGATATCGATGGGTTTGATGATACGCCCGGGTTCGAGCATGGCTTCGAGCGTGCTATCAAATTCCAGGATGGGGTAGTCATGTTGCATGTTCCTTCTCTCCTTGTATTTATTGGATTCGGCCTACGCGGGCGACCATAAGGGCCCACCCAGCCGCTCCTCACCGCACTCGCCCCTACGGTTCTGCGATATCGATTCTTACGCCCAGGTGCTGCAAGTCCTCAAAGAAATGGGGGTAGCTTTTGCTGATATGCTCAACGCCGCCGAGCGTGAGACCGCGACGACTACGGAGAGCGACGATTGCCAGGGCCATGAGCAGGCGATGGTCGTTGTGACCATCGACAACCACTCCGCCTTCGATGCCCTGGGGCTGCCCCTGCACGATAATGGCGTCCCGGCGGGGAGTGACTGCGCAGCCGACTCGCAGCAGTTCAAAGCACAGGTCATCGATACGATCGGATTCTTTGTAGTGGAGGTTCTCTATATTGTAGAAGATACTTTCTCCATCAGCGAAGCATGCAAGCGCGACTAGGACGGGCACGCAATCGATGGCACGGTCTCCATTCATCTCGATGCCCCGTAAGCGGCGCCCTCCACGCACCGTGATATTCTCCCCATCGATATGCAGATCGGCGCCCATCGCCTTCAGCGCTTCCAGCAATGCCTCACCATCCTCTTCGCCGGGGCGCAGGCGGGCCAGCCGCACCTCGCTCGCGGGGTCAGTCGTCACAGCACAGGCCGACAGCAGCGCGGCAGCGGAAGGATAGTCACCTGGAACAATGTAATCACGCGCCTGGTAGGCCTGTCCGCCGCCAATAAAGAAATGCTGCCATGTTTCGTCATGTTCGACAACGATACCGGCCTCGCGCAGCACGTTCAGCGTCACCTGCACCATTGCGCGTGATTTCAGGTCATCGACCACTACAATTTCCAGTGACTCTCCAAGCAGCGGCGCGAGGAAGAGCAACGAACTCAGGTATTGCGAACTACGCGCGCCGGAAATGGTTACTTTGCCGCCATGCAAGCGACCGCCGTGTATGGTGACTGGTAAATAGCCTTCGGGACCTGTGCCCTCGCATATCGCGCCGAGCGAGTTGAGAGCTTCCAGCAGTTCGCGGTTAGGTCGTTTTCCCAGGGACTGGGGGTAATCGGTGAGAAAAGTGACCTCTGGCAGGAATGCGCCCACACCGAGCAGCAGGCGCAGGACAGCCCCGGCGTTGCTGGCATTGATGGTGACAGGTTCTGTGCGGTGCGGCCGCCCCACGCCATGAACACATAGCACCTGCTGCTGCTCATCGCGCCAGGTAACCTCCGCTCCTAACGCGCGGCACCCACGAAATAACGCGTCGCTGTCATCGCTGGCGGCGGGAAACGAGACCGTACTTTCACCCTGAGCCAGAGTCGCGGCCAGCAGGTAACGCAGGGTATAGTACTTAGACGAGGGCAATACGGGCTCGCCGTAAATGTGATGTGCGGGAGCTATATATAGCCTCTTCCCTGTATAGGCAGGAACATTAAACGTTTCTTCTTGCATAGATACTCTATTCGTTGGAAAGCCGGGGCCTTCCAGGTCTTCCTCCTAAAAAAGCAATCATACTTCCCCTAAATTGTAACTCATTGCAAGAGAACACGTCGAGTCTAGAATATACATTTGTGTTACATCCCGACCTTTAAAAGTCCTACATTTGTTCGTCTTTTAGCTCATTCCCAATATACGTTTCGCTTTACGGAGCGACATACAAATGAATTACACTGTTATAACAAAATATAGTGGAAATTCAAACTTTATAAATAACCGTTATTTTTATCATTTGCACGTTATCTATACTTGACCTTTAGTGTATTTTCTGCTATACTCGGCACTGTTCGGCTAGTAACCACTCAGGTAGCTTTCCTGTGCCGCCTGTGGCGGCAGGCGAGGAAAAAGGAAGCGAGGACACCTCGCGCTCTGGCCGGGGGACGCAGTCCCCCGGCACCCCCTGCTGAGCAGTTACTCGGCTATAAATGATCTAGAGAAGAGGTAAGATCGTGTACCAGCAGCAAGTTGTCATTGTAGGAGCAGGCATCGTAGGGCTTTCGACCGCTTACGCTTTACTGAAGAGAGGTGTGCGCAAGGTCGCAGTATTAGAGCAAGAGAGCGTTGATCATGCGCGATCTACTTCGCGCGGGCTGTCGCGCTTGCTTCGCTTCGAGTATGGGTCCGACGCGCAGTATGTACAGATGGTGCAGTTGAGTTTGCACCGCTGGCGCTATCTCGAGCGTATGACGACGCGCACTCTTTACACGCGAACGGGCCTGCTCATGCTGGGAACGGAGGATGATAACTACACCCTACCAAGCCATCATCTGCTGCAAAGCATGGGGCAGCCCAGCGAGCGTCTTTCCGAACAACGCTGCCGGCAACGTTTTCCCCAATTCGCTACGCACGCGTACGATGTACTGATATATAACGCAGAAGCAGGAATACTGCACGCGTCGACCTGTCTGAGCGTGCTTAAAAGTTTAATACTCGAACTTGGGGGAGAGATTTACGAGCACAGTCGCGTGTCTCGTCTCATCTCGGGTGAGCAGCAACAACCCTTGCGCATTCACCTCAGTTCGGGTGGGGAGGTACTGGGAGACCGGGTCATACTGGCGACCGGTCCCTGGGTACATCACCTGCTGGGAGATTTGCATGTGCCCGTGCACATGACACGCCAGTACTTGCTTTATTTTGCTGGCCTGTCTCCGGCATCCTTCGGAATACATACGTTTCCCGCATTTATTGCGCACGACCTGTATGGTTTTCCGCCGCAGCGCGCAGCAAATGCAAGTGGCCAGATGTGGCTAAAGGCTGCCTCGCATTCCTTCGGCTCACGTGTTGACCCCGACGATACATCTGCCCCTGATGGGCACATCCTTGACCAGATAACCAGGAGACTACGCGAGTTATTACCTGCTCTGCGCTGGACAGAACTGGCACACGTCGACTCGTGCATGTACGACGTGACCCCTGACCAGGATTTCATTCTTGACCGCCTGCCAACAGACCCGCGCGTCGTCCTTGCCACCGGTCTCTCAGGTCATGGCTTCAAATTCGGCCCGCTGTTGGGCGAATTGCTGAGCAGCATGGTCTGCGATACGCAGCCCGTTGTGCCACTGGAGCGTTTCCAGTTGGCCCGCTTCGCACGTAGCCGGGTACACCAGGGCAGCTCCGTGGCCTGAAGTATTATATACGAAACGAGCGGATTCAGATATCGACCTGGGGCTCTATTACAACGCGGACTACCCGTTAGATATACAACAAGTAAGAAATATCGCCAACGAGTTCAATGACCTGCCTGACCCGGTTGTGACGGATTTAGGAGGATGGGGACGCTGGGTGAACGGCGGCGCATGGCTGACCATTCAGGGGCAGCGAGTAGATTTTCTCTACAGGAATATTGATTTCGTCTCAAGCGTTATCGATGCTTGTAACAGGGGTTTGCCCATGGTTGGAACAGGTGCGACCCGTTCACGCGAAACCGTAGCAATACGGGGGATGCGTGGCAAAGTCATTTGACAACTGATGAGCTGACGAGAGGCGAAATTCCTCTCCTGCCAGATGGAAGGCAGACAGCCCTTTCCCCACGGTAGCGACTGGTCGGTGCGGCTCGTTCACTTGAAACCATGCTCAAACATGGAGGAAAGTGACGAAGAAACACATCTTCGATAACTGAGAAGGTGAAGGAAGGCGAAATTCCTTCCCCGTCAAGGAGGGACGGATAGCAACACCCCTACGGAGCGACTGGTTCTCAAACCGTAAAGCGGGGGGTAACGGGGAGAAGCCGTAAACCTGATACGGTGACGCCTCTAGCTGGCTGTCATGGCTAGGAGCACGAATGCACGAGAACCGTCGTCACGCTAAACAGGTCTACGCAGGCTAACAGACCTGGTCCAAAATGGACAAGGATACCAGATGAGCAATTTGGCCATTGACTCATTCCTCCTCGGAAGAAACCCGGCGGAAAGTGCAAGCCTACCACAGCGCAAAACACCTTTTCGGAACGAGATAACCATCAGCAGACTCTCATCGCCGATAAATACGATGAGTAGGTGCCAACCGCAAGTTGCTGATGTTGGGATTGTCTAAGAAGCCTGAGAAGGCAGACGTAGACACGATCATATGGAAGAAAGAGGAATGAGTAGCATGAAGGGCAATCCATCGGATCAACCGAATGTGGCCTGGGAACGGCTCCCCTGGAAAAAGCTAGAGGTGGCCGTTTACCGCATGCAAAAGCGCATCTTTCAAGCGAGTAAACGTGGCGATACCAAAACAGTTCACAAAATCCAAAAGCTCTTGATGAAGTCAGAAGCGGCAAGGCTTCTTGCGGTGCGACGAGTGACGCAGGACAACCAGGGGAAGAAAACCGCAGGCGTAGACGGAGTGAAATCTGTCCCACCAACGGAAAGATGGAAGATGGTCGAAGCTATTCACCCCAAACAAACGGAAAAACGAAAACCGAAGCCCCTCAGACGCGTGTGGATACCCAAGCCTGGAAAGGAGGAGAAGCGCGGTTTAGGGATTCCCGTGATGATCGACAGGGCCTGTCAAGCACTAGCGAAACAAGCCCTCGAACCACAATGGGAGGCACAGTTTGAGCGCAATAGCTATGGATTTCGTCCTGGACGCTCCTGTCATGATGCGATTGAAGCCATCCACAGCAGTATCAAACACAAAGACAAATACGTCTTAGACGCCGACATTGCCGGTTGCTTCGACCACATTTGTCATGAGGCCCTGGTAAGCAAGCTCAATACCTACCCTCAGATGAGCAGACTCATCAAAGGATGGCTCAAAGCAGGTGTCCTTGATGGTTTCCAGTTCTCACCGACGGAAGCTGGAACCCCGCAGGGTGGAGTGATTTCACCACTTTTAGCCAACATAGCACTGCATGGACTAGAAGGGACAATTGTCACGGCCTACCGTGACAAGGATGAACCCCAGGTCATACGCTATGCCGACGACTTTGTGATTTTGCATCCAACCGAAGAGGGCATCCAAAAAGCTCATGCCATTGCAGTCTCATGGCTAAAGGACATGGGATTGGAATTGAAACCAAGCAAAACGAAAGTCAGCCATACCCTCAAAATCCATCAAGGAAAGGTAGGGTTTGACTTTGTCGGGTTCACCATTCGGCAATTTCCGGTAGGAAGAACGCATACAGGAAAAAACTCATATGGGAAGCCCCTTGGGTACAAAACCATCATCAAGCCCAGTAAAAAAGCCATCAAAGAACACACAGCCAAAGTAGCAGAGAAGATACGAGAACTCAGAGCGGCTCCCCAGGAGACACTCATACGCGATCTCAATCCCATCATACGAGGGTGGACCAACTACTACCGCACGGTAGTCAGTAAAAGGGTCTTTTCCACGTGTGATGCGCTTCTCTACAACAAGCTGCGCCGATGGGCCAAACGTCGACACCCGAACAAGAACATGGCCTGGATTGTGAGAAGGTACTGGTTACTCAACCAGGGCAAAGGATGGACATTTGGAACGGAGAAGATGTCCCTCTGGAGATACAGCAAGACAGCAATCCAACGCCATACCAAAGTACGGGGGACCGCAAGCCCTTATGATGGCAACCTGATGTATTGGGCACAACGATTGAAAAATCACCCCATGACTCACAGCACGTTAGGAAAACTACTGAGAGATCAAAAAGGAAAGTGCCGGTTCTGTGGACTGTACTTCAAAGACGGAGACCTCATGGAGATCGACCACCTGATCTTCAAAAAATATGGTGGCACCGATGCTATCGGCAATCTCCAAGTTCTCCATCGCCATTGCCACGATCAACGGCATGCTCAGCTTGCCGAGGCAGGTATCTATGAAAAAGACCATATGGTTGAGGAGCCGTGTGCGGAGAAATCAGCATGCACGGTTCTGAAGACAAGTAAGAGGGGCGACTCTCTTGCTTAGTTTAACTCAATCCGTGAAGCGGGAAAGAATGCGGCGCAACCAGTATCCTGAGATGGAAAAGCCGCTAGCTAGCTTCTATGATGAGTTGCTGACTGAACACGGTCAGTAGTCGAAGGCGTGATGGACCCATCGTGACTATGCAACAAGCCTACACAGGATAAGAGGCTTGCCCAAAAGGGAAAGAGACCGCAGAGCCTTGGTACTTTGCTGAGGCTCGACTGTGAGCAGCCCTGTTCTCCTGCTCAACCCATCCAGGAAGGTCTCCGGTGGAGAGCGCCCATCTACGGGAGCGCAAAACAGACATCGGAACGGGATAACCATCGAATGGCTCTCATCGGCGGTCGATACGATGAGCAAGCGACCAGGCTGGATGCCACCGATGGAACGATTGCCTCAGAAGCGTAAGCAGACAGAGGCACTGCTGTATGGAAGATAGTGAACAAGTCAGATGCAAGACAGAAAAGCACCCAAGGGCAAGAGGCAACTCGACCCTGCGAGTGAGGCTTGGAACCAACTTCCCTGGCGCAAGCTAGAGAAACATTGTTTCCGCATCCAAAAGCGAATCTATCGAGCCAGTCAGCGTGGCAAGACACGAGCAGTTCACAAACTTCAAAAGCTGCTGATGAAGTCAGAAGCAGCACGGCTGTTGGCAGTGCGGCGGGTGACGCAGGACAACCAGGGCAAGAAAACCGCAGGCGTAGACGGCGTGAAAGCTGTCAAACCGAAAGCGCGTCTGGTCATGGCTACCCAAATTCACCCCAAGCACTGGAAACATCAGACTCCCCGACCGGTACGACGTGTCTGGATACCCAAGCCAGGAAAAGCTGAGCAACGCCCATTGGGCATCCCACCGATGATCGAGCGGTGCAAACAAGCTCTCACAAAAATGGCTCTCGAACCCGAATGGGAGGCCAAGTTTGAACCCAACAGCTACGGTTTTCGTCCTGGCCGCTCCTGTCATGATGCACGAGAAGCCATCTTCAATGCGATCAGAAGCAAACCCAAGTATGTGTTTGACGCTGATATCAAGGGGGCCTTCGACAACATCTCTCAGGAAGCCTTACTCGCTAAACTCCACACCTCCCCTCTCTTGAGAAAAGCCGTGAAAGGCTGGCTCAAAGCAGGGGTGATGGAGGGATGCACCTTCTCCCCAACGGAGGTCGGAACCCCGCAGGGGGGCGTGATTTCGCCCTTACTGATGAATGTAGCCCTGCATGGAATGGACCAGGCGGTCGTCGAAGGATACTCCAAGAGCCATGCGGTCGAAAAGCCGCTGCTGGTGAGATACGCCGATGACTGTGTGATTTTCCACTCCGAGGTAGAAGAGCTAGAGAAGGTGGCCCAACGGGTGAGACAATGGCTAGAACAGATGGGGTTGAAACTGAGTCCAACGAAAACGCGCACCACCCATACGCTCACTCCTTATCAAGGGCAAGTGGGTTTCGATTTCCTGGGGTTTACCGTTCGCCAATTTCCAGTGGGGAAAACCCACACGGCAAAAGGAACGAAAGGAAAGGCGCTGGGCTTCAAGACCCTCATCAAGCCGAGTAAAGAAGCGATCAAGCGACATACCCTGACCATCAAAGAACGACTGCGCAAGTTCCGGTCAGCCTCGCAAGAGCAACTGATCAAAGAACTCAATCCCATCATTTGGGGGTGGGCAGCTTACTACAAAACATCAGTGGCATCAGCAATCTTCAGCCGATGTGACCATGTGCTGTGGAAACAACTTGCCAGTTGGGCAAGGGCCAGACATCCCGACAAAGGAACCCAATGGATGACGCAACGATACTGGCATCAAGTGGAGAAGCGCAAGTGGGTGTTTGCGACCCCCACCGGCGCAGAACTGAGAATGCATAGCAAAACCGCCATCCAAAGGTACATTAAGGTCAAGGGAACGGCTAGTCCTTACGATGGGAACATGCTCTACTGGAGTCAACGCCTGAAATCTCATCCACTGATGCATGAGACCAAAGCGCGGCTGCTTCAGAAACAGCAGGGGAAATGTCGCTGGTGCGAACTGCATTTCAAAGATGGGGACACGTTAGAAGTCGATCATATCGACCATAACCGCAGCAACAACGACCTGAGCAACAAAATGCTGCTCCATCGACATTGCCACGATGAGCGTCATGCCAAGCTTGCGGAAACCGAGCAGATGCGCAAGCGACTGGCAGACGCAGGTATCAATATCCAATGACCATACACTGAAGAGCCATGTGAAGGGAAACTTTCATGCATGGTTCGGGATTGGCGGTGGGGAGAGCGATCTCCTCGCCGACCATACGCAAGTCGGAATAGCAGTATAGCCCACAAGAACTAAAAGGTTCCCTGAATAACAGGAGGT
>Ga0209648_10002878_pt1 | contig 14340 bp, 7 predicted proteins | sample GraSoi2013_115cm_FD_185830 | JGI IMG/M metagenome (GOLD analysis project Ga0209648, IMG submission 185830) | Grasslands soil microbial communities from the Angelo Coastal Reserve, California, USA - Sample 9_17_2013_115cm (SPAdes) (version 2) | ecosystem: Environmental > Terrestrial > Soil >...
CCCGACGCATTCCACCTGGGCCAGCTTCTGCGCCAGGATGGAGTCGGCGGCATCGTAAATTTGCGCCGGCGGAATATTTTCTGACGTGAGCGAGAGCAGAAGGATTGGCGCGTCGGCAGGATTCGCTTTGCGATACCCTGGCTGGCCGGGCAGATCGGGCGGAAGTTGGCTGCGCGCGGCGTTAATGGCGGCTTGCACATCGCGGGCGGCGGCATTGATGTCGCGATTCAAGTCGAATTGCAATGTGATTCCGGTGGAGCCGAGCCCGCTGGAAGAAGTCATCTGGGTAACGCCAGCGATCCTGCCGAACTGGCGCTCGAGCGGAGTAGCCACGGCCGAGGCCATGGTCTCGGGACTCGCTCCAGGAAGATTCGCGCCCACGGAAATTGTGGGGAAATCCACCTGCGGCAGCGGCGCAACGGGGAGAAAGCGAAACGCTACGATGCCAGAAAGAAGGATCGCTAGAGTGATGAGCGACGTCGCCACGGGCCGGCGAATGAAGGGAGCGGAGAAATTCGAGGAGAGGTTCACGAGCTAGTCTCCGGTAGCGCCCGCGGGATCGCCATGGGGAGGTCCAGGCACGGCCTCATCGATGGGATTGCCGATATGGAATTGAAAGCGGCGCGCGATCCAGTCGAATGCAAGATAGACGACCGGCGTCGTGTAGAGCGTCAGAATCTGGCTAAGGATCAGGCCGCCGACGATTGTGATTCCCAATGGACGGCGAAGCTCGGAGCCCACGCCCGTGCCAAGCGCGAGCGGCAAGCCACCCAGCAGCGCGGCCATGGTGGTCATCATGATGGGCCGGAAGCGCAATAGACACGCTTCGTAGATGGCATCGAGCGGCGCCTTCCCTTCCTTGCGTTCCGCCTCCAGCGCAAAGTCAATCATCATGATGGCGTTCTTTTTGACGATGCCGATCAGCAAGATGATGCCGATCAGCGCGATGATGCTGAATTCGGTGCGGCACAGCAGAAGGGCCAAAATTGCGCCCACACCAGCGGAGGGCAGCGTCGAGAGAATCGTGATGGGATGTATGTAGCTTTCGTAGAGAACGCCGAGGACGATGTAGACCGTGACGAGCGCAGCCAAAATCAAGATCGGCTCATTGGAGAGCGAGCGGAGGAAGGCCGCGGCAGTTCCCTGAAACGTGGCTTGAATGCTCGGCGGCATGCCGATTTGATCTTTGACGTTGTTAATGGCGTTGACAGCTTCACCTAAAGCGGCATTGGGAGCAAGGTTGAAAGAAATGGTCACTACCGGGAATTGTCCCTGGTGATTGATGGTCAGCGCCGTGCTGCTAGGTTCATATCGGGTGAACGCGCTGAGCGGAATCTGCGTCGTGGGCGTCGCACTCACCGGCACGGTCGTCGCGGTGATAGAGGTGCCAGAACCGGAAGAAGGTGCCTGGCCAGCCGACGAGTGCACATAGATATTTTTCAGATCATCCGGGTGCTGCTGGAACTGCGGATCTACTTCCAAGACGACGTGGTACTGATTCAGCTGAGTGAAAATGGTGGAGACCAGGCGCTGCCCGAAGGCGTCGTACAGCGTGTTGTCGACGTCGGCGGGAAGAATGCCGAGGCGCGAAGCAGTGTCGCGATCGATGGTGAGCACCGCGAGCAGGCCTTGATTCTGCTGGTCGCTGGCGACATCGCGCAACTCGGGCAGGCTTTTGAGCTTGTCCATAAAACGCGGCACCCAATATCCCAACTCCTTTGCGTCCGCGTCTTCCAGGCTGTATTGAAATTGCGTGCGGCTGACGCGATCTTCCACGGTCAGGTCTTGCACCGGCTGCATGAAGAGAGAGATGCCGTCTATCTTGGCAAGCTCCGGCTGAAGCCGCCGGATTACGTCGGAGGCAGACATCTTGCGTTGCTCGAGGGGTTTGAGGTTGATCTGAATGCGGCCGCTGTTGAGGGTGGTATTGATGCCATCGATGCCGATGAAGGAAGACAGACTTTCGACGGCAGGGTCCTTTAGGATCACGTCCGCCAAGGCGCGCTGCCTGCTCGACATGGCAGCAAAAGAAACATCCTGCGGACCTTCCGAAACGCCGAGGATCACGCCGGTGTCCTGCACGGGGAAAAAGCCCTTGGGTACGTAAATGTAGAGAAGGACGGTGCCAACAAGGGTCGCTGCGGTGACCAGAAGCGTCGTAGTGCGAAAACGCAGCACAAATTTCAGCGTGCGGCCATAAAACGCGATGATGGAATTAAACGCATGCTCCGATTTCCGGTAGAACCAGCTCTGGTCTTCTTCTTTCTGGTAGCGGAGCAGCTTGGCGGACATCATCGGGGTGAGCGTGAGCGAAACGAACGCGGAAACAATGATGGTGACGGCGAGGGTCACGGCAAATTCGCGGAACAGCCGGCCAACGATATCACCCATGAACAACAGGGGAATGAGCACGGCGATCAGGGAGACGGTCAGCGACAAAATGGTGAAACCGATCTGCTCGGAGCCTTTGAGCGCGGCCTGCAGAGGGGATTCGCCTTCTTCGATATAGCGCGAAATATTTTCGATCATGACGATGGCGTCGTCGACCACGAAGCCGGTCGAAATGGTGAGCGCCATCAGGGAAAGGTTGTTGAGGCTGTAGCCGAGCACGTACATAACGCCGAAGGTGCCCACAATGGAGAGCGGCACGGCGACACTTGGAATGATCGTGGCGCGAACGCTGCGTAAGAACACAAAGATGACCAACACGACGAGGACAATGGTCAGCATCAACTCGTATTGCACATCCGCAACGGAAGCGCGGATGGTGGTGGTGCGGTCGGTCAGAATGTCCACCTGCACCGCGGAAGGGAGCGCGGCCTGCAACTGCGGCAGCAAGTTCTTGACGCGGTCCACGACGGCAATGATGTTGGCGCCGGGCTGGCGCTGAATATTCAGGATGACGGCGGGATTCTGGTCTGCCCAGGCCGCTTGCTGCACGTTCTCCACGCCTTCAAGGACGGTGGCCACATCGGTCAGCCGAACAGGCGCGCCATTGCGATAGGCGATGATCAGCGGGCGATAGCTGTTGCTGGAAATCAGCTGGTCATTGGCGCCAATGGTGTAGGCCTGATGCGGGCCGTCGAAGGTTCCCTTCGCCTGATCGACGTTGGCTTGCGTCAGCGCCGTGCGGAGATCCTCAAGGCTTAATCCATACGAAGCTAGCGCGGTGGGGTTAGCCTGGATGCGCACTGCCGGACGCTGCCCGCCGCTGATGCTGACGAGCCCTACGCCAGTAAGTTGAGAAATTTTCTGGGCCAGCGTTGTGTCCGTCAGGTCTTCGACTTTGGAAAGGGGCAGCGATTTGGAGGTGATTGCCAGGGTCAGGATTGGGGAGTCGGCGGGATTGATCTTGCTATAGATCGGCGGATTGGGCAGCCCCTGCGGCAAAAGATTGGAGGCGCCGTTGATGGAGGCCTGCACCTCCTGCTCGGCCACATCGATGTTGAGATCGAGAGCGAACTGCAACGTAATGATCGAGCTTCCGTAGGAGCTCGTCGAGGTCATCTGGTTCAGTCCCGGCACTTGGCCAAACTGCCGCTCGAGTGGCGCCGTAACGGACGACGCCATCACATCGGGACTGGCGCCAGGATAGAACGTTTGCACCTGGATGGTCGGATAGTCGACCTGCGGCAGTGCGGAGACCGGCAATTGCCGGTACGCGACAAAGCCTACAAGCAAAATCCCCACCATGAGCAATGTGGTGGCGACCGGCCGCAGAATGAACGGCCTGGATGGACTCATCGTGAATTTCCCGCGGAGTGCCCCTCCTGCGGAGCTTGCATGCGCTGGTGCGCGCCGGCACCGTTCTGGGGATTGCCTTGCGGGGACGAAGGCTGTTGGCCACCGTTGGCGCTCTGCCCGTTTGGCGGCGTTGCGGAAGCAGTGGTGGGACTGACTTTGCTGCCGTCTTGCAGCTTGTCCTGTCCATCAACCACCACGACGTCGCCGCCATTTAATCCCGCGCTGAGCCCGACTTTGTCCGCCGTAGCTTGCGCGATCGTGACGGTCTGGATCTTAACTGTGTTCCCGCCCTGCACCACGTACACGTAGGTGCCCTGTGGGCCGCGCTGGATGGCCGAGGCGGGCACGATCACCAGGTTCTTTTTCACGTCAGCAAGGAGGTGGACATTCACAAATTGATTCGCAAACAGGAGGTTGCGGTCATTGTTAAAAATAGCTTTCAATTTGTATGTGCCGGTGCTCGTATCAATTTGGTTGTCGATGGTCAGCAGCTTGCCAGATTCAATCTTCGTCGTGTCATCACGGTCGTAAGCGTCAACTATCAGTTGGCCGCCGCTGCGGAGCTTTGTGGCCACCTGAGGAAGCTGGTCCTGCGGCAAGGCAAAGATCACGGCGATGGGCTGCAACTGGGTGATCACCAGCAGCCCGTTGGTGTCGGTGGCATGCACAATGTTCCCGATATCGACCAAGCGCAAGCCGATGCGCCCGCTGATCGGAGCAATCATACGCGAGTACACGAGTTGCAGCTTCGCACTGTCGATCACGCCCTGATCGGCCTTGATCGAGCCTTCAAATTGCCCGACCTGGGCTCCCTGCGTATCGAGCTGCTGCTTGGGGATGACCCCCTCTTTGTACAAAAGCTGGAAGCGCTCGTAGTTCACTTGCACGTCGCGGAGCTGGGCTTGATCCTTGGCAAGCTGCCCTTCGGCCTGTTCGAGCTGGACCTGATAGGGGCGGGGATCAATTTCCAGCAGACTATCGCCCTGATGAACGAATTGCCCTTCCTGGAAGTTGATTTTGGTGATTTGGCCATCGACGCGGCTGTGCACCGTCACGGTATTAAATGCCGTAACCGTACCAAGTCCATTGAAATATACGGGAAGGTCGCCGCGCTGAGCGGTGGCGACGACGACTGGCACCACGAACCCGCCTGCACCCGCTCCCCGACCTTGTCCTTTGCCAGATCCGCCGGGCGCCGCCGGTCCCTGCGCTTCCGTGCTCGCGTGCGACCCGCGGAAATACCAGAAACCTACGGCGACAATCGCCGCCAAAGCAATGATCCACAACCAGTGGCCCTTCGATGCAGGCTCGCGCCGCACGGGTCGTTCTCCGGAAGGGTCCGGCCCGGCTGGATTAGCGCTCAAATGGCCCATTCATACGCTCCTGCGTTGGATTGTTGTGCGAGCAAGTATGCCACTGGCAAGAAATTGGGGGAAACGCCAAGAGGCTCCAGTTGACTGGCCAAACCCCTATCGGACAACCCTGCTCATTCGTAGAATAGGACGGCTCGCAGAGGGAAAAGGTTACGAACATGGGAGTAACGTTTCTTCAGTTTGATGTGAATAAATCGAGGTGCACAAATGGACGGCAGACAGTACACTATCGCCCGTTCGATGCCGACCCTTGCGATGCGAAAGCAAACCGGGACATGGCGGAAGCCCGTTCGACAATTCAAATCGGAGAATAGTGGATCATGCTCAAAGCTTTTGTGATTGGGATATTGATCGGCGTAGTGCTGCTGGTAGGAAGCGTCTGGTTTTACTTCACTTCGGGACGTGCGCCGGTTGCAACGGTAGATCCCCCGATGCCCTTTGAGAAGAAGCTCGCTCGTATCGCGTTACACACTCGGATCGATAAGGATCCGCACACCGATCCCGCTCCGGTTCCTGCGAATGAGGCGACGTATCTGGCGGGAGCTGAGGTGTACAAGCAGCATTGCGCCGTCTGCCATGGATTGCCTGGCGAACCCCAAACCGCCATTGCACAGGGGATGTTTCCTAAACCACCGGAGCTTTTCCACGGAACGGGCGTGACGGACGATCCCGCATGGGAAACGTACTGGAAGGCCAAGAATGGTATTCGTCTGACCGGCATGCCGGGCCTCAAAGGGGCGCTGAACGATACGCAGCTCTGGCAGGTCAGCGTGTTGCTGGCCAATGCGGACAAGATTTCGCCGGCAGTGAAAGCAGTCCTGCTCGGACCACCCTCGGCTACGACCACGCCATCTGGGCCGACAGCCTCGGCGGCTCCGGTGAAAAAGTAATCGGTATCGCCTAAGCGACGCCGCCATTCACTTGCTTGAGTCCGAGCAATAGTTGCGGAGGGACTTGGTGTCTCTCCGCGACGTTGCCTTGGAGGATTTGCATTTTGGTGGATCTAGCCGGCAACCAGTCTGCGGTTTCGCTGTTGCGAGCCCCAGAATGAATAGAGCGCGATAACTACGTAGGCGAGCAAGGGAACGGAGTACGCCAGCGCAAGGCTGCGCGTCTTCTCCGAAATGAAACCCATCAGCGGCGTCAGAACAGCTCCCCCGATAATCGCCATCACGAGAAGCGACCCACCTAGCTTGGTGTTTGGCCCGAGACCTTTCAGTCCGAGAGCAAAAATCGTTGGAAACATGAGCGACATAAAAAAGCTGGTCAGAAAAACGCACCACAGACCCAGCCAACCGGGGGTCAGCACAGCGACCGCGACAAGAACAATATTTGCGACACAGTAGGCGCCCATGAGCTTACTTGGATTGATGAAGCGCATCAGCCAGGCCGACGCAAATCGGCCGATGCCAAAGGCAGCCAGCGTTCCAGTCAAAAAATAGCCGGCAACCTTTTCGGATTGATGGGCATACTCCTGAACGTAAGAGATGAAATAGCTCCAAGTTCCCACCTGAGCGCCGACGTAAAAGAACTGCGCTACCACCGCGAAAAGGAAATGAGGATACCGGAACAGCTCGCGCAGGTGTCCATGATCGCCAGACTGATTTTCGTGCTCACTCTGAATCGAGGGGAATTTGGTGCGAAGGATAAGCAACGCCCAGATCAGGGCGATTGCGCCGATGACGAGATACGGCTTCACGACGCGCAGCGTTTCGGAGCGAAGGTACGCTTCGTAGGTGTGCGCCGCTTGCTGGCCTGCGATTTCCCGCGGCGTAAGCTCGACTCCGGAAAAAATGAAGACGGTGCCAATCAAGGCCCCCGTGATCGCACCTAACGGGTTAAAAGCCTGGGCGAAATTCAAACGCCGTTCTGAACTGTTTGGGTCACCCAACTGAGCGATAAACGGATTGGATGCCGTCTCTAGAAATGACAGACCGCTGGCGATCACAAACAGAGCGAAGAGAAAGAAACCGTAACTGCCGGCGAGCGCGGCGGGCCAGAAGAGGAAAGCGCCGGCTCCAAAAAGAGCCAGGCCGGTCACGAATCCCGACTTGTATCCCGCGCGGCGCATTATAAATGCCGCGGGCATGGCCAGCAGAAAATATCCCAGGTAAAAAGCGGATTGCACCAAACCGGCCTGGAACCGCGTTATCGCGAACGACTTCATGAAATGACGGATCAGGACGTCATTAAGATTGTTGGGAATGCCCCAAAGAAAGAACAAGACGGTGACCAGAATGAATGGGACAAGGTGTCCTGCGGGGAACAGTCGCGATGCCGCGCGGGCATCTACACGCGAGGAGCTATCCCCTTCCGCAATCGGCAACGTCACAGACTCTTCGGCTTTAACACTCATCTTCACCCCGCTCTGACCGGCAAGCATTGGAGTAGTGATTTATACACGAACGGCAGACAAAGTGGGCGATAAACAGCCGCAATCCACAATTCTTTGTGGTGAACAAAACGCTTGTGTGACCCGCTGGATTTTTGCAGCGGGCAAACTTCAGGAGTAAAAAAACCTATCCACCTGCCCGAGATGATTGGCTACGCGGCTCCGCCGCAGAAGCAATCATCCGCCACGCCACCACGGCGCTCGCCATCGACAATGCCGCGCAAGCGAATAAAACTAAACGGAAGCCCCAGAGAAATGCATCGGAAATCGCCCGCCGCATCGCCGCAACTGCGTTCGTGTCCAGACCCTGCGGTAGTTCGAGACCGGCAAGTTCGATTTCCCTGGAGTGAATGTCCTGGACAATATTCTGCGGAACAGAAAGATTCGCGAGATCTTGATCCAGGCGAGAGCCAAAGGTCTTCACCATGACGATTCCAAACACGGCGATGGCCAGCACCCCTGCCACCCGCGCCACAGCGTTGTTGATTCCGGAAGCCGCGCCCACATGCTGCCGGTCAACCGAACTCATAACCACTGTAGTCAACGGGGCCACAGTGATTGCCATTCCCAAGCCGAGCACCACAAATGCAGGAAAGAGCCCTTTCCAGTAACCGCTACCTGCGGGCAGCACCGCAAACAGAACGAACCCTGTTGCGACCACAAGCGGGCCAACAATCAGCGGAATCCTTGCGCCGTAACGGTTGATAAGTCCCCCAGACCATCGCGACAAGAAGAACATGAACAGAATCATTGGCAGCGCCGCGGCCCCCGCAGCCGTGGTCGAGTATCCCTGTACGCGGATCAGGTCCATAGGAAATAGAAAAAAGAAGACGCCGATTGCAGCATACAGAAACAGGGTAAGCACGTTCGCGCCAAGGAAGGAGCGCGACTTGAACAGTTCAAGCGGAACCATGGGCGTAGACGCCCGATCTTCGATGACGACGAAAACAGCGAGACAGCAAAAGCCTCCGGCCAAGCTTCCGAACACGAGCGGATTGCCCCAACCTAATTTTGGGTATTCCAGCAATCCGGTGACTAGCCCGCCGAGGCCCGCGGTAGCAGTCAGCGCCCCTAACCAGTCTATATTCTGGACTCTTGGGCCGCGGCTTTCTGGCACGCGCCACAGCGAAATCGCCAGCACCGCGACCGCGAGAGGAAGATTCAGATAGAATGCCCAGCGCCAAGAGCCGTGTTCGATCAGCCATCCGCCGAGAACCGGACCAAGAGCAGTGGTAATCGCCGTAAAACCGGACCACGTGCCAATCGCCTTGCCGCGGGATGCCTCAACAAAAGAGGCGCTGATAATCGCGAGGCTTCCAGGAACAAGCAGCGCCGCTCCGACGCCTTGAATGCTGCGCGCAATGACAAGCTCGAGAATATTCGACGCGAGACCGCAAGCCGCAGAAGCCACAGCGAAGATTCCTACGCCGATCAAAAATATCAGGCGGCGTCCCAGGAGATCGCCTAGCGCGCCGCCAGCCAGGATCAGCGACGACAGAAAGATGCCATAGGCCTCGACGACCCATTGCACGTCCACAACCGTCGCGTGGAATGTCGTTTGAAGCGCGGGCACGGCGACATTGACAACCGTGCCATCGATAAACGCCATGCTTGAGCCCAGAATGGTCGCCGCAAGAATCCATGGCTCAGCCGCAGCCGTACACGGTACGTCCACCGGACGCGAGCGGATGGCAATCTCTTCGCACGGTGCTTTCATGAGCTTACGGATGCCCGGCTCGATGAGTTTGGTGCGTTCACACTTGCTTCCCAATTGCGCAGCGACAAAGGCTAAAGCCGAGTCCAAAGTTGGTGACTAAGCAATGCTGCGTCAGCGTGGCATTTTAGCGTCGGTCTATTGAAGCGTTACGGCGAGCGTAACAGTGTGACTGACCGTTGAGGGGGGGAAGAAGCCGGAACTCCCGCTGGCCGTCAACGTTACGACTGCGGAGATGGGCACACCAGGACTTGCGGACGAGGTTGAACCGCCTCCGCATCCACCCATGCAGCCCAGCACGCAAATTAAAATCATGGACGCGCACAGTTGCAATGGACGCTGCTTTCGGGTCCAGCCGAGAAAAAATAAGAAGAGCATGCTCAGTGCTGCAGCAGAACTGCCAAATAAGCGCTGGCGCCCGAGTGGAAAGATACGGACGGCACCCGTGGCGGACTTAGTGATGGTGACTTGGGTGCTCGCCGGCGTGAAGCCGTTGAGATTCAATTGTGCAGGCTGCAAGCTGCAAGTTGCCCCCGCCGGCAGACCCGCGCAAGTAAAAGAGACAGTTCCGGCAAAACCCAAACCCGGTCCTGGGCTGACCAGGAGCGTGGTCGTACCCGGCGTAGAGGCCGAGGCGGTCACGTTCCCTGGATTGACCGCGACCTGGAAATCGGGGTTGCCAATGAACAGAATGCTTGCTGGGGACGTGGAGCCGCTGAAGTTTGCATCCCCGGAGTAGACCGCGGTAATGCTGTTCGATCCGTTTGTCAATTGCGTGGTTGTCAGGATGGCAAAGAAGTTCTGCACTGTTACGGAATTTCCGATGGCTCGTGTACCTGAAAAGAACTGCACCGTTCCAGTCGGCGCAGCAACACCACGCGGGAGAACGGCGGCTGCGAGCGTCACGGGAGAATTCGGTGGCGCTCCAGTGGGAACAAGCAGAAGTGTTTGCGTGATTCCTTTCGCGACGGTAACCGTGACCGTACCCGACGTATTGGGTTGGAAGCTTGGATCTCCGGAGTAGCTTGCCGTCAGAGCATGGGTTCCGACGGCGAGGGACGTTTCCTGAACAAGCGCTCTGCCCTGGATGCTGAGTGGCACAGTCATCAGATTCGCCGTGCTTGCATTGAACGTATCTGAAAAAGTGACAGTGCCGGTGGCGGCTCCTTGATTGGAGGCTCCAGCGACAACCGCCTGAAGAAAAAAGAAATCGCTATAAGTGGTTGATGTCGAGGGGAACTGGCTCGCGTTGAGCGTGGAAAATGCCGTCGTACTCGGCTCAGCAGCAACGGTAACGGGCACGCCAGCGGACGTGCTCGCACCGAACGTGCCGTCCCCTCCATAGCTCGCTGTGACGGAATAGGTTCCACCGGGCAGAGTGGAGACCGATCCCGAGACTGCTCCGCCGTTCAACATTCCAAGATTGATCGTCTGCGCGCCGGTCAAAAGAGCCACATCTCCCGTCGGCGTTCCGGTGGCGCTCACCGGAGCTACGGTAACGGAGGCCGTGACAGATTGACCGTGGGTTACGTTGACCGGTGAAAGTTGCAGCGTGGTGGATGTCGCAGCGAACGTCACATTTTGCCAATTGGCGACGAGATTGGCGGCATTGACGGTGCCCAGGCCCGTCGCCAAGTCATATCCAGGCCCCGCCGGAAAGCCGACTTGCCCGGGAACGTCGCTGTTGCCCTGCGTGATGTCGTTGAAGATGCATGTGCTCTGCGGAGGCCCGCTGGAATTGCAATTCGCCGCATTCTGGCTGGCGGCTAGAGGATAAAGCACAAAATTCGCCTGACCCTGCCTGGAATTTGTTTTTTGGTCGACCAGCGCCATGATAGCGGCAAAGGTAGGCGCTGAAGCGGAAGTGCCGCCAACCACGAAGGCACTGATGAGCTGACCGGTGCTGTCGGTCAGGCAAACGCCGTCTTGGCACAGCAGGTATCCATCATGCAGACCGGCAGCGCTCAGCGATACATCCGGGAGGTCGCGTTTCGCGTCACCCGGTACGCCGGGACCCATTTGCCAGGACGGCTTGCTGTAGAGCGCGCTAGGACCTCCACTACTTGCATACAAGTTAATAAAGCCGCACAGGTTCGGGTCGGAACAACTTTCATTCCACACAGCTTCGGGGATATAGCCGAGCGCTGAAGATTGATCAGGGCCATTGGTGGCTGCCCAATATTTGCTGTCAGCGCCATTTTCGTTGAACTCTGTGCCACCAACGGCAACGTTGAAGGGAGTGGAGGCAAGCCCATTCACTCCCGCTCCCTGAGTAGCAGGTCCAAAATTGGCATTGTCGCAACCGGCCGCCCCGTTGTCGCCGCTTGCGACAACTACGGTGATGCCCTGAGCGGCAGCTTGCGCCCACAAACTATTGTAGAAAGCATTTTGAGCTGGGCCAAGTGAGGACTCGCATTGCCCGAAGCTCATACTCAAAATCGGAGCAATGTTGTTGTCGACGATATATTGCGCCGATAAGTCCGCTCCGTCGGTGGTGTTGGTGCTGCCGGAGACGACAAACTTGATCTTTGCATTTGGCGCGATGGCGCCAGCCCATTCCACATCGAGGTCGGCTTCCGTCTCCTCTCCGGATCCAAGGAAGTTTCCAGGATCCGGGCCGTCCAAAATGACCGTGGGGTCATTGACCGGCAGGCCGAAGGCAATCCGAAAAATCTGAATGTCGGAAAGATTGATGTTGTTTCTGCCCACGATCGCAATGCTTTGTCCCGTGCCGTCTATTCCGGCTTTGTAGAGCGCGGCGGTGTTAAAGATTTTTGCAAAGTCCCCTGGACTCAAATAATGAAATGCGCCTGCCGCGCCGTTGAAGGTGAACTGCGGCTGCCAGGTGCTGGTGTTCCCTATTCGGTTGGCAGGACCAAGCACGCGCACCGGAGGAACCTTTGAAAAATTATGCAGCGTGCTCACACCCGCTACCACCGACGCTAGTGCGGCGGGAATTTGCGGGTCCGCGGCGTTCGCGTAGTAATTCTTTCCGTTGACCGCAAAGGAATGAATCGGAGTGTGGAACGCTTCCTTCACCTGTGCCGCGATTCCCGTAAACTCCACGCTCATGCCGCCGCGGGCAATCCGGTTGACGCGAAAACCGTGCGACTCCAGCCAAACTTTCAGCGTTTGAAGATCAGCCTTGGAAGGACCGAAACGCTCGGCGAATTGCTCAGGTGAGAGCCACGCGTGAAAGTTGGATGAGGATTTGTCTTGCAGGCTGGCGATTAGCTCCTGAAGAGCGGATTCTGCCGCTTCGTCGCGCTTGAGAACCAACAGCATGCGTTCCATGGGCAGATTGGGAGCGACTTCGCCCCGATCGTTCGCCGCCGTCGCCAGCGCGTGACGATTGCCCTTGAGAGCGACAAGGGACGACTCGTCGATGGGACCAATGCGCCCTGCAGCAACTTGCGATGCTTGCGCTATCACCGATTGCGAACACGCGCCGAAAATACAGGCCGAAACAAAAGCGGCCGCGATCAGCTTCGGATGCGAGAGCACTGGGCACGTTATCCCTTCATCGTGCCAACCCTGCTGACTGAGTGCCCGGGCTTTATATCCGAAATCACTGCCTACGCAAAGCGAAATTTTATCGAACAGGCAACTGAAGATACTCGTTCATAATATGAAAGGAAATACGCCGTCCCACTTCGCTTCTGCGCGTCGATTTCGGTAATGAGAGATGGCGCCTGAGATCTCTCCGCCACCCTAGTTTGGGGGATTTTGCGGCCGAGGGACTTTGGTTTGCAGCTTTTGATATTCCTGCATTTCCTGCCGCGCCTTCACGGTGTTGCCCTGCTTGCGATAAAGCGTCGCCAGTGAGAAGTGTGCTTGCGCCGACAGCGAGGTGTCGCGCTCTATTTCCAGCAATTTGTTCCACGATTTTTCGGCGAGTACAGCGTCTCCGTCTAGCGAAGCCGCTTTACCCAAAGAATAAAGCGTTTCGGGCATGTTTGGTTTCAGGGCATCCGCGCGTTCGAGTTGCTCGCGCGCCTCGTGCATCTTGCCTTCCTGGAGCAATGCCGACCCGAGACGATACGCAGCCTCGGCATTGCCCGGCTGTAGTCTGGCCTCTGCGCGAAACTCGTCTTCCGCTTTGGGCCACTGTGCGGAGTTGGCGTAAACCTGGCCGAGTTCGAGATGGAGGCCGGGCAGCTCCGGCCGCAAACGCAACGCCTCTTGGAACTCTTTTTCGGCTTGAGGCATTTGGCGCAGGACGAAGTAATTTTCCGCCAGCGCCTCATGCGCGCGCGCCGAGTCAGGGTACGCCGCGATCAAGGTGTCGATGGCACCCTTCGAGAGAAGGCCGCCGGCGCGACCGAGGTAATACAGCAGATCGGGATCGTTGGGGCGCTTTGCCAGCGCCTCGTTGAAGTTGCCGACAGCCTCCAGCAGTTGTCCGGTTTGAAGCTGCGCGATTCCAAGCGCGTCCCGCGCTCCTACCCGCTCGAGGTGCGGGATCGCTTCGGCAGCATAACCCTGCGAGAGAAGAGCGTAACCCAAGAACTGGTGAGCGGCTGGAAGATCGGGGCTAAGCTCCAGAGCGCGCTTGAGCGGCGCGATGGCCGCGCCGTAATCATGTTTTTCCATGTAAGCGGCCCCGAGATTGACGAACGCATCGGCGAGGCTAGGATCGAGTTCTGCGGCTTTGCGAAACTCGGTGATCTCGGCGTCGATCTGGTGTTGCTTGCGCGCATCAAGCCCCGCCTGCAAGTGCTGCAGGGCGTCAGGGGCTGCAGATTGCCCCGCCAGCCAGGCAAATAAGAAGAAGTGAATCATGCGTGTTCCGGCTCGCGAACTTCCAGGAATTGGTCGACTGGCACATCGCTCAGAATCTGCTTCGTGCCGGAGGGCCACAGGACTTCGACCGTAACCTTCTCCGCCGAGCCAAGGCCAAAGTGCAGCCGCTTGTCGTTGGCGCAGATGTAACTGCCGGCGGACGTCGCGAAACGCGTCTGTCCATTAACGCGCACACGCGCGCCGTAGCCATCGCGATTGCTGCGTGTACCGCGCAGCGTTATAGACAGCCAATGATTGCCGCTGCCTGCGCGGTTAAGCAGCAGGACCGGAGGTCCGCCGAGAGTAGTGATTAGCACGTCCATCCAGCCGTCGTT
>Ga0209648_10002881_pt1 | contig 14336 bp, 12 predicted proteins | sample GraSoi2013_115cm_FD_185830 | JGI IMG/M metagenome (GOLD analysis project Ga0209648, IMG submission 185830) | Grasslands soil microbial communities from the Angelo Coastal Reserve, California, USA - Sample 9_17_2013_115cm (SPAdes) (version 2) | ecosystem: Environmental > Terrestrial > Soil >...
AGACATCCGGTTCAGGTGGCTATGGAAGCGCGCGTAATGCAAGACCTTGCGGGCGACCGCTTTCTCCTCGGGCTTGGGGCTTCCAAAATATTCATGAAAGAAATCGGCGAGGGTGAAGGCGAAAAAGTTGGCCCTGCGACCGTGATGCGCGAAAGCGTCGAAATTATCAAGGGGGTGCTCAAAGGTGATGCGTTTGAATATCAAGGTAAGGTATTCGCCGCCGCCGTCCCTGCATTGAAGTCGGACGCGCACACGGCTCGGGGGATTCCTCGCATATACCTTGCTGGAACAGGGCCCGTCCTCCAGAAACTCGCCGGCTCCATCAGCGATGGCTTACTGACCGCGAGCATCACCACGCCCGCATTTGTTCGCTACTCCCGGAAAAATATGGAGGAGGGTGCGCGCAAAGCGAGTAGGGATGCTTCGCAGTTGGCGCTCGGTTCAGTCATTGTCGGCAGTATCGGTCGCGACTCGATTAAAGGAAAAGATGGTGCGCGCGAACAAGCAGCGATGTATCTGGCCAATAAGGTTCAAAATATAAAGGGATCTGCGGACGTGCTTCTCGAATGTGCGGGTTTGACTTTCGCAGAGCTTCAGCCCGTTGCCGACGCCATGGAAAAAGGCGGGCGCAAAGCAGCGGCCAAAGCTGTCACCGACGAGATTCTGCGTAAAGTCTGCGCCATAGCTGGTACTCCCCACGAGTGCATTCAGCGGATCGAAGAGTATCGCGCCGCAGGCTGCACGCACATCATGCTGGAGATTTGGGGAGACGACCGTGTCGGCCAAGCAAAGCTTTTTGGTGAAGCTGTGCTGCCTCATTTCAAGAAATAGCGCGGCGGGCCGTTTCCGCTACATAATTGTCAGGGTCTTTTCCTTTTGGAGAATTCATGCGACTCGTAACTTTTGAAAATCTAGCTGGAGCATCACGCATCGGTGCCTATGTTGGCAGTGGCCAAATCATTGATCTCAGTTCCGCTTGTGCCCTCCACCTTCGCGATCACCAGCACGAAGCCGCGTTCGACCGTCTGGCGAACGCCCTCGTTCCACCTAACATGCGGGCCCTTTTCGAAGGTGGCGACACCAGCCTCAGCGCTGCCCGAAAGGCTCTGGACTATGCTTTGCAACGGGGGGAGAAGGCCTGTGGTTGCCACGGTGAACCGCTCTTTTACGATCATTCCGCCGTCCGCCTCAAAGCGCCGATCATTCCAAAGAAATTCTTCCACACTGCAGGCAACTTCCGGGAGCACCACGAGGAAGCCACAAAGGCGGGCTTTTCCCACCCAGTCATGCCATGGATTGTTTTCTTTCAAAACGTGGACGCAATCATCGGGCATGAAGAACCGGTCATTTTTCCGGAACATCTGACGCAAGAGCTCGACTACGAGCTCGAACTAGCCGTGGTGCTGAAGAAAAGCGGCAAGCACTTCACCCCGGAAGACTCGGCGAGCTATATTGGCGGCTACGTGATTTTCAACGATATCACTGCGCGCGATATCCAGCGCCGCGAAATGAAGTCTGGCGTTTTCAGTTTCTGCAAAGCCATTGACACCTTCTGCCCGCTCGGCCCCTGGATCGTCACCGCTGACGAGATCCCCGACGCCCACAATCTCGCCATGCAATTGCGCGTCAACGGCGAACCTCGTCAGAACTCTCATTCCAGCAAGATGTCCGTCAAGATTCCAGAAATCCTCTCTCACTATTCGCCGATGGGCTACAGCGCCGGAGACGTCGTTTCGACCGGCACGGTTTCGGGCGTTGCCGCGTTTTCCGGCGATCCGAAAGCGTGGTATTTGAAGCCTGGCGATTTAATGGAGTGCGAAATAGAAAAAATCGGCATTCTTCGCAATCCGGTGATCTCCTGGGAGCAAGCCTATGGAAAGAAACCCGCCGCGCTTGCCACTCAGGAATCCTTCCGCTAGGTCCTGGTCTATGACGACTTCTCAAAATCCTGGCATCTGGGTCAGCGAACTCAATGCTCGCCCCGAAATCAGCTCCGTCTTTCCTCGTTCCACCGTTCATTTTTACGATACGACTCTGCGCGACGGCGAGCAGACCGTCGGTGTTGTCTTGTCTCCTCAGCAGAAGCTCGAAATTGCTCGTCAACTCGATGCTCTCGGCGTAAGTCGCATCGAAGCAGGATTTCCTCGCGTATCCGCTGACGATGCCGAAGCCATCCAGCTCATGCTCAAGGCTGGTCTCCGCGCCGAGCTCTGGGGTTTTTCCCGTGCAGTTCAGGCTGATGTTGAAGAACTCGTCCGTCTCGGCCTCCGAGCCTCCGTGATAGAAGCTCCTACCAGCGATATTAAACTCCGGGCCTACGGCATCAGCCGCGATGAAGTTCTCGCTCGCGTGCATAGTGCGGTTTCCTTCGCTAGACGGAGCGCCATTCGAGTCGCTTTTTTTGCCGTTGACGGCACGCGCACCGACCCCGAATTTCTGAAAAAGGTTTATCTCGCTTCGCTGGAAGCCGGTGCCGCCGAAATCGTCGTTGTCGACACGATCGGCGCTTGCGGTCCGGAAGCTGTCGAGTATCTCATTGGCCAAGTCCGCCAGTGGATTGGTCCCGGCATCCCCATCCATTTTCACGGCCACAACGATTTTGGTATGGCCACTGCTTGCGCTATCGCAGCCGTTCGTGCTGGCGCCTCCTGGATTCAAGGGACCATCAACGGCATGGGTGAGCGCGCAGGCAACGCAGACCTTGGCGAAATCGCTCTCGCCCTCCGCTGTCTTTATGATGTTCCGGTCGCGCTCGACCTTACCAGGATTCGCGGAGTCTCTGAGTTTGTTCAGCGCGCCAGCGGTTATTCGCTCGAACCTTGGAAGCCCGCCGTCGGCCAAAATCTTTTCATGCGCGAAAGCGGCGCCGTGGCGAGCCAATTCCACATCCCTGAAGCGATCGAGCCATTTTCTGCCGACTTGGTCGGCGCACGGCGGCAAATTGTTCTAGGGAAGAAGAGCGGGCTCGACAGCATTGTCTTGAAGGCCAAAGAACTCGGTCTTGATATTCCCGAATCTCAAAGATCCGCTGTACTTGCTGCCGTCAAGAACAAAAGCAGCGCCGAGCATCGCCTCGTTACGGACTCAGAGTTCTTCAGTATCGTTCGAGAAACCTGCTTCAAGTGACCCCATAGCCTAGGCCGTTGGCGCCCTTTGTAAGTCAGGTGCAAGCCACGAAACCCGTTTTCCCCGCATCAAATCTTCAAGTACAGTAGAGAAGGGAAAGAGTGAGGAGCCCAGACAAAATGCGCGCAGTCATTTCTAAAATCGCTGTGAGAGAACCAAAGAAGTTGAGCGTCATAACGCTTTTCATGATGGCCTGCACCGTGCTCGCCCTGCCGATCGCTGCGCAGCAGCAAGGTCCGTTGCCAGCGCCGCCACCCGGCGCCGTGGCTCCATCCAGGCCGCCCGTCGAGTCAGCGAACACAAACTCCTCGCGGCAACTGACCTCCTCGCATATCACCAATGAGCCCCCGGCAATGCCCGTGGAACAGATCGTCCAGAAATTCACGGAGCACGAAGACGAATTTCGCAAAGAGCGCGACAATTTCACGTACACACAGATTTTCGTCTTCCAGGAGCTCGATGAGGATGACCGTCCGGATGGTGAGTATCGCCTCACCAGCGACATCCTCTTTACTCCGGCGGGGAAGCGCTACGAAAAAGTCGTAGATGCCCCTTCGCCCAGCCTTAAGCGCATTAGCATGTCACAGCAGGATTTCGATGACATCGAGAAGGTATGGCCGCTCGTGCTGACGCCGTCCGACTTGCCCAAATATGACGTCAAGTATGTGGGCCGAGAACAGGTCGACGAGGTTGGCACCTATGTTTTCGACATAGCCCCCAAAAAAATGGAAAAGAGCCAGCGCTACTTTGAAGGCCGCATCTGGGTCGAGGATAAGGACCTCCAGATTGTCAAAACACACGGAAAAGCCACCGGTTTGCTGAAGAAAAAAGAAGACCAGGCCTTCCCGACCTTTGAGACTTTTCGGGAAAATATCGAAGGCCACTATTGGTTCCCGACCTATACGCGGGCTGATGACACGCTGCGCTTCAAAACAGGTCAGGCGGTACATATACGCTTGTCAGTTCGATATCAGAACTACAAGCGGTTCGGCTCCACCATCAAGATCGGAAAAGCCACGCAAGTAGACCCAGAGAAGCCGTAAAGCTGGGAATCGGAGGCTGACCTCGTGGCCTAGCGTCTGCTCAGCCAGACGAGCGTAACCCCAACGCAAACAACGAGAACGCCGAGCCAGCGTTGCCGGCTGATGCGTTCATGCAAGAACAGCATAGCCCCAATCGCGCCCGCGGCATAGCTCAAGGCCGTAACAGGGACAACGAAACTCACGTTTTCGATGGAAAGCATCGCCAAGAGTGAAAAGAACGCCAGCGTCATCAGCGATATACCAATCCACATCCAGCCCACGCGCATCGCGCGCAGAACAAAGCGAGCCAGCGCGGCCGGTCGGAAGTCATGAACCTCGCCGACCACTTTCATTGCACGCGAAACGCAGAGCTCCCCACCAGTGCCTGCAACAATAATCATAAAGAGGAAGAAGAACTCCAGCACGTTTAAGCCTTCTCCGTCGTTCGCGGATGCGTGTGCCCGACGATGAACACGCCGACACAGATCACCAATATGCCGGCCCAGCGCAGTGGAGGCACCGTTTCACCCAGAAGGAAATAACTGAGCGTAGCCACCACCGCATAGGAAAACGAGGATGCCGGCTGAACATAACTGTAGTCCGCCCAGGTGAGAACCAGCATGTAGGCGACAAAAAAGGCCAGCAAACAGGTGATCCCCATCCAGATGTAGCCTGAACTGAGGACACTGAAAAGAATATGAAGGAGATCGCCCAGCTCCCAGTTGTTGGCTGAACCAACTTCCTTCATGCCTTTGCTGAGCAGGACGTTCCCGAGCGGAGCAAATAAAACCATGAACAGAATAAGAATATATGTTTTCAGGTGCAAGCTTGGAGAATCTTCCATAAGGTTGGTCAAAATTTATCTTACAAGATGTTTGGCTGTGACCAAAGCCCGGGAAGCGAAATGATTCGTTTTTTGCTATGCTTTTTTATGGACTAGTAGTCTTTCAGGGCGCGCCTTGGTATTTCACGGATCATCGTGCCACCCTTCGAATTCGCGAGGTGCAATTATTTCGAAAGTTGCTGATTATTTTTTTCTTACCTTGGCCGCCGCACCCTTCATCTACTATTTGCTCGTCCTTTATAGCTCCTGGTGTTTCTTTCGCCAATCAAGTGACAGTCCAGCGAAGAGTCTCGATTTTACTCCGCCAGTCAGCAATTTGAAGCCTGTCCGAGGCCTCGACCCTGAAGCGTACGAAAATTTCGCCAGCTACTGCCGCCAGGACTATCCCGATTACGAACTGATTTTTTGCGTCGGCGACGAAAACGACGCTTCGGTCTCCGTTCTTCAAAAGCTAATGCGCGATTTTCCGGAGCGCCAGATTCGCATCCTCTATGGCTCTGGCCGCAACGCCATCAACGACAAGGTTGCCAAACTCGTCCGCTTGGTACGGGAAGCGCGCAACGAAGTCCTAGTGATTAACGACAGTGACGTTCGCGTCGAGCCAAATTACTTGCGCACCGTGGTCGCCCCCTTGCGCAATCCCAAAGTCGGCGGCGTCACCTGCCTGTACGTTTCCACCGACGATAAAACGCTTCCGCAAAGTCTGCACTCTGTGGGCATGATTTCGGACTTCTATCCCGGAATTTTGGTCGCGCGCCAACTCGACGGAATCAAATTCGCACTGGGACAAACCATCGTTACCACTCGCGCCCGTCTCGCGGCATTCGGCGGCTACGAAGCCATCGAGAATCGCCCCGCCGATGACCTTCTCGTCGGCCGTTTGATCGCCGAGCAGGGCTTCGAAGTCGAACTCCTTCCGTACGCCGTTCGGACCGTCCCAGACTACGACTCTCTGAATGATCTTTTCATCAAGCGCCTCCGCTGGATGACCGTTATGCGCCACATGCGTCCCTTGGGCCACTTGGGGCTCGTCTTCACCCAGAGCTTACCGTGGTGCCTCGCCGTTGCGATCACGCATCCAGCCGCAATCGGCTTCTCTTATCTCGGCGCCTACCTTGTCTTCCGGGTCTTGATCGCCTGGCTGATCGGCGTCTGGGGACTCAAGCAGGGCGGTCTTTGGAAGCAGATGCCCCTCATCATCGTCTGGGACGCGACCGCGTTCATGATCTGGCTGTTGACTTTCGGTCGAAATAGCATTCGCTGGCGTAATGTGGATTACCGGATTCGTGAAGGAACGCTCGTGCCGGTCGTCCAGGCTCCCGCTCAGAATTCTTCTCGTTGATAAAGCCGCACGCCTGGTCTGGGATGGGATTTCCCACCATGGGTAAAGCACCTAACTACGTTATCCTCGGCCGCGGGCGTTGGGCCCAGCGGATGCGCCCAATCATCTCCGGTGAGGGGAGAAACGTCGTATCGATCGAAGAGACGAGACGACACCCTTCCGAAAACAAATCGGACTACGTTGAGCGCATGACTACAGCGATGAAAGCAAGCTGTGCGCAGATCGTGTGGCTCTGCGTGTCCCCTGGCCCCCATGTGTCTTTGATGGTCCAGGCGGCCATTGATGCAGGGGTGCACGTCATCGTGGAAAAGCCCTGGTACGGTTCAAGCGAGGACACTCAGCGATTACAGTCGCTGGCCCATTCGAAAGGGCGCTTCGTTGCCGTCCACTTTGAATACTTGGTCCTCAAGGAAGTCGAGCAATGGAGAGCGAACTTTCACCCTGGAAAGGACGCCCGCTTTGGTGGGCGTTTCTTCTTGAGCCGCTCCGACCGATCGAGAATCCCTCCGATCGACAATCTAGGCTGTCACTTGCTGGCGATTCGCGAATACGCTGTTCCGGCCTCAGTCGTTTCCCGGATTCGCTGTGGCTACGAACTTCCCGATGAGCGCTTGGCGTGGATCGACCGGGGAGATCAGCGGCTTTCCTCCATCGACCTCTTTACCCACGGGCAACCGATCATCCAGCGTTTCATGCAAAAAGTTGAGGCCGCGCTGAATGGCGCGGCCTTTCCTTTCGGTCTGGAATTTGCTCTGCGTGTAGCTGTCGAACTCAATGCTTATAAGCGCAAAGACCTGGCGAAATGATTCTTACGCCTCTTTTGCTTTCACCGCGTTCGACTGCGAATGCCCCACGCGCGAATCGGAAGCTGCTGATTTTGTCGGCATGCTCACATGCATGCGGCGATCGTTCTTCGGTTCTCGCCAATTCACCTGCGGAAGCATGAGCGTAGCGTCCACGCGATCGCGGTATTTCATGGCGATGTTCATGAGTGAATCGAGCAGTGAATCCGATAGCTGGTGCGGCTGCAAGCCGAGGTCAATCAGCTTCGAATGCTTTGCGTTGTAATAGTGTTGCTCGGCTTCCACGCGAGGATCGGGGATGTGATCGATCTCGACGGACACGCCAAGTTTTTTCGCCGCGGATTCCACCATGCGGGCCAGATCAAGAATGGAGAACTGTTCGGTGAACTGGTTGTATACGCGGCATTCGCCCTTAGCGGCAGGATTGTGGCACGCGATCTCGATGCACCGGACCGTGTCGCGAATGTCGAGGAATCCGCGCGTCTGACCGCCCTTGCCATAGACCGTGAGCGGCTGGCCGATGGCGGCCTGCACGCAGAACCGATTGAGGACCGTGCCGAACACATCGTCATAATCGAAGCGATTGATGAGTGCTTCATCGAGCGCCGTTTCAGCGGTCGTTGTTCCGTAAACTACGCCCTGATTGAGATCCGTGGCGCGAATTCCCCAGATCTTGCACGCGAACATTATGTTGTGGCTGTCGTGCACCTTCGAGAGGTGGTAAAACGATCCTGGCTGCTTCGGGAAGGGAACTACATCCTTGCGACCGTTGTGCTCGATGGCGATGTAGCCCTCTTCGATGTCGATGTTCGGCGTGCCGTATTCGCCCATGGTCCCCAATTTGATGAGGTGGCAATTCGGCAGGAATTCACGGATGGCGAAAAGTACATTCAGTGTACCGACGACATTGTTCACTTGAGTGAAGACGGCATGCTTGCGGTCGATCATCGAATAGGGAGCAGAGCGTTGTTCCGCGAAATGCACCACGGCTTCGGGCTCGAAAGATTTCAACGCGGAGGCAAGAAAGTCGTAATCCGCCACGTCGCCAACGAACATTTCAATGGTCTTGCCGGTCAGGTTCTGCCACACCCTGACGCGATCCGTCAGCGGACGAATCGGAGTGAGCGTCTGCGCTCCAAGCTCGTGATCCCACAACCGCCGCAAATAGTTGTCAACGATGGCAACCGAATGCCCCTTCTGTGACAAATAGAGCGCTGTCGCCCAACCGCAATAGCCGTCGCCACCGAGCACGGCAATCTTCATGTACCCTCCTCAGGGTAAATCTCCTTGCAAATTTCTACGGCAATCCGAACTGCGACCGACCGACTCTCCTGAGATGCGCAGCCGGGCAAGCAGGGGTACTGTCCAAAAAGCTTCTCTGGGCTGGACTTTCTTTTTTTACCTGTATAACCATGGCTTTGCAAGCTGGTTTTTGAACGCTGCTGACAAATGGGCCATACCCTGGGCCGGGCTGGTGGGTCCCAGCGGATGATTCGTGAGCAGCACTTTGCCACCGCTGCTTGCAACGATATTCAAGTGATCCTGGCCCACTAACTCTTCGAAATGCCTGAGTTCGGACTGGTAGCCCACAAGATAGTAACGCTGCGGCTCGTACCAAAGGCTTTTGAATTGCGCGTCGTCGATGAACACGTCTGGGGCGCCGGGAGCATAGGATCCGTATTCAAGATTGAAGTAGCGTCCGTTTAAGGTCAACGCGTCGCGATTGGAATAAAAGGTGACCGAGGAAAAAGTCCAGTAGTTATGGTCTACGATCAGTTTTCCATCGGGGGATTTGAGAAACGCTTCCACGAGTGGCCGCGACGATAGGAATGGATCGAAGACCACCAGGGCAAGACGAGCCGCGTGATAAAAGAGAACCATCATTAGCGCTGCCGCCAGGAAAGAACGCGAGCCGGTCCACCGTACGGTCGCGAGTGCGCCTCCGAACAACGCGATCGCTGCCACTAGCAGCGGTAAGCGCAGATAGGCGAAGGAATCCAAGGTAAGGTCCATCATGTGGCCCAAGGAGAGCGTGTAGACGCTCGGATGATGGCCGAGCGCGGAAGAGATGTCGCCCGGAGTGGGAAGATTTCTCACCAGAATGAAAATCGTAATGCAGGCAAGTCCCGCGCAGCCGGTAATTACAGAAAGAACGCGAGTTCCACGCCGGATCCAATTACCGCCCTCAGCCATTGCCGACCCGAGCAGCAGGGCCATCGCCGGATAGCAGGGCATCGAATAATATTCCTGCGTCGTGGAAAGCGTAAAAAACACCAGGATAAACCCGATCCAGCAAATCGCCAGCAGACGCACGCGCCCCGCGCGGTCGACCGGCTTAAACGAAAGCTTGGCGATAGCGGGGAAGTAGACGCTCCATGGAAAAAGCCACAGAAAGTGGAAGAGCCAGAACCAAATCCGGGGGACCGTATTGTAATCGCGAGGATAACGCAGATTGAGGAAACGAAGGACCTGTTCGTTAATGAAATAGAACCAGAGAAAGCCATGGTATTCGCCGGGGCCACCGTGAAGCGCGAGTGAAAAATAAGGCGGATTGTGACGCGCCGCCAGAATGTGCCAGGGCGCCGCAACGAGAAAAGCAATGAAAAAACCGCTGATGGGCCGCAACCGCTTCCAGGTTCGGGCGACAAGCAATTGTTTGGTCAGGAATAGATATAGCAGTCCTGTGGCGATAGGGAATACCGCGCCAATCAAACTCTTCAGGAGGACCCCAATTCCCAGGCTGGCAGCGAGAACGAAGGCCCAGAACCGCGGGTGCTGCTCCTCTTCATCGAGGGCGCGCAGGAATGCCCACATCGCCAACGCGATAGTCAACGTTAGAGTTACATCGGGAATTACGATTCGTGTGAAGAGGAAGAGTCCCACGCACGTGCCGATGCATAAGCCCGCGTACAGGCCTGCTCTTCGTCCGAACGCCCAGGCGGCGAACGCACACGTCAGGCAGGCTAGTCCGATGGCGGAAAGCGCGAATGGAATGCGTGCCGCCCAGTCATGAACGCCAAAAATCTTGAACGCCACGGCAATCGGCCAGTAAAACATCGCCGGCTTCTCGAGGAAGGCAATGCCGTCGGCGCGCGGCGTCACCCAATCGCCGGAGGTGACCATGTTTCTTGAGATTTGTGCCACTGCCCCGTCTACATCGTCCATCAGCGAGGGCGGCGATACGCTGCAACCCAGGTAGATGGCTCCGGCGACCAAAGCAACGATCAGGTAAACGAGCCAGCTTTTACTTGTAAGAACGCTTGCGTCGTCGAGCTTGACGTCGCTTGTATTCGCCATCTTTTCATCCATTGAAAGAGGATCATCAAGCCCCAAAGGTGATACCCGACGTTTGCTTTCCGCTCCAGGTGTCGGGTCAAAAAGTTCTCCACGGCGTCCTCCCGAAAGAGGTGGCCGTATTCAGCCATTCCTTCGCGCAAGGATTCGATCAGCATCGAACGCAGCGGCCCGCGGAGCCATTCGTGCGCGGGAATGTCAAAACCCGTTTTCTTGCCGGCCTGGATGGAGGCCGGAAGCTTATCCTTGCGCATTTCACTCAAAACTAATTTCTGCTGCGGGCCGCGTATCTTCAAGTGTGCCGGCAGCTTGGCCGCGAACTCCACGATACGGTGATCGAGGAATGGCGGGCGCACTTCGACGGAATGAGCCATGCTCATACGGTCGCTCTTCACCAGGATGTCGTCGGCCAGATAATATTTCTGATCGAACCACAGAAAGTTTGCGAGTGCATCTTCGGTTTTCGGCAACTCGTCTACTTCACCCAGGATATTGTGAAACGCAGCAGGAAGCGGCTGTCGAAGCAGCGATTGCTTTTCGTCATCAGAGAAGGTTCCGTTCCAATAGACGTGAGCGTGCTTTGGCGCTAGCAGACTGCCCTCCAGGAATCGCTTCAGTTTATATTCGAAGCTGATTTTCTCATCCGAAACAGGCCAGTGGCGGACACTGGCAAGGGCCGCGTGCAGGAGCGCGCGCGGCATTCGCCGCGCCCATCTGGCAAGCAGGTCGGCGCGGCAGGTGATGTATCCACCGAAGAGTTCGTCAGCACCTTCGCCGCTCAAGGCCACAGTAGTCTTAGACTTGCATAATTTCGAGAGAAACCAGACGGGCAAGGAACCAGCATCCGCGCTTGGCTCGTCGGAATAATAGGCAAATTCCTGGATTGCGCCACACAGGTCTTGCGCGGGAGTTAGGTCCAGCTCTTGATGGTCCGTTCCGTATTGCCGCACGGCGCGGTCGATGAATGTTGTCTCGTCAAAACTTCTTCCCCGAAATGAAATCGAAAATGTTTTCAGTTGGGAAGTAGTGGCTCTCGACGCGTAGTGCAGAATGGTTGTTGAATCCATTCCGCCGCTAAGCCAAATCCCGAGTGGAACATCGGAAATCATGTGCTCGCGCACCGACTGCTGCAGCAGGCTGTCGAGTTCTTCTTTTGCGGACTCCAACGTGTAATTGGATGCGTGGGTGAAAGGCAGCCTCCAATAAGCGCCCGTGGATACTTGTCCGTCGACCCACTCCAGCCAATATCCTGGAGGAAGTTTTTCGATTCCTTCCACGAGAGTCCACGGACACGGGACATAGTTCAGCGAGAGATAACAATCGAGCCCCTGAAGACTGAGCCGCCGTTCAATTTCGGGATGGACGAAAAGGGCTTTCAGCTCTGACCCGAAGAAGAGATCTTCGCCTTGGCGCATGATGTAAAGCGGTTTAATTCCCATGCGGTCGCGAGCCAGAACGAGGCGTCTCGCCGACTTCTTCCACAATGCCACTGCGAACATTCCGCGCAATTTCGAAAAGCATTCCCGATCCCACTGCATGAAAGCGCGAAGGACGGTTTCCGTGTCGGAATGCGACTCGAAGCGATGCCCTAGTTTTTCCAGCTCGTTTCGTATTTCTACGTAGTTGTAGATTTCGCCGTTGAAAGCGATTCCGAAATCGCCGTCCTCGGAGAAAATTGGCTGGTTGCCGGAGTCCAAGTCGATAATTTTTAGGCGCGCCGCTCCCACGGAGAAAAGGCTGGATTGAAATACACCTTGCTGGTCCGGCCCCCGGTGAATCAATGTTGCCGTTGCCTCCCGGATTCGGTTCGGAGGTGGCGCCCAGTTTTTATGTGTGAATCCTGCAATTCCGCACAATTCTTTGTACCTCGTAGAGCGCCGTTCGGATGTTGACACGCTCTTCTGTCATCTCGATGAGCTTCGGGAGAATGGCGTTCCGCCGCTCACTGCCACGTTCTGCAATGCACGGCCGGAAATATGGCGTCGCACGATCCAGCAAAATCTGGCCGGTTCGCCGGCGATCCAGTCGGGCGAAATGAAAGTGTGCAAAAGATTCGAACTTCAATTGTAGCCGTTGCTTGTGCGGAGGCGCAACGCTGAGGTCGTGAAAATTCTAAATCTTGCATGCTAATCGGCAACGGCTGCTTTGCTTCGACAAACGGTCGCAAGGCCCGTCCAACTGTATCCACGATGCGAGCGGAGCATAGCATCCTGGAAGCCCGATGCCAGCCAGGGCCGGACTTCCTCTTCGCGCAAGTAGTAGGCCACTGGCGTGACCAGTTGGTCGAAAACGTTGGCGTGTATTTCGTCGAACGGATAGTGATACAGCGCAGCAAAATAATCCCCGTACGGAAGTTTCGAGGAGCCTTTTCCATTTGCCTGCGGGCGGTAGAAGAGTTTTATGACTGCCCAAAGTACTGCAGCGGGCGGAATTGCGGCGATGCGAAGAAATGGCGCAGGTAATTTCGAAGTGATCCCTTTGCGAATCGGATCGACGTATTTCGTAATCCATTCGTTTCCTTCGTGGCCATAAACCCAGAAAGCTACGCGGCCGCCTTCCCGCACTCTCGAAGCCAAACTCGCAAAGCCAGCCGCGGGATCCGGCAAATGGTGCAGAACACCGACGGAAAATGCCAAATCAAATACTGCTCGCACCGGCGGGTTCAGCAAATCGCCAATAATTACATGAGCGTTCGGAAACTGGCGAGTGTGCGCAAATGCAACGAAGGCGCTCTCGCCCAAATCCAGCGAGACAATCGCTCTTGCGCCGTGCGAAGCGACGATTGCCGTGTGGCGTCCTTTGCCGCATCCTCCCTCGAAGACAAGCTGGTCCCTGAAATCTTCAGCAGTCAGCGGGGCCACCCAGTCGAAAAATTCCTGCTCGTAATAGTCGCGAAGATCGCTCCACCGCGTCCATTCCTCGGCAAAGCGTGCAGCGGTCTCGAGTTTGACGCTGGCAAGCTTTGCCGGCAGAAGAATTGGTACGCCATTGCGAATCGGAAATTGCGAAGGGCAGCTGCGGCAGGCGATGCTGCCGGTCATGATGTGACCATCCTCGACCGGAGCCGGCGCGTCGCTGCTCAGAAACAATTCGCCCGCGCAATTGGGGCACACAATGAAATTCAGGGCTTCGCGTCTCATCTCGTTGGTGAAATTCTATGATACACCAAGCGCGACGGAGCAACCTCAGGCCCCGACGCCCGGCAACGAACGAAGTAAGGCGTTCACGCCGTTCCAGAGAATCTGGACTCCGATGCAAACGAGGAGAAAAGAAGAGAGCCGCAAGATGATGCCCATCCCGCTTTCGCCAATGATCGCAGCGAGGCGATCGGCAAAACCGTAACAAAGAAAAATGCTCATCGCCACGAGCGCCGAACCAATCACCGCGGCAAGGATCGCGAGAAAGTTCGGGCCCAGGTGGTGAGGCTCGTTTGCCCCGAGTGTGATTGCCACGGAAATCGAACCAGGACCGACCGTGAGCGGCAAAGTCAGAGGATAAAAAGCATTGCGGAAAATATCCTGCAAGTTGACTCTTTTCTGGGCGTCCCCCTCGCGGTCATCGTCTTCCTTGCGCTTGAGCATAGCCCAGCCATTGGAGATGACGATGAGCCCGCCGCCGACCTGAACGACGGGGATGGATATTCCAAAAAAATCCAAAATGTGAGAGCCGATCAGGAACGAAGCAATCAACAGGACGAAGCTGTTGATGGCCACGCGGCGGGCGAGGATTCTGCGCGCGGAGGCGGGGTATTCGTGGGTCAAAGCAAGAAAGACCGGGCTGCCACCCAGCGGATTCACGATGGGAAACAGCGCGCTGAGAATCAGCAGGACACTCTTCGCGGCTTCGAGCAAAGGTCCCTCCGGGAGAAGAGAGTATAGCCGAGGTGAGGGTTTGCCTGTTTTCTG
>Ga0209648_10002882_pt1 | contig 14335 bp, 11 predicted proteins | sample GraSoi2013_115cm_FD_185830 | JGI IMG/M metagenome (GOLD analysis project Ga0209648, IMG submission 185830) | Grasslands soil microbial communities from the Angelo Coastal Reserve, California, USA - Sample 9_17_2013_115cm (SPAdes) (version 2) | ecosystem: Environmental > Terrestrial > Soil >...
ACGCTGCAGAAAGTGCTGTTCTCTCGCTACAACGCGGAAGAGATGGCGCCGGTGGTGCAGCGCATGGCCATGCACACGAACAATTCTTCGCCGTTGCATCCCTGGATGCGTCCTCCGAAGCCCGTAAGCCCGCCGACAGCAAGACAGATCGCGGCCGCCAAATATTTCGGCACCATTAACTTGAGCGCGCAGGACACCTTTGAATTTCCGTTGAAAACGATGCCGCGGCCGAAAGGCAAGGCAACCCAGGTGATCTACACGACGTACGACCTGCCGCGAGCGGATGCAGCGCCGCATGACGTCGCGATCGATGCACAAGGGAATGCATGGTATTCCGATTTTGATTCCCAGTTTCTTGGCAAGGTCGATCCGAAGACCGGCAAAGTGGCCGAATATCCTGTTCCGCTAGCCCGCACCGGCTCGTACGCCCAGGGTGGCTTGCAGATCGCTTTCGATAGGGAAGGGCGCGTTTACTTCGGCAACATGTCGCAGATGCAGGTCGTCAGGTTCGATCCGAAAACAGAAAAGATGGAGACGTTCAAGCCTCCCATAGCGGATAAAGATATTGGCGATGCCCATCTCACGATGATCGATGCCTCGTTCCAGCAGGTGGATGGCAAGATTTGGGTGAACGTCGCCGACGGTACCGATGAATCGGGTGGCACTTGGCACGTAGATCTTGCGACGAACACGTGGACTCGCGTTACCTACCCGGAGGGCAGTCCCTCCGCGCGCGCTTATGACGTGGTCGCCGACTCCAGGAACGACATGTACGGGATGAGTTTCACCAATCCCAGGATCTGGAAGACCGATGGCAAAACGCTGAAGACGGTGTGGTATGACATGCCCACCGGGGAGATGGGTTGCCGGCGGGGCCATATCGACTCCCAAGATCGACTGTGGTGCGGCGGTTTTAACGGCAACGACCTGGTGATGTTTGATCCCAAGACCCAGAAGGTCACACAGTGGAAGGCTCCCACACCGTGGACACGGCCCTATGACGCCGCCTTCGATAATAAGACCTACGACTGGGGCGCCGGGATGGACGACGATATCGCGCTTCGCCTGAATACGCAGACCGGCGAATTCACGGAATACCTGCTGCCACACGAAACCAACGTGCGCCATGTGGAAGTGCAGAAATCCGGAGCCCTCTCCAGCATGTGGCTGGGAGACCAGCATGGCGGCACGATCATCCATATCGAGCCGCTGGCACCGTAAGGCGGGGCGAAACCGGAGGGCACCGCTTTCCATGGCGCAGAACGGGCATAATCGCGGATCTGCCACTCGGGAAGTGAATCCGGGGCACATCGTGAGCGTGAGGGATTTCTCCCCAGACACGTTGCGGGAGGTGATCGCGCATCTCAAGGCATCCACTTCATTTGAGCATTTGGTGTACCGCGAGGCCGAGTTGGACGCGATCTGGACCATCACCGGCTTTTTTCTGGCGAATGAACCAGTTTCGGGGCAGCACGATGCCGTGAAGCGGCTGCACGCCGGGGCGCACAAGGCGCATGATCTGGTCGCGGAACGACGGCCGGGGGCTGCGGCGAAGGTGCTGGAAGGGTTCCTGTAGCGGGAAGGGAAGCACAAGGGCTGGCTGAGAAGAGCTGGAAGCGCTAAAAGCCTCAGGTCTCGGCCGTACAATCGGCTCGTGGGTAATGTTCGCGCGGCTCGCGGCCGCGACCTGAGCTACAAAGACTGAAGAGACAAAAGCCCGAGGGCCCCGCAAAGGGCGCGGGCGCCCTGGGCTACAAGGTTCGGTACCTGAACATGGGTGGCTAGTTATGCTGTCGAGAGAAGAAAACGATCTGCTGACTCAGACCGAAGCGGGTACGCCGACCGGCCAATATTTTCGCCGATTCTGGCTGCCGGTATTGTTGCCTACGGAGGTACCGACTCCGGATTGCCCGCCGGTTCGCGTGCGACTCCTCGGGGAAGATCTGCTTGCGTTCCGAGACACGAACGGCCGGGTAGGCCTAATCGATGAGTTTTGCGCGCACCGGCGAGCGAGCCTCTTCTGGGGACGGAACGAAGAATGCGGATTGAGGTGCGTTTATCACGGATGGAAATTCGACGTAAACGGCACGTGCGTGGACATGCCCAACGAGCCTCCGGAGTACGGATTCGGAAACAAGTTACGCACGACGGCGTACCCGACGCGAGAGTATGGGGGCCTGATCTGGGCCTATCTGGGCCCTCGGGAGCGCGAGCCGGACTTGCCCAAGCTGGAATGGGCGCGAGTGCCGGAGAGCCACCGCTATATTTCCAAGCGCTTCCAGGAGACCAATTACCTGCAAGCCATCGAAGGCGGGATCGATTCGAGCCATTCAAATTTTTTGCATGCCAGCCTGGACGCATTTCGGGTGACCGACGCTTACGTCGAAAAAGTAAAGAGTAGCGGCACGTTGCGAGCGAAATATCACCTGCTGGATAAGGCGCCGCGGTTCACGGTAAAGAAGACCGACTACGGTCTGGTGATCGGAGTCCGGCGGAATGCCGAAGAAGATCGATATTATTGGCGGCTCACGCAATTCCTTCTACCGAGCCACACGATGATTCCGTACGAGAAAGGTCTGGCGATTCACGGGCATTGCTGGGTGCCGCGAGACGACCAGACTTGCTGGGTGTGGACGATCAGTTGGAGTCCCGAGAAGCCCCTTTCGGAAGAGGAGTGGAAGACGATTCGGGATGAGACTTTCGTGCATGCGAAAGTCGATCCGCTCACATTTCGGCCGCTGCGCAACAAAGCGAATCAATATTTGCTGGATCGCGAGAAGCAGCGGACCGCGAACATGACCGGGATTCATGGGTTTGCTTCGCAGGACCAGGCGATTCAGGAAAGCATGGGGCCGACCATCGACCGCACGCGGGAGCGCCTAGGTACCAGCGACACCGCCATCATTGCCGCTCGGCGGTTGCTGCTTCAGGAAATCCGCGAACTTGGCGAAGGGCGCGAGCCATTCACGGCGAGCCATGGCGACGTGTACTGGGTCCGTTCGGCATCGCTGCTTTTGAAACGAGACGTCGAGTTCGACGAAGGCGCGCGAGAATTGACGAAAGCCGAGGTTTAGGTGAGCTCGACGGCGCCCGCCTTGGAACCAGCACTCCGTGAAGAGTTGGTGCAGGCGTGCAAGGTACTGTACGCGGTGAAAGCCGCGGGAGACGGCCTGGGCGGACACCTCAGCGCGCGGCTGGACGAACGACGAATCCTGATCAAGCCGCGTCCGGTGAGCTGGCGCGGGCTAAAGCCCGAAGACCTGATCGTCATCGATTTCAATGGCAAGCGCGTGGATGGAGCTTCCAGCGAACGCAGTGCCGTGCGCGAATGGCCGATTCATGCGCAGATTTACGCGGCACGGCCAGACGTCCGGTGCGTGTTACATGCTCACCCCCGGGCTTCCACGCTCATGGCGGCACTTGGGATCGACGTTGAGCCGCTGGATCAGGATTGCGCGGCGTTTGCGGGGCGGCTTCCGGTGCTGGACAACGGCGCGATAAGCATTGCTACTCCCGCGCTAGGCGATGAAGTGGCGCGGGCATTGGGGACGAGAGGATCGCTGCTGCTGAAAAATCATGGCAGCGTCGTGGCGGGAGAGGACGTCGCTTATGTGTGCGTCACCGCGTGCAGGTTGGAGAAGGTGGCGGAGACGATGCTGCAGGCGGCTTCCCTGACGAAATTACCGGTGATGTCAGGGGAAAAGGCGGCGGCCATTCTGCAGGCGCGAGAGGCCGTAGAACCAGGCGCAGGGAACAGGATGAACCGAGAGCGGTGGCAGATGCTGCGGGATTACTACTTGAGATGAAATTGCTGGTGCGATCAGGAAAGACCAAAAGCACCCACCTTCAGAGTACGAAGGTGGGGCACCCGCAAAACCGTAGCGCTCACAAATGGGGGCGAACTGCGGTGGGACGATTGTCGTCCCTGACGGGACTTGGGGAATGATTGTGGTTTACAATCCGCTGGGGATGGACTCTGGGAGCTGACTGGCGATGCGCGAAAGACAAACGGCCTGGCTGATGAGTATCGGCGCGGCCGCACTTTTCATTGCGGGTTGCTTCAATCTGCTCTTCCGCGGCACCGCTTGGATTTTTCCTTCCCGATCGCAAGCCAGCATTGGCGCCGATGATCCAGTGGATGCGGACGACAGCTGTGCCGACACAACGGAATTGGCGATGGCCATGACGGCGTGGAGGCAAACGCAGCAACGAAGGACTCTCATTGCTTCCGCAGCGGGCGCCGATGGAACGGGGATCCAGACGGCGCCTGCCGGCGGAGACATTGCGCCGGCGCGTTCGGTTGCCGATGCGTATCCGAGCCTGCACAGCGTGGCAGTCGATCCCGACGCCAATCAGGTGGCGGTGAGCGATTCCAACCGAGGGGCGATTTTCTTTTACAACCGGAGCGCAGGGGGCAACTCGGCGCAAATGGCGAATCCCGAACGGGTGATCCGAGGGCCGAGGACGGGCATGATGTTCGTCGCCGGGATTTCGCTGGACACCGCCGATCGGGAGATCTTTGCCGTAAACAACGATATCGGGGACCGCATGGAAGTGTTCCCATATGACACCGAAGGGAACATCAAGCCGAAGCGCGTGCTCTCCGTCCCGCATGGCGCCTGGGGCGTGGCGCTCAATCCCGTGCGGAAAGAGGTTGCCGTTTCCATCGAGCACCCGAACACCGTGGTGGTCTACCGGCACGAAGCCAGCGGCAGCGAAGCGCCGCTGCGTGTGCTGCGCGGGCCGGAAACCGAATTGGCTGATCCTCACGGAATCGTAATCGATCCGGGTCACAACGAAATGCTGGTCGCGAACCATGGGAATTGGGCTCCGCTGACCCGCGAAGAGGAAGAAACGCCGGCCGGGTTGAGGGGCGGCCATTTCGCCATGCCGTCCATCAATACGTATGGCGTCGAAGCAAAAGGCGACGCCAAACCTACCCGGAAAATTCAAGGCGCGCAAACGCAACTGAATTGGCCGATGGGTTTGAGCCTGGATGCGGCGCACGACGAAATCGCGGTGGCGAATTACGGCACGAATTCGATTCTGGTTTTCCGGCGCAATGCGGAAGGCAATGTGGCGCCCGTGCGAGTGATCAAGGGCGAGCGAACCGGAGTGCTTGGCCCGATGGGAGTGGCCATCGACGCAAAGAATGACGAATTGTGGGTGACGAATTACAGGGAGCACACCGCCGTGGTGTTCGCGCGGACAGCGAACGGAAATGTGGCTCCCAAGCGCGTGTTGCGCAATGCGCCCGCGGGAACGCCCGCAGTGGGCTTTGGCAATCCGGGAGCGATCGCGTACGACTCCAAGCGGGGCCAGATTCTCGTTCCGAATTGAGTGAGCGTACCCAGAATATTGGCGTTTGCCAGGCTGGCAAACGGAAACGAAGGACCGGTAAGGGTAATCGAAGGGCAGGGTACGAAGCTCAGCCGCACGATGCATGGCATCGCGTACGATGCCGTACACGACGAAATTATCGTGCCGGTCCATTTGGCGGGAGCCGTTCTAGTATTTCGGGCCAGCGCGAGCGGAGAAGAAGCGCCGGTTCGAGTCATTCAGGGTCCGCACACGCGCATCCTGCGTCCAGAGACGGTGAACGTGGACGTGAAAAATAACGAAATCGTGGTAGGGGAGGACGTCGGACAAGATGTCTTGTTCTTCCCGAGGGACGCCAATGGCGACGTCGCGCCGCTAAGGATGATACGCGGGGAAAAGACGGGATTGGATGAAGTGCGGGGCGTGGCCGTCGATCCTATTCGGAACTTGTTAGTGGTTTCGAGCCGCAGCGGGAAGGGAACGACGGGAGTCTTTGTCTTCAACCGGAGCGACAACGGCGATGTGGCGCCGCGCGCCGTGATCGCGGGACCGAAGTCGGGTATTATTCGCATCCGGCAGGTGGAGGTTGATCCCGATGAGGGCAAAATTTTCGTGGCAGTGAAGAACAATACCGAATCGTATAAATTTGCGGACGCGTCGCCTTCACCGTGGAATCCCGACAAACCTGGATTCATCGGCGTGTGGGACATCAACGATAATGGCGACGTGCCGCCGCGCGGCGTAATTAAAGGACCCGCAAGCGAAATGGTGTGGCCAGCGGGCGTGGCTCTAAATCCGGGAGACCGCGAAGTTTATACGATCGACAGCGTATCGAATGGGATGTATTCGTATTACATGCCGGAATTCTTCCCCGCAAAGAAGCAATGAACAGGAAGGCGGCCGGCGCTTGTGCTTTCGTATTTGCATTCGTTGCGACGATAGGCGCGCTTTCGCAAACCGCACCCCAGGAAAATAAATCCGCAAAACCCGCTGTTGAGGATATCCCTTCCGTGCGGATGATCGCCGACCCGTATCCCGCGTTTAACGGAATCGCTGTGGACGCCGGAAACGGATTGGTGGCGATGAGCGATCCCAACCGTAAGAGCCTGTTGCTTTACGATCGCATGCGGGGCGCGAGTCGAGGAGAAGCGAGCCTTCCGCTACGTCAGATCGTTGGCCCAGATACTTTTTTGGGGATGATTGCGGGAATTATTCTGGATCCGGGGCATCAAGAAATTTATACGGCAAATAACGACATCGAGGATACGGTCGTGGTGATGCCGTATGGCGCTTCAGGCGATGCAAAACCTGCGCGGGTATTTTCGGTTCCGCATCAGGCTTGGGGATTGGCGCTGGGCGATGCCGCCGACCAGATCGCGGTGACGGTAGAAGTTCAAAACACAATCGTTTTCTACCGGCGGCAGGTGAAAGGCGTGGAGGCCCCGCTGCGAATCCTGCGCGGGGCTGAAACCGGCTTGGCAGATCCGCACGGCATCTATTGGGACGAATTGCACAATGAGATCGGCGTGGCAAACCACGGAAATTTCAGGGGCGTGGTGAAAAATACGGGCGGCGGATGTTCGCCGTCGTTTGTCGTTGAAGATGAAGCAGGTGAGTCGCGGCCGCCTTCCATCAGGATTTTTGCGGCGAGTGCAAAAGGGGATGCGAAGCCGCTGCGGGTCATTCAAGGGCCGAAAAGCGGCCTGGATTGGCCGATGGGGATCGCATATGACGCGCAGCACGACACGATCGTAGTCGCCAACAATGGTGACAGCTCGATTTTGATTTTCGGCCGCAACGGCGACGGCGATGTGGCACCGCTACGCGTGATTCGCGGGGATCGGACCGGCATTAGCCATCCGATGGGCGTCGCGGTCGATCCGCAGAAGGGCGAAATTTGGGTATCAAACTGGGGCGATCATTCCGCACTCGCATTTGACAGCGGAGCGCGCGGCAATGTGGGCCCCAAGCGGATCATCAGGAGCGCTCCCGCCGGGACACCTGCGCCCGGGTTTGGCAATCCCATGGCGCTTGCCTACGATTCCAAACGCGACGAGCTTTTGGTGCCCAATTGAGTGACTCAGCCGCGCATCGCGGTGTTTGCCAGGCTGGCAAACGGAAATGCAGCGCCGACGCGCCTGATTACGGGACAAAATACTCTTCTGGGACGCACGATCCACGGCTTGGCATACGATCCCACGAGTGACGAAATCGTGGTCCCCAACGCGTTGGCGGATGCGGTTCTCGTGTTTCGGGCGGACGCCGCGGGTTCCGAACATCCGCTGCGGGTGATTCAGGGGCCGCACACGCATTTGGTGACGCCTCACGCCGTGAGTTTGGATTTGCGGAATCGCGAGATTCTCGTGGCGAGCCTTACGGGGAGGCGGATCAACGTCTTTCGCTGGGACGCCAACAGTGATGCCACGCCGGTTCGAGTGATCGAAGGCCCGAAAACCGAGCTCGGTCACGTCGTGGGACTCGCCGTCGATCCGGACCGGAATCTCCTGGCCGTGGCGAATACGCACGAAATCCTGATTTTCAATCGCACGGACAATGGAGACGTCGCGCCTCGCGGCCGAATCGCAGGGCCGAAGACGGGCATGACCGATGAGCCGTGGCAAATGGAGTTTTACAAGGGCCGGATATTTTTGGCGGCTTCCAATCATTTCCATCAGAACCTCTATGAAGGGGTTACGCTGCGACCTGACGCGAAGGAAGTTCCGGATGATCCGTGGCTGAACCCCATTCTAGGCTTCATGGGCGTTTGGAATATAACGGACGAGGGAGATGTGGCGCCGCTAGCGATGATTCGCGGTCCGTTTAGCGGCTTGATTCACCCGGTGGGTTTGGCGCTGAACCCTAAAGATGGGGAAATTTATGTGTCGGACAGCGTGAAGAATGGAGTTTTGAGCTTTCTGGTGCCACAATTCTTTCCGCAGGATACGAGCTCGAATCCCAAATAGCCAAAAAACTGCGGTGGGAGCCACGGAACAAATCGTTCATGCAGCACCACTGAATACATTCGCCGGCCGGAAGATATTTAGCGCCGTATTTACCATAGCGATCCCTCTTTCGTTTTGGTTGTTGCCGTTGCCGCTCCCGGCGAACTCCCGGCATGCCCTGGCGGTTGCATCGTTCATGATCGTTGCCTGGATCACGGAAGTGCTTCCGCACGCGCTCACGGGACTTGCCGGGTGTTATTTGTTTTGGGTGTTGAAGATCGTTGATTTCGAAACAGCATTCAGTGGATTTGCCGATCAAACGCCGTGGTTCCTGTTTGGCGCCGCGCTGATTGGGATGATGGCTTCGAAATCGGGTTTGGCCCGGCGCCTCGCATACTTGGTGATGCGGCGAGTGGGAGCGGGCTACTCGAGGCTACTACTCGGGCTCATCCTGTCGTCCTTCCTACTCACGTTGCTGGTGCCCTCGGGAATCGCCTGCGTTGTGATTATGGCGGCCGTCGCCGTGGGTTTGATCGAGGTTTTTGGTTTGCCGCGGGGAAGCAACGTCGGGCGCGGGATTTTCGTGACGCTTACCTATACGGCGGGCATATTCGACAAAATGGTAATTGCCGGCGCCACTTCGATTTTGGCGCGCGGGCTGATCGAAAGGACGACGGGGATAGAAGTTTACTGGAGCCAATGGCTGCTGGCTTTCTTGCCCTGCGTGGTCGTCACCATGCTGGTCATCTGGCGGCTTGTGCTATGGCTGTATCCGCCGGAAAAAGAGGCTCTGCGGGGCGGCGTTCAATTCCTGGACGATTCTTTGCAAAAGATGGGACCGTGGACGCGGATGGAAAAACATGCTCTGTTCCTGATGTCGTGTGCCATCGCGCTATGGGCGACGGATTTGATTCACCACATCTCGCCGGCCGTGATCGGCATCGGCGTGGGACTGCTTGCGGCTGTGCGCGGCGTGGGCATCCTGGAACTGGAAGATCTCAAGCGCCTCAATTATTTGCCGGTATTTTTCACGGCAACGGCCATCAGCATGGGCGAAGTGCTGCTCAAGACCAATGCATTGAGCTCAATGACGGCGGTCATGTTCGCTTGGATGCGGCCGTGGGTAACCAACGCGTTCTCGATGGCATTCGTGCCGTACTGGACGGCTTTTGTCTACCACATTTTTTTGGGAAACGAGATCTCCATGCTGGCGACTTCGGTACCGCCGTTGATGAATTTTGCGAGGACCGCGGGAATTCATCCCTTGCCGCTCGGGTTGGTATGGGCATTCGCAGCCGGTGGGAAGATTTTCGTGTATCAATCGGGTGTGATGGTCACCGGCTATTCCTATGGCTATTTTGAAGCGAAGGATTTGCTGCGCGTCGGGTTTGTTTTGACGGTCGTGGAGTCGCTGGTGCTGCTGTTTCTCGTTCCGTTTTATTGGCCGCTGATTGGAATCCGATGAGGCCCGGTCGAAAAATGTTATTTTGCATGTTACACGGGCGCCCGGTTGGCCTTGGTGACTGAGAGGCGTACATTTAATCGGGCGTAGACATTGCGGGCGTTGCCTTCGTAGATCTTGCGCTTATCTTTTTCGCTTAACCCGGGAACCGCGTCGATATAGCGCTTGGTGTCGTCGAAATAATGGCCCGTTTCGGGATCGATGCTCTTTACGGCTCCGACCATCTCCGAAGCGAAGAGAATATTGTCGATGGGAACGACCTTCGTGAGGAGATCGATGCCGGGTTGGTGGTAGACGCAGGTATCGAAGTAGACGTTCTTCAAGAGAAGCTCTCCGAGAGGAGGACGTTTTAAATCCTGCGCGATACCTCGATAGCGTCCCCAGTGGTAGGGAACCGCGCCGCCACCATGAGGAATGATGAACTTCAGCGTGGGGAGATCCTTGAAAATGTCGGAGGTCAGGAACTGCATGAACGCGGTTGTGTCGCCATTCAGATAGTGCGCGCCGGTGGCGTGGAAATTCGGATTGCACGAACCGCTGACGTGGATCATAGCGGGCACATCAAGGTCCACCATCGTTTCGTAAAGCGGATACCAGAAGCGGTCGGTGAGCGGTGGGTCGCTCCAATGACCGCCCGAAGGGTCGGGATTCAGGTTACAGCCAACAAAGCCGAGTTCTTTCACGCAGCGCTTTAATTCGGCGATGCAGTTGGCGGGCGGGACGCCGGGCGATTGCGGCAATTGGCAGACGCCGACGAAATTTTGGGGATAAAGCGTGCAGACCCTGTAGATCAAATCGTTGCAAACCCGCGACCATTGCAAACTCGTCGTAGCGTTTCCGATATGATGCCCCATCCCCATGGCACGCGGCGAGAAGATGGTGACGTCGGTGCCGCGGTCCCGTTGGAATTTCAGCTGGGCTTGCTCGAGGCTCTCGCGAATCTGATCATCGGTGATCTTGGGAGCTTCGGAAGGAGATTGCGACGGATCCTTAAGGCCCGCGATCTGTTGCTGGCGGTAGGCTTCCAACTCCTTCGGCGCTGTCGTGTAATGCCCATGACAATCGATGATCATTTGTAGCCTCGTTACTTTGTGTCGAAGAATCCTGCTCTTACTTGCGTTACGGAGTAGAAGGATAAGAGAGATTCTTGGCGCGCCTTCTTTCTAGTGCGAAAGCCATAGGCTTTCGCAAGGCACGCTCAGAATGACACCGTGCGCAGGGTGCATGCTATGAATTCGACGTCAATTTTGTCAAATAGAGTGATGCATGCAGATTTTGGGGTTTGCGGCGCCTCTGCTACGATGCTCGCTTTCATTTCTAATCGCGGATGATCTTTGGACGCGAATCCTGATCTGTCCGACATCTATCTGAGCGGAGGAAGTGGGAATGGCTGAACTGCCAAGGCTAAATGGCGTGATCCGCGCCTTCGAACAGGGCCAAACGGCGCTTGCCGCCTTTTCAATTGCCGAAATCGATTCCGCCCTCGCCTTCAGCGTTGCCAGATACGACGCCATTGTTTTTGAGATGGAGCACAATCCATGGGACGCGCGAATTTTGCGCGATTGCTTGCAGTACATGCTCAATCGAGGGCAGATCGCGGACTCCGGCTCGATCGCGCCCGCGGTTACGCCATTCGTGCGGATCCCCCCCAACGGAAATGAAAAGAACCAATGGCTGGCCAAACAGGCGCTCGATCTGGGCGCATACGGGATCGTATGGCCGCACATCAGCAGCGTGGACCAGGCCTACAATGCCGTGGCGGCGTGCCGGTATCCGCGTTTGAAGACGGCCAAGCTCAGCGAGCCCGCCGGCATCCGAGGCGATGCGCCCGTGGCGGCGGCCCGTTATTGGGGATTGACACAGCAGGAATATTATCGCAAGGCGGACGTGTGGCCTTTGAATCCGCAGGGCGAAATTCTGGTAGTCCTGATGATCGAGGACACGCAGGGAATCGCCAATCTTCGCGACATCTTGAAGAATGTTCCGGGCATAGGGTTGGTGCTTATTGGGGAAGGAGATTTGAGCCAGGAACTCGGATTTCCGCGACAATACGAGCATCCTTCGGTGGTCGAGGCCATGACGGAGATCGTGGCGACTTGCAAGGAGTGCGCTGTTCCGGTGGGACATCCTCACGTCGATGCGAATAACGTCGAGCGGATCCTTAAGGAAGGATATCGGTTTTTGATGGCTGCTCCGACGCGAAGCTTCGCCGCGCTCGAGAAGTGCCGGCAGCTCACGGGACGGGCCTAATAAGAGCGTGCCCTAGAGGAGATTCAGTGTACCTGGAGCAAAGAGCTCTTCGATGCTGAACTTCCTGGGGATGACTTTTTGATCGACGGCGAATTGCACGATCATCTCCAAAGCTTTTCGATTGGGCCCATTGTTGACGCCCAATGGAAATGGATCCCCGACTACCTGCCGGAGCGCGATGGCCGTTTCGTCCGCCGGAGAGAGATTTTTGCCGGCATCCAAGCGCGCCAGATAAATTTTCTTGGCCTCTTGAAATGCATGGAAGAGGTCGGCGGCTAATCCGGGCTCGGCTGTGAGCAGAGAATCCTTAACCACAAGTCCATGATTGATGGGGTAGACACCTGTTTTGCGGAAGTAGGCAAAACCCGCATTGCGAGCGTCCGGGATGAGCTGCTGAATATCAGGCGAATTCACCTTCACATCGCCCACCGCGGCGGGGACCTTGCCGGAAAGCAGTAACTCGGCAATTGGCTTTCCGCGATTTGAGTAATCAACATTCGCGGGGGCTTTGTATTCCGCGACGTGCTCGTCATCGGTGGCAGCCCAGGTGATTTTGTCGAGGTCCACGCCGTATTCGATGTGAAGAATTCCTCTCGCCCACAGGCCGGTCGTGACCGTGTAGCCGCGATTGACTGCGACGGTGCGGCCTTCCAGATCTTTCGGTGTCGTGATGCCCGACTTCACATTGTAGAAAATGGCCCAGTGGTGGAAATTCCTGGTCAGGAAGACCGGAATGGCGGTAATCGGCTTGCCATAGGCTCTAGCACAGAGATACGTCGTAAAGGCCATCTCGCAGATATCGAATTCGAGGCCCCGCGCCATGCGCCGCATCGCGGCGACGATGGGATCGACCTGAACGTATTCGAGCTTCCGATCGCCAACGCGGACACTGCCGTCCTTCAGAGGCTTGGTCAGGCCGTAATTGCCGATGGCGATGGTCAGGTGAGGCACTGGCGCGATTCCCGCGAAATCGGCTGGTAGAATACTGAGCGCCGCATTGCGTGACAAGGGGTGACATCCGGCGGGATCGCGAAAGGATCTGCGGCGGAGCCGGAGTAACGCTCTCACGCGATGAGGCCGCGAGCCAATAGCTGAACCCGAGCTAAATCAAAACGTATAGCGTAATTCAATTCGCGCAAATCGCGCCGGCTGAATCTCCACGGGCAGCCGCCGATTGAACGATGGTCCGGTAATTTCGTTTTCCTGAATCTTATAACCGCTGTTGGCCACGTTCATGATGTCCAGCGCGGCACCAAGCGTGCCTTTAGGAAGGCGGAATTGACGCGCGAGGCGAAGGTTCGCGTTGATGACGCCCTCGGCGCGATTTCCGCTGAGCGGATTAAGCAACTGGGTGCCGCGAGAGGTGGCGTCGATCACGAAGGGGCCTTGGGCCAGACCCGTTACGAGCAGTTCTCGGGCGAAGACGAGTCCGTCGAGGTAGTCCGCAACAGCGGCTACGTCGATTCCGCCCCAAGGCAAGCGGTATTGGCCGGAAAGCTTGCCGAGGAACGCGCGGTCCATTACACCCCGGCCGGAGGCATTCACGAGTGTGTTGGGATCCATGAAAAGTGACCCGACCACGCCGGGATCATTTTCAAAAACGGCGTCGCCTGGATTCGTCGGCCCGTGTGACTCCTCGGCGACAAATGAAGCGTCGAGAAAAAGGCTTCGCCACGCACCCTGAATTTCCGCCTGCAGACCCTTGTCCAGGTTACGGAGGTCGGGTGGGTTCGTCAGCAGGTAGTGATCTTGTCCGAACGTTGGCGGATTCTGCTGGTAAACCGTGAGTCGGTTGTCGTCGAAAGTTCCCGGGATGCCGTCCGGTCCGGGGTCGAGTATCGAAACAGGAGAAAAAGCGGAGGGGGGAACGCCGGTGTTCACGGCAGCAATGCGGCGCTTATCGTCGCGCCGAAAGAGGTTGATGCGCAGGTCCAGCGCCCCCGTCGGCCTGATCTCTGCACCAACGTCGAATTCGTCGGCGTAGGGCCGGGCAAGCGACGGCGAGATGAAAGAATAAGGCCCGCCGAAACGCAGCAACAGGGTACCCAACTCGCCGGGTTCAAAAATTCCGTCGCCATCGCGATCGATCCATTGAAATTCGCTTCCGCCGAGACTATTTGGATTGCCAAAATCGAGATATCTGCCGGCGAGCGGCACGTAGACGCGAAAATAGGCCGCGCGCAAGACGAGCCCGCCTCCATGGGGCACGGTCCACGCAAAACCGGCGCGAGGCGAGATGTTGTTCCAGGCGATTAGGTCGAATTGCGACGGAAGCGCGCGCACGGGAACGAATGTCCCGGCAGGGCTCGACTGCTGGGGCAGGGAGCCGCGCGCAAAGTCTGCGACGCCGCCAAAATCAAGC
>Ga0209648_10002884_pt1 | contig 14331 bp, 12 predicted proteins | sample GraSoi2013_115cm_FD_185830 | JGI IMG/M metagenome (GOLD analysis project Ga0209648, IMG submission 185830) | Grasslands soil microbial communities from the Angelo Coastal Reserve, California, USA - Sample 9_17_2013_115cm (SPAdes) (version 2) | ecosystem: Environmental > Terrestrial > Soil >...
CTTCAGATCCTGCGAGGTGTTCCCGCCATTCGCCGCCGCGACCGCGATGACGGCGGCGATCGAGATCGCCTGGACCCGGTGGTCGTTGCCGGTCCAGTGGAGCAGCAGGAACACGATGCACGTGCCGATCAGCGCCGCGATGGTCATGCCGGAGATCGGGTTCACCGAACTCCCGATCTGACCGGTGATGCGGGAGGACACGGTGGTGAAGAAGAACCCGAAGGCGACGATCAACACGGCGCCCAGCAGGTTCACCTTGAGCTGCGGCAAGAGCAGGAGCCCGAACGCCAGCACGAGCGACCCCAGCACGGTGACCGTGATGGGCAGATCGTCGTCCGTGCGGAGCCGCTGCGCGACGGCCTGGCCGACCTGGCTGCGCCTGAGGCTCGCGAATCCCGCGCGGAACGCTCCGCCGATCGTCGGCAGCGCGCGCGCCAGCGCGATGATCCCGCGCCCCGATGTAGAACACGTACGCCGCCCGGATCTCCCCGGCCGACATGTCTTTGATCAGGGTCGTGGCGGGATACATGGGGGCGAGCATGCTCTCGCCGAACAGCTTGATCGTCGGCATCAGGACCAGGTAGGCGAGGCACCCGCCCGCGAACAGGTAGCCCGCGATGCGCGGCCCGATGATGTAACCCACGCCCATGAGCTCCGGTCCCACCTCCATCCGGACCTCGGCACCCTTGAACCACCGCAGCACCTTGGTGGGGTACTCGGGCCACAGCTTGAACGCCGTCATCAGAACCTTGTAGCCGAAGGCGATCCCGAACGCCTGGAAGACGGTCTTCGCGTGGACCCCGCCGCGCTCCCCGGCGATCAGCACCTCGGCGCACGCGGTCCCCTCGGGATAGGGCAGGTTGCCGTGTTCCTGCACGATGAGCGCGCGGCGGAGCGGGATCATCATCAGGATGCCGAGCACCCCGCCGGCGATCGCCAGCACGGTGACCCGAGTAATCTCCAGATCGTAGCCCATCAACAGGATGGCGGGGATCGTGAACACGACCCCAGCGGATACCGAGTCGGCGGCCGAACCGGTCGTCTGCACGATGTTGTTCTCGAGGATCGACGTCCGGCCGAGCGCGCGAAAGATGGTGATCGAGAGGACGGCGATCGGGATCGAGGCGCTGACGGTGAGGCCGATCTTGAGCGCCAGGTACACGTTCGACGCACCGAAAATGAGGCCCAGGATCGCGCCGAGGATCAGCGCGCGTACGGTGAGCTCGGCTGGCGACTCACTGGGGGCGACGTAGGGCTGGTGGTCGGGCATATGGGCGGGGAATGTGGGGTGTGACGGTGGGGTGGTAAAGGGCGAGACCGGCCCGCCCGCCCGGAGCCCGTGTGGCCGCAGCGCTCGCCCGCGACCTAGGTTCGCAGCGCGCGCCCGGCCCGCCCCTCGCGCCCCGAGCGCGCCAGCTCGGCCACGCGCGCGAGCCGCCGGGCCGCTTCCCCCAGCATCTCCTCCGTCTTGCAGAAGGCAAACCGCACCAGCCGCCGCCCCAACTCGGGACGGCTGAAAAAACTCGATCCAGGCACCGGGGCGACGCCAACCTCCTGCGTCAGCCAGGAGGAGAATTCGTCGTCGGGGAGCGCCGAAATGGCCGAGAAGTCGGCCAGCACGTAGTAGGCGCCCTGCGGCGGCGTGCACCGGAACCCGGCATCCACGAGCGCGCGGCACAACAGGTCGCGGCGCGCGCGGTAGGCGCGCGCGAGCGCCTCGTAGTAGTCGTCGCCGAGGGTCTCGAGCCCCACCGCGACCGCTTCCTGCAGCGGCGCCGGCGCGCCCACGGTGAGGAAGTCGTGCACCTTGCGGATCGCAACGGTCGCGGGGGGAGGCGCGACGATCGTGCCCACGCGCCAACCCGTGACGCTGAATGTCTTGGACGCGCCGCTGATCGTGATCGTGCGTTCGCGCATCCCGTCGAGCGTCGCGAGCGGGACGTGCTCGCCCTCGTAGTAGATGTGCTCGTAGATCTCGTCGGTCACGGCGTACGCGTCGTGGCGGCGACACAGCTCGGCGATGCGCTCGAGCTCGGATCGCGACAGCACGCGGCCGGTGGGGTTGTTGGGCGTGCACACGATGATGGCGCGCGTGTGCCGCGAGAACGCCGCCGCCAGCCGGTCCAGGTCGAGCTCCTCACCCGCAGCCATGGGCACGTACACCGGTTTCGCGCTGCACAGGATCGCATCGGGGCCGTAGTTCTCGTAGAACGGCTCGAACACGATCACCTCATCCCCGGGGTCGACGATCGCGAGCAGGGCCGACGCCATGGCCTCGGTGGCGCCGCAGGTCACCGTGATCTCGGTCTCGGGATCCACACTCAGCCCGTACCAGTCCGCGTATTTGCGGGCCAGTGCGTCACGCAACCGCTTCGCGCCCCAGGTGATCGCGTATTGGTTGACGTCGTCGCGGATCGCCTGCGCGGCCGCGTCCTTGAGGACCGCGGGCGCCGGGAAGTTCGGGAACCCTTGGGCGAGGTTGATCGCCCCGTGCTCGCTCGCGAGCCGGGTCATGCCGCGGATCACAGACTCCGTAAAGGACTGGGTACGCCGGGCGGTGTGCAGGCGCCGGTCCTAGGTCAGGAGCTGCTTGGCGATCGTATGCAGCTGCATGTTGCTCGTCCCTTCGTAGATGGCGCCGATCTTCGCGTCGCGGTAGAACTTCTCGACCGGATACTCCTTGGTGTAGCCGTAGCCGCCAAACAACTCGACCGCGAGCGAGGTGACGCGCTCGGCCACCTGCGAGGCAAACAGCTTCGCCATCGCCGCCTGCATGGTGTAAGGCTCGCCCGCATCCTCCAGCCGCGCGGCGTTATACACCATCAGCCGCGCCGCCTCGAGGTCCGTCGCCGCCTGGGCGAGCTGGAATTGCACGGCCTGAAACTCCCCGATGGGCTTGCCGAACTGGCGGCGCTCCTTGGCGTAGCGCAGCGTGGCGCCGAGGGCGCCGCGCGCGACGCCGATCATCTGTGCGCCGATGCCGATCCGGCCCGTGTTCAAGGTCTCGATCGCCACCTTGTACCCCATCCCGACCTCACCCACCACGTGCGTCGCCGGCACCTCACAGCCGTCGAGGATCAGCTCGCAGGTGCTCGAGGCCCGGATCCCGAGCTTGTCCTCCTTCTTGCCGACGGCGAAGCCCGGGAAGCCGCGCTCCACCACGAACGCCGTGATCCCCTTGTACCCCTTCGCGAAGTCCGCGTTGGCGAAGACCACGAACAGGCCGGCCTCGGCCCCGTTCGTGATCCACAGCTTGCGGCCCTCGAGCAGCCACTTGTCACCGGCCCGCGTGGCCCGGGTCTGGAGCCCGAAGGCGTCGGACCCCGACTCGGGCTCCGAGAGTGCGTAGGCGCCGAGCAGGTCGCTCGCGAGGCGCGGTAGGTAGCGCCGCTGGAGTGCCTCGCTCGCCCATTTGCGCAGTAGCGTCGTGACGAGGGTGTTCTGCACGTCGACGAAAATCGCGACCGCCGCGTCGACGGCGGACAGCTCTTCCACCGCGAGCACCGTCATGAGCAGGCTGCCGCCCGACCCGCCGAGCGCCTCGGAGGTCTCGATGCCCATGAGGCCCAGCTCGAAGCATTGGGCGAGGAGAGCGGGCTCGATAGCGGCGGCGCGTTCCATCGCGGCGACGCGCGGCCCGACCTCGCGCTCGGCGAAGCCGCGCACCGTGTCGCGGAACAGCTCCTCCTCCTCGGAGAGCTTGGTGAGCGGTGCGGCGGTCACGAGCTCGGGCATCGGAGCCCAATCTAGCGCGAGGGCACGGGCGCGCGAGCCACGCGCGCGGCGCTCGCCCGGGCCCTGCGGCTAACGGTCCCGCACGCGGCGCACGAATTTGAGCCCCGACCACACGGTGTCCACCGCCGCCACCTTCACGTCCACGAGCCCGTGCGCGAGGCCGATCGCGCGGACCACGGCGTCCGTGAGATCGGTCGCCACGCCCGACGCCCGCTTGGGCCACGAGACCCAGAGCATCCCGGCCGGCGCGAGCGCCCGCGCGAGGGTCGGGAAACGGCGCTCGAGCGCGCGTCGCTCGCGCGTAAAGAACTGGACGAAATCGAGCGGCCCCCGCGGGCGCAGCGTGCGGCGCAACCCGGCCGGAAGCGGGCCGAGCGTGCGCGCGTAGCCGGCGGGCGCGTTGAGGATGGCGATCCGCCAACCGGCCTTGATCCCGAGCTTGTCGACGAGCGAGCGGGACGAGTACCCGGCCACGGCCGCCTAGGGCCGCCCCGGGTTCCCCTTGTACAGCACCCGCCAGATCCGCCCAGCTGCGTCGTCCGTGATGTAGAGCGACCCGTCTGGCCCGACGGCCACGCCCACCGGTCGGTGCTGCGGGCCGGCGCCGTTCTCGTGCCAGAACCCGTCGGCGAACGTCTCGTAAGTGCCGACCGGCTGGCCGGCCTTGAACGGCACGAACACGATGCGGTAGCCCGCCTGCGGCAGCGGCGCGCGGTTCCACGAGCCGTGGAACGCGATGAAGGCTCCGCCGCGGTAGCGCGCGGGGAACTGGGTGCCGGTGTAGAACGTCAAGCCATCGGGCGCCCAGTGACCGGGGAACGCGACCGCGGGCTCCCGCCTCTGGGCGCAGCGGCCCACCTGCTTGCCGTCGCCGCCGTACTCGGGCGCCAGCACGAGGTGACCGAGCTCGAGATCGTGATAGCAGTACGGCCAGCCGAAGTCGTCGCCCGCGTTCACCCGCAGCAGCTCCTCGGAGGGCTTCTCGGCGCTCTGCTCGATGGTGTATAGCTTGGGCCAATTCTGGCCCAGCTGGTCGCGGCCGTGCTGGGTGGACCAGAGCTGACCGTCGGGTGCGAGGGCGAGCCCGACGGCGTTGCGGATCCCGGTCCCGTAGTGCGTCCCGTCCGCCTCCCGCTGGTCCGGCTTCATCGCATCGAACCGCCAGATCCCGGCGCGGGTCGCGAGCTCGGGGCACGGATCGCGGCCCGGCGATTCGGCCGCGCGGTCCCTGAGCTGGCAGGAGTTGGACGCCGAGCCGACGTTGACGAACAGGGTCCGACCGTCGCCCGAGAGAGCGAGGTTGCGCGCACTGTGGCCGCCGTCGGGCAGGTCGCGGACGACGGTAGTCGGGTTGCCGAGCGGGGAGAGGCTGCCGGGCCGGAGCGCGTAGCGGTACACGGTCGTCGTGGAGCTGAAGTAGAGCACGCCCGGGCCGAGCGCGATCCCGGTGCCGCCTTCCGAGCCGAAGTGCTCGGTGACGTCGGCCTTGCCGTCGCCGGTCGTGTCCCGCAGCGCGAGCACTCCGCCGCGCGGGCGACCGAGCAGGGCGACGAAGACGTCGCCGTTCGGCGCGATCGCGAGGTGGCGCGGTTGACCGACCTGATCGGCGACGACGACCGCGCAGAAGCCGTCCGGCAGCGTGATGCCGCCGTTGTCGGCGTCGCAGGCGGGCGGGCGGTGGAGCGGCGGGCAGCTCAGGGCCAGGGCGACGACCCCCGCGGTCAGGACCTTCACGGTGCTCACGCCGGTTTCCCTTCTGTTGCGCCGGCGAGCATTTCGCGGATGCCGCCGAGCGAGGCGAGCACGCCGGTCGCCTCGTAGGGCAGGTACACCACCTTGTTGTTCGTTCCCGAGACCATCTCCTTCAGCGTCTCGAGGTAGCGGATGGCGATCAGATACCGCGCCGGATCGCCTCCGGTTCCCTTGATCGCCGCGGTGATCCGCTCGATGGCCTGGGCCTCGGCCTCGGCGACCTTGAGGCGAAAGGCGGCCTCCGCATCGGCGGCGAGGATGCGCGCCTGCTTTTCCCCCTCCGCCTTGTTGATCTCGGATTGCCGGATCCCCTCCGCCTGGAGGATGCGCGACTGCTTCTCCGCCTCGGCGGTGAGGATCGCCGCCCGCCGGTCGCGCTCCGCCCGCATCTGCTTCTCCATCGCGTCCCGGATGTCGCGCGGGGGGTTGATGTCCTTGAGCTCGACCCGGCTCACCTTCGCGCCCCACTTGTGGGTGGCCTCGTCCAGGATCTCGCGCAGCTTGGCGTTGATCGTGTCGCGCGAAGAGAGCACGTGGTCCAGCTCCATCTCGCCGATCACGTTGCGCAACGTCGTCTGGGTGAGCTTCTCGATCGCGTCCGGCAGGTTCGCGATCTCGTACGTCGCGCGCACCGGATCGGTGATCTGGGAGTAGATCAGGGCGTCGATCTCCACGACCACGTTGTCCTTCGTGATCACGTTCTGGCGCGGGAACACATAGACGGTTTCCCGCAAGTCGATCTTGTCGGTGCGGAAGTGGCGCGCGAACGAGTCCCCGGCGGGAGTGACGATCACCTGGTGCCAGTCAATCGCCCGCGGCCGGTCGATGAGCGGGATGATCAGGTTGACCCCGGAGGACAGGGTGCGGTGGTACTTCCCGAGCCGCTCGATGATCATGGTCTGCGCCTGCTGCACGATGCGGATGCCGCGCGCGACGATCGAGATCGCGAACAGCACGATCGCGGCTGGCACGATCAGCGCGCCGATGTTGTCCATGGTCACGTCTCCTTATCCACGTACAGGGTCGCGCCCTCCACGCGCACGACCATGACCCGGGTGCCAGGCTCGAGCGGCACGTCCATGAGCGCGGCCGCGCGCCAGTCCTCGCCCTCAACCAGCACGCGCCCCTTGCCGGTTCCCGGGTCGATACGCTCCGACACGATCCCGAGTTTCCCCGCGAGCGCGTCCACGTTGGTCCGGATCTCGCCGCCCGTCGGATGGAGGCGGCGCAGCAGGAAAGGTCGGATGCCCAGGAGGGAGAGCAGCGTGCCGGCCGCGAACGTCAGGGCCGGCGCGAGCACGCCCGGCAGGACGAGCGCGACGAGCCCCGCGGCCAGGGCGCCCACCGCCACCGACAACAGCCAGAACCCGGGCGCGATCATCTCGGCGACGAAGAGGAGCAGGGCGGCGACGAACCACACTTGCCATTCGTGCACGACGAGTCCCTCCGGAGGGAGGCACGGATCGGCTGAACTTAGCGGTCGGCGGGGGACTCGGTAGCCCGACCGGTCAGTCGGCTGGCGCCGGCGCTGCGGCCGGGGTCTGGCGCGGCGCGGCGCGCGCGTGCGAGCGCCGGCCCAGCCACTGCTGCAGCTCGTCCATGTACGTGTAGATGACGGGCGTGACGTAGAGCGTGATCACCTGGGAGAACGCGAGTCCGCCCACGACGGCGATGCCGAGCGGGCGGCGTGATTCGGAGCCGGTGCCCACGCCCAGCGCAATCGGCAACGTGCCCATCAGCGCCGCCATCGTCGTCATCATGATCGGTCGGAACCGGATGCTGCACGCCTGCAAGATCGCCTCGGTCGGCGATTTCCCTTCGTTGCGCTGCGCCTCGAGCGCGAAGTCGATCATCATGATGCCGTTCTTCTTCACGAGCCCCACCAGCATGATCACGCCCACGAACGCGTACACGCTGAGCTCCACTTGGAATAGGAGCAGCGTCAGCAGGGCGCCGAACGCGGCGAACGGCAGGGCCGAGAGGATGGTGATGGGGTGGATGAAGCTCTCGTACAGGATGCCCAGCACCATGTAGATCACCAGCACCGCGAGGATGAGCAGGGCCGCCAGCCCGGCCTGGCTCGACTGGAACGCCTGGGCGGTTCCCGCGAAGCTCGTGGTGACGCTCGCCGGCAGCAGCCGGCGCGCGACGCGGTCGACCTCGGCCGTGGCGCTGCCGATCGCGACGCCTGGGCGCAGGTCGAACGACACCGTGACCGCCGGCAGCTGCCCGGCGTGGTTCACGGTGAGCGGGCCGACGCTCGAGCCCAGGGTCGCCAGCGACGCGAGCGGGACGAGGGTGTGGCCCTGCCCCCGGATGTACAACTGACTCAGCGCGGCGAGATCCTGCTGGTACTGGGGCAGGAGCTCCATCACCACCCAGTACTGATTGGTGGCCGTGTAGATCGTCGAGACCTGGCGCGAGCCGTAGGCGTCGTACAGCGCTTCCTCGACCTGCTGGGCGGTGACCCCGAGCGCCCCGGCCCGGTCGCGGTTGATGATGACTGTCGCTTGGGGGTTCGAGACTTGGAGGTCGGTCGTCACGTTGAGCAGGTCGGGCAGCTTGCGGAGCTCGGCGACGAGCCGAGTCGCGTTGTCCTCGAGGGCACGCCGGTCGGGGCTCTGCAGAGTGTACTGGTACAGGCTCTTGGTGCGGCGGCCCCCGATCTGAATCGGCGGCGGGTTCTGCAGGAACACCTGAATGCCGGGGATACCGGCCAGCTTGGCACTGAAGGAGCGGATCAGTTCGTCCACGCTCATGCGGCGCTGCGAGCGTTGTTTGAGCTGCATGAAGACGCGCCCCTGATTGATCGTGCCGCCGCCCAGGAACGACATCGTGCCTTCCACGTTGGGATCCTGCTGCAGGACGGCCATCACCTGCAGTTGATGGCGCACCAGCTCGTCGAACGACGTGCCCTCGACGGTCTCCGTGGTCCCGAAAATCTGCGCGTTGTCCTCGCTCGGGAGAAACCCTTTGGGGACCGCCCAAAACAGCACGCCCGTGGCGACGAGGATGGCACCGGATAGGGCGAGCGCGGCGGGGCGGCGCTGCATGACCCAGGCGAGACTCTGCTCGTACCCGTGCAACACCCGCTGGTACACGCGCTCCGACGCCTGGTAGAACCGGCCGTGCTGCGCGTCCCGCGGCGGCTTGAGAAAGCGGCTGCACAGCATCGGCGTGAGGCTCAGCGAGACGAGACCGGATACGAGAATGGCGGCGCCGATCGTCACGGCGAACTCGTGAAACAGCCGCCCGACGATCCCGCCCATGAACAACACCGGGATGAACACCGCCGCGAGCGACAGCGTCATCGACAGGATCGTGAAGCTCACCTCGCGTGAGCCGGCGAACGCCGCCTCCAGCGGCGGTGCGCCCTTCTCCAGGTGGCGCACGATGTTCTCGAGCATCACGATGGCGTCATCCACCACGAACCCCACCGATAGCGTCAGGGCCATCATCGAGAGGTTGTCGAGGCTGTAGTTGAGCGCGTACATCACGGCGAACGTGCCGACGAGCGAGAACGGCAGGGCCAGGCTCGGAATGACGGTCGCCGACAGGTTCCGCAAGAATAGGAAGATCACGAGCACGACGAGTGCCAAGGTCAACAACAGCGTGAACTGCACGTCCGCGAGCGACGCGCGGATCGAGTCCGAGCGGTCGAAGCGCAGCTGCAGGTCCACGGACCTGGGCAGCTGCTGCGTGAGGCTCGCCATGACCGTGCGCACGCGGCCCGCGACGGCGACCGTGTTCGTGCCCGGCTGCCGCTGGATGGCGAGCACGATGGCGCGGTTGCCATTGAACCACGCGGCGCTCTTGTTGTCCTGCACGTCGTCGAGCACGAGCCCGACATCGCTGAGGCGGACGGGGGCGCCGTTGCGATACGCGATCACCAAGGGCCGGAACTCGGCCGCGTCCTGGAGCTGCCCGTTCGCCTGCACCGTGTAGGCGCGATGTGGGCCCCAGAGAATGCCCGTGGGCAGGTTGACGTTGCCGGCGGCGACGCTGCTGGCGACCTCGTCGATCCCGAGCTCACGCGTGGCCAGCGCCTTGGGATCGAGCTGGATGCGCACGGCGTACTTCGCGGCGCCGTACACGTTCACCTGCGCCACGCCGTCGACGGTCGACAGCCGTTGCGCGATGAAGGTCTCGGCATACTCGTCCAGCTCGGGGAGCGACAGCGTGGCCGAGCTCATGGCGTAGTAGATGATCGGCTGGTCGGCGGGATTCACCTTCTGGTACGACGGCGGCACGATGCCGGTCGGGAGCTGGCGCAGCGTCTTGGAGATCGCCGCCTGCACGTCCTGCGCCGCCGCATCGATGTTGCGGTCCAGCGTGAACTGCAGCGTGATGTTCGTGCTGCCGAGGTTCGACGACGACGTCATCTGGTCGACGCCCGCAATGGTCGAGAACTGCTTCTCGAGCGGTGTGGCCACGGCCGACGCCATGGTCTCGGGGCTCGCACCCGGGAGGCTCGCGCCCACCTGGATGGTGGGGAAGTCCACGTTCGGGAGATTGCTCACGGGCAGCAGCCGGTAGGCCATCAGCCCGAAGACGAGGATGCCCATCATCACGAGCGTCGTCATGACGGGTCGGCGGATGAACAGCGCAGAAACGTTCATTTCTGGGCCTCCACTTCGCGGGCCGGATCGGCCACGCCCTTCACCTCGACCGCCGCTCCCGAGACGAGGCGCACCTGGCCGTCGGTGACGACCTCGTCTCCAGGCCGCACGCCCTGACTGATCACGGCATACGCCCCGGCCGCGCGCGCGACCGTCACGGGCTGGGAACGCGCCGTGCCGTCCGGGTTGAGCACGAAGACGTAGGTCCCCTGCTGACCGGTCATCACCGCCTGGGCAGGCACGACCAGCGCCTTCTGTTCGACATACAACTGCAGTCGCACGCCGAGGAACTCGCCCGGCCAGAGCGCGGTTTCGCGGTTGGCGAATTCGCCCTTGAGCAACACCGTGCCGGTAGTCGTGTCGACACTGTTGTCCACGAACGTGAGCACGCCCTCCTGGTACACGGTGTCCGTCTTGGACGGGCTCACGAAGACCGGCAGCCGGTTCTGGCGGTAGCGTTGGATGTCGCCGAGGTGTTGCTCCGGGACCGCGAACCGCACCAGGATGGGACGGAGCTGGTGGATCACGACGAGTGGGTCCGCCGCATTCGCCCGCACGAGATTCCCTTCGCGGACGAGCAGTCGCCCGGTACGGCCCGAGATCGGGGCCCGCACTGTCGTCCAGTCGAGGCTGAGCTGCGCATTGGCGACGGCGGCCGAGTCGGCCCGCACGGTGGCCTGCAGCGCGTCCGCGGTGGCGCGCCGCGCCTCGTAGTCCGATTTGGTCACGTAGTCCTGCTTGACGAGGGCCGCGTAGCGCTCGGCGTCGAGCGCGGCGTTCTGGGCCTGCGCCTGATCGCGGGCGAGCACCGCCCGGGCCTGGTCGAGCGTCGCCTGGAACGGCCGCGCGTCGATCTGAAACAGGATCTGCCCCGCCGCTACATCGCCCCCTTCACGGAACGCGACGCGGGTGAGGACGCCAGTCACCTGCGCCTGGACCGACGCGGTCTGGCGCGGCTCGACGGTCCCGGTGGCGAGGATCTCGTAGGGCACGGGGCGCTGCTCGGCGTGAGCGACGGTGACCGGCACACGTGACGCACCCCCCGCCCCTTTGTGCGAGCAGCCGAGCAGGACGAGCGGCACGAACGCCGTGATCGCGCTGGCGCGCGTCATGGGCCGTTACCTGCTCGGTCCCGCGGAATCGGTTTGGAAGTGGAGCGGGCTGGCGCCATCGAGGCCGAGGATCCCGGCGTTGCGGGCGAGCTGCGCCAGGGCGACGGACCAGGAAAAGCGGGCCGTGATCGCCTGTGCCCGCGCGTTCGCGAGGGCCGCCTCCGCCGTAAGCAGGTCGAGCAGGCTTCCGGCCCCCGCCCGGTAGCGGCCGAGCGCCACCTGCTCCGACTGCGTCGCGCTGGTGAGCAAATCGGCGCTGGTGCGCACCTGTTGCGTGGCGGTGCGCAGCGCGTAGTAGGCGGTGAACACTTGATAGATCACTTGCTGCTCGAAGCCCCGGGCACGCTCGGCCGCGGCCTCGGCGGCGGCGGCGGCCGCTCGCACGGTGTAGATCTGCGCTCCGCCGGAGAACACCGGGATCGAGAGGGTCAGGCTCGCCGTGTAGCTGTTCCCGGAGGTCGAGCTGTTGAGGAAGTAGGTCTCGCCGGTGTTTCCACCGACGCTGAGTGAGGGCAGCGCCTGCGAGCGCGCGACGCTCAGCCGCGCCTGCGCGGCCGCCACCTGGGCGCGGGCCGCGGCGAGATCGGGGCGCGCAAGCACCGCGCGTGTGATGAGGGTGTCGATGCTGTCGGTGATGCCTAAGGGGAGCGTCGTGTCGGACGGCAGGCCGATGTCGTACGGCACATTCGCCGGGATGCCCATCGAGAGTGCGAGCGCTCCCCGCGTGCTCTGGAGCTGTCCCTCCGTGGCCTCGAGTGCCAGCTGGGCCTGCGACCGTGCGGTCTTCGCCTGTAGCACGTCGGCGATCGTCGCGAGGCCGACCGTGTGCCGCTGCTGCGCGGCCTCGAGGTTGGTCTGGGCCTCCTTCACCGTCGTCTGCTGCGCGGCGAGGAGCGCTTTGGCGGCCAGGTAGTCGAAGTACGCCTGCTCGACCGCGAGGACGACGCTCTGCAGCGTGGCGTTGTGGGTCCAGTCTGCGGCGAGCAGGGCCTCGCGCGCCGCGCCCACCGACCCCGAGCGACCGCCGAAGTCGAAGAGCAGCCACGACACGGTGAGCGTCGCGCTGTAGAGCTGGCGCGTGAGCGCGACGGGGACGGTGGCGGGCACCGTCTTGAGCGCCTGCGCGTTGCCGTTCACCGCGATGGTGGGATAGTATTGACCCTTCGCCGCCCCGTAGCTCGCGGCCGCGGCCCGCGCATCCGCCCACGCGGCGCCGGTCGCGGTGTTGTTGCGCAGCGCGATGTCGATCACGTCCGTGAGCCTGAGCTGGGCGACTCGTTCGGCGATATCGGACGGGAGTTGGGGCTGCGGCAGGGGGCGTGGGGCCGTGACCGGCTGGGGCGGGGCCGTCCAGGCCACGTTGGGCGCCGGCGCCGTGCCCGCAACGCCGCGGACGCCGGGGGTCCCGCACGCCGCCACCAGTCCGGCGAGGCCCACGCCGAGCGTTTCGAAACGCAACGCGCGCCCGGCATACCGACGGAACGAGGCGGCTGGCCGGGACGTCGGCATCCGAGCGGACATTGGCTCTGGGTGAAAGAGGTGAGGCGGGACTCGTGGCTCTCGGAGTATACGCACGAGCCGCCCCGCGCGTGAAGAGGGCCGAGGGATCAACCTATGGTGCACGCAACGCGAGTCCGGCTCGATCGCTGGCTGTGGGCCGCGCGCTTCTTCAAGACGCGGGCGCTCGCCGCGGCCGCCGTCGGGGGCGGCAAGGTCGAGCTGAACGGCGCGCGCCCCAAGCGGGCGAAGCCGCTCGCTGTGGGCGATCGCCTGCGGATCCGGCGCGGCCCGTTTGAGTACCTCGTCGTGGTGCGGGCACTCTCGGAGCAGCGTGGCCCGGCCGGCGTCGCGGTGACGCTGTACGAGGAGGACGCCGAGGGGCGGCGGCGGCGGGAGCGGCTCGCGGAGGAGCTCCGGGTGGCGCCGGCGTTTCGCTACGAAGGGAAGGGTCGGCCGACCAAGCGGGAGCGGCGCGACCTTGAGCGGCTCAAAGGGGAGTGAGCCGGGCGCGCCGTGCGATGCGACGGCCGCGGCGCGCGTGCGCTTCACGTGCCGTTGTCGCGACGGCTGGGCGCCCGCTCGCCCCCCGTCATGCGCGCTGCAGCCGCTTGAGGAGCTGGATCTGGCCGGCGTGGTACAGATCGTGGGCCGCGATGCCGTAGATGTGCTGGGCGTTGGTCCAGCGTGAGCGCCAGCGCGCGATCACCGTGCGCAGCCGCCGGTGGTGCTCCTGGAGCAGCGCCACGTCCCGCTTCCAGCCGCGCGCGTCCGGCGCGGGCGGCAGCGCGGGCCAGTTGCTGCCGGCGCGCGGAAAGGCGAGCGCGACGTCGCGCGTGAGTCGACGGCGCACGATGAACTTCCACTAGGCAGCGTGCAGGACGATCTCCCAGATGTTGTGGCGGCCGCGGGCGGGACGCCACAGCGCCTCGCGCAGCGCGAGGCCGCGCACGGCGCCTCGCAGCGTCGGCCCATGCCACGCCTGGCGCTCGAAGGCGCGGTCGACGAGCTCGAGCAGGAGCCTGCTACGTCGATCGCTCGGCAGGCGACACTCCGTGATGGGGTCGCCATCAAACTGCACGCGGGAGCGTCGGCCCGCATCCCGGTCCCCGACCCACGGTCAACGGTCGCCCCGCGGCCCGTTCCGCCACGGCGCGACCTCAGTGTAGCCCGAGGACGACGCCCAGCCCGATGGCCGTGGCGCCGAGACCACCGAGAGCAACGAGCATGGGTCCCGCGAATCGGAGCCACTCCTCGTAGCGCACCCCCGCGGCGGCGAGGATCGCCATGAGCGCGCCGTTCGTGGGGGTGAGGAGCTCGCACAGCCCGCCGCCGTACTGGTAGGCGAGCACCGTCACCTGGCGCGATAGCCCGAGCAGATCGGCGAGGGGCACGAGAATCGGGAGCGTCAGCACCGCGTGCCCGCTCGGGCTCGGCACGGGGACGTGCACCAGGCCGTGCACCACCATCATGCTGACGGCGGCGAAGCCCACTGGCAGCTGCGCGAGCGGCGTGAACAAGCCGTGGACGATCGTGTCCACGACGCGCCCGTCCTCGAGCGTCACAAAGATGCCGCGCGCGAAGCCGATCAGCAGAGCGGCGTACGCCATCGAGCG
>Ga0209648_10002885_pt1 | contig 14331 bp, 9 predicted proteins | sample GraSoi2013_115cm_FD_185830 | JGI IMG/M metagenome (GOLD analysis project Ga0209648, IMG submission 185830) | Grasslands soil microbial communities from the Angelo Coastal Reserve, California, USA - Sample 9_17_2013_115cm (SPAdes) (version 2) | ecosystem: Environmental > Terrestrial > Soil >...
CGTCGCGGGCGCGGTTCATCACCGACGCCGATGGCCGGTTTTTCTTCCGCACCATCCTGCCGTGCAGCTATCCGATCCCGACCGATGGTCCGGTCGGGGAAATGATCCTGCAGACGCGGCGTCATCCGATGCGCCCCGCCCATGTGCATTTTCTCGTCGATGCGCCCGGCTACGAGCCGCTGGTCACCCATGTCTTTATCGATGGCGACAAATATCTCGATACCGACGTGGTGTTCGGGGTGAAGAACGACTTGATCGCCAAGATCGAAAAACGCAGCGATCCGGTGACGCCGGATGGCAAGCCGGTCACCGCGCCCTGGCATTTGATGAGCTACGATTTCCGCATGAAACCGGGCAAGGGGACCGCGCCGAAGCCGATGATGGCGGTGACCGAAGACGCCTGAAATCACCGGGTTGGACGCCTGCACAATCCTTGTGCGCCGCACAAGGATTGTGCGAATCGCAAATTTTGGATGCGCGCCGGTGTCGGCGAACGACGCCGGCCGGTTTTGTAACCAATTATAAAATATAAACTTTTCGCATTGCGGGAGCTTGGCACGAAGCTTGAATGACCTGTGCTGACGCCATCGCCGCCGTCCCTCGAAACCAATCATCCGAATTGTGACACCGCCGGACTGGGGCCTCCCCAGAGCGCGCCTCTATGCGCCTTTCGTGCGCGATCGCGGTGGCACCAAACGGACGACCATTCATACGCACGCAAATCGTGAAAGGAAATTTCCAATGAGCAAGGACCCGACCTGGATTTCCGACTGGAACCCGGAGGATGAGACGTTTTGGAATTCGAAGGGCAAGGTCATCGCTCGGCGCAATCTGATCTGGTCGATTGTTGCCGAGCACATCGGATTTTCGGTCTGGCTGATCTGGAGCATCGTCGCGACCAAATTGCCGGCGGCCGGCTTCCACTTCACCACCGACGAGCTGTTTCAGCTGGTGGCGTTGCCCGGATTGATCGGCTCGCTGATGCGGTTTCCCTACACCTTTGCGGTAACGACGTTCGGCGGCCGCAACTGGACCATCTTCAGCGCATCGGTGCTGTTCATCCCGACGCTGGCGCTCGCTTATTTCGTCAGCCAGCCCACGACGCCGTTCTGGCTGATGCTGCTGGTGGCCTCCACCGCAGGTCTCGGCGGCGGCAATTTTGCTTCCAGCATGGCCAATATCTCCTTCTTCTATCCCGACCGCATGAAGGGCTGGGCGCTCGGCTTGAACGCCGCCGGCGGCAATATCGGCGTCAGCAGCGTTCAGTTGTTGACGCCCATTCTGATGGGGGTTGGCCTTATCAACCTCTATCAGGCAACGCCGGTCAGCGGCGTCTATCTCCAGAACGCCGGACTGATGTGGATCCTGCCGCTGGCGATTGCGGTGTTCGGCGCCGTCTTCTTCATGAACAACTTGACCTCGGCCAAGTCCACCTTCAAGGACCAGCTCGCCATCGTCGGCCGCAAGCATACCTGGATCATGTCCTTCATCTACATCGGGACATTCGGCTCCTTCATCGGTTACTCCGCCGCGTTTCCGCTGCTGATCAAGACGCAATTCCCGGCTGTCACCATTGCGATCGCGTTCCTCGGACCGCTGGTGGGCTCGCTGTCGCGTCCGTTCGGTGGCTTGCTGGCCGACAAGGTCGGCGGCGCGATCGTGACGTTCTGGAATTTCATCGCAATGGGCGCCGCAACGATCGGTGTGTTGTACTTCGTGGGCGTCAAGGATTTTATGGGCTTCATCGCGATGTTCCTGATCCTTTTTGTCACCACCGGCATCGGCAACGGTTCGACCTACCGGATGATCCCGTCGATTTTCCGCGAGGAGAATCTTCGCAAGGCAAAGGGCACCGGCGAAGCCGGCCGGGCGCTCGCCTTGAAGGCCGCCAGCATCGAGAGCGGCGCCGCGCTCGGATTTATCGGCGCGATCGGCGCTTGCGGCGGCTATTTGATCCCGAGCGGTTTTGGCAAGTCGATCGCGATCACCGGCGGTCCGCAGCTGGCGCTGGAAATCTATCTGGCGTTCTACGCGGTCTGCCTGGCGCTGACCTGGTGGTTCTACCTGCGCCGCAGTTCGGTGGCGTCGAGCGCGACGAGCCTCGCTGAAGCGCGGGTGTGAACTACTTGAACGTCTGACACCAACGCGTTGCCTCTCTCCGCTTGCGGGGAGAGGGCGAGTGAGACGAGAGGCCGTAAACAAGGAGGCAGAGATGACACCCGATCAAGTCAAACTCGTGCAGCAGAGCTTTTCCAAGGTGGTGCCGATTTCGGATCAGGCGGCGGTGATCTTTTACGATCGATTGTTCGAGATCGCACCACAGGTCAAGCCGATGTTTCCCGCCGACATGGCCGTGCAGCGCGGCAAGCTGATGGCGATGTTGGCCGCAGTCGTCAAGGGCCTTGGCAATCTTGAATCGATATTGCCGGCCGCGAGCACGCTCGCCATCCGCCACGTCAGCTACGGCGCCAAGGCGGAGCACTATCCCGTCGTTGGCGCCGCGTTGCTGTGGACCTTGGAAAAGGGCCTAGGCGATGCCTGGACGCCCGAGGTCGCGGATGCCTGGACGGCGGCTTACGGGACGCTGTCCGGCTTCATGATCTCCGAGGCTTATGGCCGCCCTGAAGCCGCCGAATAAGGATACGCCGTGAGCGAACCGCTGGTTGTCGTCGGCAACGGCATGGCCGCTGCGCGTCTGGTCGACGAACTGACGAAAATAGCGCAAGGGCGCTATGCGATCGCCGTGATCGGCGACGAGCCGCGTTTGGCTTACAACCGCGTACTGCTCTCGTCGGTATTGGCGGGCGAGACCGCGTCGCATGAGCTCGAGCTCAAGCCGGCCGCGTGGTGGCGCGACCGTGGCGTGACCCTGAAATATGGCTGCGTCGCCACCGAGATCGATGTCGGCCGCCGCGAGCTCAAGATCGCCAATGAAGAGAGCATCGCGTTTTCCAGGCTCGTCCTTGCGACCGGCTCGTCGCCGCTGCGGCTCAATGTGCCCGGCGCCGATCTGGCCTGTGTGCATACCTTTCGTGACACCCGCGATGTCGATCTGTTGCTGACGCTCGCCGCGCAGAAGAAGCGTGTCGTGGTGGTCGGCGGCGGATTGCTCGGGCTGGAAGCAGCCTACGGCCTCGCCAAGGCGGGCGCGCCCGTCACCTTGGTCCATCTGATGGACCGGCTGATGGAGCGCCAGCTCGATGCGCCGGCGGCGGAACTATTAAAATCGCTGGTCGAACGCAAGGGCATAAAAATCCTGCTCAATGCCAACACCGCGCGTATTCACGGCGAGACACGCGTCGAAGGCGTCGAACTGACCGATGGACGCCGGATCGACGCCGACGCGGTGATCTTCGCGGCGGGTATCCGGCCGACTATCGCACTGGCCAAGGACGCCGGCATTCCCGTCAATCGCGGCATCGTCGTCGACGATCATCTCGCGACCGGCGCGCCTGACATCTTCGCGCTCGGCGAATGCGCCGAACATCGCGGCATCTGTTACGGCCTGGTCGAACCGGCCTACGAGCAGGCGGGCGTCCTGGCGCAACATCTCGCGGGCAGGATGACTGCGTATCAAGGCAGCGTCGTTGCCACTAATCTGAAGGTTTCGGGCGTCAGCGTGTTTTCGGCGGGCGACTTTTTGGGCGCGGATGGAACCGAGGCCATCGTGCTGAACGATTTCAGGCATGGAACTTACAAAAAGCTGGTGATATCGGACGGCCGCTTGAGCGGCGCGGTTCTAGTCGGCGATGTCGGCGACGCGCTGTGGTATCTTGAATTGATCCGCGGCCGCGAGTCGATCGCAAGGATCCGCAAGCACATGATGTTCGGCCGCTCGCTCGCTTTCCGATCGGAGGCGGCGTGACCCGATTATTCCGATGACAACGGTCGATCCCGCGCTTCGCGCCACGCGCACCACCTGTCCCTATTGCGGCGTCGGCTGCGGTGTCTTGGCGACGGCCGACAGCAATGGCGGTGCGGCGATATCAGGCGATCCCGAGCACCCCGCCAATTTTGGACGGCTGTGCTCGAAAGGCTCGGCGCTCGGCGAAACGCTCGGCCTCGAGGACCGCTTGCTCTATCCGAAGATCCGCATCAGCAAGGGCACCATGGAGCGGATAGCCTGGAGCGATGCGCTCAACCATGTCGCGCATCGCCTGGCGCATATCATCAAACGTGACGGCCCCGGCGCGGTGGCGTTCTATCTCTCGGGGCAATTGCTGACCGAGGATTATTACGTCGCCAACAAGCTGATGAAGGGATTCATCGGCAGCGCCAATGTCGATACCAATTCGCGCCTGTGCATGTCCTCCACCGTCGCCGGTCACCGCCGCGGATTCGGCGCCGACACCGTGCCCGGCTGTTATGAGGATCTCGATCAGGCCGACCTCTTGGTGCTGGTCGGCTCCAACGCTGCATGGTGCCACCCGGTTCTGTTCCAACGCATGCTCGCCAACAAACTCGAGCGGGGCGCGCGCATTGTCGTGATCGATCCGCGCCGGACCGATACCGCTGGCGATGCAGACCTGTTTCTGGGATTGAAGCCCGGCACGGATACCGCGCTGTTCTCTGGGCTACTCGTGCATCTCGCTGAGGCCGGCGCGCTCGATTCCGATTATATCGAACGTCACACCTCCGGCTTCGACGAAGCGCTGGCGCGGGCGCGGAACATCGCCGGCAGCACTGGCGCGACCGCGCTCGCGACTGGCCTGTCCGAGCAGGATGTCGCTGAATTCTTCCAGATGTTCAAAAATACGCCACGCGTGGTGACGCTGTTCTCGCAAGGCGTCAATCAGTCGGCGCAGGGCACCGACAAGGTCAATGCCATCCTCAACTGCCACCTCGCCACCGGGCGGATCGGCAAGCCGGGCGCGTCGCCGTTTTCGCTGACCGGGCAGCCCAATGCGATGGGTGGGCGCGAGGTCGGCGGGCTCGCCAATCAGCTCGCCGCCCACATGGCGTTCACGCCGCCGGACATCGATCGCGTGCGGCGATTCTGGAAGGCGCCGCGCATCGCCACCCATGAGGGGCTGAAAGCGGTCCAGATGTTCGAGGCGATCGCCAAGGGCGAGATCAAGGCGTTGTGGGTGATGGGCACCAATCCGGCGGTGTCGTTGCCGGACGCCGACACCGCGCGCGCCGCACTGAAGAAACTCGAGCTGTTCGTGGTGTCGGAGAATGTGCTCTCCAACGATACCGTCAATGCGGGCGTGCATGTGCTGCTGCCGGCGCAGGCCTGGGGCGAAAAATCAGGCACCGTGACCAATTCCGAACGGCGCATTTCGCGGCAGCGTGCGTTCCTCAACCCGCCCGGGGAGACCAAACCGGATTGGTGGATCGTCGGCGAAGTCGCAAAGCGTCTCGGTTTTGGCGCGGCCTTTGATTTCAAATCAGCGGCGGACGTGTTCCGCGAACACGCCGCGCTCTCGGCGTTCGAGAATAATGGCGGCCGCGATTTCGATATCGGCGCGTTGACGTCGCTATCGGATGAGGCATTCGATGAGCTGACACCGGTACTCTGGCCGATCCGCGCCGGCGATAGCGAGCCGCAGCAGCGGTTTTTCGCCGATGGCGGATACTTTGCAAACGACCACAAAGCGCGCTTCATCGCGCCGGAGATTCCCGCGCTGCGAACCGAGACCACCGCCGGGCGGCCGCTGCGGCTGAACACCGGCCGCATCCGGGATCAATGGCACACCATGACGCGCAGCGGCAGCAGTCCGCGATTGGGTCAGCATTTGCCGGAGCCGTTCGTCGAGATTCATCCCGACGACGCCATCAGATATGGCGTCGCCGATGACAGTTTTGCGCGTGTCGTGACCGATTACGGACAGTGCACGCTGAAAGTCGCGGTCAGCGAGCGGCAGCAGCGCGGCATGCTGTTTGTGCCGATCCATTGGAGCGAACAAACCGCCTCAGCCGCGCGGATCGGCGCGCTGGTGGCACCCATCACCGATCCGTTTTCCGGCCAGCCCGAGAACAAGGCGACGCCGGCCTCGATCGTGCCGTACGAATACGTCTTCCGCGGTTTTGCGCTGTCCCGGCTGCCGCTGCAATTGCCTCCGCAAGTCTGGTGGGCGCGGGTGACGGTGACGGGCGGCTACGGCTATTTGTTCGCCGACAATGCCGATCTCGCGCGATGGCAAACCTGGCTGCGCTCGGCGACCGGCGGCGATCTCGCCGAATACAAGGATTTTGGCGGTGGCGTCTATCGCGCGGCATCGTTCACCGGAGATCGCATCGCGACATGCTTGTTCGTCGGCCCGGCGCGGGATGCGGGCGATTGGGATGTGGTGAAAAACCTGTTCGCGGCCGACGCGCTCAGCGACGATCAGCGCCGGACGTTGCTGTCGGGCAAATCGATGGACGGTCTGGCGAGCACAGGTCCGATCGTCTGCGCCTGTTTTGGGGTCGGCCGGACCACGATTTGCGATGCGATCGCGGCCGGCGCGCGCTCGGCAGCCGAAATCGGCGCGCAGTTGAAGGCCGGTACCAATTGCGGCTCGTGCATTCCGGAATTGAAACGGCTGGTCTCGCAGGCAGATACGGTTGATTCCGAACAACGTCAATTGGCACGCGTGGCGAACTAGCTAAACCGCATTAACTGCCGCCATGTACGATGAAGAGACGTACCCATGGAATTAGGACGTACTCACAAATCGAGCCGATTGCTGCGGCTTGCTCGATGTCCGCTATGCGCCGATAGCGACCAAATTCCGCAGCGCAGCGAAATGACGCGATGTGCCATGAACGGACATTACCAAATGCCTCGGCGAGCCCAACCTTGCTTGCGCAACTGTATTTCTAATTTAAGATACGTCGCGCCACGGAAGGCCGACTGCGGCTGAACACCGGACTTGTCAGAATCGGTCCGAGTTCGTTCGAGACTCGAATTTTGCTCCGCGAACTTCCGATTCCAACTCAACCCAGCAGGATGCCGGCAGATTTTGCGAGCGTCGAGCAATGTGATCGATCTCCACTGTTCTCGTCACTTTCCTTTAGACTTGACAAAAGCGGTCATGAACATGTCCCAGAATTCCGGGAACTTCATCCCGGCACGTCGGGCCTTTGGATCGCGCGCCACGCGTGGCCCCCAGCGCCCGGAATAGCCCGAAAACCCCTGAATACCAGGCCACCATACCTGCCGAACGAGATCATCAGCACTGACGCGGTCGACAAGCATCGAATAGCGGCGACCGTCGATTTTGGTCTCCAGTCGCGCCTCGTCTGTGAGCGAGAATTGCCACGCGGATTTCTTCGTAGTCGCGCCGTTCGGCGGGTCGACGCCGGCCGGATGAATAATCATGCCGAAATATCCTGGCGCGTCGCGCTGGGGTGGATGATCGAGCTGGTCCGGCGTGCGCGTACCTGGGGAATCAAATCCACCGCCGCCGCCGGCAATCCATTCGATTCCAGCCCAGAGCAGATTAACAATGGCTTTGGCCCATACTACCGCGGGATCTGCAACCCACGGGCGGGCGTTTGCATCTGACTCGCTTTGCAGATCATCCAGGCTCTTGCCAAGCAGTTCGGTCGCTCCACAGAACTGCCCGGCCGCATCGTCCGGCGCAAAGAATGGCACCGCTTCACCCAGGAAGCTTTCTTTCAAATAGAGCCCGTGCGTGCCTTTGGCGACGAACAAGCGCGTATGAATGCCTTGTTGCTTTGCGGGACCGCGATTCTGCGGCACGGTCTGGACCTTCAAATCAAAATCGAAAACGCGCATGCCAAGGCGCCGTTCGCCACCAAGAAAGCCGATGTCACCGACGTTGCGTGAGGTCAGGCCGATCGTAACTGGAATCCATTTTTGGGGCGCTGGCCCACCGCCGATTGGGGTGTCCGTTGATTGGTTTCTCAAAAGAAGCGCAATGCACGCCCATTCGCCGGCAAAGCTGCCGAACTTGTCAGAGTCGGCCACATCTGCACAATCGACCAGTCCTTCATCATGTCCGGGGAAGAACAAATAGTAGCAGAGCAGAAGTGGCTCCCCGAGTTCTGGCTCCAGCAGAGTCGGAAAGAACTCCCGAAAATTCGCCGGAGCGCCAGAGCCCATCATTAACAGCCGCAAGCGCGACACGTCGAACACCTCGGCGTGATACCAGAATCGGCTGCCATTGAGCAAAGAGTCGCCGTCTATCGCCGAGGCGGAATTGTACAGCTTCTCAAGCTGGTCGAGATTGGCGAAATGGTTTTGGCTTTTCACGGAAACCGCGGGCCCATCGGTCCAGCCCGTCAACTCCAGGAAGCCGTCATCGGGCCCGCCGGAATACAAGAATGGAAAAGAGCCACCTTGCAATGTCCCGAGGAAGATTCCGGCTTCATCGGGTCGTCCCGAGACCTGCCGATATTGGATGATTGGCGCGGGGAAAGATCCCGGACCACTTTTGCGCCACGACGAATTCTGATCGAACGGATCTACGGCATTCCACAGCGCACAACGTTCCAGATAGCGCTTGCAGTCTGATGGAAAGAAGCGCTCGCCATCGGCGAAATACAGGATCGGCTCGAAAGCACGGATGAGGTCGCTGACATCGATGGTCATCTGGTTCCCCTCAGGCCGACGTTGCGCGTTTGGACGAGCGGCCTCGTGATGGGCGCGCAGGTTCGGTACCGCAGCCGCACTCCTCGTCAAGCAGTCCTATAAGCGCCATAGCTTGCGGATCGCAATCGATGTCAGCGAGTTCGCGCTCTATGAGTTTCCAGCATTCAGACTGTTTGAGCGCCAGGAAGGCATCGTCGCCCCCCGGCGCAATCCCGACGAGCTTCAGCCAGGCGCACCAGTCGGCGATCAGCGTGCGCATCTCCGGTCCCGCGAGATTCCCCTCGCGCCACAATTGCGCATAGCGCTCGCGCACGTCATCGAAGCGCTGTCTGGTCTCGGGACCCTGAGCAGTAACAGTTCGAAGCCACCGCTCGAGTGCCGCATCTATTCCGTCGATCAGCTTCCTGGCGCAATCGGGATATTTGATAAAGGCTGCACGCATGCTTTGCGCGTACCGCGCCCAGCAATCCGCTGTCGCTTTATCGAAAGGCCGGTTCAGGAACGCCCGCTGTATTGATCTGGGATCAAGGCGCCAAACCTGGATCTCGTCGACGTCGCCATTAAAGGGCTCCTGCCCCAAAAGCGCGTTGCCAATGCGGATACCGTTCGTTCCGACGCTCGGCACGGCACATAGCACGCTGCGCGGCCAGGTCACGGCTTCGCCGTCGACGAAGAACTGCATCTGCGTCAACCCGTCATGAATGAGAAGCAGCCGAACCCACTTGTTGACCGGCAAACGATAACCCGGAAAGGTAATGCCGTCCTTGTACGTGCCGATGAGGCCAGCCTCGAGTTCCGGAGGAATTGATGGGTCGACCCGGAATGTGGCGAACAAATTTCCGCCGCTGGCGAAAATCTTGAACGAGTCGTGCGCCTCGATCAGAGTTTGCCGCTGAGAAGAGATGGTGCTGACCCGGACGATGCACTCGACGCGCACCCCTGCCAGAGGTTTCCAGCCGGGATTGGTCTCGATTTGGACGAAGCTGCCCAAAGCAAAATGCAACGCGCCTGAGCCTGGCGAGGCGCCATCGGGAAGGACATCCGCCGAAGGGACGTTAACAACCCCGTGACTGTCGTAGAAGGAAAGGTCTGTGGCAAGTCCGTGCCACTTATAGGTTTGATGGCAAATCAGTTCCCACAAAATCGCCTCCAAATCGCGCAACAAGAGGATGAGGATGACTTTTGGCATCCAGGAAGCAAGATTGCTTAGACACTGGATCGGAGGAAAACAGCGCCTTGCAAGAAAGCGCAAAGATTGCTTCGGGTCAACTAGTGGGCTCTAAAGCTTCTCCGAACATTTGAATCAAACTATGCGCACGGGAGTGACTGCTCGATTTAGGTTGGCCGCTCGGATTGCTCGGCAGTATCGACATTTCCGCGTCACGACCGCTTCACTCCAACAAACGGACATAGCGCCTTATTCGATCACCTCATCGGCGAGCGCCAAGAGTGTTGGTGATACGTCAAGTGCCAGCCATCGGCGAGCGCCAAGAGTGTTGGTGATACGTCAAGTGCCAGCGCCTTGGCGGTTTTGAGGTTGATCAAAGCCGTTCATTTGGACCAAGTCAGCCGGCGAAATTCTGGAAAAAGTCGCCCGTGCGAAACAAGCGGTAGAGTCACAACACTAGGAGCGGGGGTGTGCTATGGTTCTTAGGAGGGCGACAAGAGCTGTCGTCTCCAGGGTAGCGGGAGCCCGGATGTCCACGCGACCTCAAGAGTCGGCTCATAATGACGCGCGCTGGCAGAAACTTCTAACCGAGGGCCATCGGCCACTTCGGATTGCTCACCTGTTGTTCCGCCACCTGCCCAGCCCGCCGCGATGCAAGGTCTGTTACAACCCATTCGGCGGGATTGGCGGTAAGCTGGTGGGTCTCGCAGGGTTCTCGCGTTCTCGCAAGAATCCTAATCTCTGCGCGCGTTGCTGCGACATTCTCCCGCCGGGCGGAGCCGAAATTGACATCGCGGTGCTCTTCGCCGATGTGCGCGGGTCCACCGCCCTGGGCGAGCACCTTGAGCCCAGTGCCTACGCCGCCCTGATGAATCGGTTTTACCGTGCCGCTACCGAAGTACTAGTCCGCCATGATGCAATAATAGATAAGTTGATTGGCGACGCCGTGATGGCGCTGTTCATTCCGGGAATCTGCGGCCCCCAATATCGCCGGCGCGCCGTGGAGGCTGCGCTGGCGCTGCTAGATACCATCGGACCTGGACGTTCGGATGCGCCGCATCTGCCGATTGGAGCGGCCGTGAACTCAGGCCTCACCTACGTGGGCAATGTCGGCAGCGAAGGTGTGGTCGACTTCACTGCGCTCGGCGATACGGTCAACACCACAGCGCATCTCGCGTCGAGCGCCGCAGCGGGCGAAGTGCTGCTGAGCGAAACAGTTTACGCTGCCGTTGCCGAGCGATTTCCCAGTCTGGAACGCCGCACTCTAACATTGCGCAGCAAAGGGGCCGCGGTCGCAGTGCGCGTCGCGCGCCTGCGCTAGTACCAACTTTCGTTGAAGCGTGATTCGTGATTCAACATTGGGATGATACCCAATGCAGTGGAAGTCCGGCTGAGCCCGGAAGATCGCGCGGTGCTTGAAGCTCGGCTTCGTGCTCCGACGGCGGAACAACGGCAAGTGTTTCGTGCGCGGGTCGTGCTGTTGGCGGCCGATGGGTGCTCGACACGGACCAAGTCAGCCGGCGAAATTCTGGAAAAAGTCGCCCGTGCGAAACAAGTGTTAGAGTCGCAACACTAGCTTGCTTCTTTATCGTCGTCGAGCCCAAGACCTGCCAATCCGGCATTGCGCAATCGGACTAGGTCGCGCTCGCCGTTCTTGGCTGAATCAATGATGCGCTTGGCAATTATCTCGTAAACGATTGCTGGTTGTCCCTTATCGTGAAGCTCTTTGCAGGCGGTGTCGAATGCCTCACCGATGATTTGGGTCACCCGGTCGTCAAAAACGATTCCGGCCTTTCGAATAAACGGCAAAATCGCTGACAAACTAACTTCCCCCATGCGCTTCAAAGTGGCTGCGAAGTACAGCCCAGTGAGCAATATTGCACGCACAGGCTCACCACTGATAGGGGCACCCGAGACTTTTGCTGCGCTGCTTGCCACACCCGATGTCCGAGATGGGTCAAACGCGACCGGGGCGAGCCAGCAGCAAGTATGGCCACGTCCGTTATGCCCCGAAAGCGGAAGTAATGTCAGAGCATTAGCGGCTCCACCACGGGCCGTTGCGGGTTGATGGTGCTCCATCCGGCTACATGAAATTACTACCCGCCCTTGACTGCTCCCGCCGTCAAGCCCGCCACGATCTGGCGCTGCGCGAACACCGTCAACAACAGAACCGGCAGGGTGACAATCAACGCCGCGGCGGCGAGTGGGCCCCAGCTCAACTGGTCGAAGGAAATCATGTTGTAGACGGCAACCGGCAGCGTGCGTGTCTCGCGCCCGGCCAGCACGATGCCAAAGACAAAATTGTTCCAGGAGAAAATCACCGCGAGGATGAACGCCACCGCGATCCCCGGCCGCGCGATCGGGAGTGCGACATAGCGGAACACCTGCCAGCGGGTGGCGCCATCGATCAGCGCCGATTCTTCAAGCTCCATCGGCGTGGTCTCGAAATAGCCGATCATGATCCAGATCACGATCGGCACCGTCACGACCAGGTGGATGATGATCTGAGGCCACAGCGTGCCGAGCAGTCCCAGCCATTGGAACAGAAGAAACAGTGGAATGAGATAGGAGAGGCCGGGCGTGATGCGCGCGATCAGGATCACCACCGCCGCCTTGTGCGCGCGCATGCGGGCGAGGCCATAGCCCGCGGGCACGCCGACCAATAGCGCGAAGGCAGTGGCCGCACCGGTGACGATCAAGCTGTTGGTGAAATAAGTCGAGAACCGTTTTGAGTCGAGGACGGCGGAATAATTGCCCCAATTAAAATGCTGGGGGATGAAGACCGGCGGATACGACGCGTTATCGACCTCGAATTTCACCGATAGTGACAGCATCCAGACAAAGAACAGGACCGCCGGCGACACGATCACAATGAGCGCGAAGGCGAGGCCGATTTGGCCAAGCAAGCGTCGGAGCGGGCTCATGCGATGCCCCCGGTGTCGTTCCAGTGGGTCGTTTGACGCAGGCGAAGCAGCGCACCCGCCAGAGCTACAATCAGGGCGAAGAACACGACGACAATCGCGGAGGCATATCCGACGTCGTAATAGACGAAGGCGACGCTGTAGAGATAGAGGTTGATCGTTTCCGAGGCGGTGCCGGGGCCGCCCTGGGTGATGGCAAAGATGATGTCAAAACTCTTCACCGCGTCGATCATGCGGATCATGGACGCGATGAAGAGGAATGGCATGATCAGCGGCAGCGAGATGTAGCGGAATATCTGCCAGCGCGTGGCGCCGTCGATCAACGCGCTCTCATAGGGCTCGGCCGGGATCGCGGCTAATCCACCGAGCACGATCAGCATCACCAGCGGCGTCCATTGCCAGGTCTCGACCATGACCAGCGAAGGAATCACGGTCGCGGGGTGAAACACCCAGAGCTGCGGCGGCAGGCCGACCAGCGACAAGAGGTAGTTGAGGATACCGAGTTGCGGGTGGAACATCATCGTCCACACCAAAGCGATCGCGACTGGCGTTGCCATCATCGGCAAAATGAAAAGGCCGCGCAGAAAACCGCGCATCGGAAATTTGGCGTGAAACACGATAGCCGCGAAGGTGCCGAATATGAGCGGCAGCGCGACCGACAGCAGGGTGTAGACAAGCGTATGCCACACCGACTCCACAAAGCGCGCATCGCTCGGCAGCCGAATGTAATTGGCAAGGCCGACGAAGGCGGGGGGCGAGCCGACCTTCCATTCGTGCAGGCTCATCCAGATCGTATAGGCCCACGGGAAGATGATGACCGCGAGCACCACGATCAGCGCCGGCAGAACGAATGGCCAATAGGATGGCGGCTGCCACCCGCCGGTTTCGCGCGCGGCATCGCTTGATCGAACTTGCGTCGATTCCGTCGCGCTTAAACCGCTCACGACTTTTCGCTGCGCTCCAGGATGGGGCGGAATTGTTCGTGGGCCTTTTTCAGTTCGGTCGCCGGGTCTGCCCCCGACAGCGTCGCGGTCAGCGCGGCGCCGACGATGTCGCGGAACTCCGCGACCGGAACGATCACGGGAAGACCGAGTTTTGAAATTTTGGCCGAGCCGATCACCGAGTCCAGCCACTCCGGCGGCATCTTCACGCCCTTGCGCACGGTATCGTCATTGAGCACCGAGTTACGGAACGGGACGCCGCCGCCGCTTTGCAACAGCCGCGCACCCATGGTCTTCGACACCGCCCATTGGCAATAGAGGTAGGCGGCTTCCTTTTTTGTGCTCGCCTGGGGAATGCCGATGCCGTCGCCATAGGCGGCGGAATATTGACCTTTGGGTCCGGCCGGCACCAGGGCGTAGCCGATCTTGCCGACGACGCGCGACGCGTTGGGATCTTCGATCGGCGGGGCCCAGCCGACGCCGTCGATCCACATCGCCGCGCGGCCTTGCGTCAGCGAAGCCATCGATTCCATCCAGTTGAAACCGGCAACTCCCGGAGGCGCCGTCTTGGTCAATAACCGCTGATATAGTTTGGTCGCCTCGATCGCCTCCGGACCGTCGGTTAAGATATTTCCCTTGGCGTCGAGAAACTCGCCGCCATAGTCGAGGAAGAAATTCGTCCACAGCGTCATGTTGGCGTTGCGCAGGCCGCGGCCGGTAAAACCGTAGATGCCGTTGTCGGGATCGTTGAGCTTCTCG
>Ga0209648_10002886_pt1 | contig 14329 bp, 19 predicted proteins | sample GraSoi2013_115cm_FD_185830 | JGI IMG/M metagenome (GOLD analysis project Ga0209648, IMG submission 185830) | Grasslands soil microbial communities from the Angelo Coastal Reserve, California, USA - Sample 9_17_2013_115cm (SPAdes) (version 2) | ecosystem: Environmental > Terrestrial > Soil >...
CAAATATGCGGGCTTTCTCACAGAAGGATTCGAGGCCGGAGCCAGCTTCCTGGTGTATAAGCCGCTGGACCGCAGGCGGCTGCTGCGCCTGGTGCGGGTCACGCAAGGTGCCATCGAAAATGAGATACGCCGCTTCCGCCGCGTTGTCGTGGAGTTGAAAGCGCGCGTCAAAGGCGGCAGCGAGGAGATCGAGGCCGCGACCATCGACGTGAGCCTGGACGGCGCTTTAGTTCGCTCCGAGCGCGTCTTTCCGCAAGGAATGCCGGTGAAGATCAGCCTATTTCTGGGGGAGAAGGAACCGCTGGTGGGCCAGGGTTTGGTGAAACGCACGGTGAACAACAATCGCATGGGTATTCAGTTCGATGGGCTTTCTCACAACGAAAGCACCCGCCTGCAGGATTTCCTGCTGCCGCTCGTCACGGCGTGAAACGCCGCAGCACTGGGTCAGTCGCTCTTGTCCTTGCCTTTCGAGGGGCCTTTCGAGGGCTGGGCTTCGAGAATTTCCTTCAAGCGCGCTAAATCCTTACGGTTGGGGTTAATCCAAGACCGTGTAGATCTCGCGGCGGCCGCTGCGAATCATTTTGCGCAGCCGCCCGTAGGAGGCTTGCCAGCCCTTATCCGCAAGGATGTTCTTGAGCGCCTTTTCGTAATCGGCCAGGCTGGCAAATTCGCTTTCAAACACGAGAGTATAGAACTCGCCGCTTAGGTCGGTCATCACGCGCGTCAGCCGATAACCCAACGGGGCGGTGAGCTGGCGGTGCTGTTTGATTTCGTCCTTGGCCTGCTTCATTTTTTCGGGCTCGATCTGAAAGACGTCTCGCACGACGATCATCGTGCCTCCTCTTCGCTATCGGATAAGCAAAGCCGCCGTGGTGATGCCAGCGCAGAGGCGAAGCCAATTGCGCGGGGCCTATATTAACCGAAAGCCCAAAAAGAAGGCGCGCGGCAGGCGGAATTGGAGAAGAATTGGTAAAAACTCGGGCCGCGATTTGTATATTCTTGTGGCCGGCCATTGTTCGGCTTTACAACCGATGGTGTGAGGCTCCAACTGTCGTGAAAGATGGGACGGCCATCGTGGGGCGAAGTCGCACTATCCGACGGTGGATATTTGCGTACATCGCGCTAGTCGCGTTTGTAGGCGGCCGCGTTCATGCGCAAACACTGAACGCCCGGCTCGACGCGCTGCTCAGCGACTGGAAGGAGAAGAATGCGCCGGGGATGGCGGCGTTGCTCGTCCGTGACGGGCGGGTCGAATATCGCAAGGTTTTCGGCTTTGCCGATCTCGAGGCGCGCACGCCCATCGCTCCCGATACGCAATTTCTGCTCGCTTCTCTGACGAAGCAATTCACGGCCATGGCGATCATGATTTTGGCCGAACGCCATAAGTTGCAGTTCGACGATCCGCTTGCGAAGTTTTGCCCGGAGTTTCCCGACTATGCGCGAACCGTCACCATTCGCCACCTGCTGAATCACACCGCGGGGCTCACTCAATATCAGGAGCTTCTGGCCGGTAAGATCGACGAGAACTACTTTCGGGCGTCGAAGAGTCCGCCTGCCGCCCACGAATTTACCGCGGCGGAGGCGCTGCAAGTCCTAAGCCGCCAGGAAAAGCCGCGCTTTACCCCCGGCGAAAAGTTTGAATACAGCGACTCCGCCTATGTCGTGCTCGGGCAGATCATCGAGCGCCTGAGCGGCGAGCGCTATGCCGAATTTCTGAAGGAGACGATCTTCAATCCTCTGGGAATGCACGACACGCTCGTCGTGGACGAGCGAAAGCAAAAAGTGCCGCGGCTCGCGTTGGCGTACGCAAAGCGCAATGGCCGCTGGCAGGACATTACGTACACTCCGGAAAACTCCATCTACGGCGAGGACGGTATCTATAGCAGCGTCAACGACCTCTTCAAGTGGGACCAGGCTTTGTATAGCGATCGGCTGGTGAGCCGCTCCACGCTGGAGATGGCGTTTACTCCAGGCCGCACCAACGATGGCAGAGAAATTATGACCGAAGTATTTACGCACCCGAGCTCTTATGGATTTGGATGGTTCATCAGCTCATTGCACGGCGAAAAAGTTGTGGAGCACAGCGGAGGCTGGGCGGGCTATGCCACGCACATTCTGCGCGTGCCCAGCCGGCGGGTGACGGCAGTCGTGCTCACGAACTCCTCGAACGACGACGTGCCGGATATCGCCTGGGAGATGGCCGAAATCGCCACACGCTGACGAGAGGGGTTCGGGACCTGCTGCACGGGGTCCCCGGCGCGCGCCGCCCTTGCGCGCGATGGGGTGGTTAGAGCAGGTCCCGATGGGGTTCGGCTTCGGAACTGATCTCCGCGCACTTCACTTCGTTATTCTTCGATGCATCCTCCCGATGCACATTGAGAATGGAGCCGTCCATCGCGCTCACGTGCACTTCGGTGATGCCGCTCAGCCGCAGCGGCACTCCTGCAAAATACCCACGCCGCCCCGCCGGCACGATCTCAAACGAACCGTGCTGTCCGGAAGGCGCGATTTCAACAGAATAGATCAGCCGCCCGCGGTGCGTTTCCAGATAGTCGTTCTTGACCGTGCCGGGGACGGCCCGCAGCGCCGTTTCCCGGGCCTGCTGCGCGCTGATTTTTGCCTGCGCTTCGTCTGCTTGCAATTCGGGAAAGTGCACAAAAGTCATCGTTCCCATCACCAGCATTCCGTAAATTACCACCGCGAATATCTTGGCTCGCTTCATGGCCGCTCTCCTTTTGACGGCTGACGCTCTCAGTTTCGGGCCGCTCCTGCGGTCAGCCCCACCGGAGCGTCAGCCAGTCCGGTTGTAGTTTCGATCTGGGGCGAGAGTACAGAAGCCGAGATAAACGCACGATTAACAGGGTAGAGGAGAAAAATGCTAGCGGCGGTGCCGACGACGGCTGGAAGGGCCACGATTGCCGAACACTTCTTCAAAGTTGTGTAATTTCCCCTGGCGCGCATCACCTTTCAGAGTTTCAGCCGCGCGGAGGATTTGCTTGAAGAGCTTCCGATCCGCCATGATCTCCAGTGTCTCGACCAGTGAACGCATTCTCTTGCCGAGTTTGATGGTTTTCGCCATGCGTCCTTTCCACCGAGAATTCGCGGAAACGTAGTTCAAGTTTGGGAGATCTAAATCCATTGTAATGAGGTGCGAGGATTGGTCAATCGGTTGTTGCGGTGAGCAGGATTGGATCGCGCTCGGTGATCACCAGGGTGTGTTCGTAATGCGCCGAGGGGCGGCCGTCTGCCGTACGCACAGCCCAGCCGTCTTGCCCCAGAACAACGCCTCCGGAACCAGCAGCGATAATCGGCTCGATCGTGATTACCAAGCCTGCCGTCAGAATCTGCTTGGCGGCGGGATCGGCGAAATTGGGCACCGAAGGCTCTTCGTGAATGGTGCGGCCGATGCCATGGCCGCCCAGTTCGCGAATGACGGAGAAATGATTGGCGAGCACTTCGCGCTCCACAGCGCGGCCGATCTCCCGAACGCGAGTGCCGGCGCGCGCCACGCTCGCAGCTTTCGCAAAGGCGCGCTGCGCACAAGCAACCAGGCGTAAGGATTCGCGTGGTACATGCCCTACGGCGACGGTTTCCGCGGCGTCGGCCATGAAGCCGTCTTTTTCCACCGTTACGTCCAGCTTCACCAGATCTCCATCACGCAGGATGCGGCTACCGGGAATGCCGTGCACGGCCTCATCGTTCACGCTGATGCAACTCGTTCCCGGGAAGCCGTAGACGACCTTTGGCGCAGAGCGGGCACCGTGCTCCCGCATCACGCGCGCGCCAATCTCATCGAGTTCGGCGGTCGTCACCCCAGGCCGAACGTACTCCTTCATGGCCTCGATCACGCGCCGGACGACACGGCCTGCCGCGCGCAAGCCTTGGAGTTCTTCGGGAGAATTGATGGACATAACGGCCTCAGACCGGTCAAATTTTACGATGCTGACAGCCGGGCGGACTACTTGCTGCTGGCAGGATCGCCCACCTCTTTGTTGTAGTCCCGATACTCCGAGGGCGCGCAGATGAACTCGCGTACATCGAAATCGTCCGGCTGTAACTCAAAACGCATCTTGTCCAGGGCGACCCAGGGTTTGGTATACATCTGCGGGTCATTAATCGTGACGCTCAGCTCCAGGTGGTTGTGATCGACGCGGTGGAACCGCTCCTCAACGCGCAGTTGGTCGCTATGCGGACGGCCCGCGCGATCGATCCAGGTCCTCTCATCCAGTCCCGCGGTCTCGACGAGGAGCGTGGTGTCGTCCACCCATTTGCCGATCGAGTATCCATACCACCGGGGTTCGGGATCCTTGGGGAGCTCGCGGCCGTCGAGCCAGATGACGCGCCAGACCCTGCCAAATGTGTACATGAGGTAGATCTTGAGCGGCGTCTGGAGGATTTGCGTCGTCCTCAATTCGTAGAGGTCCTCGCGAGGCGTTCCCTGCGGATCGCAGGTGAAGACGGGATCGTTGTTCTCCGCCAGCACAACGTCTCCATTGCCGCCGTTCGGCTTGTTGCGGCTCAACGCCTCCCGCCCCGCAGGAGTAAAGGGCAAGGCATGTTCAGGCTTGCCGTCCGCGGGCATCGCGCCTGCCCCGAAGATTTGGATTCCCACTTCGCCGGGGTCCCATACACCGGAGATGTCATGACGCGGAGCGGGACCTCCGGTCTTCCGAGGCTTCTCGGGAACGGCCGCGGCCTGTTTCCAATAGTCGACGGGCTCGGGGCTAATATGCTCAGGCGCCGCCTGCTGATTCTGCGTCGCTCCTGGTGATTTTGTTCCTGATTGCTTCGCTCCTGATTGCGGCGCGTTTTGAGAGCGGATAGGCGGCGAGAAGGCCAGCACCGTCATCATAGCCAGTGCCGCCACAAAGCCCTTCAACATAGTAGGAACGCTTGCCATGGTCTAAGCTCCGCCGTTGGACGTAATGTCGATTCCATTCCCGGATCAATCCCGTGATACCGACGCCCTGCCTCACCCAGGTTCGATGAGCGCGCCCAAGCGCACCTCACTTCGCGGAAGAATCTTCCGAATTAAGGTTAAGCCGCGCCTTTCCGACCAGCTTTTGGCCGCTGGGCAGCAGGACGTCGACGATGCGACCGATCGGCTTGCCATTCTTGACCTGCAGGGCCGTGACGGTCACTTGATCCCCCGGCTTCATGGACGTCTTGGTCCAGCCGATGTTGAACATCGACGTCGGATTCTCCGTCTCCACAATCCACGGCACTACTTGCCCGCTGTCATCTGTAACGTCGAGGTGAAGGATGCAATGGGGATTGGCCCACACCCATTGAGTGACGGTTCCCTTGAGCGTGATGGTCTTCGTATCGTCGTACACCGCGTTGCCGTGGTGCGCGAGTAGCGGCAGTGAAACAATCGAAATAGCAAGGACCAGGATAAGAGCGGTTAGGAATTTGCCTTTCAAACGCCACCTCCTCCATAGCAGAAACAACGCCTGGATCTTTGGGTTGGGTTCCGACGACATCTCTCCAAACTTGACGCGATGCTACCATAGATGGCCAACACCAGTACCATTGTCCCTGGTAAGTTCCGCATTCGTCTCGCCAGACATAGCCCCTCGAGCTTCGAGGGAATTTTGCGGGCTAGAGTGCAAAATCGAAGGTAAACGTAGGATTAATAGCGGGGGGCGACGAGGCAGGTCTTCGCGATTTGACTAACAATATCGCGGAAGCGAGCAGATTGGAGGATTAGGTCCCCGTGGGTTCCGCCGTGGGTTCGCGCTTCGCGGACGCGGGTTCGGACACCGCTCGCTTAGCGGTGTCTGCAGGCAGAAATGTCGCGCCGCCCGCGCTGTTGGCGGGCAGATATGCCACAAAGACACTGCCGGAAGCATCCGACCGCACAAGCGTCAGCCGGCCGTGATGCGTCTCGGCAATCCAACGGGCGATGGCCAGCCCCAGCCCCGCCCCACTCGTCGCGGACGCAGGTACCTCGGGCGCGCCGGAATTCTCGCGGCCCGAATGCGTGCGGGCTGGATCGAGGCGAAAGAATCGTTCGAAAATCTTCTCCTGCGCCTCAGCCGGAATGCCGGGTCCGGTATCGCGCACGGTGAGGGCATATTCGCCGCTGGCACGCTGGCAGGCGACGCTGATCTTCCCTCCCGCCGGGGTGTACTTGATGGCGTTGTCGAGCAGGTTCATGGTCAGCCGGCGCACCAGCGCCTCATCGGCGTGGATGGGCATCTCCCCGACGGGTTCGTAGCTCAACGTGATTCCGCGCGCCGCAGCCATGGTACGCGCCGCGCGAACGCAATCGGCGGTCAGCTCCTCGAGGTAGAAATCGCGCGGCCGCAACGGATATTCGCCCGCATCGGCGCGGGCCAGCGTGAAGAGATCCTCAACAATCTGTGAAAGCCGCCGGGCTTCGTCGAGCACGATGGCCAGCGATTCGCGATATTCGTCGGGCCGGCGTGACTGCGAGAGCGCGACTTCCGCTTCTCCGCGGACAATCGCGACCGGCGAGCGCAACTCGTGTGAAGCATCGGCCATGAATCGCCGCTGCTGCTCGAAAGAGCGGTCCAGGCGTTCGAGCAAGCCGTTGAACGTGCTTGCCAGGTAGCCGAGCTCATCGCGCGGATTCTGCACCGGCAGGCGCTCGTGCAGGTTCTGCGCGCCGATCAAGGCCGCTTTTTCGCTCATGCCCACGACCGGGGCGAGGCTTTTGCGCGCCAGGAAATAACCGCCCGCGCTGGCGATCACCAACGCGATGGGAATCACCGAGAACAGCGTCGTGCGAATGTCCTCCAGCAGCCCGCGCTCGCCTTCGATCGACTGCAGCGTCACGATGTTGATGGGCCAGTCGCCTACGTCGGCTGGCAGGACGCGGGCGCGAAAATGCTCCCGCCCCAGTGTGAGATCCTGCAATCGGCGCGGCTGTGCCGCGGCGCCCGCGATCAGGCGGTGCAGAACGCCGGCCGAGATTTCGGGTTGCGCAGCAGCTGGGGCCGGCGCGCGCGGCGCGGGAAGCGCCTGGTTTTGCGCCAGCACGTTGCCGGAGGAATCGAGCACGGCAAAGCGATGATCGCGCAGCCGGAATTCGTCTACCGATTCCAGCGCGGCGGCGTGCAGAGCCTCCGCTCCCGCTCTCTCTTTGAGCTGGTCTTTGTATTCCGATTGCAGCGTCGTGAGGAAGCCCTGAGAGATTTCCGCCAGCGAAATAAAGGTGCGCCGTTCGGTGGTGCGCGCGACGAGCCAATAGGTGCCGGCCGCGAGGCAAATGAGCACGAGAGCGAGCACGCCCGTATACCACAGCGTCAGCCGAATGCGCACCGAATCAAACATGCTTCTTCCCTGCCGCGCGCGGATTCACCGCCGGATTCAGTTGGCCAGCTTTGGCCTTTTCGCCTGGCGCCGCGGCCTCGCTCGCGGCGGCAACCCTGCCCGGCACCGCGTCGCCAAGCATATATCCCGCGCCGCGCCGCGTGTGGATCAGCGGATGGGCGGAGGGCGCATCGATTTTGCGCCGCAACCGGTTTACATAGACCTCGATGGTGTTCGTGAAGGGGTCGAAAGTTTCGTCCCACACATGCTCGGAAATCTCTTCGCGGCCGACCACACGGCCGGCGTTGCGCGCCAGATATTCCAGCAGCGCGTATTCCTTGGTCGTCAGCGGGATTTGCTTTCCGCCGCGCGCCGCCGTCTGCGCCGCCGTGTCCAGTGCCAGATCCTCCACCTCGATACGGTTCGGCCGCAGTTCGCCCGAGCGCCGCAAGAGGGCTCGGAGCCGCGCCAGCAATTCGCGAAATTCGAAGGGCTTGGTGAGGTAGTCATCGGCTCCGGTATCAAGGCCTCGCACGCGGTCATCGGTGGCGTCGCGGGCTGTGAGCATCAAGATGGGAAAGCGCCAACCCGACTGCCGCAGCCGCCGGCAAACCTCGAAGCCGTCCGGCGCGGGAATCATCACGTCGAGGATGGCGAGATCGTACGGGTTAATCGAAGCCTGATAAAGTGCGTCCTCGCCGTTCGCCGCCACGTCCACGGCATAGGCTTGCTCACGGAGCCCTTTGGCCACGAAATTGGCGATTCGCGGGTCGTCTTCCACCAGGAGAATGCGCATGGTCAGCCGCCGTGATTCATTCTACATCGGCAATTATCGAGACGCGCGATTGGAAAGCGGATCGGACACGTTAGCGACCCGGCCATTCAATACAAACACCGAAACGGGGCGGCCCTAGCCCGGACCGTCAATGGGTGAGGGCGCTGACGCGGCCGGCGCCTTTGGCACCAGCCGAATCCGAAATTCGCCGAAATCTTTTTCCAGGATGATTTGAAAAACCCAGATTCCCACGGGCACGGCCAGCGCCACGCCGACAGCCAGTCCGAGATATTGCGCGGACTTCTCCGAAATATGTTCCAGGATGCCGCTAAGACTTAGAACCACGCTGCCAAAAAGTCCCGCGGCTCCGCCAAAAAGCGCCGATCGCCAAACCCACGCCCACCAGATCCTGGCCGTGCGCTTGAACGTCGGCTCGAGAAAGCTGGTGCTTACACCGGCAGCCGTACCCATGTGGCATCCTCCCTGCCGGAGCATTCTAACAGTTAGGAAAACCTACACGGATCGGCAAGGCTGAGGTAATTTCGGGGGTTGGTACGCCGGCAGAGCGAGGCTCAGTGGATTCGGCCGCGTCGTCGTGGGCGCTGGTTAGTCCCCTTTTTGACGTGGCGAAGCGCCTCGTCTGCGACGTGGAGCAGGCGTCCCAGATAATCGCGCTCGCCTTGCTCTTCCTCCGCGGAGGCAATTTCTGGGTCGTCGTCGCGCGGATTAACCAAGCGGCATACCCCTTTGAGGTGCTGCTGGCGAGGGTCCTTTGAACCCCGAAGATTGTTATGGTTTGGGCGAAACCGCATGCTTATCTCACCTGTCTCTGGCGGACAGTAACAGTTAACGTGGGGTGGCCGAGTCCGGCAATACCTCACATCAGGTAAGCGACGCGGCTTTAGTCCCTAAGCAGCGCCGCAAGGGTGTATGAAACGCCCGGACCTTTGGCTGCAAACGCTTCTGATTAGGGCACTTAGGATGATTCTAGGGGAGAGCTTTTGAAACAAGCAAGTAAGACTCGCTACCCCCTTTCGGGTATCTCCCCTATTGTGCAGAAACATGCCGACTCTTATAGTTAGCTCGGGCGAAAGCGCCTCCCAAAATCCCGCCTTTTGGGGCAACCGCGGCTACCCCGCCCAGCGGAGACCGTTTTTTGCATATACCAGCCCGAGTTCTACTTGTGGACGATCACCCGGCCGCGCGCAGAACGGCCCGCGCAGTTGTGCACGATATGGGGATGAACGTTGCCGTTGTTTGCGGGGAAGCCGAAAACGGCAAACGCGCCATCGAGAAAGTCCGGAGGCTCGAGCCAGATATCGTGCTTCTGGATATCGGGATGCCGGAAATGGATGGCGTGCAGACCGCTTATGAAATCCGGCGCATCGCTCCTTACGCAAAAATCATATTCTTCACGGTCAACGATTCGCCGGAGGCCGTAAGCGCGGCGAAATTGCTGGGCGTCGAGGCTCTAGTTCCGAAGTCGTCTCCGGCGCGTGTTCTGGTTTCCACCATCGAAAAACTCGTCACCGGCCATTCGTAATTGCTCGGAAGGCGTCAAGAGCTGGGACGATTCCGGCTCAGCAGTTGCGCGACCGCCAGAAGCAACTGCTGGGGATCGCCTTCCCCCTTACGCAGCCAGAGATCGACTCTTCCCAAGCCTTCGTCGAGGATCGAGATGTATCCGGAAAGCATGATCACGGGAGTTTTGGGATTGAGCTTTTTCAGTTCGGTGGCTACCTCGAGGCCATCCATATCAGCCATCCAGTAATCCAGGATCACGGCATCGATGGGCTGAAAGCGAAAAATTTCGATCCCCTCTTTGCCGGTGAGCGCCGTGAACACCCGATATCCCGCTTTTTCCAATATACGCCGGCGAAGCGAGAGGGCAGGCTCTTCGTCATCGATGCACAGGATTGCGGCTGGGATTTCGTTCATGGCCGGATAAAGAAACGCAACCTATCTCGCGCGAGAGTAGGCTTCGAAAGATTTCAGCGTGAATGTGTTCACGCTCTGGGTCAAGAGTCTCAAATCGGAAGTGAGTTCCACAGTGCCGAGCGGTAGCATGTCGGTGCCGAGCAGATCATAAATGGTTTCCCCGATGAGCTGAAATTCACGCACGAGCATTGACGGATATAGCGATCCTTCTTACGCCGCTTTCCGTGACGCGCCGCAAACTGCTTCTTGGGGACCTGTCTTAAAAGAGCCCATGGTCAAATACTAAAAGCAGAGCACGGCTGTTCAATACAGGACATGCAGTAGGGGCTGTGTAGTTGTTGTGGAGTTTTCCTCGCCGGTCTCATTTCCGCGCAATGAAAGATATCCGCGGTCCCTTCGCAAACCGTCCCGAGCGCAAAGAGCGCGCCGCAGCGACCTGAGAATGACCACCATTTGGCCCGCAAATCGTGAGAGATTAGCGAGCCCATGTCACCCGAATGGATACCACTGCTGTTTGCGGCTGCCCTGATTGTGGTCTTGCTGTTGATGCTGCGATCTCGCCGACAATCGCGGCGTGTCACGATTTGCCGCATCGTGGTGATGGAAGCGATTTACCTGGGCATGGCCTATCTGTTGCTCGACGTGCTGGACCATCCGCCAGCCGAGGCGCTTCTGGGCTCGCTCATCGTCGCCGCGATGGCAGGCGCAATTCCGAGCCGCTACTACCGTAAGCTGGCAAGAGAACGATGACGATTCGGGGCTTCCCCGCTGTGTGGCGGGCAACTCAAAACAGACGAATGATCATCGTGGTAAGTGGCTGTAGCGAGAGATGCCACGGGAGAAGGGCCATGCGGGTGAAAGCATTGGGCGTTTTTGTTTTGGCGTTTTCCGCGGCTGCGTTGCCCGTCTGGGGGCGAGACCAGAGTTCCCCGGCCGATGAACCAGCAGCACAGCAGCAACCCTCCGATGCGCAGCCGGGCGATGCGCGGCCGCAGCCCGGCGATGCGGCGCCTGTTCCACAATCACAGGAACCTCCGCAAGCTGCTCCGGCGCAGCCTGGTCGAACCCTTCCGGCGACTCTGACGTTGCCGGCCGGCGCGATCATCACGGTGCGCCTCAACCAGGGGCTGTCGAGCGATCGCAATCATCCTGGCGACACCTTTAGCGCAGTTCTCGATCAGCCGCTGGTTGTTCAAGGCTGGGTGGTAGCGCGGCGCGGGCAGACGGTGATTGGCCGCGTGGATGTGGCACAAAAGGCCAACCAGGGCAATGGCGTCTCCCGATTGGGATTGGAGATCACGGAAATTACGCTGGTGGATGGAGAGCAGCTCCCTGTGAGCACGGAGATGCAGCAAGTCGCACCATCGCCTGCCGCGCCAGGGTCGTCGGCGCGTAACGTGGGCACCGTGGGCACCACCACTGCGCTTGGCACTATTGTAGGAGCCGCAGTGGGCGGCGGCGAAGGCGCCGCGATTGGCGCAGGCCTGGGAGCGACAGCAGGCTTGGCTGCGGTGCTGTATACGCGCGGGCGCCCGACCACGGTCGCCCCGGAAACGCTATGGAGCTTCCGCCTGCAATCGCCGGTGGCGATTTCCACGGAAACAGGCCGAGTGGCATTCCAACCGGTCACGCAAGCCGATTACAAAGACCAGGACGCCTACGCAAATGCGCCACGTCTGCGCCGCGCGGGCCCGGGTCCTGGATATCCACCGCCCTATTATTACAGCGGATACTGTGGCCCGTGGCTATGGGGCTGCTATCCGGGACCTTATTGGGGTTGGGGAAGCGTCTGGTTCGGCCCCAGGTTCGGCCCCAGGTTCGGCCCCAGGTTCGGAGGGTACGGCCGCTTCCGGCGGTAATCACAACCCCGACGCGTGTGGACCTTTGAATCAATCCGCACGGGCGGCGGAACTGGCGAGCGAACGTATGGGAATCGCGGCCCGCACCGTCAGCCCCTTTTCGCTTGAAGATAACTCCAGCCTGTCTCCCAGCTGTGTTCGATGGCTGGCGACGAAGACTTAGTCTAACCCACGAAGAGATACGCTCGAAAGAGAAACCAATCTGTGCAGTTTTGAACAACCTACAGCTATTGCTGTATAGCGCCAAAAGCCCTCGGCGGAGGACCATGGCCCAACGTCCGCGTCTCAGACGAGAGAATCGCTGGGAGGTGACTTACGGCTGGAATCCTACTGGTTGACGATCATCACGTCGCGCGGCACACCGTACGGGAGCTCCTGGCTGCCCACGCCCTGCGCATCTGCGGCGAGGCGGCAGACGGGCAGCAAGCGCTCGATCAGGTAAAGGCGCTTGAGCCCGAATTGGTACTTCTCGATATCAATATGCCGGGGATGAACGGCATCCAGGCCGCCTTCGAGATTCGCCGTATCGCGCCGGCAACCAAAATCCTCTTTTTCACCGTGCAGGAAAGTACGCCCGAGGCCGAAGCGGCTGTGCGGCTTTTGGGGGCGGACGGCTTTGTCTGCAAATCCTCCGCCGGAACAGACTTGGTTCCCGCGCTTAAACGCCTACTGAAAACAGATTAGCTCCGCGATTCCCTTCTCCGGTCTCGCATCCGTCGCACCTCATTAAGTAGACCCACAAGGAGAACGAGCGATGGTGAGAATCACGTGTGACAATTGCGGCGCCGGGAAGCCGGAGAAACTTCCGGCCACTGCCGAATGGATTCTCGGATACGATCTGGAGACGGAAACACCCAAGTCGGTGCGGCGCTCGATCCGGTTGCTCGATCGCGCGATATTCTGTGTTTTCCCTTTCGTCTGTCCATTACATCTGATCTAAACTGTACTGCGACGAACGGGCAGCTCCGCAGAGATAGCGGAGAACCTGGGGATAAGAGACCAGCGAATGTTTTCAGGGAAATGGTTCTTCCGGCATCGCGGCGTGATCGCGCACGCACCGTTGCTGCTGGTGCTTTTCTGGAGGCGAGGCGAGGTCAGCAATCCCGCGCTGATGTGGAGCGTAGGACTGACATTGTTATTCGCCGGCATGGCTTTGCGCATCTGGGCGCAATCGTACATTCACCACCGGCTGAAACTGCCCCTGGAACTGACCACCGGAGGACCCTATCAACTGGTGCGCAATCCCCTGTACATCGGCAATGCGGCCGTCTGCGCGAGCGCGCCGTTTTTCGCCAGGCTCCCGTGGCTCGCTCCTTTTATCCTGGTATGGGTCTTCACGGTGTATTCGATCGTCGTCCACTATGAAGAAGGCTGGCTTCGGGAACTTTATGGCGGGCCCTACGAGCGCTACTTGAGAGAAGTGCCCCGCTGGTTCCCGCGGCTTGGTGGATTGCGGCCGCTTGTTTTCTGGAATGAGTTTTCGCCGAAGGCGGTTCGCGCCGAGCTCCACTGTCTGCTCATCGCGCTCATTTTTGGACTCAAAGGATTGGCCGATTCGCCCGCCTGGCATGTGGCTCTGACGGGCCTCCGCGCGCGGCTATTTTCCTAGCCGCTTTACCAGCCGATATCCCTTTGTTACTCTCGCTGCATGAAGCGCATGGCCGAAATGCGTCGCGGCCGCGCGGCGCCGGCACGTCCTTCCGAATCCATCGAGAGCCGCGAAAATCGCTGGCTGAAGCGCTTTCGCGCCGGGCTTTCCGGCGATGGCGTTCAGCGCCGTGGCGAAACTTCCGATCTCGAGGGGGAAATCGCCGGCGTTGAGGGAGTTCGTCTGGTCGAGTCGGCGTTGCGTTCCGGCGTCGAGATTCTGTCCGTTCTTTTCAGCGAGAGTGGCGCGAAGCATCTCTCGCGCCTCGCCCCCTTGATTCCTTCCGAATCGCGCCTGCTCCGCACGAGCGACCGCCTCTTCGCTTCGGCCAGCGGAACCGAAACGCCGCAAGGCATTGCGGCGCTGGTGCGCCCGCGCGTAGGAACCCTCGACGACCTACTGAGCGGAGTCCCGTTGATTCTGGTGCTGGCCGGCGTGCAGGACCCCGGCAACGTGGGCACGCTGGTGCGCACGGCGGAGGCTTTCGGCGCTTCCGGAATCGCGGCATGCGCGGCGGGCGCCATCGGCACCGCGAATCCCTATGCGCCAAAGGCCCTGCGCGCCTCCGCCGGCGCCGCGCTCCGCTTGCCGATCGTGCGCGGAGTCTCCGCGCCTGTGCTGCTCGCGCAACTGAAGGTTGCGGGAGTGCGCGTCTATGCGGCGTGCCCTGAAGACGCTTCCGATAGCGGCTTAGCGAGCCCGGAGGGCGTTTCTGCTGGCAACTCTCAAGGCTCCGCCAGGAAAGCGCTGGCTCCCTGGGAGATCGATTGGCGAGCGCCTGCTGCCCTGCTGGTGGGCAACGAGGGCGCCGGCGTGCCCGCCGAGTTGGTG
>Ga0209648_10002888_pt1 | contig 14325 bp, 22 predicted proteins | sample GraSoi2013_115cm_FD_185830 | JGI IMG/M metagenome (GOLD analysis project Ga0209648, IMG submission 185830) | Grasslands soil microbial communities from the Angelo Coastal Reserve, California, USA - Sample 9_17_2013_115cm (SPAdes) (version 2) | ecosystem: Environmental > Terrestrial > Soil >...
ATCACTGACATTGATGAACGTCGCAAGGTTGGTGCCAATATTGCCAGGCAGATGGAAGAGTTGTATGGTTCTTGTGCAACATCTGAAGACAAATGTTCTAATTCATGATCAATAAAAAAGACGCCCAACCTCCATACAGAAGTTGGGCGTTGTCTATTTCTTCTTCCTATCAATTCTCAACAATTGGAGCAAGAGTAGCAGTTCCATTACATAGTCCTCCAGCTCGTCATGTCGCTCTCTACAGCAGCGATGTATGCAGACGGGTCATTTTCACTTGCAGGAGCATACTTTGGGATGATTTGTGAGAGTGTGGTGAGTCCTGAGCCCACATAGACGCTCTTGATGAGCTGAAACCAATCATCAATCCCATCCTTCCAAGTAGCGTATGCCCTAAATCCCTGGATGCAAGCGTAACCATCTGAGCACCCGATGTTACCTAGACTTTTTGTCTGGACAGCGATGCCAGATGTGCCGAATGAGCTTTCGTGATGAAAGAACGCTAAAGCTACCGCGTCATCAATGTTGTACTCTGCTGAGTCTAACGTGAATACATTCCCAGTTCCTGCAGCTGGACTACCAGCATTTGAGAGGATTGTGTCTACCTTGGCCGCGCTGAGTGAAGGACCTCCAACGACTGATGTTCCTGTGGCATGAGCAGAATTGCCATTATCGATTGGAGCAGGGCCGTTGGTAAGGTAATTCCAGCTTCGCCCAACACGTGATCCAGGGCCAGATGCTACCATCACGAAGAATAAAGCAATTGCCGCTATGGCAATAATTGGTAAAAGAGATCTCAATGTGTTCTCCTTTGAAAAAGAAGCCCACAGCATGATAAAATGAGGGTAGAACCTTGCTCATTTCTATGCCATTTGTGGGCTTGGAACTAAAGACACTAGGCAGTGTTAGTTTTGCCGCTTGGCACTGCCTAGTGTAAGAACGCTACTAAGACACAATACAAGATACACAGCGCAATAAGAGAACAGCCAATCAACATCATAATAGTGTCCCTTCTTGTCCAGTTCATGCCCTTCTCCTTACAAGTCCTGGTGGTACACGGGACGCTCTACGAACTGGCAACTTCTTCTTGGCATGGGGATGCATCACTCGATTGGTGTAGACAGTGAGCAGTACAGCAGGAACGATTACCATTAGACAAAGCCATACCGATTGCCACTTTCCATACTGCTCGAGCAGGAGAGTTGCAATTTCGCCTATGCAACTACCGATGAAAAGCGACCATAAGATTTTGAGCTTCATATCACCTTCCTGCATTCATGCTCAAAGTTGCAAGCGCTAAAGATGCGCTTTCCACAGGATGAGCAGTAAATAGCTCTAATAGATGGCTGACGACGGTATGGACGTATCCATACATCGAATATGGCTTGCAGTATTCTTTTCATGTTTACAACTCCTCTGACAGAAAAGAGATAGGACTCAGTGTGTCCTGAATGACATACTTTTGACGCTCAGTAAGTGCTTGTGCGGTATACCACGTGAAAGATAGGCCATCGTATGAGAAGTCCCAATCTTCCATGTCCGTACCGTATTCTTCTAGCAACCAATCTGCTGCTTCAATGCAGCTTTGCCTATCCGAGAACAGTAAAGAGTGTTTGTGCATGTGTTGCTCCTTTCTTCAAGGCATAGAAAAGCCGCGCCCGTTGAGAGTCGAGACACGGCAAGGAACTACGATTATTTTTTTGCTGCAAGTTTCCTTGCAATCCGTGACTCTCGACCCTTTGCTCTTTTCATATCAAGTGCATTTTTCAGTCGTGTCACAATGGCCTCTGCTGCCATCTTTGTTGTGTAACTGTGGATACCGCGTTCAGCCAGCACTTCAAGATTGGTTTCCAGACCTACATATGCATTCCACAGGATGATCCAATCATGTCTCTCCATTCCCTTTGAAAAGAGTGCTGCAAGGCAATAGACATCTGCTGAAACGCTTAACAGAAGATCTTCTGTTGACTCTCCTCTGCAAGACTCCAGCCACGTGGCATACCCTCGTATTCCAATCCCTGAATCCATGTGACTAACTCCTGACTTGCCCAAACGCATTCCATTGATACAAGCCCCATTCGTATTCCCCTATTTTTTGAGGCCCCTTGTCTATTTTTGAACGTAATTCAAGCAATGCTCGCTTCGTTCGTATGCCGTGATAGCTATGGAACTTTTGATCACGTCGAATATGCCACTTGCCGAATTCATGCCTTAAGGTTATGAGAGCATAGTCATCAAGCATTTCCTCAGCTTTGTACATAAGACGCGCTAATCTTCTTTTATGTGACCGCCACTCTTCCATAAAATCAAAACCTTCGTTTGGAGAGTCATCCTCAAGAAAGATGGCCATTCGGGCATCGTACGTATCTAGCTCTAGTGTGATGTCAGTTAGGAAAGATACATAATTTTCCATAGACTGAATTCCTTTCTTAACTCCAATTAAAACTTATGCTCATATTATACATTAATATGAGCATAAACGCAATAAGTCAGCACTTTTACCTTGAGATAGCTGTAAGATGTTTGCGAAGCTCTTCTGCCTCTTCTAAGTTAAGAGTGATGTCCTGATAGCTACCATCTGGATTGTTTTGCCCAATTGTTACCTCACCGGGCATATGCACGAGGTCGATGGTAGTACCGTCACTACGGGTAACAGTGACAGAGGTTTCATCTTGGTTGGTTGTGTGTGTGGTTTTTAACATAGGGAAGTAACCTTTCTGGTTGGTAGACAAAATATCTACTTGAATTATGTAATATCCCCAACAGTTGGGGAATTGGGCGATAGCATCATGAGTGCTACGAGGGTCTTACCCTATCGCCCTGGATTTACGCACGTCGTTTCTGCAAGGATTTGAGCATCTCGGCAGCATCACCCCACGTGATACCGTCTAAATCCGTCTCAGAGAGTCCCTGAGCCCTTTGAAGTTTCTTGATGGTATCCAATTGTTGCATGCTTGCTGGAGCATTCAAATCAACGTCTGGACGACTAGGACGGGTTACAGGCGCATCTGCAAGTCTATCGCCCTCGTCTTCTATAGATTGGGTTCCAAAACCAAGCGCTGCAAGAGCCCTAGCGATTGCGCCTGTTTCACATTTCTCTATCCAGCAGTTATCGCTAAATGTTGCAGCATTCTCAGTCTTCATGCCAGTTGCACTGCCGCACTTGCCATCCGCAACCGTCGCTTTTATCACAACAGCACCTTTAGCACGCTTGATGACTTTCTCATAGCGTTTTTTCTCATCATTCCAGATGGATACCTCATGCTCGACTTCTTGATTGAAGTCAAGGTGCAAGATTTCAGTACTGACTGTGCCCTCTGGGCAAGCCTCACGAAACCATGCAATCCTCCATGCCGCAGGGAGATAGTCTTGTTTGCCGTTCTGTGTTTTAATTTGGATCATATGCTCAATTGGATTGATCATAGTGATGACTCCTTTCAAGGCTAGGAAGCCCTAGCCGATGATTTACGTGCTCTTTCAATCAATGCCCACTCGGCGTCTTTCTCCTGGCGCTGGCGGATCTTGTCTCGCTTGATAATTGCTTTCCATTCTTCAGTGGTGAGGGGTCGGGAACCATCGAACTGCTCTACGACTACTGGAGTAGCAACTTTCTTTGCTGCTTCCTTTTCGATGTTGCTCTTGAAAATCCTTGCGTAGAAGACTTCGGTTATCTGCATGTGAGCACAATTCTCATGCCCACAAGAGCAGCTGACCGGAGTGATGTTTGTCTTGCTCTCCTGGCAGGTGACGTGGTACCATCTGCCATCTTTGTCTGGGCAAGAAACAATCACGTTGCCTTGCTCGTCTTCAGTTATTGAGAGATGCTTCATCGACCATGCTGTAAATGAATTGTTGTTTGCAAAATCTAGTGCTGTCATTGTTGTATTTCTCCTTTTTTATGTGAACTGCTTTCAAATACTTCCGCACTCTGATGACCTTAGTTGAGCCTTTTTCCAGATTTCCCGTTCTTGCCCGAGACATGTCATCGGTTGACCACTGTAGAAATCCTTGCCTTTTTCAGAGTCGCTATTTGGTTGTTCATGTCCTCCGCACTCCCTCAACCTCACAAACGAAGTATACGTTATTGGCGGCGTAAAGTCAAGCGATTTGGAACCAAATCTAACCATTTCCAAACAAATCTAATAAATTGGTCGTATCAAATGTTCTATTTTTCTTGACAGGAAAGGAGAATGGAGGTATTCTAAAAAGAACAAATTGCAACCAATTAAGGAGAAATAGGATGAAATTAAAAGAGAGCTACACGCTGGAGGAATTGTGCAGTGGACTCTCGATTACGCTGAAAAAGTTTTGCCAGATGGCTGGTATCACCGAGGGGACACTCATCAATCTAAGGCAGAGGTATGCTGGTAGACCAAGTACTGTCAACTCCATTCTCAACACCTTCTCTCAGGTCTATGGGATAGAATTCTCTCTTGAGAATGTAGAAGGCTTGAAAGTTCAAGAGAAGCCCCATCAGAAGGGCAAGAAACCCACTGAAGCGACAATGTCCATTCCTGCTATCCCTCAAACTGAAGTCGCCCAGAATCGCCCTACAATCGAAAAGAGAGACTATACTCCTCGCAAGACCGATTTACCAGATGGTTGTATCCTTGCAACGGAGTTTGCTCTGAAGCATGGAGTAAAGCGAGAGACGTTCAGGGACCATATGAACATCGGAATAGGGCCTGGACTCATTCATGGTCCTGATGTGGATGAAGAGACACAACAGGTCAAGGACTATGTCAGGAGTGAGGAGAGAAATAAGCGTGTGAGGAAAGACGGGACCATAGAAAAAGAGCGATATCTTACACAAGAACAGCAGAAAGCAGCTCTTGAGTTCTGGCAACGTCATCAGGTGAGCTTTACCCAGTGCGAAAATACCGTGTGCTGGTGTCACACTTTTTTAGAAGAGACCGAATAAGTGTACCTGCGAGAAGCTACCTAACCATGGTAGCTTTTTTAATGGCTGTAACTGTAGAATGTACCTCGCCTGAGATAACCTGATCAACCACTTCACTAGATGCATACGTCAATTCTTTGAATGCACTTGGAGAAAAAGTTCGAAGTTCGAACTTTTTGTTTCCAAATCTGGTATATGCTTTCATAGCAAAGAATGCATTCCCATGACTTAATCCGACTTTTTTCAACCATCCCTCAAAACTGCCATGTTGGAGCGCTCCACTGGCTGGTTGAAAATGGGAACTATGCAATGATGTTTGAAGAGATGAGGTGATGGATACGCGGACAGATGTGGAACTGATAACAAATCTCTAAAATTTAGAGATTTAAGATTGCAATGATGTTTGAAGGGTAGGAAGGATGGATACTCCGCCAAGGGTATATACATTACATATACCCTTTTCGTTGCAATGATGTTTGAAGGGTAGGAAGGAATGATAGATAAAGCTTGACACACCATACCTCTCCTACCCGTAGAACTTTCCTATAGCCAATATCTGCTTCGGATGGAATTGTAGGATTTATTTGTTGCTGCATGGAAAGTGTGCGACCTGGCCGCGTGGGTTTTGGGGAAAGATATCGGGACATAACGAGACAGTTTTCTATTTCTCAGCTCAGTGTCGCGAATTGAAACGAGACAATCTCGAATGGTTTAGAATTAGGCCATGGGACACTATGGAGCAGGCAGAAAAATAGAATATGAACTGACAACGCACTACCACACCATCAATGTGGAGAGTGCTAGGACCTTCGGCATGTGGATTGTCTACTCTGAGCAGAAAAATGTTCCAGGGTTACGTCCCTGGATTGTATGCCCAAGGTGTCAAAGGAGATGTGGACTGCTCTATTTTCGGCTCAAAGATTTGCCACTGTGTCGCAAGTGCTTAGGTCTTCACTATCCATCCCAACGGGAAAGCTTTGAGGAGAAACAGCGAACCTATGAGCGCTATGTATTGGAGCAGTATGGGGCATTTGAGGAATGGGTGAGGATGCCAACGAAATATCTAAGCTACGCAGAAGCTGAAAATTATTATCACCGTTGGTTATCTAAAATCAATTGTGAGTTGGTAGACGATGCATCGCTTTCTCTTCAGATGGATAGAGCTTTATCGATGAGTTGAGTCTGCAAAGTTCATTGAGGATGTACCAGCGAGTCACAATGTCGGAGTCTGGGCGATTGATCAGGTTCTCTGTAGCTGGATTATCAAACCGTTTGTAACGAGCATCTCTCACTGCAGTTCTAAAGACTTCAGAGTCACACTCTGCTACAGAGTGAACACTCCCATCAAAGATGAAATAGGACTCTTGCGCTTTCTCGAATGAAATAATTGGTACATACGTGTATCGAGATGTTCTTGTTTTGTTCATAGCTTATCCCCTGGCCAGGACCTCACCGGATCCTGGAGTCGTCAAGAAAGTTAAGGAGCGATCAAAGAACAGTATATCACCCCATCGATGCCAACTTCTCAGCAGCATCAAGTAACACCTTCGCACGCTCTAGCATGAGATTTGCACACTCCTGCTTTTTCTTCTTATTCTGCTGAATTGATGCTTCTGCATACTGTCCTGAGAGCATATCAATAGACATTGTTTCTGTCTGAATTGTTGCATATGCTTTCATGATAGCGCGTTGCTCTTGTGGTAGTCCTTTAAGTAAATCATTCATAATTCTGTATCCTTTGACTATACGAACGTCTAGTACTATTGTAACACAAGACGGACACCATGTCAAATTATAAAGCTGGCAATATCCAATCATTCAATAAATCAATACCATCTTGTAACATTTGATTTGCATCTTTCCACCATGGCCTTAATCGTTGTGCATTTTCAAGTGTTTCCATCCACCATTGAGCACCGATATCGCCCTTCTCCTCAGCATCAAAGGCCACAAGAACACGTTCTTTCACGGCAAGAGAGGCAATCCATTTTGCCGTGTGACTCCCTTCAGTACTCCCAGTAGCACATACCACAACATGCTTACCTGCTTCTTGTGCAATGGATAGGGCATCAAACTCACCTTCAACCAATATCACTGGTCGTGGGTAGTGGAGGTAGCTGGCAAGGTATAAGCCGTTCGAACCTCCCCATACTTGACGGTAGCGAGGATCCGGGTGTACTGCATTCTCATCCCTAATAGTTATGCGCCACAGCTCGTTACCCACAAACCAAGGAATGACAATCCCCTGAGCAAGAAACTGTTTTTTTTCACGTCCCCACTTCTCGCCAGGTCTCCATTTCTCAGTGGGATTGTAGCCAATCTCAGCAGCCCGAATCGTCTCATCCTTCAGTCCCCTTGCTCGCAAGTAGGCAAGCGCTTCTCTACCCATTGGTCCCCACAACATATCCATGCAGTACTCAGCGAAATGAATTGCCGATCTTTGCCATATCTCGTTTGGCATCTCATGAGTAGGTTGATACATGTAGGCACTCTTCGGTATGATGAACTTCGGTTCACTTCCATCTCTAGGCTTCCACCCTACTGTTTTTAATGCTTCATTCCTGCTCATGCCCCTTTTTATCATCAGATAGTCAACGCCTGAACCTTTTGTACCGCACACATTGCACTTAAACCAACCATAATCACCATAGTTTGGTTGTACCCATAATCTATCATGTCCTAGCCCATGGCATGAAAATATGCAATGCCCATTGTATTGTCCGCCTCTACTGGTAGAGTGACGTATAGAACTAAAACCATCTCTTTCCATCTCGGCAAGTAAGTCAAAGGTCATTGGGAATTCTCCTTTCACGGCAAGAAAGTTTAGGTGCAAGTCTTAGTGCAATAGTGCAAAGCCTATAGGCTTTTGCACTTACTTGCACTCGTTTAGACCGTGCAAGTAAGTGCAATTGCACTCGATTTGCACCTAATTGCACTCGATTAAAACATCTATTCATCTTCACTATCCCCTTCCTCTCTTGCCGTGCTATAAAGTCCATCATTGCAGCAAACTTCATTATTCATGAGAAGTGTGTCAACAGTCATGCTGAAGTTGTTCTTGATGTCCTTTACATCAAATCTCCAAATTGCAGCATACCTTTGTATCCACTCTTCATATGTTGCGCCTTGTCCTTTTTCTTCCTCTAAGCGTTTAAGGGCGTTTAAAATGTCCTCGGTGATAGAGAAGTCTTTTCTTTCTTTGGGCGACTCATCACCACTCTTTGCCGTGCTTTTCTTTTCTGGCACGTAGTACAACTTACTATCTTTTTTGTACCATACTTTGCTTGTTTCGTACAGCTCTTCTCTTGCATTCATTGCTGTCCTCTTAGACATACCTTTAGGATTTTTCTCTGTTTTGCTTTGTTCAATGCCTAATGCTACCCATTCAGTTACTGTTAGCTCTTTTCCTATTAGTACATCGTACATTGTCTGTACTGACTTCTTTGAAGAAACTGTATCTTCTTTTTCTTCTTCAACTGGAGCGTCTGATTTGACAAGGACAATTGAGGAGTCTTCCTCTGGATTGTCTCCGAACATGACTGGGTGGACGGTTAGGAAGATTGGTTGTGGAGAGTCTTTTTCTTTCTGCTTAGGTATGGTCATTTTTATTGCGCCGCTTCCTGCATGCTCTAGGCAGATGTTTGTTTCTGAATCTCCTGTGAATGCTGAAGCGCCTCTTATTCCCTTAGAAAGGTCCTTTCCGGCATGGTGAATAAGGAGGATCGAGCAATTGTATTGTTCTCTCATTCGGTTTAGATCGCGCATAAAGATTTTGACATCTTTATTGCTGTTTTCGTCGGAGTCCCCACTATTGCGAGAGAATGTGTCTATGATGATAAGGTTAAGTGCTATTTCCTGGGCTATTTCGCCTAACGCTTTTTCGAGAGGTAGAATGCTCTCAATGTTGTTGAGATTTACAGCCTGAGTAATCCATCGGATTTCGCTATTTCCACTCTTACCGTGATATGACTTCCAGGCTAAGACTCGGGATCTTAATCCTCCACTGCCTTCACCAGCGATATAGACTACTCCACCTTGTTTTATCTCTCGTCCTAGCCAACCATAGCCAAATCCAACAGAGAGCGCCCAGTCAATCGCTAGGAACGATTTGAAGGTACCGGGCACGCCGTATAGGATAACAACGCCTTCTTTCGGAAGGATTCCAGGAATGAGCCATTGGTATGCTGGCATGTTTTCAATGTCGGCATCTCTAAAGTATTTGATCGCTGGTAGAACTTCCTCTGTTCCTTTTCTGGGGGGGACTGGCTTGCTTCTCAGTGGTTTGAGCCAAGGGTATGTCTTGATGAGTCCCTTCCAAGATTGTTGGAGCCCAATCTCGCCACTTTCTTGCAGTGCTTCATTGAGAGCTGTAAGAATGGCCCAACATGGGCCCGGGGGAATATTGGTAAGGTCAGGTGCTTTATTAAGGGTGAACATGTCATCTAGGGCAAGTTGCATTGCCTCTTCAACTTTTGCATCTTCATAGGGGAATTTAGAAGCTGCTGCCATCATTTCACCTCCAATCGAGATGAAATGACTAATTGATAATGATTCGCAATAGTGTTATACTGAGATTGCATGTGTGATTTCTCCTATCGGAACTAGGAGAAAAAGCCGATATGCACGTATTCTGTATGCACATTTGACAGATTACTAGCATTGGAGTATAATTGCACTAAGCAATATGAGCGCTAGATTGATCTTTGGTCGGAAACAATCTGGTGCTCTTTCCGTTTTTGGGCTATTTCTCCATGACAACGTTTTCTCCATTGAAGTACTCACTCAAGATTTTGATGAGTACTCTGTTGATAGATCTGCTTTTCGTCCGTTCCTTGTGCTCCACCAACTTTTGATAGAGCTTGTCTGGTATCCGCAGATGATTATCAACCGATGGGACTCCACTACCTTTCCTCATTGGGTTAATCTCCTTGTGAAAAACTGCACAATATTATGGGAGTATTATCGCATTACATAGCCGACTTGTCAACTCGGACGCTATACTTGCAATAATCAACTCTAAACCACTATAATCAACACTGCCATACAAGTTCCATACAAGTCTTATAGCCAGTGACTATTTGTCAGGCTTGAGGAATTGCAAGATTTGGTCAAGCTTTGCATCCATTTTTGACATCTCTATCTTGATGCCAGCAATGTCAACTTTGATTTGTCGAATGTCACTCTCTACACCCAGGGATAGTCCCCATGCAACCGTTGCTTTGTGCGCTGTCTGCCTCTCCAATTCATCAAGTGTCTGGAACTGGTTCTGCAATCTTTCGAATTCCTCACGTGTCGGATAATTCATGCGTGTGTAACTCCTTAGTTATGAAACCGATATGCCTAATGGACGTCCTTGTCTCCTATGATGCAATCTTCTCAGCTCAGCTTCAATTCTAAAACGTGTCCGCTCATTGAATGTCTGTAGTCGGGCCATTGCATCTTCTCTACCCATCATGAGGCATCCAATGAGAATATTATGCCCATAATGTGACCTACGTGCATAGTCAAAGGCATCTGGTATAGCCTTTCCGTCTGGGCCAAGGGTAGGGGCAATTGGCCCATAATTCCCGCGTATCTCTCCCTTGTCGTACCAATGCATCACGTCAAGCGCCAGGACTGCCACTGGTAGGCAAGAGTCATGAGTACCTACCACGACGGCACTGCATCCGTGTTGCCATTCTGGTGAGTTGAGAGAGTAGGTGTACCAATCTGAGCTACGAGCCAAAACTACACACCGATACTCTTTTTTGTTTTGGTCCAGACGCAAGAGAGAGACGCCGCTAGCCGACACACTATTGGGCACAATCTCGACTTTGAGTCGTTTCCGGTAGTGTGCTAATTGCAGGAATACATCAGCCTGTTTGTACTGTGTGTAGCGTCTCTCTTGCATTTAGTCCTCTTCAGGTGCTTTGATCTCTAAGAGTCGGGCTTGTTGCTGTAAAATTGCCTGTGTATTCATCTCATGAAAACGGTCTATGAATGCTGCATCGTTTCTTTCACGGTCTATCGTCCGTTGGTTTTGCTCTAGCTGCATCTGGGTACGTGACTCTTTGATTTTCCTCTCCATAGCCGCGTCGCCCAATTGGTCAAAACCATCCCCCTGTGCTTTCTGGTGCTTGACGATGTGGTCAACTTCCAGTGGCGCAGGGGATAGGAAGAACGCGACATAGGCATCCCCAACGATGACCCCAACCACACGGAAAGCTATGAAGCAATAGATAGGCCAATCTCTTTCAAACCTGCCAGCCTTTGTGATAAAGAAGAGAAAGGCCATTTGCCCCGCTATATTGATGAGAGCCATCGCACACCACATCATGACCGCGCCCGTCGTGTCTTTATCGGGTGCCTCACGTCCGGCTCTCTTTGCCTCTACAGTCCGCTTTTTCCTGCCTGATAGATCATAGGTTGCGATACAGAAAGGTATCTCAATGAGCAGTGTTATCCCCCACAATAGGACTTGTGTCCAGACACTATTATCATTGGGCAAGAAATGTTTGATGTAGTAGAAAACCTCCCCTGCCGTGAAGACAATAAAGGCGATTGGCCCAATAATTCGCCAGGTGCTTTTAGCAAACTCCATGAACTTTTCATGGGCTGGCGGATTGTGTGACACTTGGGCAAGAATGGCACGGTTACGGGCTGTAATCTGCTCAGGTGTCATCTCTGCAAAGGTCCCAGTGGTGTCCGATATGATCGTTGTTTCAGCTTCAATGGTAGCAGTCTGGGATAGGGTAGCAGGTGCTTGCCCCGGATCCTTTTTAGCAAAGGGATTCAGTCTCCCAAACACCGCTTGGATTGCTGCTTTTCTAGCCATCAGTTTCTCCACAAAGTGAAAATGTTTTCAAAACAAAAATGTAAATCGGCAAGATGTCGGCAAGATGTCGGCAAATTTGATGAGCTTGTAGTGCGGGCGGGTGACAATTCAATAATTTTGCACTGACACGATTTTTACCGCACTACTTTGAAAACATTATGCTTTTGAACCGCTCGGAGATGGTTTACTTTGTGGAGCATTAGACTTGCTACGAAGTGCCGATCTTTTCGCCTCTTTCTTCTCCCTAATAGCTGCATTTTCGACTCTGAGATTTAACTGCATAGCGGCCTTCTGCCTCTTGTTCATAACGCTATGGAGCATTGAAAAAGTGGTCAGCATAAACTCGCTATCAGCTTCCTCAAGTCCTTTGATAATCTGCTCACGAAGGGCGATGTACTTCTGATATTCAGCGGATGTGATGTCATTAGCCATGGTTCGAATATCCTTTCGCTATAGACTTGTGAACCATGGCGAGTTAGAATGGGAATAGGCCATGGTTCGACTATGGTTCACAACGCCGGTTCGACTTTGCACGAGGGAACCGGCTATAATTTTGCACTACGAAGACTTCTTCCTCATGTACTTGTCTAGGGACTCTTGAGTGATACGGTATTGATTGCCAACAGGGAATGCCTCTAAATCTCCTATCCTGATTAGCCGTCTCACGGTTGCTACACTTACTCTAAGCAGCTTAGCAACTTCCTCAACTGTGTAAATCATATGTGTGCTACCTTTACGTAGGAGCGTCTATATGAGCTAAGAATACCTTACCATTAGCTATCCTGTCAATGTTGTGGGCAAATTTAGTTAGTTTCAGCTCGTAATTGACACCAATAATCGTTAGTTGCAATTAGAAAACCGTTCCTTTCATCCACTGCCTTTTATACCTCTCATCTTTATATACATTTTAGCAGTCACGTGAATTTAGGGCACAATTCTCTTTATAATCTAGCAAAAGTGAGCAGTTCGACTATTTATCTACTCCCAAAACCTCCATTCCTGCCTTGCCCCTATTCACAAGGTTCTAGGTACACAACGATTAGAACAAATATTCTTCTTGAGTAACATGGCTTTACATTGCTGTCTCTCATATGACATTACTTACCTAAGCTTTGCTTTTCATGTAGAATACGTGTATTTCCGTATCTAAGTGAAAGTGAGGCAATTCCTTGTTAACAGGGAAGCGGCGTCCCATTTTTTCGCTTCCCTTCACTTTCAGAAAGAGAGCAGTACCATGGGCGGAAAACCAAGCAAGGGAACAAAGAAGGATAAACGGCTTACCAAGAATAAGCCAAAGAAAGAGAAATAACGATATGACGATATCCGATCAAGTCCTTTTGCCTCTTGCTCCAGTCATAGGCCAGATTACAGAATGTCGTGTAGAGAGGCCAGGTTGTGGACATATGGTAACGATAAAAGCCTACATGATGCATAATAGGATACCAGCTTCAGAGCAAGAGAGCATTAAGGCGCAACTTGCAGAACCATGTCCTGTATGCGTAGCAGAAGCAAAAAAGGAGAAAAAGAAAGATGCCATTTCCTGATGGCTATGTGCCTCTATCTCGTAGACATCCACAGGGACAACCCTGGCAATCATCCAATGAGAAAATAGCTACTCATTGGAAAGAGCAGAGTGCAGAGCAGAGCACACGTGCAAAGTCATCCATGGAAGGGAAAACTATCACCAGTCTCAATGCTGCATACGCTCCCACCAGACCAACGCCTCAACCTACTCAACCTAAGCGAACATATGAGGAGTCTATGGCACTTGCTATGGGACTACCTAAGAATGATCCCTTGCGAGAAGAGGCGAAAAGAGCATTCTTTGGCAAGCCAACACATGAACAAGAGATAGAGCGTCTTCAAACAGAAAGAGATGCTTTCCAAGAGGGATTTGATCGACTTGCTAAATTGATAAAAGGAGAATAAATACATGCCAACTGATGCCAATCTTGCCTTGCAGGCTTCTGTCGTTTCTACTTCCACTGCTCATAGTGCAGGCAACACACTCCCTAAAGCGACAATGAGCAAACCACTGTTCGTACGCTTTCTCTATTCTCTTGCTTCTCAAGCATCGGGAAGTGGTGTATGGACGTTTGGAGTATCTGTTAGCTATGACAATGGTTCAACATGGTCTATGGATTGGGTAGCAGTAGACAAAGCCATCACTCTTACAGCCTCAAATCAGAGTGGTGAATTCTCCATTCCAGTCCAGATAACGCGTGCTGATCTCGTTTTACCAGGGGTGATTGCAGATAGCACACACGGTGTTCAAATCAGAGCGGATGCTGTTTTATCAGGGAGTCCAACTACTCCTACGATAACTTGGCAAGCTGCAATGATGCCAGCAAGGATATAGTTATGGATTATGCGTATGAGCTTCCACCAATACCCTTGCAGAAGGAAATAACGACTACTGGTACTCATCACTCTGAGAGTATGGTGATACCATCAGTGTTGCTTGATGCAATGGAAGCTTGGAGACTCATCACTGACATTGATGAACGTCGCAAGGTTGGTGCCAATATTGCCAGGCAGATGGAAGAGTTGTATGGTTCTTGTGCAACATCTGAAGACAAATGTTCTAATTCATGATCAATAAAAAAGACGCCCA
>Ga0209648_10002890_pt1 | contig 14322 bp, 14 predicted proteins | sample GraSoi2013_115cm_FD_185830 | JGI IMG/M metagenome (GOLD analysis project Ga0209648, IMG submission 185830) | Grasslands soil microbial communities from the Angelo Coastal Reserve, California, USA - Sample 9_17_2013_115cm (SPAdes) (version 2) | ecosystem: Environmental > Terrestrial > Soil >...
CGTCCCGCGGATTGATTGGGCTGCGCAGCCAGTTGCTCACGGACACGCGCGGCACGGCGCTGATTCATTCGATTTTCGAAGGCTGGATGGAATACGGCGGAGAGATGGCGCTGCGTCCAACCGGTGCGTTGGTGGCGGACCGCAGCGGACCATCCACCGCATTTGCGCTGTGGAACATCCAGGAGCGCGGCGAGCTGTTCATCGGACCGGCCATAGACGTTTACGAGGGCATGATCGTCGGTGAGAATTCTCGCGAGCAGGACATGGACGTCAACGTGACAAAGGAAAAGAAGCAGACGAACATGCGCTCGTCCAGCGCGGACGAAGCCATCCGCTTGATTCCGCACCGCGAACTGAGTCTCGAGCAGGCTATCGAATTCATCGCCGACGATGAGTACGTGGAGATCACGCCGAAATCCATCCGCCTGCGCAAGAAAGTCCTCCAAGCCAACAAGCGGCCGCGCCGCTGGCAGGAAATCCGCGCCAGCCAGGCTACAACAAACTAACAGGGCAGTCTTCTCAGTGCGCTGATTTTTCGAGCAATTCCGCCAGGTACTGCTTCCACACAAGCGCCCGCGTGTGCGTGCCGTGGCCGCGCGTTTCGTCGTTGATGGGGATCAAAACGAAGTGCGCGTTTTTCACCTTTTTGATTTCGCGTGCGGCCATGCCCAGTTCGGGCGGGTTGATGAAGTCGTCCGCGGAATTGATGTACATGACCGGCGCGGAGATTTCCTCAAGCTGCGGCGAAGGATCGTAATTGCGCGAAGCATTCACGGCGTACATGAGATCGTTGGCGTCCAGTCCCGCCATACGCGTCTTGAAATAGTCATCCAGATATTTGTCCGCGGCATCGCGCGTTGGCAAAGTCTTCTGCATGTAGAGCGGCGCGCTCCCCGCGATCAAGAGCAGGTCGAGCGCCGTCCGCAGCGCCTGCTGTGGCTCCGCGGAGTAATCCCCTCCCTTCCATTCCGGATCGTTGCGAATCGCGTCCATCACCATTTTCCGCCACACACGGTTCCGCCCCGCAATCTGCACCGGCTGGCACGCCATCGGCATCAACGCATCCATGAAATCGGGATACGTTTCTCCCCACACAAAAGAATGCATGCAGCCCATCGACGTGCCAAAAAGAAGCCGCAGATGATTCACCCCAAGCCCCTCCGTGAGCAGCCGGTAGTGCCCCGCCACCATGTCGTCGTAGTCGTATTGCGGGAAGCGCGCGTGCATTCCATCGCTCGGCTTCGACGATTTCCCATGGCCGATGCCGTCGGGAAGAATGATGAAGTATCGCGTGACGTCGAGAAGCTGGCCCGGTCCAAACAATTCGCCCGCAAAGATGGGCTGCAAGAATTGGCTTCCCGCGCCCCCGGTACCGTGAAGAATCAGCACGGCGTTCGTAACGCGGCCCTGGGCATCCCGCGCCGGTTTGCCAAGCGTTGTGTAGTGCAAGCGCAGTTCCGGCAGTGTTTCGCCCGACCGGAATTTGAAATTCTTGACGACGAAATCGCCTTCGGTTGTTGCGGGAAGTCCAGCCTGCTGGCCTGCGGAAGACATGGAAGCCAGGACAGTCATCATGCACAGCAAGAAGAATAAACGGATTACTGACGCCATTATGGAACACTTCTCCGGCGAAGAATTTAGCACACCTGGCAAGCGCGCCAGCCGCGACTCTGGCCGATCCTGAACCAGGAAGCCTTGCCTTCCGGAAAGCCGGGAATAAATTCAGTAACCCGCCAGTCTTTGCAAAGCCGTGGTCGGGAACAACGGGTATGCAGGCGCGACCGGCTGCGAGGCGCTCAGCGACTTCGCGCAAGTCTCCGATCACGGTTTTCTCGTGCCTTGGAAACACCCCCCTCTCCCGCCTTGAAACTAGTTCGCTCCTGGCCAAGAATTGATGTAGAGTCATGTGCTCGAATGCAGCCTGCCTCGGAAACGCTGCATCAAAATAGCTAGTGCGGGGAGGAGACGCCGCGCCGGCTTCGTGCCCAAGGAGACTGATGGAATCCGCGAGCAATCGACCCACAGAAGCTGCCGCAGCCTCGTATCCCACCATCGCCGCAACAGCCACGGCTCTGCCGCCCCACACCATCACACGCGAGGACGTAAAGGTCTACATGGGGCGTGTCTTTGACATCCCCGAGCGCCGCCTCGAAGCGATGATGAGCATCGTCGATAACGCCCAGGTTCACAATCGGCATTCCATCTTCCCCCTCGACTACACCATCCAGCCGCGCCCGCTCTCGCAAACCAATAACGAATACATCGAGCATGCGGTGAAGCTCGGCCGGGAAGCCGCGGAAAAGTGCCTTGAGCGCGCGGGGCTGAAGCCCGATCAAATCGATATGATCATCACGGTGTCCTGCACGGGCTTCATGATTCCGTCGCTGGACGCCCATCTGATCAATCTGATGGGATTCCGTTCGAACGTGCGCCGCATGCCGTTCACGGAACTGGGCTGCGCCGCGGGCGCCATGGCGCTGGGACGGGCGGCCGATTACTTGAAGGCCGAACCCGGCGGAAACGTCCTGATCATCGCCGTGGAGCTACCCACGCTCACGTTTCAGCGCAAGGACATTTCGCAAGCCAACCTGATTTCTTCGATTCTTTTTGGCGACGGCGCCGCGGCCGTGGTCGTGAGTGGAAAACCAATGCGGGGGCCGAAGATTCTCGTCTCGGAGACGTACACGTTTCCCGATTCGCTGGGGGCCATGGGATTTGATCTGCGCGATTCCGGATTCCACATCCTGCTGGCAAAAGATGTTCCGGAAATGATCGGGGGAAAGATCGGCGGGCTGGTACAGGGATTCCTCGATCGCCACGGCCGGAAGCGCGAGGAGATCAAAGGCTGGATTTTGCATCCCGGTGGAGCACGGTTGCTCGGGAACATCGAGACGGAGCTCGGCTTGTGCAAGTGCGACACGCAGCCATCCTGGGACATTCTCGGAAACGTGGGAAATCTCTCCAGCGCGACGATCCTTTTCATTCTGCAGGAGTGGTTGGAAAAAAGACCGCTCCAGGCCGGTGAATACGCGCTGGCAGCGGCGTTTGGCCCGGGCTTCAGCGCGGAGTTTCTACTGCTTCAATGGACCTGAGCACGATCGCGTTTCTCGGTCTTCTCCTTGCCGTGGCCTTTATGCGGCTCGTCGAGTTGCGCATCTCCAAGCGGCACCAAAGGGAAATGGCGGCGCGCGGCGCGGCGAAAGTCGATGAGCCGAAATTCCGCTGGATGGTGTTGCTTCATACGACCGTGCTGCTCGGTGCCGCATTGGAAGTCGTCTTCCTGAACCGCCCCTTAATCCCCTGGCTTGCAGTGCCGATGTTCGCGGTGTTTCTTGCCGCAAATGCCGTCCGCTGGTGGGTGATTCGAACGCTCGGCGAGCATTGGAACGTCCAAGTCATGGATTCGACGCGCTTGGGCGTCGTGACATCTGGACCTTTTCGCTACGTCCGGCATCCTAACTATGCGGCGGTTTTTGCCGAGATGCTGGCCCTTCCGCTCATTCACTCGGCCTGGATCACCGCAACGGCCGGAGCAATGGCGCACATCGCAGTCCTGGCGCAACGTCTCTCCACGGAGGAGCGCGTGCTCTTCGCGAATCCCGCTTATCGCGCGGCGATGACCGGCAAGCCGCGCTTTTTGCCCGGACTGTTCTAAGGAGCAATTGTCGAATGCGTTTGCGAATCTACGTCGTGGCATCCCTGCTGCTATTCTCCGGGGCCCTCTGCGGCGCTCGCGCGGAGGCTGACGCCACTGGTCCCGCGTTCAGCAGCGTGCCGGAGCTCGCCTCCGGATTTCACTCCCTTTATCTCCAAAACTTTACCGAAGCGCGCGAAAAATTTGCCGGCTGGGAATCGCAGAATCCCGGCGAGCCTTTTGGCGAAGTTGCGGTTGCGGCCAGTTACCTCTTCGAGGAGCTCTATCGCCAGGGCGCGCTCTCGAGCGATTTCTTCTTGAACGAAAAAAAATTCCTCAACGGCATTGAAGGCAAGCCCGATCCGGCGCGCATGAAGAGTTTTCAGGAGGCTATCCAGCACGCCCGGAAACTCGCCCGCCAGCGCCTGGAGATAGACGCACGCGACCCGGAAGGACTCTTCGCTCTCGCCTTGTCGGCCGGAATGGAATCGGATGCCGACATGATTCTCAAGAAGCAGCATATCGAGGCCTTGAAGCGGCTCAAGGAAGCCAACCAAGATGCCCAGCAGTTGCTGGCGGTGAGGCCCGAAGCGAATGATGCGTATGTCGCGCTCGGAGTGGCCAACTACATTATCGGAAGCCTCTCTGGCGGCACACGCTTCATGCTTCGGTTCGGTGGAATTCATGGCGACAAAGAACTCGGCATGGAGCAGCTTGGAAACACCGTTGAAAAGGGCCTGTACCTGCAACCGTGTGCCAAGATCTTGCTGGCATTGGCGGCCCGCCGAGAAAAACAATACCCTTTGGCGCAGAAGCTGCTCCTCGAATTGAGCGAGGAATTTCCGGAAAGCCCCCTGTACGCCGCCGAATATGCAAAAGTGATGGGCCAGCCCATTCCCGCGCAGGTGCATCCCTAAGCTTGTTTGCGTGCCTTCCGCCCAGCCGCCGGGCGCCTTTCGAAAAAGTCATCCGCAATCTCTCTGATGGATTAAAATCGCGTTCCGCAGGTGACGCCCACGTTCAGTTACCTGCACGAGGTGGTGAATCGTGTTCCAAAAGGACTTACTGAAGGGCCGTGCGATTTTTCTTACCGGCGGGGGGACGGGGCTCGGCAGGTCGATGGCGTTGCGGTTTGCGGAGTTGGGCGCGCGCGTCTTCCTCGTCGGCCGGCGGGAAGATCCCCTGCGAGAAACGTGCGATGAGATCCACCGGGCGGGCGGCGCAGCTGCCTACACGACTTGCGACGTGCGCGACTACGGAACCGTCGAAGCTGCGGCAGCAAAGGCCGAGGAACAATTCGGCGAAATCAACACGCTGATCAACAACGCCGCCGGAAATTTCATGGCGCGCACCGAAAAACTGACTCCCAATGCGTTCAACGCCGTCGTCGGAATCGTACTGAACGGCTCATTTCATTGCACGCAGGCGTTTGGCAAGCGCTGGATTTCCCGAAAACTCGGCGGCAATGTGCTGAATATCGTAACCACTTATGCGGCCGCCAACTGCGGCTCGGGGTTTGTGGTGCCGTCGGCTTGCGCGAAAGCGGGCGTTTTGGCGATGACCACTTCGCTGGCCGTGGAATGGGCGAAGTATCACATCCGGCTTAACGCCATCGCGCCGGGGCCTTTCCCCACAGAGGGCGCGTGGTCGCGGCTGATGCCTTCGAAGTCGTTCGAAGAGCACGCCAAGGACAAGCATCCGATGAAACGCTTCGGGCGGCACCAGGAGCTGGCCAATCTCGCAGCATTTCTCATCAGCGACATGGCGGAGTACATCAACGGCGAATGCGTGGTGATCGACGGCGCGCAGTGGTTGCGCGGCGCCGGTGAATTCAACGATCTGCTGCTGCTGCCGGAAGCTGCCTGGGAAGCGATGGAAGCCGCGCGTCAGAAAAAATCCTGAAGCGGATTACTGAGGCAACGCCCGTTTTCGAAGTTCAACGCGAAGTTTGATCTCTCCGATGGATTGCCCATTTGATTCCGCATGAACGCTGATTTCCTGCGGCTCCGTTTTTTTGGCGCCATTTTCTGCGAGCGCGGGCAAAGTAATTTCGATGCGCGTGGCCGCCACCTGCTTTGCCACAACTGTGAATTTTCCTGTGCCGTTTAGCGCAGTCCATCCCGCCGGCAGCGTTGCCGCGAAAGTGATCTCCTGTGTTTTCGCGGTTCGATTGCGAATCCACAAGGGGATCACCAGCGTACCGGGAGCCTGCAAGGCGATTTCCGGCGGCTCGGGATGCGGGAGATTGGTGAGTCCATGCGCACGCCGAAACTCAGCGTAGAAACTGTACGGGCCGCCGAGCTCCACGGATAAATCCGCTCTTGCAGGTTCAGGAGAAGCATCGGGCCGGGCAAAGGGAATCGCACCCGGCGTGATGCCATCGAAAACATCTCCGTTCACACTGCCGCCGACAAGCGATTTGCCGAGCACGAAATGCAATGTGTCCGTCCATCCGCCATCGGAGGTGGCCATCTTTTCGATTTGTGCCTCGTCCATTTGGGCGATCTTATCGAGAAATGACTTGGCTTGCGTCTGGTGAGCGCGGAACGAATCGAGCGCCATCCGCCAGTATGGCTGCTTGCTCGATTTGGAAATCTCCTTCACGGAGTACTCCGGGCCATTCCCGCGAAAAATATCTTCGCGGTCCGCATCCGCAAAGTAATAAATCTTTTTGGGCTGCCAAGGCCGCAGATTTTCGAGCAAGGGTTCGAGGCGTTTGGTCGGTCCGGCAAGCTGCTCAGGAAACGAGGCGGGATCGCCCGCCATACCGAATGCTTCCGTCGCCAGCACGCCGGAAGCTTGATGGTCCCCGTGGTCTTCGCCAATAAATGTTCCCGGCAAAAAAGTCAGGATCACTTCCGGACGTGTGAGGCGAACGAAGCGCACAAGTTGCTCGAGTGAAGCGCCGTGATCCCAGTTTGCCAGCGACTGCAACACATTTTGCGACGCCGTATCCTTGCCGCTGAGAAACCACACGTTGGTAATCCCCAGCGCCGTGAGAGCGTTCCGCGCTTCGATCTCGCGGATGGCGCCGAGTGCCGCGGCTTGTTCCGCTCCAGCTTCATTCGCGCCGCTGCTGCCGCGCGTGCCAAAAACAACTGCTATTCGCTTATGCTCGTCGAGCGCCCGCGCGAGATAAGGAGTCGCCGCGCCCTCGTCATCGGGATGCGCCACAACCAGCAGAATGTCCGCTTTGTAGCGCTCGTCCCGCAGCGGGAGCACTTTAGGCTCCTGCGCGCCGCTCGCCAGCACTGGGAAAAAGAGAAAAAGTGCGAAGAGTAGTCGTGTCCCCAATCGTTTCATTCATCGGCCCCTAAGATTTTCGACTGCCACTGAAGAGACCAAGAAGTTTACCCTGTAAGACAGCCTGGGCGTAAAGCGCAATCAGCGCGAAATAGCACAGCTGGCGTTTCCGCGATCTCGGCGGTTCGACTGATGCGCCCAGGGAAGGAACAGCTTGTCAAAGCTCTGGCGGCGGCCGCGAGCCTTGAGAAATAGGGGAAATTTGGTTTGCGATGCAGACTAGTTTGCAGGTTCCGCGATGGACCCGAAAACTATCGATGGATATACTGACATACGTTTTCGCTTCGACATTGGTCATAACAGACCAAAATCTATCAACTGCGGTTTTGTACTATAACTACCAATCGACATTTAGATTGACATACGTTGTGTTAGTCGATAGAATTCCTGTAGGACAAATTCATGGAAACCGTCAAAGTTTCTCCCAAATTTCAGGTGGTAATCCCCAAGCGTGTGCGCGAGGAGCTTCAGCTCCGGCCCGGTCAAGAGTTGAACGTTTATATCCTAGATGGGACGATTCGCTTCAGCAAGCCGCGCTCCATCCAGGAGTTGCGTGGAATCGCCAAAGGCATGAAATGGAAGGATGACTACCGCGATCGAAATGACCGCTTCTGAACTGGTGCTGGTGGATTCTTCAGGCTGGCTGGAGTACATCACCGGCGATGAGAAAGCTGATGCGTTCGGGGCAGTCTTCCAAGGGGGCGCCGAAGTTTTTGTCCCCACAATCGTTCTCTACGAGGTTTTTAAGATCCTGCTCCTTCGAGCGGGCAAGACCGAGGCGAATGTTTTTCTCTCGGAAGCACTGCGGCGGAGAGTTGTGGACCTCACGGAGACGATTGCGCTGGCCGCTGCTTCGCTGAGTATTGATTACAAACTGCCGATGGCGGACGCCGTTATCTACGCGACGGCTCAGGCGCACAAAGCGGAGCTGATCACTTCGGACGCGCACTTTTCCGGGCTTCCAGGCGTCACGCTGATTTAGCCACAGACTGGGTTCCGTTTCGAATCGCGGGCAGCTCGCCTCCCGCGCCTTGACCGGGTGCAACGCCGCCGATAAGCTTAATGTTTCTCCTTCCGGGTGAACATGCACATGGATCAGATTCACATCACATTGCCCGACGGCAGCGTAAAAGAGGTGCCCAAAGGCACGACACCGGCCGACGTCGCGAGAAGTATTTCCCCTCGGCTCGCGGATGCCGCGCTTGTGGCGCGTGTTGCCGCGCCCAACGACGGCGAAGGCGAGCTGATCGACTTGCGCCGCCCTCTGGATCACGACGTGAAGCTGCAAATCCTCACCGAAAAAGATCCCGATTCGCTCTTTGTGTTTCGGCATTCCGCGGCCCACCTCCTCGCAGCAGCGGTGATGGACTTGTATCCGAACGTGAAGCTCGGCATCGGTCCGCCGATCGACACCGGCTTTTTCTACGAATTTCTGCGCGATGAGCCGTTCACTCAGGAAGACCTCGCCAAAATAGAAAAGAAGATGCACGAGCTCGCGGCGCAGGATCTGCCCAACGAACGCAAACTCATTCCCAAGCCCGAAGCGCTGGACCTCTACAAAAAGAGCAACCAGATTTTCAAGTGCGAGCTCGTCGAAGAAAAAGCCACCGAGCCGATGGTCTCGTTCTACACCACCGGAAAATTCATCGACTTCTGCCGCGGCCCGCATATTCCTTCCACCAAGCGCATCCAAGCGTTCAAGTTGATGAACGTCGCCGGCGCCTACTGGAAGGGACAAGAAGGCAATCCCCAGCTCCAGCGCATTTATGCCGTGGCTTTCTTCACCCAAAAAGAGCTGGACGCGCATTTGCACCGCATCGAAGAAGCCAAGCGTCGCGATCACCGCAAGCTCGGCGTCGAACTCGACCTCTTCAGCATTCAGGAAGAAGCCGGCCCCGGCCTGATTTTCTGGCACCCCAAGGGCGGCTTGATTCGAACCATCGTCGAAAGCTGGCTGCGCGACGAATTGCTGAAACGCGGCTACGACCTCGTCTACACGCCGCACATCATGCGCCTCGACCTCTGGAAAACCAGCGGCCACACCGATTTTTACCGGGACAATATGTTCGGCGCAGTGGAAGTCGAAAAGGCCGACTACCAGCTCAAGCCCATGAATTGTCCCGGCCACATATTGATTTACAAATCGAAGCTCCGCAGTTACCGCGATCTGCCCGTCCGCCTCGCCGAGCTCGGCACCGTCTATCGTTACGAACGCAGCGGCGTCCTCCACGGCTTGCTGCGCGTCCGCGGTTTCACCCAGGACGATGCGCACATCTTCTGCATGCCCTCGCAAATCGAATCCGAAGTCGAAGCTTGCATGGATTTCGCGTTCGCGGTCATGAAAAATTTCGGCTTCGACAATTTCGAAGTCGAGCTCTCCGATTGGGATCCCGCGCATCCGGAAAATTACGCCGGCAAGCCCGAAGACTGGCATCGCGCCACCGCCGCTCTCGCTGACACCATGAAGCGCATGAACATTCCGTACAAAAAAATGGAAGGCGAAGCGGCCTTCTACGGCCCGAAAATCGATGTGAAGCTCATCGACGCCATCGGCCGTTCCTGGCAGCTCACCACCGTGCAGTTCGACTTCAACCTCCCCGCGCGCTTCGGCCTGCAATACGTCGCCGACGACGGCGCCAAGCATCAGCCGCTCATGGTCCACCGCGCCCTGCTCGGCTCCGTCGAGCGCTTCTTCGGCATCTTGATCGAGCACTACGCCGGCGCTTTCCCGCTGTGGCTCGCGCCCGTGCAGGTCGAAATTTGTCCTGTCAGCGAAAAAGTCGTCGATTACGCCAAACATGTCACCGAAACTCTGAAGCGCCACCACCTCCGCGTCCATCTCGACGATCGCAACGAAAAGCTGCCCGCAAAAATCCGCGACGCGCAGCTCCAGAAAATTCCCTATATGCTCGTGGTCGGCCCCAAGGAAGCCGAAGCCGGCACCGTTTCCGTCCGTCATCGCAGCAAGGGCGACGTCGGCCCCAAGCCCCTCGCCGAAGTCGTCGAATCGCTCCACCGCGAAGTCGAATCGCACGCTACATCCTGAGTCGCCTTCGAATGTCGCCCCATTCAAGGCCCTGCTCTTCGGGAGACCTCCAATGCCGCAACCGCTTTCACGCCGCACTTTTCTCGCGCTAACCAGTGGCGCGCTCGCCGCGCCCTCGCTATCGTGGGCCGCACGCGCCACAGTCGCGGAAGCTGACGACGAGGTGCCCACATTGCTCGATCACATCATTCTCGGTTGCAGCGATCTCGATCGCGGCATCGAACTCGTTCAGGAGAAGACCGGCGTCCGCCCCGCCATTGGCGGAGTCCATCCCGGCCGCGGCACACGCAATGCACTCCTCTCGCTGGGCGAGCGCCGCTATCTGGAAATCATCGCCCCGGACCCTGCCCAACGCGAGATTGTCCACTTCCCGCAAATCCGCCAAATGACCGATCCACGCCTCGTCGGCTGGGCCGTCCATCCTCCGGACATCGCTGCCATCGCCAAGCAGCTTCGCAATAATCAAGTCGCTTTTCAGGGCCCCGACGACGGCTCCAGAAAGCGCCCGGATGGCCGCGTCCTCACCTGGAAAACCATCAATCTCGCCGACGACCGCCACGGCCTTCTCCCTTTCTTCATCAAATGGGGCGCGGACTCCGTCCACCCCTCCAAGGATGCTCCCGCTGGCTGCAGCTTGGAGTATTTTGAAATCATGAGCGCGGATCCGGACGAACTCACCTCGGCCCTCAAACTCATCGGCCTCGACCTCCCCGTCCAGCGCAGTGACAAAGCCCGGCTTCACGCCCTCATCAGCGGACCAAAGGGCGACCTTGGCCTGAGTACCTGAGGCTTTAGGCTCAAGGATGACCGAATAACTTCACAAAGTTGCCGTCTGCAGCTCCTCACGCAACAAATCCGTTTCTGCTTAATCTTTGGGGCACTTCATGGGGACCACCGCTAAATTTGCTTCTGACTATGTGACCTTTGTGCTACCCTCCCGCCCATGGCGGACAAAGATTTCAGCAATCCCACTCCTCAATTTGGCACTGCGGAATACGCGCCAAAAACCGGCGCCGACGTCTGCAAATCTTGCAACCAGGCGATCGCGAGTCAATACTTTCGCGTCAACGGATCTCTCGCCTGCCAGAGCTGTGTCGATCAGCTCAAGAGTCAAATCCCAAAGGATACGCACTCTGTCTTTGTTCGCGGCTTGGCCTTCGGACTCGGGGGCGCCATCCTTGGGCTGATTCTATATTCCGGTTTCACCATCATCACAGGCATTGAAATTGGCTATGTCTCGCTTGCGGTTGGCTGGCTCATTGCTAAGGCCATTAAATTGGGGTCGAGGGGTATCGGTGGACGCCGGTGCCAGTTCGCTGCGGTCGCGCTCACCTACGCGGCCGTCTCCATGGCCGCCATTCCCATCTATTTTTCTCAGGCGAATAAAGATGAAGCGAGGAAACCAGCGCAAACCCAGACGGCTCCCTCATCCAATCCGGGGCGGGCAACACCAAGCCAGGACCCCCCAGCTGCCACCGCCGAAACTCCGTCTCAGCCGACCTCCGCGGACAAACCCGCAAATCTTCTGAAAGCGCTCGGACTCCTTGCTCTTATAGGTCTCGCTTCGCCTTTTCTAGAACTGCAAAGTCCGGTCAACGGCGCAATCGGCCTCGTCATTCTTCTTGTGGGTATGAACATCGCATGGCGGCTCGCGGCTGGTCCCAAGATCGACATCCTAGGCCCGTTTGCTGCCGACGTCCCCGCTTCGCCACCGTCAACCTAACTCGGCTTCGCCTGGCCTATCGTGTTTACCGCCTACGTCGAACCAATTCGCAATTGCCAGAACTGCGGCGCAGCCTTGCCGCTCGCCGCTCTTGCCTGCGATCAATGCCACGCTCTCGTCCACGGCGAGGAACTTGTGCGCATCTCGACCCGCGCCAAGTCACTTCAAGAGCAAGATCAACTTCTCCAGGCTTGCGAAGAGTGGCTCAAGGCTCTTCCTCTTCTCCCGTCAAATTCCACCCAGGCCGAGTGGATTCGTGGCCAGGTTTACAAACTCGAACTCGCCGCGAAGGTATTGCCTCCTCCAGAGCAGAATCATTCCTGGGCCCGCAAGCTCGGTCCCCTCGCTCCTATCGCCATACTCCTTGCAAAAAGTAAGACTCTTCTGCTCGCCATCTTCAAACTCAAATTCCTCTTCAGCCTCTTCGCTTTCATGGGCGTTTACTGGACGCTGTTCGGCCCCGCCTTCGGCATCGGTTTCGCCGTCCTCATACTTGTTCACGAGATGGGTCACTATATTGATATCCGCCGCCGCGGCCTGCCCGCCGACATGCCCGTGTTCCTCCCCGGCCTTGGCGCCTACGTACGCTGGCAGGCTCTCGGCGTGACCCGCCAGACTCGCGCGGCAGTCAGTCTTGCGGGTCCGCTGGCCGGATTTCTCGGCGCCGCAGTTTGCGCCGCGCTTTGGTATCGCACCGGTAATGGTCTTTGGGCTGCTCTCGCACGTTCGACGGCAGGGCTGAATATTCTAAACCTCATTCCTGTTTGGATCCTCGATGGCGGCCAGGCGGCGGTAGCGCTCGGTAAAGCGGAGCGCCTTGTCCTACTCGCCGTTTGTCTTGTCCTCTGGCTTTTTGCCGGGGAAGGACTTTTCTTCCTCGTTGCTGCGGGCGTCGCCTACCGCCTTTTTACCAAGGACTTGCCGCCGCAGCCCAGTCCCGCAATCGCCGCCTATTTCGTTGGTGTCCTCGTTGCTCTCGGGGCGCTTATTCACGTGATGCCCGGCACTGGCCTCGTGCCACGCTAGACTTTTGCCTCTTGCCGCGTGCGTGCGGCCACGTGCTATACTTGAAAGTCCGTCCCCTGGCGCTTTTGCGCCGTGTGGAGCGGGGTGGGTTGTGAATTCGGGGCCGGACCCAGGACGTACAGGGAAAGCAAGTGCCTGTGGGCCGCTTCCTGGCCGCGAATAACGAAGTGCTTGAGGGGGTCTTATCGCAGAACGCAGCTTCCGGCAAAGCGACCGCATTCGTGTTAACGAACGAATCAGAGCTCGCGAGATCCGGGTTATTGATGAAGAAGGCGGCCAGCTCGGCGTCATGCAGCCGTTTGAAGCCATAAAGCTGGCGAAGGAAAAGGGGCTCGACCTGGTGGAAATTTCGCCCACGGCCGATCCGCCGGTTTGCAAGATCACCGACTACGGCAAATATCTTTACCAGGCCAACAAAAAGGCCCACGAGCAGCGCAAGAGCAGCCGCGGCTCGCAGTTGAAGGAAGTCAAGTTTCGGCCCGCCACCGCGGAGCACGACTATCAGGTTCGCAAGAACCAGATCCTGCGGTTCCTCGGCGAAGGCCACAAAGTGCGCGCGATGATTTTTCATCGCGGGCGCGAAATGGCTCACCAGGAAGTCGGGCGTGCCAAGATGAACCGCTTGCTCATGGAAATTGGCGACCAGGGCCAGATTGAAACCATGCCGCGCATGGAAGGCAACGTCCTGGTGGCGTTGCTGGCCCCGAAAAAAGGCGTGAGCGTCGCCAAGGCTGCGGGACAGTCGTCGTCTAGCGCCCAGCAGTCGCAATAATCAGCGCCATCAAACGCGCGAACCGGTTTTTGTAGTGGCGCAGCATGCTGCGCCACTATTGGCACCCAAAGTCGCATTTCTAGACGCGCTCGAACGTGGTCAGCGCTTTCAAATCAGGAGAGGATTTCCAGCAATGCCAAGGAACGCATCGAAACCGAAATTGAAGTTGAAGACCCACCGCGGCGCCAGGAAGCGCTTCAAGTTCACGGCCAACGGCAAGATCAAGCGCGGGCACTCCGGCAAGCGCCACTTGATGGGCACCAAAGCGCCCGGCCGCATGCGCAAGCTGAAGAAGCTGACACTGGTGAATAAAGCGGACGTGGCCAGCGTCAAGCAGATGCTTCCGTACGGATAAAGACTTTCTTTGATAGTCGGCGCCGCAGCAAGCGCCCTGCGAAGAAAATGCGGAACGGAAGTTTCGCAAATCGTGCCAGGCAGCGCTTCACGGGTGCCGGCCGGCCGATAAGCCGCAGAAGTAAACCTTCGCCGCAAGGCGATCGTGAATTGCGGCAAGCAGTTCATACCAGGAGACAAACCCGTTGCGGTACGCGCTTTTTTTTGCGCGTTCACGCGCCCTGTTTGTCTCCCAAGAGCATTTGGCCGCGGTCTTGAGAATGCTGAGGTTGCTTCGTTGTAGTGGCGGGTCTTTAGACCCGTCCGAAGGAAACTCCTCGCTTCTCAAACATCGGCGTATCCAAAATCGAAGGAGAAACCCATGGCACGCGTAAAACGCGGCACCAAGCGCCGGGCACGGCGCAAGAAGTACCTCAAGAGGACAAAAGGCTTTTTCCTCACCAAGAGCAAGCTCTACCAATCCG
>Ga0209648_10002891_pt1 | contig 14319 bp, 12 predicted proteins | sample GraSoi2013_115cm_FD_185830 | JGI IMG/M metagenome (GOLD analysis project Ga0209648, IMG submission 185830) | Grasslands soil microbial communities from the Angelo Coastal Reserve, California, USA - Sample 9_17_2013_115cm (SPAdes) (version 2) | ecosystem: Environmental > Terrestrial > Soil >...
GAGTCGGAGGTCTGGGAGGCTAACCTTCGGTGACCATGCGGTTCTTGGGGGCGCTGACCGCCCTGGTGATCCTGGTCGCGGCGGCGTGCAGCCCCCAGCCGGGCACGCAGACGACACACGCGCGAGCGAGCAACATCAGCCCGCCCACGCCGTTGCTCGCGACCGCGATCTCCCAGGCCACGCACATCGGCAAGGCTGGATCGGCAACCCATATCGACCTCAGCCTCGGCCTCAAGGTGAGGCAGCCCGACCAGCTGGCCATGCTCATCGCATCCGGCCAGACGGTCACACCCGATCAGTACGCTGCCCGGTTCGGGCCTGATCCTGCCGCTGTCAAGGCCGCGGTTCGGTCACTGACATCGGCGGGCTTGGAGGCGACCTGGAATCCGGGGTCCGCGCTCATCGCCGTCGCCGGTCCCGCGCCGCTGGTGGACACGATCTTCAAGGTCGACATCGAGGACTACCGGCTCGCCAACGGCGCCACGTTTTACGCATCGCTGGATGCCCCGTTCCTGCCGCCGGAGATCGCCGCCGTCGTGAGCAGCATCACCGGCCTCGACAACTTCCGGCGCGATCGCACATATGCGATCCGTCCGGGCGGAATGACGCCCACCGACATGATCGCCTTCTACAACCTGAAGCCACTCCGCGACAGTGGGCTCGACGGCTCCGGCATCACCATCGTCCTGCCAGAGATCGACGACCTGCCGAACCTGAGCGATCTCAACAAATTCGCAACCAAGTTCGGCCTACCGGCCTACGACCCCCTGGTGACAATCAAGCGCGATCCCTCGTGGGGCACGCCCGAAAAACCGCAGGGCGAGGCCGTCCTCGACCTCGAGGTCATCCATGAGATCGCCCCCGCGGCGAAGATGGTGGTCTACCTGTCAGCACCGGACTTCGCGCATGCTGACCGCGCCTTCGACCAGATGGTCAACGATCATCTGGGCTCGGTCATATCCGAGAGCCTCGGCGCATGCGAACCGGAGACCCCGCTGGGACATCGCGACACATACGCGAACATCCAGGATCGTTCAGTCGCACTGGGGATGTCGCATTTCGTCGCCAGCGGCGACAACGGCGCTTTCACATGCGGCGTGGACCAACCGCCCGCGGCGAGCTTTCCATCGACGCTCGCCAACGTGACTTCAGTAGGCGGGACCACGGTTTTCGAGTCGGTGCAGGGCATCTACTTCAAAGAGGCCGCATGGGGCGGCCCAGTCGGCGAGACCGGCTCGGGCGGCGGCGCCAGCCAGTTTTATCCGATCCCCGATTACCAGAAGTCCGTCAGCGAGGCGGCGGGCCATGGGTTCAGGCAGGTGCCCGACGTCGCCGCCGACGCCGACCCGAACAGCGGGTTCGCGATCGTGTTCTTAGGCCAGGACGGTGAGGCCGGTGGAACCTCGGCTGCAGCCCCCCTGTGGGCTGCGACTGTCGCGCTGATCGACCAGGACCTGAAGCGCAAGGGTCTGCGCGAGACGGGATTCGCGAACCCCGCCATTTACTGGATGGGGGCAAACGCTACGAAGCTGCCCGCGAATCCACTCCACGACGTGAAGTTCGGCAACAACCTCGGCTTCGATGCCACAACCGGCTGGGACTTCGCGACCGGGTGGGGAAGCATGGACGCCGCCGCGCTCGACGCCGCCTGGATCCTCTACATAAAAGGAGGGGGAGCGTGACGGACGAGGTAAAACCGCGAGCGCGCCGCACGCCGAAGCCTCCGGCTCCGGAACGCGCCGCCGGACCCCCGCTGGTTTTGTGCCCGCACTGCGGGTCGATGGTGCCGGCAGGCGAGTTCTGCGGGCACTGCGGCGCGCATCTGACCAAGGGCAACGCCAGCCGCCGCCATGCATTCGCGGCCGTGCCGTCCGAGCCGGTCGTGCATTTGTCGATCGTGACGACGCTCTTCCCGCACCTTCCGCATCGCCGCGGAGGCGCTTTCCGCTGGGCGCTGTTCGCGGGCAGCGTCATCGTCGTGATCCTCGCGGCACTGCACCTGTTCGCCCCCGCAGCCGTCGCCGCCGTTTTCCTGCTCCCCGTCCTGTATCTGCTCTACCTGTACGAGGTCGAGATCTACGAGTCCGAGCCATGGCTGTTGATCGGTGCCACGATGATCACGGGCGCGGTCCTCGGCTTCGCGTTCACATCTCTGACCGGTGGCACTGTGTCCGGCCTGCAGATCAGCGCCGACACAGGGGGCACCCTCCTGTTTGCCGGGGTGGTCTTACCGATTGTGGCCCAGGGCTTGATGCTGGTGGGTCCACTCTTCCTTTACTTCTATCGAAGCGGTCTGCGCGAACCTCTCGACGGGCTCACGTTTGGTGCAGCTTCAGCGCTCGGGTTCACACTCACCACGACCCTCACCGCCATCTGGCCGCTGCTCGAAGGGCCGCTGGTGGGCACCGGCTCGCCGCTCGACTGGGCGCTCCGACTGCTAAACGTTGGGATCCTCTTGATGCTCATCAATGCGACCACGACCTCATTCGTGACCGCATCCGTTTGGCTGCATCGCTACGACCTCCGTCGCGCGGGGCGAGGATGGGAGGCGACGGTGCTCGCGACGGTTGCGATCGCGGTCGGCGCTCAGCTCATTCTTGGGGTCCTGTCCGTGGTCGTTCCGGACCTCGTGCTCCAGGTCGGCATCCGAGCCGTGGCCGTTGCGGCTCTGCTCATATATGTGAGGCTCGTCATCCACCAGGCGCTGCTCGCCGAGGGCGCCGGCCATGAGATCGGCCCTGACGCCGCTTGCCCTGAATGTCACCGGATCGTTCCCACCATGCTCTTCTGCCCTTCGTGTGGCGTCGCCCGAGCGGCGGCGAAGCAGACTCGCATGCATTCGGCGGGGACACTGTAGGTGGCTGTTCAGGCCCGCTTCTGCGGCGTCTGCGGCGCGCAGGTTCCGCCAGGCGCGCCGTTCTGCGGGCGATGCGGCTCCCGACAGGCGCCACTTCCGGTTGCGACGACGCCGGCTTACGCCTACCCGGCGGCACCGCCACGCCAGGCGATTGGCGTGCGCAGGGTTGGGGGCTCGCAGATCGCTGTCGCGGCGGGCCTTCTCATCATCCTTGCCGCTGTGACGGTGGGGGTCAGCTCATTTGTCGCGTCGCAGGTGATCGGCGGCACCCACAAGACGTGCACATCGAATTGCGGCGCCAGGATCGTCACGCCGCTGGCCGCGCCGGCCACTTTCAAGAGCTCGGCCTACGGATATGCGGTCGAATACGACCCGGATTGGACCGTGCGCTCACAGGGCGCACAGGGGGTCATCCTCGCCACGAAGCTCGGCCAGCTGCAGGTTTCCGGCACGAAGGCAGGCCTTCCGCTCGACCAGGTCATGGCGTCTGTTGTCAGCGCGCTGCCGTCATCGACATGGCAGGACGTCGCGCACGTATCGGACCTCAAGGGTGCGCACATCGGCGACCAGGACGGGATGGGTGCGGTGTACGCGGCCAATCTGCTGGGCGCGAACGCGACCGCGGCCAAGGTGCGGTTCTTCGTCGTCGTCGCCTCCAAAGGAGGCGTCACCGTCGCCATATTCGGTGCCGATCCCGCCGACCCCAAGAACTCACCGAACGGAATTCCGGAGGACCAGGAGTTCGACTCTTTGCTCCAGGAGTTCCAGTGGGCGACCGGCTAAACGCGCTCGAGGGCTATACGCGCTCGAGGGCAAGACGCGCGCCGAAACCCAGCAGCACGACGCCGGTCACGCGCTGCATCCACTTTCGCACTTGTGGCGCCGTGATGAAATCACGAACGCGTGTGATCAACAGGCCGTACACGATCATCCAGGTCCAGCCGATGACGGCGAATATCAAGCCGAGCTCGAACAACCGCGGCAAGACAGCCTGACCAGGCGCCACGAACTGCGGCAGAAAAGTCACGAAGAACACGCCGAGCTTCGGGTTTGAGATGGCGGATAGAAAGCCTTGCCGGAAGATGGCGTGAGCCGGCGCAGGCGGAGGTGCGTTGGCGAGCAGGTCAGCTGGACGGTGGCGCGACTCCAGCAGGGTGCGCACGCCGAGGTAGGCGAGGTACACAGCCCCGACGAGCTTGAGGACGAAGAGCAGCTCGCCCGACGCCCTCAGCACCGCCGACAGTCCGACCGCGGTGCCTGTGACCCAGATCGACAAAGCGAGCGCGATGCCGGTCGTGGTCAGCACGACGCCGCGGCGGCCGTGAGCCAACGCGTTCCTGGTCACCACCGCCATGTCGGGCCCCGGTGTTACCGCAAGGAGCAACGACACGCCGATGAACGCGAGCAGCAGCGTGTCCACTATTGGTCCCCTGGTAGGTCGAAGCTGATCTCGTAGACGCCGCCGGTCAGCTTTGCCTGGTGGATCCAGCCCATCTTGCGCAGCAACCCGAGCATCTGCTGATTCTCGGGCAGGACGATGAGGGTGAACGTCTTGATGCCGTGCTCGCGCGCGACCTTGCCCAGGATGGCAAGCAGCGCGCTCCCCAAACCGCGCCGCTGGAACTCGTCGATCACCGCGACGGCGGTCTCGGCCACGTCGGATCCAGCGGCGCGGTCATAGCGCGCGACGCCGACGATGCGCTCCTTGCCGCCCGGCTTGTGCGTGGTGGCGACGATGGCGAAGCGATCGTTGTAGTCGACTACGGCCAGCCGGTGGGCGAGGGCGTCAGGGAGGCGCTTCAAAGGCGAGAAGAACCGGAAATACACGGTTCGCTCCGACATCGAGGCCACCGCCTCGATCAGCAGCGGCTCGTCCTCGGGGACGATCGGCCGGACGTGAACCTTGGTTCCGTCGGTCAGCTCCAGGATGCGGGGCTCGAAACCTGGCTCAGCCATAACGCACCAAGGTACGGGAACCGGCGGCTACGATCCGGGTCGATGGGCGATGTCAGGCGGTGGCGCAACCTCGGCATTGCGGCGGGGGCGGCTGCCGCCGCGCTCTTCGCGGCCTTCGACATCTACCAGTGGCTGGCCGCATACGTGTCCGATCACTTCCACAACGACTTCACCTTCTATTACGCGGCGGCGAGGATCGGCGCCACACACGGGTGGCAGTCGATCTACGACCTCGACCTGATGCAAGCACAGCTGAACGCAATGGGTTCCGGCATCGGGGTCGCCCAGCTGGCTCGATACATCAGCCCGCCTCCGGTCGCGTGGCTGGCGCTTCCCTTCACTCTGCTCCCGTACCCCCTCGCGTACTGGATCTGGAGCTCGCTCCTGCTGATCGCACTCACGGGAACTTGGTACCTGACGGCCCCAGGAGCGGGGCGCCTGCGGTTGATCCACCTCCTGGCAGCTCTGGGCTGGGTGCCGGTGATCTACGGCCTGCAGCTCGGCCAGCCCGGGATCTTCGTTGCGTTCGGCGTCGCGGGCTCGTATGCACTCCTCCGATCGGGTCGGTCTTTCGAGGCAGGCCTCGCGCTCGGGACCATAGTGCTCAAACCCCAGCTCGGGTTCTTGGTGCCGATCGCTTTGCTGGTCGCCGGCCGCTATCGCGCTTTCGCCGGTGCTGTGGTCGCGATCGGCCTCCTGGCTATCGCATCTGCCATCAACGTTGGTCCCGCCGGCATCTCGGCTTACGAGCAGAGGCTGAGCTTTGCTGCCGGCGTGGCGACCAATCGAGAGCTGACATTGGCGCCTTACATAGGAGACCTCGTTGTCACCCGGGCCATCCAGGTGGCAATCGCTTTCTGGGCGCTCGCCCTCGTGTATCGATTCCGCAATCGATCTGTGGAGTGGATCTTCGTTCCCGCGATCATCGGCGGGATCGCGGCGAGCCCATACCTGCACATCGATGACCTGGTGATGCTGGGCCTCGCGGGGTGGATGTTCCTCCGCATCCGCAAGCGCCCCGCGTGGTCCTGGGCGTTCGCGCTCGCGCTGTTCATCGCCATTGAGGGGATCACAGAGTGGGGCCCGCTGCCGCTGCTCGCCGGCGAGATCGCGGTGCTGGTGTTGCTCTCAGTCGCGGCGCTGAAACATGACGACGGCGATGCCGAGCATGACAGCGCCGAACGCGAGCACGATGCCGGCCTCCAGCGGGATGGCGAGCACCTGGCCGTTGATCGTCAAACCGAATCGCTCGACAAGCGCGCTGGGCCGGCCTGAGTCCGAAAGCACGACTCGTCGCAGTGGATCGATCCCGTACGAGGCCGGGTCGAGCCGCGTCAGAACCGTCATCCAGCCGGGCAGGTTGGTCAGCGGAAACAGCGCGCCCGAGAGAAAGAACATGGGCATCATCAGGAAGTTCATCACCACCTGGAACCCCTGCAGCGATTTCATCATCGACGCGAGCGCGACGCCGAACGATGAAAGCCCGAACGCGAGCAGCGCCGCGAGTGGGATCACCTCGGCGATCGTGAGAAAGCTCAGCTTGACGCCGACCAATGGCGCGAGCACCAGAAGGATGAGGCCCTGGATCATGGCTTGCGTGGTGCTGCCAAGTGCTTTGCCGATGGCAACGGCAGATCGGTCGATGGGCGCCACCAGCACCTCTTTGAGAAACCCGAACTCCCGATCCCAAACGATCGACATCGCGCCGAAGATCGCGGAGAAGAGGATCGCCATCCCGACGATGCCCGGAAACACGAACTGGATGTAGCTGAATCCACCCGCCGCGCCAAAGACCGTGCCGCGGCCGAGGGCTGAGCCCAGGCCGGACCCGAACACGATGAGGAACAGCAGCGGCTGGGCGAGTGACGCCACCAAGCGCCAGCGGTCGCGCCAGTAACGGAGTATGTCCCGGTACCAGATGATGTAGATCGCGCGCAGGCTGGCCATCCGGGTGTCCGCGGGCGCGAAGATCGTGGTTGCGGACGCAGTTGCTGTCACGCTCATCTCCTACGACCCATCCAGCGACTTGCCATGGCGCGCATCTGGTCCTTGGTGCCCGCCTCCTCGTCTCGAATGGCGTGGCCGGTGAGCTTGAGGAAGACGTCATCGAGGCTCGGACGCCTGAGCGTCACAGTGTCCACCGGCGCCGTCAGGTCGCGCACCAGGCGCGGAACGAAGACTTTGGCGTCGGGCACCTCCATCCGCAAGCTGCCGTTGTCGCGCACCGGCGTGACACCGAGCAGTCTCTCGATCTCGGCCGCCGCATCGTCGGACTTGCTCGACGTGATGGTGACGACGTCGCCACCAACCATCGCCTTGAGCTCGTCGGGCGTGCCGAGGGCGACGATCTTGCCGCGGTCGATGATGGCGATGCGATCGCAGTACTCAGCCTCATCCATGTAGTGCGTTGTCATGAAGATCGTGATGCCCTTCGTGTCGCGCAGTTCGTTGAGGTGAGTCCAGATGCTCTGGCGAGTCTGCGGATCAAGTCCCAGCGTGGGCTCGTCCAGGAACAGAATCTGCGGCTGGTGAAGCATCCCACGCGCGATCTCGAGACGGCGTTTCATCCCGCCTGAATACGTCCTCACCTGCGAGCGGGCTCGATCCGTGAGCTGGAGCAGCGCCAGCATCTCGTCGATGCGCTTGCGGCGCTCGCTGGTCGGAACGCCATAGAGCCAGGCGTGGAACTCGAGGTTCTCGCGACCGGTGAGCACGTCATCGAGGGACGGGTCCTGGAAGACGAGACCGATGCGCTGCCGGACCCGAGCCGGGTCCTGGACAACGTCGATGCCGGCCACCTTCGCTGAGCCCGCGGAAGGCGTAAGTAGCGTGCACAGGATCGAAATCGTCGTCGACTTGCCTGCGCCGTTCGGGCCCAGGAATCCAAATATCTCGCCGTGCCCGACCGCAAGATCGATCCCTCGCACGGCTTCGACTTGCCCATATCGCTTGACGAGGCCACTGGCTTGAATGACCGGTTCGGCGTTGCTCATGCACTCAACCTACGCGCGTTTTCGCTGAGCCGTCGGAGCATACCCGTGAGCTGCTCGACCTCTTTGTCGGTGAAACCCTCGAGCAGCTGCCGGTTCACGCTTTCAAAGGTCGGAGCGGCTTTCTTGGCGATCGCGAGGCCCGTGGCGGTGAGCTCGATCGAAATCAATCGCCGGTCGCCGATACCTACCTTCCTGACCACCACGCCTTTGGCCTCGAGCCGGTCGATGAGGCGAGTCATCCCGGCGCCGTCAGTCCCGAGACGCGCCGCAACCTGAAATGGGCTCGGCTTCTTCTTGCGCTCCCAGGCGCGCAGAAGCCTGGCCAGGGTGGCTTGCTGCGCGGTGATGCCGTGTGAAGAAAGCTTGCGCTCGAGCGCTGTTCGCATCTCGCGCGCGGCCTGGAAGACCAGCGTGGCGATGGTTTCGCCGCCGTCGGCGGCTACTGCTCTCTCAACGTCCACAGGCCCCATCGCACCGCGAGAGTACTTGTCTAGACAGTAATTGTCAAGACAGTTACTCGCCGTGCCGGCCGCCACCTCCGGTAAAGCGACGCGCCCCCTCCCGAGCCTCACCTGATTCGAGCACCTCGACGCCACCCAGATACTCGGCGCGGGTCGCCTCCGCGAAATCCCGCGACCACTGCCCCAATAGGCTCCGGCGGTCGGCGCGGAGGGCCCGTTGTGGAAATGAGGCCAGACGGCGCGCCAACTCGCGTGCCTCTTCGAGGGCATCACCCGGCTGGGTCAGCCTCTCAATGAGGCCGATGCCAAGCGCCTCGACCGCCGTCACCGGGCGGCCGGTCAGGATCAGGTCCATTGCGCGTCCCTGGCCGATCATGCGCGGCAGGCGGATGCTGCCGAGGTCAATGAGCGGGACGCCGAATCGCCGGTTGAAGACGCCCAACGTCGCGTCCCGGCCCGCGACCCGAAGGTCGCACCACAACGCGAGCTCGAGGCCTCCGGCGACCGCATAGCCTTCAATCGCGGCGATGACGGGCTTGTCGAGGGCCATGCGCGTCGGGCCCATCGGACCGGGTCCTGTTTCGTCAACGAGGTTGCCTTCCCCGCGCGCAAGGGCCTTCAGGTCGAAGCCTGAGCAGAAGTTGCCATCAGCGCCGGTGAGCACGGCCACCGACAACGCGACGTCCCCATTGAATCGCTCAAAGGATTCCACCAGCAGGGCCGCGGTCTTCGGGTCGACGGCGTTGCGGACCTCGGGCCGGTCGATGGTCACGACCACCACCGGCCCGTCGGGCTCGTACTTGACGGTCATCGGACGATCGCCGATTTACTCCGCGTCCATGAACGGATAGCGATGATCTGTGGGCGGCGCGTATGTCTCCTTGATCACGCGCGGGCTGGTCCAGCGGATGAGATTGAGGATCGAACCGGCTTTGTCGTTGGTGCCCGACGCGCGCGCGCCGCCAAACGGCTGCAGGCCGACGACCGCGCCGGTGGGCTTGTCGTTGATGTAGAAGTTGCCGGCCGCATTGACCAACGTCTCGGATGCCGTGCGAATCGCCTGCCGGTCGCGGGCGAAGATCGCGCCGGTCAATCCGTACGGGCTCGTGCGATCGACGAGCTCGAGAGTGTCCTGGAATTTCCCGTCCGCATACGGATACACCGTCAGGATCGGGCCGAACAGCTCATCCTTGAGGAGCTTGAAGTCTGGATCGGTGGTCTCGATCACCGTCGGCCTCACGAACCAACCCACCTTGTCGTCGCCCTTCCCGCCCGCGACGACCTTCGCGCTCTCGGACTTGCGCGCGAAATCGATGGCGGCCATGTGCTTCGAATAAGCCTTGCCGTCGATCACAGCGCCCATGAAGTTGCGGAAATCGGCAACGTCTCCCTGCGGGATGGCCTCGACCTCATCGGCCATCTCTGACCTCAATCGCTTCCACATCGATTGCGGGATGTAAGCGCGTGACGCGGCCGAGCATTTCTGGCCCTGGTACTCAAAAGCACCCCGAATGAGCGCGGTGCGCAGCGCATCGGAGTCGGCAGACTCGTGCGCGACCACGAAGTCCTTGCCGCCCGTTTCGCCGACCAGGCGCGGGTATGTGCGGTAGTGGTCAACGTTCTGGCCGACGGTCCGCCACATGCCCTGGAACACCTCGGTGGATCCGGTGAAGTGGATGCCGGCCAGCTCCTTGTGATTGAGGACCTGATCGGAGACTTCCTGCGCGCTGCCGCTGACCATGTTGATGACGCCCGGCGGGAGGCCGGCCTCGTTGAGCACCTCCATCAAGAAGTGGTTTACAAGCAGCGTCTGCGTTGCCGGCTTGAAGACGACCGTGTTGCCCATCAGGGCGGCCGCGGTGGGCAGGTTGGCGGCAATAGACGTGAAGTTGAACGGGCTCACGGCGAAGACGAAGCCCTCCAGCGGCCGGTATTCAAGGCGGTTCCAGGCGGTGCCGTCATTGAACGGCTGCTGCCCAAGCAGCTGGTCGGCGAAGTAAGCGTTGTAGCGCCAGAAGTCGACGGACTCGCAGGCAGCGTCGATCTCCGCCTGGTGCACTGTCTTCGACTGTCCCAGCATCGTGGCCGCATTGATGGTGTCGCGCCACGGGCCGGCGAGCAACGAAGCCGCCCTCAAAAGCACGGCGGCACGCTCGTTGAAGGATGTAGCGGCCCATGCGCGGCGCGCCTTGAGGGCTGCCGTCACTGCATCGTCGAAGTCCTTGCCGCCTCCCACCGCGTATTCGGCGATGGCCAGCTCGTGACGGTGTGGCGAACGGATGTCGGCCCTCGATGACCCCCATCGGCGCTCGCCCCCGATCTGCATCGGGACCTCGGTGCGCGCGTCGGTCAGCTCGGCGAGACGTGCTTTGAGGCTCTTGCGGTATGGATCCCCGGGCGCGTACGCGCGAACCGGCTCGTTGACGGGGGTTGGGACCTTGAAGTGTCCATCAGCGGTCATATGAGCTCCTGGCGTGAGGCGGGCGGTTCAGACAAGATGATGGTAGGGGGTAACCCGTAACCCGGGGTCGTATCGGCCTAGGAGCCATCGGACTCTTGGAGGCGCTGCGGTGATCGGACATTCTCCTGCCCAAACCTCGTCCACGTCGGAGCGGATCCGCCGTACGGTCGCGCTCCTGTCGCGTCGAGGTTTCGCCCTCGGCCCCGAGCGCGTGGGCATCCTGTGCATGGGCGGGGCGGTGTCCGAATCGGACGTCCGGTGGGCGGTGGCCGCCTCGCCTGAGCTCGCGCTCGCCAACGACCTGGTGCTGCAGCGCTCAGACGCTGGGCGCGCCGGCGCCATCCGGTCGCGCGCTGCAGACCACGCCACCGACGCGCCGCCCTACCTCGCTATGACGCTTCGCTTCGTCCGCACGCTCGTGGCCTTCGCCCCCTTCATCCGCAGTGTCTCCATCGCAGGGTCGCTCGCGAGTGGGGGCTTCCGCGCTTCCGACGACGTGGACCTGAACCTGATCGTCGACGACGGCCATCGCCATCTCGCCTACGTGGCGGTCAATGTCTTCGGATTGCTCCACGCATTGCGCCACCGCGCGAAGCCGGTCGACGATCTCACTCGAAGACCCATCGCGCCACGCCTCATGACGGCCAACTTGATCCTGGAGAGATCGCAGTGCCATCCGCTAGTACGCCAGGACGAGGACATGGCGTTCGAGCTGTTGATGTCGCAGCCGGTGTTCGGCCTCGACGTTTTCGAAGAGGCGGTGGACGCTAACCCGGCGCTGCTCGATCACTTTCCGCAGCTTGCGTATGGCTCCTCTGCGCGAATCGTCGTGGCCGCCTCGCGCGTGCCGGTGTGGCTGTTTCCACGAGCGCTCGACGGCGCCGCACGCCGCCTCGGGAATGCGGCCTGGCGATACATGCAGTGGACGCGACGCAACAAGTCCGATGCGTTGGCCCGAGTTGCTTATGTGCGCGCGACCATGCGTCCCTACACGCTCTTTGACGAGCCCGACGCATCGTGATCGCCGCGATAACCGCAATCACGTTTGGCATCCTCGCCACCTCGAGCTTTGCCCTCTTGTGCTTCGGGGTGAACCTTCTCTATCTGACCTGGAGCTCCACCCGCATCCGTAAGTCGCCACCCAGCTCGATGCCATTCGGCCATGAACCAGACGTCTGCGTGCAGATCCCGATCTACAACGAGCGCTACGTAGCCGAGCGCGTGATCGACGCCGTCTGCGAGATGGAATGGCCACGCGACCGCGTCCAGGTGCAGGTCCTCGACGACTCTGACGACGAGACGTCTTTGATCGTCAGCAGCCGTGCGGCGCAATGGCGCGCACGAGGGGTCGACGTCGTCCATGTCAGGCGCGGTACACGTGATGGTTTCAAAGCCGGCGCGCTCGCCCATGGGCTGAACCTCACCGGCGCGCCGTTGATCGCCATCTTCGACGCCGACTTCGTACCGCCGCGCGACTTCCTGCGCCGCACCTTGGGAGTTTTCGAGGACCCCCGTGTGGGCTTTGCGCAGGCTCGTTGGGGCCATCTCGATGAGGGTTACTCGTGGTTCACACGACTGCAAGCCCTGGCGATCGACTTCCACTTCCTCATCGAGCAGGCTGTTCGCTCCGAACGAGGCTACTTCACCAACTTCACCGGAACGGCGGGGGTGTGGCGGCGTGAAGCGATCGAAGACGCTGGTGGCTGGAGCGCGGCCACGCTCACGGAAGACCTCGACTTGAGCTATCGCGCACAGCTGCGTGGGTGGCGCGCCGCGTATATCGAGGACCTGGTCGTGCCCGAAGAGCTCCCGGTGTCGATCGACGCATACCGCCGCCAGCAATCGCGATGGGCGACCGGCAGCTTTCAGTCCGCCTTCCTCTTAATGGGCCCGGTCCTGCGCAGCTCCAACCGCGCCGCTGTCAAATTCCAGGCCGCGGTCCACCTCGTCGCCTATGGAGTCGGTCCCGTGATGCTGCTGCAGCTCGCTTGCTACCCACTCTTGCTGGTCATCTACTCGCGCGCTCGCATCGATGTGCCGTGGCAGCTCGAAGATGCTTCCCTGCTGGCAATCGCCGTTGGAGCCTCGCCGTGGGTCGGGTTCATGGTCGCGCAGACGCGGCAGGGCAGGAGCCTGTGGGCAGGCGTGCCGGCGGTGCTGTGCCAGTTGGTGGGTGCTGGGATGTCGTTCAACGCGCTTCTGGCGCTCGAGCGCGCGACTCATCGCGGCGGCGAGTTCGTACGCACGCCCAAGTACCGCATCGTCGAGCGGGGGCAGGAGTGGCGCGACCAGGCCTACGTTCGCGTCGGCGACCCGAAGACGGCGGCCGAGGCTGTACTCGGGCTGTCGGCGGTGGCGATCGTCCCGGTGGCCCTGGCCGCGAGCCAATACCTGGTCGCCATTTACTCGAGCTTGTTCGCGGTCGGCTTCCTCGCCGTGGCGGCTCTCAGCCTGGTCGACCTGCTCCAGGTCGTAACGCTGCGCCGCATGGGCCGGCGCGCCCTCGGGCGGCTGCGGGCCGCGGCCCCTGCCGCCGGCCTTATCGGTTTGTGCGCGGTGCTGCTGGTGGTCGCCGCCCAGATGGCCGAACCGTTCGAGGACGGCTACGCGCACTGGCTGATCGCCGCCAACCTCGCGTCGACCGGCCACCTGCACGATCCGCTGTTCGCCATGGAGGACACGTGGCTGCCGGGCTACCACATGCTCGCTGCCGCAGTGCTTCGGGTCTTCGGGTTGTGGCAGCTCGGCGCGCTGAAAATCCTCAGCGCGTTGCTCGGGCTGGCGACGCTCATGTGCGTCTATTGGATCGCGCCCAATGTCCGCCAGGGGCGGCTTGCGGTGATTCTTCTCGCGCTCAATCCCGTTTTCCTTTTCACGTCGGGCTCTGCGGTCGTCGAGCCGCTGATGACCGCCCTGCTCGCCGGCGCGTCACTGGCCGCGATCAAGCGCAATATGCGACTGGCCGCGCTGCTCGCTGCCCTCGCCGCCGTCACGGCGACCAAGGCGTGGATCTGGATCGGCGCCGCGGTCGGTGTGCTTGTCCTCGAGCAAGTTTTCGCGCGGCTCAGGAAGCGGAGTGCACACTCCATTCCGGCGGCGGCATGGGCGGTGCCGGCACTCGCTTTGCTAGTGGTGCTGCAGTTCGGCTACCTGCCGGCCACGCATTCGCTGGCGCGCGGCTCCACCGAGGTGCTGTCAGCCGCCGCCCGCGGCAGCGTCGCGGCCACGAGCCTCGCGCGGCTGGTGGAGCTCGCGACGACTTACGGGCTCGCGGCCCTGCCTTTGTTTGTACTCGGCATTGTCGGCCTGGTCGGTGCTATCCGCCGTCCCGAGACCGCCGGCGGTCCAGTCGCGATCCGTTTTCTCCACGTACCGGCCCTCGTCTATCTCGCCACGGTTTTCGCGCTCGTCGCAGGAGGCGCATACACGGGAAGCCATCGATACCTGTACCCGGCGCTGCCGTCCTTAGCCCTGCTGGCGGCGGCTGCGCTCGACCGGCAGCCGGCCGTGGCCCGCCTCGGTGCCGCCGCCGCAGGCGCACTGCTGGCCGTCGCTTTCCTCGTCGTCTTCTTCAATTTCGCGGCCAGCAAC
>Ga0209648_10002892_pt1 | contig 14317 bp, 23 predicted proteins | sample GraSoi2013_115cm_FD_185830 | JGI IMG/M metagenome (GOLD analysis project Ga0209648, IMG submission 185830) | Grasslands soil microbial communities from the Angelo Coastal Reserve, California, USA - Sample 9_17_2013_115cm (SPAdes) (version 2) | ecosystem: Environmental > Terrestrial > Soil >...
CCCAGCAGCGCGGTCTTGCCCAGACCTTAAGCAAGAGACATTAAGGAGCGGGCATGATGACCACCACCATCCAAGCAGGCCAGCCGTACGACGTCTACGCGAAGCTCGAGGACCCCATGGGCGTGCTGTCCGTCGCGCTCGGCCAGTGGGAGGACCGCGACGACACCAGGCCGCAGCCCGAGGTCCGGCGGGCCGCGAACACGGCTATGGACACGATCGACGCCATGGTCCGGGAGCTGTACCAGATGAGGTCCAGGCTGTTGACCGAGATCCGCGGCAGCGACGACGCGGCGGCTGCGCGGGTGGACGCGATGCTCGCGGCGGCCGAGGCCGGCGCCTGAGCGGGCATGCGGAGCGCCCCGTCACCATCGAGGTGGCGGGGCGCTTTCGCGTCCGCCGCGCGCCCGGGGCCGGACCTGCCGGCATTCTGCCGGCATTCTGCCTGGCGTTAGTAGTAACCTTCGCGTCCATCGCGCCCGCGGGGCGCACCGATCTGGTGCGTGATCGATGTCTCAGCCATGTTTCGCGTCCATCGCGCCCGCGGGGCGCACTCCAGCCCTTTCTGTCGATTTGCGGACAGAATATTGTCGCAGATCTGCACTATTTTTTTCTGCTCTATTGTCCGGTTTCCATTCACTTCGCGTCCATCGCGCCCGCGGGGCGCACCCTTCCCGGCCTGGGCGTCTGCGGCAGCTAGCCGCGCTCGGCGGCCGGGACGACGAAGATCCCGCGGCCCGGGACGGTGCCGACGAGTCCCTCGGCCTGCAAGACCTTGATTGCCTTCTCGACGGTGCCCCTGGCTACCCCGTAGGTCTCCACGAGGGTCTTCCCGCTCGGCAGCGGGGAACGCGGCGGTATCTCCCCGGACACGATCCGCTGCCGCAGCACGTCCGCGAGCTGACGGTAAAGCGGCACGTCAGAGTACATGTCCAAGGTCACGGTAATCACCCTAGGCACCCACGGTGACCAGCTTGCTTAGCAAGGGTGCCCTAGGCACCCTGGGAACCTAGGCGTAGTGTGACAAGTCCGAATGTAAAGCGGCCCCCGGCGGCGGGTAAACGCCGTGATCCGGGGGCCTGACCGGAAACGAGGTCCGGCTACATGAATCATGACAGCAGCGAGCACGGGCAGCAGCAGCGCCGCGGCCCGTTCGGCGTCGACGAGGACAAGGCGCTCGACGCGCTCGAGCTGGCGTGGGGTAACAGCTATGACGAGTTCTGGGTCAGCGGCGGCGAGTGGGGCGCGCACCGCGCGGGTGCCCCCGACGACGAGGTCGTGACCGGTGCGACCCCGGATGAGCTGAACCGCGCGATCCGCGCCGACCAGTCGCGGCGGGACGCGCTGTGACCGGGCCCGGCGCCTGGTACGCCGCGATGCGCGACGAGGAAGACGCCGCCAGCGACGCGCTCGGCCACATCAGGGCCCGCGAGGACGCCCGCGAGATCACCCCGGCCGAGGCCGCGGCCGAGCGCATCCAGCTCCTCGAAGAGCACCTGGACCGGGTCCGCAAGCTCCGCGCCGGGCTCGGCGCGTCATGAGCGGCCTCAACGTCTTCCAGCAGAACACGGCGGACGCCGCCCGGGCCGCCCTGGACGACCAGTCGGCCGGGCACGAGGCCGCGGACCTCGCGGCCCGCGCCGGCCGTCTTGAGTGGCATCTGGCCGAGATGCTCGCCCTGGTCGCCGAGCTCGCCGCGGACGCGCCGTGACCGGTCTGCCCGTTCCCGGGCGCAATGAGGCCCCGCGTCCTTATCCTGACAGTTGCGGACTGATCACGGACTGAAGGCGGGGCCAGGTGGACCAAGGTACCAGTGACGGCACGCTCGGCGAGCGGCTGCGCGAGCTGCTCGCCGAGCGCGGCATGTCCCTGGGCGAGCTGTCCCGCCGGTCGCACTACGACAAGGGCTACCTGTCGAAGGTGATGAACGGCCGCAAGGCCGCGTCGGAGCCGCTGGCCAGGTGCCTGGACGAGCTGCTCGGCGCGGGCGGCGAGCTGGCCGTGCTCGTGCCCGCGCCCGCGCCCGCAGCCGTCCGCGCCGCCGCGGGCGTTCCCCCGCCGACGACTGCTCAGCAGCTCGCGGTCATGTCCGGCCAGATCGAGGCGCTGCGGGCCGAGGTCGGCGCGCTGACCGAGGTGGTCACGTTCGCGGTGCTCGGCATACCGCCCGCCGGGGTGGCGGGCGGCAAGACACCAGCCCAACCCCCAGGAGACCAGTGAACTCTGACGAGCCCGTGCCCGTGCCCCCCTCTGCAGCGCCGAAGGACAAGCCATGAGCGACCGCGACCGCGCTCATATCACCGACGAGGCATGGTTCGGTCCGGGCGGTCCCGCCGAGCGGGCACCCGGACTCTCGGACAAGCCGGGGCGCACACGGGACCGCACTGCCATTGAGGGGGCGTGCCGGGCCATCGCGGAGAAGGGCGAGCCGAAGCCGCTGGATGGCTGGGTAGCGGACATTTTCTGGTACGGCACGCCTTACCAAGGCTGAACCGGCCGGCTCCCCGCGCGCGAGGGACGGATATCCGTCAGCACCTGACGGATTTGGGCCTCCGTAGCCGGCTCCCCGCGCGCGAGGGACGGATCGAGTACGCAGGTTTGGAGAGATCTCAATGCAGGTGTTACCTCGGAAGACGAAACCGCAGGTCAGCAACTCGTAGAGGTAACATCTAGCGGCGACGGTTCCGACGATGCCGTTCCGTGGCCTAACCGACTCCCCGCGCGCGAGGGACGGCTGCCACCGAAGCGGGCCGCCGGCTGGCAGTCAAGACCGACTCCCCGCGCGCGAGGGACGGCTGCGGACGACGCGACGATGACGTCGACGGTCCTCACCGACTCCCCGCGCGCGAGGGACGGCTGCAGGCGCAGTTTCTGACACTCCTGACACTCCTACCGACTCCCCGCGCGCGAGGGACGGCTGGCCGGCGCGGCGGGCCTGCCGAACCGCTGCCCGGTCATGACCTGCAGTTTTCTTTGCTTTGGCATAGTTACCTCATCGCCCCAGAGCTTTCTGCACGTCGCCGCCGCCCTTGACCCTGACCTGGTTCCGGAGCCATTCCAGGAGCAGCCCGTCCAGGCCCGACCCGCTCTGCACCTCCAGGCGGATGACCTGCGGGCCCCCGCCCGCGCCTGCGTACCCCCCGTAGCCGCCCGCGGCCGCGGCCAGCCCGGCCGGGACGCGCAGCGCCATCCGCGACGCCGCGCCCGCCACCAGGTGCGCGTGCGCGTCGATGCCGTCCGCCATGCCCTGCGCCACCATCTGCCCCCACCAGTGCGCCACCTTGCTCGGGGAGCCGATGCCGAGCAGGTGCAGCACCGAATGGCCGAGGTGGGAGACCATCGACCCCGCGGCGCTCACGATGGCGCCGAACATCGACTCGATGCCGTTGATGAACCCGGTGACCAGGTCCTTGCCCGCCTGGACCAGCAGCGTCTTGAGGTCTCCCAGGCCCTTCAGGATGTTCCCCGGCAGGTTCTTGAACCAGGTAATGACCTTGCCCCCGTCACGCGCGACGTCGCCGGCCCACTGGGCGATGTCGTGACGGATCTGGTCGAACTTCTGGCGGATCTCGCCGGCCAGCTCCGCCGCCGCGTGGCGCACCGTGTCGAAGGTGTGGGTGATCCCGTCCCAGTTGGATTTCAGCCGCCTGACGACGTAGATCATCGTGGACAGGATGCCGTTCAGGACGGAGAACGCGATGTTGATCGCGTTGACCACGTCTTTCTTGGAGAAGATGGTCAGCAGCTTCCCGAAGTTGGTGACCAGCTGGCCGATGCCGTTGCCGATCGCGGTGGTCGACGGGCCGACCAGCCCCTCGAACTGCTTCAGGAAATCCTTGAACCCCTTGCTCTCGGTGAATGAGGCCGCCTTCTTCAGCAGCCCGTCGATGGCGCCCGCGAACGCGGTGGCCAGCGGCGTGATCACGGGCAGCAGGTTGTTCGCGATCTTCAGCACGTCGTCGAACACCTTGAAGGCCTGCGGCTGGAAGGCCTTGCTGAGCTTGCCGAACTCGGTGGCCAGGTTCTGGACGCCGCCGACCGCGCCCTGCTCGGCCGCGGGCATGCCCTTGAGCTTGTCCTTGACCAGGTCCAGGTTCAGCGCGGCGTTCTTCAGCGCCGTCAGGTTGGATTTCGACGGGTCCTCGTTGTATTTCGCCTGCGCGGCCTGGTAGGCCTGCTGCGCGGTGTTCAGGCCCGTGTACGCCGACTCGACCTGCTTGACTGCGGGCACCGCCAGCAGCGCGAACGCCCCGGCGCCGGCGCCGGCGGCGGCGAACCCGCTCAGCAGGGCGGTGACCTCCGACAGCCCCGCCTCGATGGCGGGGACGATGGCCAGTCCCGCGGGTCCGAAGATGGTGCTGAGGATGCCGCCGCCCGGGCCGCCCCCGCCGCCCGCCTCGCTGCCCAGGCCGAAGAACAGCTTGCCGAGCAGCCCCTGCACGCCGCCCTTCGCCGCCGTCTCGTCGGCCTTGCGGTTCAGCCGGTCCAGCGACGCCTCGACGGCGTGGATCTCCGCCTCGGCGCGCAGTGCCCCGGACATGCGGATCTTCGGGTTGGCCGTGCGGTGGCCCAGCTCGTCGAGCTTGGCGGCCAGCCGGTCGAGCTTGGCCGCGGCGTCGGCGTCGTCGACGTCGGCCCGGGCGGTGGCCACCTCACGGCCGAGCTCCTCGAGGCGGGCCCGCAGCGCGTCCATGTCCGGCGCCGCGTCGTCCCGGCTCTTCACCAGGATCTCCACCGTGTTGGTGGCCATCAGAACTCACCCCCGTCCGGTATCAGCTCGGCCTCGATCAGCTCTCCTGGCTTCCGTCATCGGTATCGGAGGCCTCTGTCAGGCCCGGCGGCGCCCCCGCCGGACTCGCGCCAGAGCCGGAGCCTTTCCCCAGGTCCCGCGGCACCCCGGTCACGGCGTTGATGAAGCCTTCGGCCAGGGCCTGGACGAACCCGGCGCCCTGGCCGAGCAGCCCGTCCAGCGTGGCCGGGACCGGCTTGCCGCCCTTGGTGAGGTTCCATTCCGCGAGGTGGTCGGCGAACACGCCGAACAGCTTGCGGACCCCGGCCGTGCTCGTCTCCTCGGCCAGCTCCTGCAGCTCCAGCATCTCGGCGAGGGACGGCTCGCGCGCCGTCACCTCCAGGCCCGGGAAGTCCTCGAACTTCAGCTTGTACGTCTTGGCCTCGGCCTCGTAACCCACTATCCGCCTCCCAGTTCCGGCAGGTAGTCCTGCAGCTTCCGCTCGGCGATGTCCCCGGCCTCCCGGTCCAGCTGCAGCCGCGTCTTCCGGAACAGGTGGTAGCCCTTGAACCCGGTCGACTCGTTCCGCTTCGACGTGCCCTCCAGCCACGGTGACCAGACCACGCCGCGGATCATCGGCCCGGGGATCGCGACCGTGTTCCGGTCCCGGCGCATCGTGTGCAGGTGCTCGCGGAAGCCCCCCGTGCTGCGCCCGGTCTTGTCCATCGGGAACGCGCGGAGCAGCTCGGCGCCGCGGTCCGCGATGGCCTGCGTGACGTCCTCGGCGTACCGCTCCAGCACCTTAGGCGCCGTGCCGTCCGCCAGCGGGCCGGAGATCTTCACGGCCGCGGTGACGGTCAGCCTCCCGCTCACCGCGCCGCCCCCGCGACGGCATCCCGCAGCGCCCCGGCCAGGGCCGCGAGCCGGGCCGCGGCGACGTCGCGCAGCCCCGCGGCCAGGTCCGCGAGCGCCGGGGCGGTGCGCTCGCCCGTGCCCGTCCACGGGACGCGCACCTCGATCACCTCTGCCATCAGCTCACCTCTCCGTTCTGGTCCTGGCCGCCTGCCCGGGGTGGACCGGACCGGGCAGGCGGCCCCGCGATCCCGGCGTGAAAGGAGCCGAAGCCGCCGGGACATCTTTCACAGGCGCACCGGCGGGTGCCAGTCTTGCGGGTACCTGAAGCCGTCGTACTTGCAGTACCGCTCGACGCCGGAACCGCTGGCGGTCGCCGGGGCGTACCTGAGCGGCTCGCCGTCATCCGGGCAGGCATCCGGCGGGCGGCTGACATACGCCTCGAACTCCGCCCGGGACTGCTTGAACACCGAGTCCAGGCCCCACCAGGAGCCGGTCACGGCTCGCCGAACGCGGCGGCCTCGTTCAGCCGCTGCACCCGCCGGTTCTTCCGCACGGCCTTCTCGGCAGCGGCCGGGACGCCGAACCCGGCGGCCTGCATCACCGCGCTCACGAACGCGCCGTCCGCCGCGTCGTAGGCGACCTGGTCGATCGGCCGCGCCCGCCTGCGCGCATCGCGTGCCTTCAGCTCGCGGCGCACCAGCGCCTCGAACTCCTCCGCGGTCACCGCGCCCGCCCGGCGGCCATCACGGTCACCACGGGAACCGGCTCATCCGGCACGGCGGTCACCAGGCCCAGCCGCTGCCATTCCCGGATGACCGCGGTCATCAGCGGCTCGGCGTCGTGGTACGCGCAGCCCTGCCGGAAGCCCGCCAGGTCCCGGAACACCTTCCACTGATCCCAGGCGCCCAGCGGCCGGGCCTCCCCCACCGCGGCGACCGCGGCGGCCCGGCCCTCCCGCGCCGCCAGCATGATCACGAACAGGACCTGGCCCGCACGGCCGGTCGACGGGGAACGCCGCGCGATCATGTCATCGGCCCACTCCGCGACGCTCACCGGGCTGAGGAAATCGCCCGGCCAGCCCGCGGTCTGCATCCGGATCTCGCCGCCGTCCCTCTGGCGGGCGGTCTTCCACTCCGGCGGCCGCTGCCGCGCCAGCAGCCGCGCCACGGCCTCACGCCGTACCTGGTGCACGTCGATGTCCATGCCCTGCCCCCCGTTTCAGATCTCCCGCGCCGTCCTGGCCAGCCGGTCCCGAGCGGCGTCGAGACTGGCCCGGCGGGCCGGGTTGAGCACTACTGCCTGCCCGTGCTGGAAGCGGACATGCCGCTTGTACCGCTTCGGCGCCGTGCTCGCGGCCATGGCGTCGGCGAGGACCCGCAGCCCGGCGCGGGCACTGGCGAGCATCTCCGGGGTTACGACCATGACCGGACGGTTCCGGTTCACTGGAGCACCACCAGAGGCGCAACCACTTTGTTGTTGGCCAGCGTAAACGTGCTCTGCGGCCAGTAGCGGCCATCAATCCTGGCCTTTATGCGGAAGTTGCTCATGCTGCCGGGGAACCCGGTGCCCCTCTGCGAGCGCTCGATGGTCAGCTCCTGGCGGTCGCCGATGAGGAACAGCGACAGATCGCACAGCATGACGTCGCCCTGGGTGCCGACCGGGGGCTGGTGGTCGACAACCTCCGCCGGGAGCCCCAGCAGTTCCCAGCATCCGGACTGCGAGTTGAACTTCAGCGCCTGCGGCGGCGTGGTGTTCGACCCGGCCGGCGGCGTGCCCACGATCTCGTACAGCTCGAGCAGCTGGTCGAACGCGTCCTCGCCCAGCAGCCACGTCGCCGTCGTCTTGGACGCCGGATGCAGGCCCTTCAGCATCGTCACGATGTCCAGGTGCGTCACCTTGCCCGCCCCGCCGCTGCGGCTCACGGTCAGGCCGCCCGGCGCGTTCACCAGCGCCTGTGGCTCGCCGGTGCCCGTCCCGGTGTAGACGAACAGGTCGTCTTCCATCCACTGGTAACCGATGGCGATGATGCGGGCGATGAAATCGCCGAGGGCCGGGCTGTCGTCGATGAGCTCGTTCGGAACGCCCTGCAGGTACGCCGCGGCCTTATGCGCCTCCAGCGCCAGGCGGCTGAACGACGGCGCCGTCGGCGTGATCCCCGCGCCCTCCTCGGCCATCGCAAATGTAAGGCCCCCCAAGGCTTGCGCGCTGCCGGCCGAGGTCGGGTTGTCAAGCACCGGCACCGGCACGCGCAGCGAGTCCATCTGCACCACCGTCGCCCGCGGCCTGACCACCGCGGCGGTCATGTACGCGAAGACCTGCCGGCGAAGGCGCTCCGGGACCAGGAACCCGCCCGCCGCGGGCACCCGCTCGCCGAGGGCATCCCGCGGCCGGGTTTCCTCCATCACCCGGCGGATCACCGGCCTGGCCCCGGCCGCGTCGTCCTCGTCGCCGATGACCTTCAGGAACGAGCTCCACGACCTGGCCCACTCGTAGCCGTCAAGCTTCGCGCCCGGCGCCGGGCCCGCGGGCCGCGTCAGCCGCGTGTAGTTCGCGATCACGTCCTCGGGCCGCGAGCCGGGATAGGTGTACTCCACCCACTCCCGGAAGTCATCGACCACCCGGCCGCCGAGGCTGGCCACGGACGGCGCAGGGCGGTTCGGGTTCACGTACCTGCGTGCGATGACGCACCTCCGGCACTCCGCGGGCGTTACCACCGCGCCGTGCCGCCGGGCCCCTCGCATCGAGGCGTGGCCGCAGGCGCTGAGGCCAGCGTACGGCCTGGTGACAGGAGAACCTTCTGCTGAAACGCCGGTCTGACGGAGATCTTCCATGAACGAGGCCCTGATCGGCCCCGGAACCGGAGGATTTACGGCGCAGCCGGGACCTACACGCCCGGGAACTGCTGCCTGCGGACAGACCTCAGCCGGTCGAGCGCGTCCGGCACGTGCGGGGCCGGCTTCCCGGCCTTGCCCATCCGGGCCCTGGCCGCGGGCGTGGCGCCGAGCTCGCCGAGCACGTCGAGCAGCAGCGGGCCGAGCCACCGGGCCGCGTTCGCGACGCTATCGGCCCGGTCGATGACCTTGGCGTATCGCTCGGCCAGCTTGACGGCCGCGGCGTGCTCCGGGCCGAGATCCAGGGCGGCGATGGTCTCCGCGATGGCCGGGCTGAGCATGTCATCGGCGGCGCGCAGCACGTGCTCGCCTTCCTCGATCGATGCGGCCCGGCGTTCCCGCGCGCGCCGCTGGCGCTCAGCGTCGGAAAGGGCCATGCGCAGCACGGTACCGCGCGGGGTGGCCAGCGGTACGGCTGCACTGCATAAATATGCAGTGCAGGCTGCGTTTGCCTCAGAAATTCGAACACAAACGCGACGATGGCCAGCGTTTGTGACACGATGATGGTTCGCGGGGAGGGGGAAACAGAGGGCCCGGCTCTGACGCCCCCTTTACTTCGTGGACGAAACGCGCGCATTTCCGCAGGTCAGAGCCACGCCGATCAGACGTGCACCTCGCAGCGGCGTTCATCGTGCCGGGGGACCATCCAGCGCTGGCCAAGGCGCCGCGCACCGGGGCGCCTGAGCCAGGTCAGCACGATGCCGGGCGCCCCGGCCGCTGGCGGGCCAGCCGGGGCGCCGGGACCCCGGGCGCGGGCCGCGAGGGCGGTGGCGGCCTGCGCTACGTCCGGCAGCTGGCTGCCCGTCCGGGCGGGCGGGATCCGGGCTGGCCGGGGTCCTGCCGCCGGGGCACCCTTCAGCGGGGCACCCTTCGCGGCCTGCCGCGCCTCAGGTATCACGGCGCCGCGGCCTGGTGAAGTACTCGAGCTCGGCGGCGTCGAGGAGCAGGACGTCGACGGTCCCCCGCATCCGGTATGTGACGGACCCGGCGCCGGGATGCGCGAGGTCGACGGCGCGGAGCGCGGCGTCGATCGCCCTGGCGTGGCGGCGGATCACCTCGAGCGGATCGGCGGCGTCCGGGCCCGGCTCGCCGTCCTGCGCGGCCGTCGTCGTCACTCGCCGCCCGCCCGCTCGATCATCGCCCGGCGCCGCGGTGGTTCCGCGCGCGGCGGCGTGCCGACCAGGCCGGTCACTTCCAGGACGCTGGTCTCGCCGTCGCCGGGCGCGTCAGCATCGGCCTGGTCCTCGTCGTGCGCCGTGGTGCGGGTGTCGCTGGTCGTCATGGTCTGCCTCTCTGTGGTGGTGGCTGGCGTGGCCGTCGTCGGCCGCCCCGCCGTGGCGGTGGGATGCCCGGCCTTGCGGGTGTGCGCTTCGGCGGCCTTGTCGGCCTCGGCCTGGGTGCCGGGCCCGGCCGTCCAGCCGCAGCGGCCGATGCAGCGCGCGGACGCGGTGAGCGTGATCATGGTGCTGACCACCAGCACAGCCAGTCGGCGCCGCAGGCGGGGCAGCGGTAGGCGCCGTACCGTCCGGTGATGGTGCCGCGGTGCACCTGGTCCAGGACCACGACGGGGCGGACGGGTGTCATGCAGCCGGGCCGCGGGCACCAGTCGGTGAGCGCCTCGGCTTCGTGGCGGCCGGGCACGCCGAGGTGGTGCGGGCCGATCCGGACGCCTTGCAGCGCCTGGTAGGTGGTGGTCGCGGTCACTGGCCGGCCGCCTGTCCGATGGTGCCGTCGGGCCAGGACTCCAACGGCTCCACTACTCCAACCCCCCTATCTCCTATAGGGGGGTTGGAGTTGGAGTCTCTGGAGTTGGAGCCCGTTGGAGTCGTTGGAGTATCGGTGTCCAGCTGGGCCTGGGCCGGTATGTAGCAGGTCCGGGTCCGGCTGCCGACGTTTACGATCCGACCGCCTCTGACCAGGCGGTTTAGCGCCCAGTGGAACGTGGACTCGGCGAGCCCGGTCGCGTTGCGGAGGGCCGTGGCGGACGCGCCGGTACTCCCAAACGACTCCAACAGCGTGCCGAGCACCTTGGTTTCTGATGCCGTGGCGTACTCCAACGTTGGAGTATCGGGCTGACCTACGATTACTACGCTGCGCAACTGTGGAACGACCCAGAGCGTCATCGGGTCGGCCTGCGCCGCGTCTTTCTGTTTCGGGTTGGTCAGCTCGACTCTCGGACCGTCCTTGACGACGCGCAGGATGGTCGCCGCGGCGCCTTCCAGCGCGGTGGACCCGCGCATGTTCTCGGCGCCGCGCGCCTCGTGGTGGACGAACTGCACGCAGGCACGCGACGCCGCGCGGATCTTCTCCGCGGCCTCGACCAGGCGGCCCATGTCGACGGCCGAGTTCTCCTCGGCGCCGACCGTGACGCGGGCCTGGGTGTCGATCACGACCAGGACGCAGCCCATCCCGGCGGCGAGCTCGGCGACCGCGGCGGCCTCGCCGGGCGCGAGCAGCTGCACCGCGACCGGCAGGAACCGGACGGTGGTCACCAGCCGGGCGCGGTCCTCCCACGCGCGGACTCTGGCGTGCAGGCCGCTCGCGCCCTCGGCGATCAGGTAGAGCACCGGGCCCTGCCGGACCTCGCGTTCCTGCCAGGGCAGCCCGGCCGCGACGCAGCACGCCCAGTCCAGCGCGATCAGGCTTTTGCCGTGCCCGGGTTTGCCGTGCAGCCATGCCAGGGAGTCGAGGAACAGGAGGCCGTCGACGAGCGGTTCGGGCTCGGGCAGGTTGTCCAGGCCGGCGCTGTCGAGCAGGGCGGCGCGCAGCTCGTCGACGCGGGACGGCTGGCCAGTCCGCACGAGCTCGGCGAGCGTGCGCCCGGCGGCCAGGTGGTCGGCGGCGTCCTTGCCCTCGGCGGCCTCCACCACCGCGACCGCCGCGGCCTTGCCCGCCAGGCTGGCGGCGACGTCGGCAGCGTGCTTGCGGCCGGGCTCGTCGGCGTCGGCGACGATGATGACCTTCGCGCCGGCCAGGACGCCGGAGTACTCGGCCCGCCATTTGCCCGCGCCCATCGGGTTGCAGGTGGCGACGCCGCCCGCGGCCTCGATCGCGTGAACGTCCTTCTCGCCCTCGGTGACGTAGACGGTCCCGCCGTTCCTGGCCGCCTCGATCACGGCGGGCAGCCGGTACAGGACCAGCCGGACGCCCTTCAGGTTCCAGACCTTCCGGCCGTCGTCCACGTGGTACTGGCGGAAGTTTTTGGGCACGCGGCGTTCAGAGCAGAACAGCGGGTTGCCGTACTCGTCGGTGTAGGTGTACGTCGCCGCCACCTGGTGGCGCGGCCGTCCGGCCTCGCGGGGCTCGTCGCGCAGGTCGGCAGCGGACATGCCGAGGGCCTCCAGGATCGCGTCCGTCGAACAGGGCGGGTTGAGGTGGCACCTCACGAGCGCGCCGACGCGGCCCTGCCCGATCGACAGGCTCTCCTGCCGGTCATCATGCGCCGGGCACTGAGCCGAACCGCCGCGGACCTTGCAGCCGTGGGCCTCCAGGGCCTCGGTCAGCCGGGCCAGCGCGTCGCCGGTCACGCTGCGCTCCGGTGCGGCCGCGGCGCGACCCAGCACGCGCACAGCCCGGCGGCGTCGAGGTGGTCGAGCGCCTGCGCCAGCCCGCGCGTGCCGTGCCGGTGACTGGCGGCCTCGGCGTCGAGCGGGTCGCGGTGACCATCGCACAGTGGTGGCAGCCGCCACGCGGCCTCGCGCCTGTGCCGGAGCTGCGCAGCAGCTATCGTGGAGGTGATCCCGCCGCCCAGCGGATCGTTCCGGGAGCCCGTCCGGCCGCCGCCGGGGCGGGCTCTCGGCCTGTCACGAGCCATCGGAGCTGTCCGGGGCGAGCAGGAGGGCCAGGCGGGCGCGCTGGGCGGGGGTCAGCGGCGGGGCGGCGTTTACTAGCTGCCGGATGTGCTCGGCGAGGCCCTGCTCGGCGAGCTGGGCGCGGAGCTCGGCGATGCGGGGGTCACCGCTGCCGTTGTGCCGCTCGATCGCGGCGACGCGGGCGGATAGTCGGCGGCGTTCGGGGTCGGTGGCTGCCATGCCGGCCAGCCTGCGACATACCGTCGTATGGCCGCAGGACGCGTTTCCGCACGTCAGTGCGGGTTACCGGAGAGTACGCACACCAGGGCACGGGGCGCATCTGTGAGCACAGACAACCCGGACCATCCGGACGTGACCTAGACCACAGTGCCGTGGTGCGCGCCGGGCGTGTCCTCCAGGTTCCACTCGATGCGGACCCTGTTCTCATCGAAGCCGCGGCCCTTCCGCGTGACCGGCAGGATCGTGACGGACACCAGCAGCCTGACCACGGCCCGCCTGCGGGCCAGGGGAAGCGAGTCCCACACCGCGTCGGCCGGGGCGTCCCGGAACTCGGCCAGGGGGTCCGGGGCGTCGCTGGCGGCCAGCTGGCTGTCGACGGCGGCCAGCCGGTCCCGGATCACCCGCATGCCCGCGGCGAGGTCGGCGTCGTCGATGTCCCCGACCGCGTGCATCCTCATCTGGGCGGCCTTGCGGTCCCGCAGCTTCTTAGCCTCGCTGCGGAGCTTCACGGCGTCGGTGCCCGGCCGGGGCGGGGGCTTCATCAGGTCCGCCTCGGCGGGCAGGCTCAGCCGGTCCACCACGGCCACCGACACCAGGGCGTCCACCTTCGCGGCGTCCCGGCGGACATGCCCGTGGTCCCGGCACGTGTAGGCGCGCCGGGTGGCCGACCCGGTGCACTTGACCAGGCCGCCGCACACCCCGCACTCCGCGATCAGCGACACCAGCCAGCGGGGCGCGTTCCCGGCCGCCGAGGTGTTCCGGGCCACCCGGTAGGTCTTCCCGTCCCGGCCGGTCACCTCGCGGGAGTCGGCGGCGAGCAGGTCCCGCAGCCGGTCCTGGGTGTCCCGCTCGATGATCGCGGGCCACACCACCCGGCCCTGGTCGTCGGTCAGGCCGGTTACCGCGTCCTTGAGGAGCACGTCTTTCAGGGTCTCGGCCGACCACGGGGCGCCGGTCACGGTGGGCGTGCCGGATTCCCGCAGGCCCGCGGCGACGGCCTTGAGGCTGATGCCCCGGTCCAGGATGTCCGCGGCGGCCTGGCGGATGATGGCGGCCTCGGCCCCGACGAGGATGAGCTTCTTGTGGTACTTCGGCGCGTCCGGGTCGGGCCGGTAGCCGTAGGGCCTGCGCCCGCCGCCGTAGGACTGCCCGGCCAGCCGCTCGCGGGCGTCCGCCACCCGGCGGCCCTTGTCCTCCGATTCCTTGCGGCTGAATGCGCACACCACGCGGGCCATCGCCCGGCCGTCTCCGGTCTCCAGGTGAATCTCGCCGCTCGACAGGGACCGGATTACCGCGCCTTTCCGCTCGGCGCAGTCGATCAGGTCTTCCAGGTCCCGGGGGTCGCGGGCCAGCCGGTCCAGGTCTTCAGCCAGCAGCGCGGTCGCGCGCCTGGCCATCAGGTCGGCGATTACCGACCGGAACTCGGGACGGTCGACGCGCCACTTCTCCTCGCCGTCGATGGTGATCTTCACGCGCTTGTACGCGCTGGCAGGCTTCGGCTTGCCGCCGCCGTTCAGGTCGTTCTCCACCACCACCCGGTGCACTGTCCAGCCGAGCCGTCCGGCCTCGGCCCGCAGTTTGGCCTCGCGTCCGTCGAGGGCTTCCTCGTTCCGCAGGTCCGACAGCCGGAGGTACAGGTCAGCGAGGGTTTCAGCGGTGCTCATCAGGTCCGTCCCTAAGCCTTGATTAACGTATCTCGCTTAGGGTATCGTCTTCCCGATCCCGGGCTCACCACGCACCACCAGCACCCGGCTGAGCCCCGCCCGGACGTCCGCGAGCAGCCCTTCCACTGCCATGAACTGCTGCCTGCGGCC
>Ga0209648_10002893_pt1 | contig 14316 bp, 14 predicted proteins | sample GraSoi2013_115cm_FD_185830 | JGI IMG/M metagenome (GOLD analysis project Ga0209648, IMG submission 185830) | Grasslands soil microbial communities from the Angelo Coastal Reserve, California, USA - Sample 9_17_2013_115cm (SPAdes) (version 2) | ecosystem: Environmental > Terrestrial > Soil >...
CCGAGGTTCCGGCCGTCAGGATTCCAACCTTCCCGCCAATCGCCTCGGGCTCGAATCCAGGCTGCAGCACTCGCGCCGACGCGGCGTAGTCGATGACTCGCATGCCGGCCGCGACCGCGTGCTCGCGAAGCGCGGCGCGGTGGTTCGCGGCCATCCGGCTGATCAAACCCTGGCCCATCCGCTCGGCCATGGCGATGACCAGCCGCGCGGCATCCTCGGGGATCTTTCCGGATGCCAGTACGACTTCGGGTATACCTCGGCGCAGGAACCGACCGAGGTCGAGGCGGGCCCGCCCTCCAAGCTCTTCGAGCTGGACCTGTCGCAGCTCGGAGACGGCCTCCTCCTCGGTCAGCTCCCCGGCGAGCAAGCGCCTCATGACATCCCTCACAGCCCCGCGAGGACCTCGCGCATCCGCTGCCAATGTGTCCCGGCCCAGTAGATGCGGCCGCACTCGGGGCACTCCGAGTAGCGCGACTGCGTGCGGCGCACGTAGGGTGGCACCCGTTCGGCGACCATAGCCGGCATCCGCGGCTGCAGCTCGGAGTTGCACTCTATGCACCGGGTGAGGGCTTCATCGAGCTCGAGCGCGAGCTCGGCGAAAACCTGGCGCAGCTGGTTGGTGACGTCGTCGTCGCGGATCAGGACCGCGCGCACCACACCGGTCTGGATCGCGCGTCGCTTGGTCAGGTCGCGATCGCGCGTGAGCAGCACCCGGCTCTCGGCGGCCGCTTCGCGGACGAGCTCAGCGTCGCCGATGCGAGCGTGGTACGACGCGTCGTATCCAAGCGCGCGCAGCCAGCGCGCCAGCCGCCCGACGTTGCAGTCGGCGAGGAATCGAGGCTTCACCGAAGCAATCTTAGAATCGGTTGCGTGGCGGCTCCCGATGACCTGATGGCGCGGCTGCGCGGCGAGGCGACCGGCTGCTACTCGTGGTCGAACGGGCCAGGCGACCGCTATCCGGCGCACAGCCACTCTTATGAGAAAGTCCTCTACTGCGTCGCCGGATCGATCATGTTCCTTCTCGATGCGGAGGAGAGGAAGCGGATCGAGCTTTACGCCGGAGATCGGATGGTGCTTCCCGCCGGAACGGTTCACTCGGCGGTGGTCGGACCTGCCGGCTGCACATGCATCGAGGGCAAGCGCTAAGAGCGCGTCTGGCAATTCGCGCGGCGTAATATGGGCTCGCGATGGGCATCATCGAGTTCATCCGCGACCGAGCCCGCTTCTACAACTGCCCGGTCTGTGGACGCAGCCTCAAAGGCTGCGACGTCCAGGTCCTCAGCCACGAAGAGGAGAGGTTTCACCTGCAGGTCACGTGCGCGCAGTGCCAGGTGACCTTCATCGTCGTGCTGGCGATCGCGGGTGGCGCGGTCGAAGAGATCGAAAAGGCGATTCCCGAACCGGAGCCGGTGATCGCCGCCGAGCCGATCACCGTCGACGAGATCCTCGACCTTCACCTCTATCTGAAGACTTTCCAGGGCACGATCACAGAGCTCTTCCACCAACCGGACCACAGCCGCGGCTGAGCGCGGTCGGAGTCGCGGCCCGAGACCTCGACGAGAGATTTGGTGACCAGGCAGCCCAGATGCTAGGCGCGGCCGAGCATCGCAGCGAGTGCATCCGCTAATGCACGAGCGAGAAGCGCAGGCCGCAACGACGCAGATGGGCTGAATGGTCGCCAAAGATCCGTCGACGTCCTCGGGCCGCGACTCCGTAAGCCGCGACATGAGCCGTATTTACCTCGACGACGCGGGGTTCGCGCCCGTCCTCCCCGAGGTCCAGGCCGCGCTTCTCGACGTGCCCGAGGGCAACCCGTCCAGCCCTCACGCGGAAGGACGAGCCGCGAGGGCCACGCTGGATCGGGCCCGCGACATCGCCGCCCGCGCATTGGGCGCTGACCGCACCGAGATCTCGTTCACGAGCTCGGGCACCGAAGCGGTCAACCTCGCGCTTTTTGGCCTCGCCCGACGGCAGCCGAAGCGAGGATCAATCGTGACCTGGGCCGCTGAGCACCAGTCGGTGCTGGGCGCGGTGCGGCGCCTCCAATCCGAAGGCCATTCGGTCGAGGTGGCGCATGTCGACGCATCCGGTCGGGCGGACCCCGGCGACATTCCCTCATCGGCCGCCCTGGTCTCGATCGGGCTCGCCAACAACGAGGTCGGCACCATCCAGCCGATCGCGGCGATCATCGCCCGAGCGCACGAGGTCGGCGCGCTGGTGCATGTCGACGCGTGCGCCGGTCCGCACTGGATCGGCATGCCCGAGGGCGCGGACGTCGTCTCGTTCAGCGGGCACAAGCTGGGCGCCGGCCGAGGCGGAATCCTCTTCGTCAAGGACGGGGTGAGAATCGATCCTCTTCTTTACGGAGGTCCGCAGGAGTGGGGTCGGAGGGCAGGTCGGGAGGATGTCGGTGCGGCGCTGGCGGTTGCGACGGCGCTCTCGACATGCCAGCGCGATCGGCTGGAGCGCGGCGCGGTGGCCGCACGCCAGGCATCCCGTCTGCGCGCGCTGCTCGTCGAGCTGGGCGGAGTAAGCACCGGCGCTGAGTCCCGGCTGCCGAATTTCGCGACGTGCACGTTCGCCGATCGACGCGGGGAAGACCTGTTGCTGGCGCTCGACCTGGCAGGAATCTCAGCCTCGAGCGGATCCGCATGTGCGTCCGGGTCGCTGGACCCGTCCCACGTCCTGCTTGCTATGGGCCTCACACTCGATCAGGCGCTGGGCAGCCTGAGGCTGACGACCGGCTACTCGACGACTGACGAGGAGGTATCGCACGCTGAGTCGATGATCCGCACGGCACTGGCGCGCGCACCCGCCCGTGCCTAGCGTCGAACAAGACCTCGCGCGCCGGCTTGCCCGCGGCGAAGAGGTCGTCCTGGCGACGGTGATCAAAATGGACGGCGAGCCACCGTCTCAGCCCGGCGCCAAGATCCTCCTCTCGCGCGCGGCCACGCTCTCCGGGACGCTTGGCTGCAGCGAGTTCGACTCCGCAGCGCTGGCCGACGCTGGTGAGATCGCGGCCGCCGGGACCCCTGTGCTCCGCACCTATCGCCACGACCTCGGCTCGATTGACGTTTACCTCGAGCCGCATGCCGCAGCTCCCACCTTGGTCGTGTTCGCGGCGACGCCGGTGGCCGGGGCACTCCTGCGCGCCGCGCCCGAGGTGGGTTTTCGAACCGTGCTGGTGGAGACCAGGCCGGACCGCCTGCGGGGCGGGACCTGGCAGGAGGCGGTCACCTCGCTCGACGACCTGGCGCCGGTGCTCGGCTCCGAGGTCTACGCGGTGCACACGGACCACGACGCCGAGGACCTGGTGGCAGCGCTCGAAACGCTGCTGCCGGCCGAGCCCAGGTTCATCGGGCTAGTCGGCAGCCGCCGTCACACCGGCCACCACCTGGAGGCGCTGCGCGCCCAAGGGGTGCCGGAGGACGTCATCGCGCGCATCCAGAGCCCGGTCGGCCTCGACCTCGGAGCGGTGACGCCGGCCGAGATCGCGCTCTCGATCCTGGCCGGGCTCGTCGCCATCCGGCGGAACGGACGCGGCGGCTGGAAGCAAGCATCAAAGATCGGTTAAGCAAGGTCGAGTTCGGCAAACCGTTCGACATAATCAGCAGCCGTGTCAATCGCGCCCGGAACCAAATTGGGCCAGTACGAGGTCCAGGAATTCATCGGCCAGGGAGCCATGGGCCTGGTCTATCGCGCCTACCACGTCCAGCTCGAACGAGCGGGCGCCGTCAAGGTCCTGCAAGCCCTGTCCCCAGATCCCGACACCACCGCCAGGTTCCGCCACGAGGCGCAGGCCATCGCCCAGATGCGCCATTCCAACATCGTGAACGTCTACGACTTCGGCGAATTCGAGGGGACGCCCTACATGATCGTCGAGTACGTCCCTGGAGGAAGCCTCGCCAACCGGCTGAACAACGGCGCGGTGAGCCAGGCCACGGCCCTGAAATATCTACGCGGCATCGCCGCGGGCCTCGACTACGCACACGGGCTCGGGATCGTCCATCGGGACGTCAAGCCGGCCAACGTGCTCCTCGAGAAGGACGACACGCCCGTCCTCGCCGATTTCGGACTGGCCAAGCTGATGCAGGGCACCTCGCTCAAGTCGATGACCGGTGTTACGACCGGCACGCCCGCCTACATGGCCCCCGAACAGGTGATGGGACACCAGGTCGGACCCGCGGCTGACCGGTATTCGCTCGCAACGATCGCGTACGAGATGCTGACCGGAGTCATCCCGTTCGACGGCGAGGGCTTGATGGAGCTCCTCTATGCGCAGGTCCACCGAGAGCCTCCGCCGCCGAGCGCTCACAACACGTCGCTCGGGCCTGAGGTCGACGCGGTGCTGATTCGCGGACTGGCGAAAGACCCGGCCGCCCGCTGGGAGAGCTGCACCGCGTTCGTCGAAGCGCTCGCAACAGCCCTGGCGTCGCCGGAAACCGCCAAGATCCCGAAAATCGCACCCGCGACCGCGGTAGCTGATAAGAGCGTCGTGCTGCCGCCGACCGTCCCACTGCCCACCGGCGAGACCGTGGTTCCGGCGGGAGCGGCAGCAGTGGCCCCGCCGCCTGCCCGAGACCGAGCGCCGGCCACGATGGTGATGGCCATGCCGGCCGCGCCGGCCCTCACCAAGCGAAGCTCAGCCAGTGGCCAGCCGACAAAGCCGCGCCGCCGTTCCTTGATGATCGCGGGCGCAGCCATCCTCGTGCTGGTCGTGCTCCTCGTCACAGGTGTGTGCGCAGCGGTCGCAGCCCAGGGGCCGACCCTGGCGATCAGCCCTTCGACCGTGGCCGCAGGTGGCCGCGTCCTGGTGACGGCCGACCGTGTGCCCGCCAACCAGGTTGGGGAGATCCAGCTGCACAGCCAGGTGCAGCTATTCGCTTTCCGCGCCAGCCCCACAGGCAAGGTGAGCCGGGAGATCGTGGTTCCGGAGACCACTGCACCAGGCGACCACACCGTTCAGCTCTGCTGGGATTCGACATGCCGGGCCCATCAAACGCTGCACGTGGTGGCGGCGGGCACGGTCCTGCCGGCACCGGGGGCCAGCCCGCCGGCGACCCCATCCGCCGGCGCGAGCCCCACCCCTGGCGCGAGCCCGATCCCTGGCCAGACCCCTACTTCGAACCCGACGCCCGGGAGCAGCCCGAGGCCGACTTCCCAGCCCGCGCCGAGCCCGACGCCAACCCGTCCACCCAGCCCCGTACCTAGCCCGATCCCAAGCCAGAAACCTACTCCGCCGCCCCCGACGCCGAGTCCGACAATCACTCTGGTATCCGTCTCTCAGCTCGGCTACACCACCGTGACGTTCCACTACTACTACGCGGGCACAGCCACGATCACGATCCACCAGGGCGGCTTTACCGCGGCGGTGACGGTTACGGTGGCCGCGGGCAGCAGCACCACCGTGAAATTCAACACGCCGACCGGTGTCCTGATAACTCTGTTGCTGACACCCCAGGCATACGTCACCGTACCCGGACTACCGCAGTCGAACTCTGTAAACGTCGTGGCCTAGCAAGGCAGTCGCCAGGAGACCGAACCTCATAATCGACCCGTGCCGATCGCTCCCGGAACCAAGCTAGGGCAGTACGAGGTCCAGGACTTTATCGGGCAGGGAGCAATGGGTCTCGTCTATCGCGCCTACCATGTGCAGCTGCAACGAACGGGCGCGGTCAAAGTCCTGCAGGGGATCGCTCCCGACCCTGACTCGACCGCGCGATTCCGCCACGAGGCGCAGGCGATCGCCCAGATGCGCCACCCGAACATCGTCAACGTCTACGACTTCGGCGAGCACGACGGCGTGCCCTACATGATCATCGAGTTCGTCCCCGGCGGAAGCCTCGCCAACAAGCTGAGCAACGGCCCACTCGACACGCCGACCGCGCTGAAATACCTGCGCGGCATCGCGGCCGGCCTCGACCATGCGCATGGGCTCGGGATCGTCCACAGGGACGTCAAGCCGGCGAACGTGCTCCTGGAGAAAGACGACACCCCGGTCCTCGCGGACTTCGGGCTCGCCAAGCTGCTGCAGGGCTCATCGCTGAAGTCGATGACCGGTGTGACCACCGGGACCCCCGCCTACATGGCGCCGGAGCAGGTGACGGGCAGCAAGGTCGGGCCGGCGGCCGATCGCTACGCGCTGGCGACCATCGCCTACGAGATGTTGACCGGGGTCATCCCGTTCGACGGCGAGGGATTGATGGAGCTGCTTTACGCGCACGTGCACCGCGAGCCGGCGCCGCCCAGCGCGCGCAACCACGCGCTTGGACCGCGGGTCGACGCCGTGATCATGCGCGGCCTGGCCAAGGATCCGGCCGCGCGCTGGGATAGCTGCACCGCCATGGTCGATGCTCTCGCCGCCGCACTGACGCGACGGCCGGAGCCGGCGGTGGCCCGCACGGTGGTGATGGCTCCACCCTCGCCAACCAGGGCGGCGCCCGAGGCGCCACCCGCGTTCACGGCACCGACTTATGTCGATACAGAGACGCCCAGCGACCCGATCGCCGTGGCCTATCCGTCGCCGCCACCGATTCCAGAACCCAGGTCCCATCGAGGCCGGAACGCGATTCTCATCGCCGCCGCCCTGATCGTGCTCCTCATCATCGGAATCGCGGGTTATCTGACTGCGCGTCCAATGCCGGTCGTGTCGCTGACGCCGTCGACGGTTGCGGCTGGGGACTCGGTGCTGCTGTCGGCCAGCCATCTGCCGGCGAACCAGAGCGGCGAAATCCGGCTCCACAGCGAGCTCCGAGTGTTTCAATTCCGAACCGACTCGTATGGAAACCTGAGGCAGTTCATCACCGTGCCCCGAAACGCCGGGATCGGAGGCCACACGATCCAGGTCTGCTGGGCATCGTCATGCAACCTCACCGCGATTCTTCAAGTCATGGAACCGGTGGCGCTCGTCACCCCTTCGCCCTCGGAAACAGCCTCGCCGCCGGCCTCAACAAGCCCAGGCTCGACCCCGACTCCTACCGCGAGCCAGACTCCGGTTCCGACCTCGTCGCTTCAGCCCTACATCTCGGTGCCGTCGATCTCCAAAACGAAGGGCTTCACCGTCACCTTCCACAACTTCCTCTTCGTTGGAACGTGGACTGTGGACGTGATCCAGGCCGGCAAGTCGTACCTCGCGGGCAGCGCCGCGGTGCCTGGAGGCGCTTCATATTCGCAGTCCTATTCCACCCCGACCCTCGTTGTATCCCTGGTTGACGCCTACGTGATCGTCTGTCCCAACACCGGCGGCTCGTGCGTGAGATCCACCGCAGTGCGGGTCGGCGTCTAGCTAGAACACCTCGGCGGCGACAAGGTCGTCCAGGGTTTCCCGGCGACGTATCACGCGCGCCTCGCCATCCCTGAGCATCAGCACCTCGGGGCGCGGCATGCCGTTGTAGTTGCTCGCCATGGCAAGGCAGTAGGCGCCGGCCGCCGGCAGAGCGATGATGTCACCCGCTTTGAGCGGTGGCATCTCGATGTCCGTGATCAGGATGTCGGTGGACTCGCAGTACTTGCCCGCGATGGTGACCTTGCCGTCGTGGGCTCGATCGGGATCGGATGCGAGGTACGCCTCGTAGCGCGCTCCGTAGAGCTTCGGCCTGATGTTGTCGCCCATTCCGCCGTCGACCGCGACGTATCGGCGCACCCCTGGAATGTCCTTGATCGAACCCACGGTGTACAGGGCCATGCCGGCCGGCCCGGCGATCGACCGCCCCGGCTCGACCACCAGCTGCGGCACCTTCAACCCACGCTCGATGCAACCCGCGACGAGTGCGTGATGGACGACCTCGACGAAATGCCGCGGGGTGGGCGGGTCGTCGTCTCGGGTATACGCGATGCCGAGCCCTCCTCCCGCACCCAGCTTGCTCGGCTCGAACCCGAGCTCGTCCCGCAGCGATACGAGAAGGTCGAGCATCAAGCTCATCGCGTGCTCGTATGCGCCCAGGTTGAGGATTTGCGACCCGATGTGCGAATGCAGACCGATCAGATCGAGCCGGGGATGTTGCAGGGCCTTCTCGACAGCCCGCCGCGCCGCGCCTGACTCGATCGAAAAACCGAACTTCGAATCGAGCTGACCCGTGGAGATGTGATCGTGCGTGTCCGGCTTGACCCCAGGCGACAGCCTGAGCATCACCTGTGTCCGCTTGCCTTCGGGGACGACCTCCCGAAGCAGCTCGAACTCGTACTCGCCGTCGATGACGATCGTCGCGCCGGCGCGATACGCGGCGTCCACGTCCTCGCGACTCTTGTTGTTGCCCAGAAAGTGGATGCGGTCTTGCGGGAACCCAGAGCTCAGCGCGAGATGAAGCTCGCCGGCCGAGACCACGTCGAGACCCAACCCCTCTTCCGCGACAACCCGGAGGAACTGGGGCGAAGCGAATGCCTTGGCCGAGTAGAGAACCTGGCCCGCGGAGCCCATGGCGGCGATGTATTCGGAGGCGCGCTGCCGAACCGTCGCCTCGTCGTAGACGTAAAGCGGAGTGCCGTGCTCGCGGGCAAGCTCGACGAGGTCGCAGCCGCCCACCTCCATGTGGCCGGCGGCGTTCACCCGGTACGTGACCGGGAACAGCAACTTAGAAGATCAGTTCGGGCTGGTGCCGCAGGAGCCGCAACCGCCGCCGCAGCAACCGCCGCCGCCACCCTCTGCGCTCCTGAAATCGAGCGACTCGGATGACTCGCCGCCCGCGTAGGCGAAGCTCGAGACGAGCACTCGCGTCCTCGTCGACTCGCAGGCCGGGCACGCCTGGGCGGTGTCCCGCTCGGCAAACCTGGTCAGGAGCTCGAACTTCTCCGAGCAGCTTTCGCACCGATACTCGTAGATGGGCATTTCATGAACGATTCTAAACTCCAGGAGCTCGCGCGATTGATCTCGGGATGGCCGGGCCTGGTGTCACGCCCCGCCGAAGAGCTCGTCGCGGACTCACTGGTCCTCCTCGAGCACCTCGGCCCGGGCGACAGGGTGGTGGATGTCGGCTCCGGTGGCGGACTCCCCGGGCTGCCCCTGAAGATCGCGCTGCCCAGCCTGGTCATGACGCTTCTCGAGTCAGACCAGGCGAAAGCGGCCTTCCTCGTCCGCGCATGCGCCGCCCTCGGGCTGCGCGACGTTGAGGTCGTGGCCAGGCGCGCCGAGGAGATCGGGCGGGACCCACGCTACCGCGAATCCTTCGACGTGGCGGTCGCCCGCGCCCTCGCGCCCATGCGGGTGCTGGCCGAGCTGTGTCTTCCGCTGGTCCGGGTTGGCGGGCGCCTGCTCGCGCAAAAGACCGAGACCGAAGACCTCGATGGCGCGCGGCGAGCAATCGATGAGCTGGGCGGTGCGCTCAACAGGACGGTGGTCGCTCCGTCCGCTGCGCGAAGGGCCGGAACGGTGGTCATCGTCGACAAGGTACGGCCCACGCCGCCGGCTTATCCCCGCCGGCCGGGTGTTCCCGCGCGCAAACCTTTGTAGAAAATGAGACGGCGCGGACCCGACCCGCGCCGTCTTTCTCGCGGTGAAGCGAAGGGATCTAGCTGAGGACGGCTGTGCCTCCGGCCTTGATGAGCTTCAGGTTGGTCTGCGCGAGGGTCTGCACGGCGGAGGGAAGTGGTGCGTACTGAAGGTCGGTGCCTTCCTTCTGGCCGTCAGCGCTGACGAGCCACTTGAAGAGCATTACGACCGCCTTGCCCTTCGTGGCGTCTGAGAGGGACGTGCGGATCATGACCCAGCTGAAACCGGCGATCGGGTAAGTGGTGTCACCGGGCTCGTTGGTGATCGAGAAGTTGGTCGGGCTGACGCTGGTGTTTTGGGCTGCCGCGGCGGTCGCGCCGGCGACGCTCGCCGTCACGAACTTGCCGTTGGCGTTCTTGAGCGCCGCCTGGTGCATGCCGGTCGAAACGACGTAGGCAAGCTCCACGTAACCGACAGCGCCTTCGGTCGAGGTGATCGCCTGCGCCACGGCCTGGTTGCCGCTGGCGCCCACACCAACCGGCCACTTGACCGACTTGGCGTTACCGACCGATGACTTCCATTCCGGTGAGACCTTGCTCAGGTAGTCGGTGAAGTGGAACGTGGTGCCGCTGCCGTCGGACCGGTGCACGACGGTGATCGGCTTGTTCGGCAGGCTCGCGCCGGAGTTGAGCGCGGTCAGCTTGGGATCGTTCCAAGACTTGATATGCCCGAGGAAGATACCGGCCAGCGTGTCGGCGTCGAGGTTCAGCGAGCTCACCCCCGAGATGTTGAACGCGATCGAGATGACGCCGAGCGTGGTCGGAATTTGCGTCAGCGTGTCGGGACCGCCCGCGGACGTGATGTCAGCCGCGGCCATCGGTACGTCGCTCGCGCCGAAGTCGACCGTGTTCTTGATGAACTGCTGAATGCCCGCGCCGGAGCCGACCGGCTGGTAGTTGATGGTGACCTGCGGGTACTTCGCCGAATAGTCGAAGAATGCCTTCTGATAGAACGGGGCAGGGAACGTCGCGCCTGCGCCGGTGAGCGAACCGCTGCCGACGTCGACGGGCGACGGTGACGCGGTCGCTGTGCCGGTACCGCCGCATGCAGTTCCGACGATGGCGGCCGCTACCCCCACAAGTAGGAACCGCGTGATGAATGTGACTCGAAGCATCGAACCCCTCCTGAAACCGATGGACTAACGGCCACCACGTTATGGACAGCCGTTTAAGGGCGGGTTAACGGCTCCTTAAGCCTCAACGCCCCGATTCCGCTCATATACTCCGGCGGTGATCTGGGACCGGCGCCGCGACAGCGGACCGCTCGAACCAAAGCTCGCACCTCGAGACCTTTTCGCCGAGCTGCTCGAGCACGCCCCGGTGATGGCGATCCTGCTCGACGTCGAAAACCGAGTCGTGGGAGCCAACGAGGCCGCGCGTGACTTCTTCGAGATCGAGCAGTCGCGGCTGCCCGCGAGCCTCGTCGAGGTGACGCTGGAGTCGCGTCTTGTGGATGTGGTGCGATTGGACCAGGCGCAAGCCGAGGCGCAGCTCGTGCACCACCGAGCGACCGTCCTGACGCAGCTGGTCGCGGGCAGGCGCGAGGGGGAGAAGCTGCTGTTCCTGACCGACATCACCGAGCTGAGGCGTCTTGCGACGGTGCGGCAGGAGTTCGTCGCAAACCTGGTGCACGAGCTGAAGACGCCGATCACATCGCTGCGGCTCACTGCTGAGAGCTTGTTGGGAGATCCGCTGCCGAAGGACAGGAGGCGGTTTGCCGAGCGCCTGGTCCGGGAGGCAGACCTGATGAGCAAGATCATCGACAACCTGCGCCAGCTGGGCGACATCGAGACGGGCGTGATGGCGCTGGACACGTCGGAGTTCGACCTGGCCGAGCTCATCCACGACAGCGTTGCCCGGCTGGACACAGACCGTACCGTCAACATGTCGGTACCGCCGAACCTCGTCGTCTCGACGGATCGACCAAAACTGGCCCAGGCCCTCGGCAACCTGCTGGACAACGCCGCCAAGTTCTCGCCTCCCGGGACGGCCATCGACGTCATGACCGAGGTCAAGGATCACGAGGTCGTCCTGAGCGTCCGGGACCGGGGCCCTGGCATCTCGCCCGAGCACTGGAGCCGGGTCTTCGAGCGCTTCTACAAGGTGGACCGGGCCCGACCGCGGGAAGCCGGCGGGTTCGGCCTGGGCCTCGCCATCACCAAACACCTCGTCCAGGTGCTGGGCGGGCGGATCTGGACCGAGACAGCACGCGAAGGCGGGCAGGTGTTCTACATCGCGCTCCCGCACCAAGTCTTAACCGGCGGATAAAGCTGCCTTAACCTGCGGCGGCATATCCTGAACTCGGGGGATGGCAGATCTTCGTCCAGTGATGCAGCCGATGACAAGCGCCGGCAGGCCTGAGCTGCGCGCGGTGCACGGAGCGGGTGAGCCGAAGCTGAAGGTCGAGGACCTCACCTTCTACTACGGCAAGAACCAGGCTCTGCACAACGTGAGCTTTGAGATTCCCGAAAAGAGGATCACAGCGATCATCGGACCTTCGGGGTGCGGCAAGAGCACCCTGCTGCGCGTCTTCAACCGGATGTACGACCTGATTCCGTCCGCCCGTGCCGGAGGCAAGGTGCTGCTGGACGGCGAGGACGTCATCACGACACGGAAGCTGCTCGAGCTGCGCCAGAAGGTCGGAATGGTCTTCCAGAGGCCGAGCCCCTTCCCGATGTCGATTCGCGACAACGTTGCCTTCGCCCCGCGGCTCCTCGGCTGGAGCTCGTCAAGGGTCAGGGAGGTCGTCCGCCAGAGCCTCGAGCGCGCGGCCCTGTGGGACGAGGTCAGCGACCGGCTGGAAGCGCCCGCGACATCGCTCTCCGGCGGACAGCAGCAGAGGCTCGCCATCGCCCGGTGTCTGGCCGTGAGCCCGGAGGTGATCCTCATGGACGAGCCGTGTTCGGCGCTCGACCCGGTCGCCACGTTGAAGATCGAGGACCTCATGGCCGAGCTGATGCGGGACTACACGATCGTCATCGTCACCCACAACATGCAGCAGGCAGCGCGCGTCTCGGACTTCACCGCCTTCATGCTGATGAACCCGGAAGGTCGATATGGCGAGCTAATCGAGTTTGCCCCGACCGCCGACCTATTCAACCAGCCGCAGGACCAGCGGACAGAGGCTTACATCACCGGCAGGTTCGGCTAAGAAAATTGCCACGACTCACATTTGAGAGAGAGCTCGCGAGCCTCCGCGAGTCGCTGGTCCGGATGGGCACGCTGGTGGAATCCCAGATCGAAGCTGCGCTCGACGCGCTCCGCCGGCGCGACGGCAGCGCGGCGGAGAAGGTGCGCAACCAGGACCAGTACCTGAACGAGCTGTTCCGCCAGATCCGCGAGCAGGTGTTCATGGTCATCTCGACGCAGCAGCCCGTCGCGCGCGACCTGCGCTACCTGATGGGCCTTCAGTACATCGCGACCGAGCTCGAGCGCATGGGCGACTACGCCGTGCGGATCGCCCGCATGACGAGCACCCTGGTCGCCCTGCCCGACAAGCCGCTCCGCGCCGAGTTCGGCCTGATGGGTGAGCTCGCGATCGGCCAGGTCCACGACATCCTCGAGGCGATCATCGACCAGAACGTGCCCCGGGCTCGCGAGGTCGCGGGTCGCGACAACGAGGTCGACAGGCTGTGGCACCGCGTGTTCGAAGACCTGGTCAAAGAGATGGGCACCGGCAAGACCGATACCGACGGCGCGCTGCGTGCGGTCACCCTGCTGCTGGTCGCGCACAACCTCGAGCGGATCTCCGACCGCGTGACCAACGTCGCGGAGGACATCGTGTTTCTCGAAACCGGCCAGGTGGTGGAGCTGGGATGAGCCGCACTGCCGGCAATGGAAGCGCCGGCAGAGTCCTCGTCGTCGAGGACGACGAAGGAATCCGCGAGATGCTGAAGTACAACCTGGCATCGGCTGGCTTCTCTGTTCAAGAAGCTCGAGACGGAGCCGCGGGCCTGCGCACCGCGCGCACCGCTCGGCCCGACCTGATCCTGCTCGACCTGATGCTCCCCGGCATGAGCGGCTTCGATTTCTGCCGCGCGTTGCGGAAGAGCAGTCGCGTGCCGATCATCATGATCACGGCCAAGGACGCCGAGGTCGACAAGATCGTCGGTCTCGAGCTGGGCGCCGACGACTACATCACGAAGCCCTTCTCGATCCGCGAGGTCCTGGCCCGTGTCAACGCGGTCCTGCGCCGCGCAGCACCTGACGCCAACGAGCCCAAGTCGATCCCTGAGCGCGACTCCATCGGCGAGTTCAGCATCGACCGCGCCGCGCGGCGTGTGGTCCTCGGTGGGCGAGACGTCAAGCTGACTGCTCGCGAGTTCGACCTCCTTTCCTACCTCCTGGCTTTCCCGCGCCGCGTGCACACGCGCGACGTCCTGCTCGAAAACGTCTGGGGCCACGAGTTCTCGGGCGATCGCAAGACGGTGGACGTGCATATCCGCTGGCTGCGAGAGAAGTTCGCCGGAGTCGCGCCTTTCGAGATCGTGACCGTGCGCGGCATCGGCTACCGCCTGGATCGAACAGGCGAGGCCGCCGAGCTCACCGAGACGAGCTAGATGGCGGCCGCCGTGGAGATCACGCCGGCGATCATCCCGACGGCACGGCGCGTGCCGGATCGCTTCCGCACCCTGTCCGGAACCATCGCGGCGGTCGCTCCCTTGATCCTCGTCGTGATCGTCGCGATCCTCTTTCAGCAGGCCGCACCGGCGGTGAGGCACTTCGGTCTGGGTTTCCTGGCCGGCACCGACTGGAATCCTGTCACCGACACCTTCGGCGCGCTGCCCGCGATCTTTGGAACAGTGGCGACCTCGTTCGTAGCGCTCGCGATCG
>Ga0209648_10002894_pt1 | contig 14314 bp, 8 predicted proteins | sample GraSoi2013_115cm_FD_185830 | JGI IMG/M metagenome (GOLD analysis project Ga0209648, IMG submission 185830) | Grasslands soil microbial communities from the Angelo Coastal Reserve, California, USA - Sample 9_17_2013_115cm (SPAdes) (version 2) | ecosystem: Environmental > Terrestrial > Soil >...
CCGAGGCGGTGCTCACGGAGGTTTTCCATTTGGTTGGCGATTCGCGCGCCGAGATGGAAGCCGCCTGGAGGTTCGTCCGTTCGGGAGCGCTTATTATCGGGGCGATTGAACATGCGGAGCTGACGCACCTGCATGGCTTGATGTCGCGCTATTGGGATCGACCGATGGATTTTGCCGACGCCACGCTTGTGTATCTGGCGAAACGCGAATCTCTTTCCGTCATTCTCACGGTTGATCACGCGGATTTCGCAACGTATCGTATCGAGGGGAAGCGTCAGTTTAGGGTGTTCCCGAGCAAACGACCGTAGCTACGCCCCGCTGTTCGGTCGCTCTGCTAACAGAATCCCAAGCTTGCCACGACTGTGGAATCCCAGGTCTCGAAAAGCGCGAGACCTGGGGCACCCCCGGATTTTTCCCTGTCAACATTTAAGGACAACTCGCGTTATACTCGCGCCGGAGAAGTGGGCCACCCGCCGGAGTGGTTAAACCACCAGAATTAACGGGAACAGCAAAGAAGATAGTCTCTTCCGTTTCGGCGGCAACTAAGGTACAAAGTATCTTCTTACGTCTTAATCCGGGGTCAAAGAAAATGCGATTGCTCTCCAAACTCACGATGCTTCTTCAATTATTTCTTTGTTGCTGGGTGACCCACTTGAGCGCTACCGACGTTTGGGATGAGCCTGCATTTGCTGTGGCTCCGGGGAGTCTCCGACAAGCGGCCGAGGCAGTCAAACTAGGAGAAGACAATGACGCTACGGTCCTGCTCACTGAAAGGCACTACAGCTTCGATTCTTCGAGCTGTATGACCGACGTGCGTCATATGATCTATCGCATCGAAACGCAAGAAGGCATTAAAGTGTGGTCGGAGAGCAGCGCGGTATGGGCACCGTGGTATCAGGCCAGGCCAGAGATTAAGGCTCGGGTTATCACGGCGGATGGATCTGTGCACTGGCTCGATTCCAAAACGTTGTCAGACCTTCCCGTCAATGAAGACACTCCAGAGGTATACAGCGACAAACGCAAGTATGGCGGACCGTTACCTGCGGTTGCTCCAGGTGTGCTCGTGGAGGAAGAAATCGTGCTTCGCGAGACGGTACCTTTCTTTGCTGCGGGAACAACTACCGCCCGGAGCTTTGACTGGTATGTGCCGGTCAACAAGGCTCGCGTTGTTCTCAGTTTTCCGGAATCTCTACCAGTACATTACGAGCTCCGCCTTCTACCCGAAATCTCCGTAGTCAAGACCACTGTCAATAACATCGAGACAATTAAGTTCGAGCAAGGGCCGCTTCCAGCCTATACAGAAGAACCAGATCACGTACCGCCCGATCTTGCTGTTATTCCGGAGCTTGAATTTACAACGGGCACAAGTTGGCACAAAGTGGCCGCCGAGTATGCCCGACTAATCGACGAAAAGATACGGCTCGCAGATGTTGAACCGCTTATGTCGAAGATCAACACAAAGGACAGCACGCGTGAGCAGGTGATTCGCCGCATCGTTGCCGCCCTTCACAATAACGTGCGCTACACAGGAGTGGAGTTCGGGGAGTCGAATCTGATCCCTCAATATCCATCAGAGACGTTGAAGCGCAGATATGGGGATTGCAAAGACAAAGCTACACTTTTGGTCACTATGCTGCGCAATGCAGGCATTCCGGCGAATCTGGCGCTGCTCGATACCGGCCCCGGACTGGATATCAGCCCTGATTTGCCGGGGATGGGAGTCTTTAACCATGCCATTGTCTATGTTTCACCTGCGGGAGCCGATCCTGAGCTTTGGATTGATGCCACGGCGCGGTACTCGCAAGTGGGAACTCTACCTTGGGACGATTATGGGCGCAGAGCGCTCGTGATTAGCGCAAGCAGCGATTCCTTGGTGCGAACTCCGGAATTGACCTCGGACCGGGTTATTCACCGTGAGCTGCGTGAATTCGCCATGGCTGAATACGGGCTCGCGAAGATAATTGAAACAGACGAAGACATAGGCCCTGGCGACGCCGATACACGAGATTTCTACAGTGGCGACATCAAAGAAATTAAGAAGCAAGCCGAGCAGTATGTCAAAGACGCCTATCTTTCCGACTCGCTCACCTCACTGGAGCATAGTGACCTGTCAAATCTGGAAAAGGCGGCCTGGATTAAGTACGTCACTACAGGGAGGCGGGGTAGAACGTATCTGGACAGCGCGAACATGGCGATTCGTATCGAGTCACTATTCGACACCCTGCCGAAGTATTTCAAAACCCCAGCGGATAAGAAACCGGTGGAAAGCGAACCAGCAGAAGCGGAGAAGCCGCGAACAGCGGATTGGTGGATCAATCCCTTTACGATCGAGTGGGACTACAAAATCGCAGCGCCGCTTGGCTTTAAACTTCGGACCCTGCCCTCCGATACCAACGAAAGAGTGGGGACGCTCAAGTTTACCCAGAAATACTCCAGCAATGCTGAGGGTACTGTTGTCGATGCGGTTTTGCGGCTGGAAAACTCACAACAAAGACTAACGGTAGAGGAAGCGAAGCAATTGCGTGACGCGGTATTAAAGGCGCGCGACAGAGATGCCATTTTCGTGACGTTCGACCATGTGGGCCACTCACTGCTCTCCAGCGGGAAGATTAGAGAAGGTCTTGCGGCTTATAAGGAGATCGCTGCTCAGCACCCGAAAGAGGCGCTGCACAAGGCACAGCTCGCTCGGGCGTTGCTGACCGCCGGACTCGGCGAGCGCGCCCGGGCATTGGCTCTGGAGGGAACCACGCTAGAACCGAACTCCTTTATCGCTTTCAACACTCTTGGCTATGTGCTCAAACACGACCTGGTGGGCCGTCCGTTGAAGACGGGTATGGACTATCAGGGTGCAGTGGCGGCGTACAAGAAGGCGATCACGCTTAACCCCAAAGACAATGATACCCGGGCGGATCTTGCGCTTTTGCTCGAATACAATTCGGATGGCACCCGATACGGCGAAAATGCGCAACTGAAAGAATCTGTGGAAGTGCTTCGCAATCTCAAGAAGCTTGACGAAGACTATGAACGAACCTATGAGGACAATGTCTTATACGACTTGTGGTACGCAGGCGACTATAAAGGTCTTCTCGAATATGCCGCGACGCTTCCAACGAGCGAGGTGCGAAAGGGGTTTGCCGTGGCAGCTACAGCGATTCAAGAAGGAAGCGACACAGCCTTGAAGAAATCCGTCAGTGTGACGACGGATGAACAATCCCGGAGCAAGGTGCTGGCGAATGCCTCAGCGCTGCTCGTCCGTGCGAGGAGGTACCGGGAAGCAACCGCTATGCTCGCGGAAGCTGCACGAGGAGAGAACAATGAGAATCAAGCCAGGAACGTCGCCGTTCTCAGCAAGACCAAGCGTTATAACGATGTGAAGCTCGATGCTGCAAATCCCAGCAGTGTCATAGTTTGGCTCTATGGACAAATACTGAGCGGGCGTTTGACATGGGACGAGTACAAATCCGTCCTTTACTTGACACCGGAGAACTCAACCGAGAACTTAGATGAAAAGCAGTTCAAAAAGATGATGTCGACAATCAAGGTCCAGTTAGCCAGCAGTGGCACTCCGCTTGTCAACATCGCTGATACCGTGGTTTCGAATATGCGATGCATGGTGGAGGGTGATGATTCCTCTGGCTACAAAGTAACATTGGAAAGTCCGGGGGCTGCGGCCCAAGAAGTCTTTATCGTGCGCGACTCAGGCAAATACAAAATTGCTGCCTTTTCTTCTGAAACCACAGGCAGCAGTACTGAAGATCTTGCGTGGCTGATCCTCAGCGAAGTGAAGAAAAACAACCTCTTCACAGCAAGGGTCTGGCTCGATCGTGCCCGCGATAGAATTCACGCTTCAAGCGGTGACGATCCGCTATCCGGAACGATTTTCCCGCATTTCTGGAGCAAGGGCCAAGACGCCGACGCAAGTGCCATGCATACCGCCGCTATAGTTCTGCTTCCTTCCAAGCAGGCTGTTCCTTATCTGGATGACCTTAAGAAAGCCCGCGATGCCGCAAAAACGGATGCGGATCGCATTCGATTAACTTTGGTTATGGCATACGTATATTCGGCGTCAGAGCGGTGGCCGGATCTTTTGTCTTCGTCGGAAGAACTCATAAAAGCCGAGCCGACGTCGGTACGCGCTTTTAACCTGATCGTGTCTGCCTATAAACAGCTCCAACGTCTCGATGACTGGCAGAGGTTGGTGCAAGAGAAGATGCAAAGCAATCCTGACGAGTTTGCTTATGTTCGTTCAGCTGCAGAGCTTGCCTTCTATCGCGGGCAGATAGAGAAGTCACGTGAAATTACGAGAGGAATCATTGACAAGGGGAGGGCCAACGAACAGGATTTTAACCTCTACGCCTGGAATGCACTATTTCTTCCCGGACCGATTAATGCGGAAACGCTCGATTTTGCACACAGGGCAAGCGAATTGACCAAGAATAGCAATTTTTCAATTCTGCACACTCTCGCATGTGTTTATGCTCAGGCCGGTAAAACCAGCCAGGCACGCGAATATTTGCTCAAGGCAATGGACGTATCTCATATGGACGAGCCCGACCCTGCGATATGGCTCGGCTTTGCCCTGATTGCCGAACAATACGGCATTTTCGACGCTGCTGACACGATGTACCACCGCGTCGAAAGATCTAAGCTTGAATATCCCAGTTCAAACTATGCTGTCGCTAAGCAACATCTCGCCCAATTGCCAAGCGGTGTCAGTATTCCAATTGCCGCCAAATAGTAGCGACAGAAGCAAGGTGTTTTAGCGCGCGCACCCGGCCCCCTTGATTCCGACCCCGGTGGAGGGTGTATCACTTTTCCCGTTCGTATAGCTAACCGCGCGCTATCCTTGACACCCTCGTCAGCGCTCCCTAGAATCGCATTAGGCGTGGTGGAATCTTAATCTAAGCCACTGCATCTAAAGAATTTAATGGGGCGCTTCGGCCCCGTCTCAGGTAGATATGCCAGCAGGACCAGCGGGCGGACGGGAACGGGAAATCCTGACCGCCATCGTCGAGACATTCATCGCCAGCGGAGAGCCGGTGGGGTCGCGTACGCTTGCGCGCTCCAGCCGCGAGGGGCTTAGTGCGGCTACGATTCGCAATGTGATGGCGGATCTTGCTGACGCGGGATTTCTGGAGCAGCCTCATGCTTCGGCGGGGCGCGTTCCTACGGCGGAGGCTTATCGTTATTATGTCGAGCAGCTTAGTGGGGAGGCGCATCTTTCGCACGAGAACCAGAGCATTATTCAGGACACTTTGACCGGCGTCACCGATGTGGAGGAGTTCATGGAGCGCACCTCGCATGTGCTCTCTTTGATCTCGCACAGCGTTGGGGTCACGGTGGCCACCAGCGGGCCTCGGAACGCGCTCGATCACGTTTACTTCTCGCGGCTGAGCGATCAGAAAGTGCTGGCAGTGGTGGTGACGCGCTCGGGAGTGGTGCGCGACCGGGTGCTGCGGCTGGATATTCCGCAGTCGGATCTTGACCTGGCGGCGCGCTACATCAATGAAAATTTTCGCGGCTGGACTATGGACGACATGCGCGCCGAGCTTGCCCGCCGCATCGAACAAGAACGCAGCGAGTACGACCGGCTGATGAAGTCGATTGAGCAGCTCTATCAGCAGGGGGCGCTGGCTGCGAGCGACGACACACAGGCGGTGTTTGTGGAAGGCGCGGCGAACCTGGTGACAGGCAGCGAAGATCGCTCGCGCCTGCAGGACATGCTGCGGACGCTTGAGGAGAAAGAGAAAGTTGTTAAGCTGCTTGGCGCTTATCTGGACACGCGGCAGGAAGCGGTGCGCGTGGTGATTGGGCTCGACGAGGCTTTGCCTGCTTCGAATTTGCAGAATTTTGTGCTGATTGGGGCGCCTGCGCGGGTTGGCGGCGAAGTGATGGGGTCGCTGGCCGTGATTGGACCTACGCGGCTGGATTATCAACATACCATGTCGGCGGTGTCTTACATCGCGCGGCTGTTTGACAAACTTTTGAACGAATCGGAGTAATCAGCAGTATGAGTAAGGGAAACGGAAAAACTGACGGGAATCTAGATTTGGAGCACGAGCTTCCGGCGGCGGAGGGCGGAGAAGAAGCTGCGCCCGCGCCGACTGCGGGCAAGCCAGTGGAGGTTAGCGCGGCATCGGAAACGGAAAAGCTCAAGGCGGAACGGGACGCGCTGCTTGATCGTCTGGCTCGTCTGCAGGCGGAATTTGATAATGCCCGCAAGCGCGCGGCGCGTGAGCAGCAGGAATTCCGGGAATTCGCCGCAGCCGACGTCATCAAGAACTTCCTGCCGATCCTCGACAGTTTCGAGCGCGCGCTAAAGGCTGGCGGCGATTCCACCGACTTCCGCGACGGCGTTGAGCTTATCTACCGCCAGTTTCAGGATGCGCTGCAGAAAATCGGAGTGCAGCCGATTCTCGCTATGGGGCAGCCTTTTGATCCGCGGGTTCACGAAGCGGTTGAGATGGTGGATACGACTGAGGTGCCGGATCACCATGTCTTCGACGAACTGCAGCGCGGCTACAAGTACAAGGAGCGGCTGCTGCGTCCGGCGATGGTGCGGGTCGCTCGCAACAGCCGCGGGTAATGTAGGGTTACGAGTGGGCGTGTCGCAGCGAAACGAAGGGGCGAACTGCGGGGACCGGGATGTATGCCGCAGTGGCCCTCAGCGGCTAAAGCCGACTTTGAGTTGCGGGACTTACGGCGCGGCTGAAGCCGCGCCCCTTCAAAACAAAGTCAACATCGAGAGTTTTTTGCGCAGCTCGTGAAGCTGTGCGCTTCGCAAGACTCTGTATGAGATAGCCTGGATATAGTCAACTGAGTTGCTCAACTGAAGAGTGGGGGAGTTTCTGGCCGCTAATACAAAACGCGATTTTTACGAGGTACTTGGCGTCACGCGTGTCGCGACCGACGTTGAAATCAAGAGCGCTTATCGCAAGCTCGCGATGATGTACCATCCTGACCGCAACCCCAACAATCCGGACGCGGAAGACAAGTTCAAGGAGATCACGGAAGCGTACGCAATTCTGGCCGATGGCGAGAAGCGATCTTTGTATGACCGCTTCGGGCACGCGGGCGTGGGGGGAAATGCGGGAGGTGCGGCCGGGTTCGATCCCGCGATCTTCCAGGATTTCGGCGACATTTTTGGCGACATTTTTGGCGACGTTTTCGGGCAGGGCGGCCGGCGGCGCAGCCGGGCCCAGCGCGGAGCCGACCTTCGTGAAGACTTAAATCTCGAATTTGATGAAGCGGTTTTCGGCACCGATAAGGAAGTGAGTGTCCGGCGGCATGAGACCTGCGACGCGTGCCGCGGAAACGGCGCGGCGCCCGGCAAAGCTCCGGTCACCTGCCGGTCTTGTAATGGGCGAGGCCAGGTGCGGTATCAGCAAGGCTTCTTCAGCATCGCTCGAACCTGCCCAACCTGCCAGGGGGCGGGCAGCGTAATCACGGATCCCTGCCCGAGGTGCAAAGGCGAAGGCCGTATGTTGCGAGCGCGCGTGGTCGAAGCCAAGGTGCCCGCGGGAGTGGAGGACGGCACGCGAATTCGTTTCACGGGCCTGGGCGAAGCGGGCGCGTTCGGCGGGCCGGCCGGCGATTTGTACGTTGTCCTACACGTCAAAGAGCACGCCTTCTTTGAGCGCGAGGGCAATGACCTGCAGTGCGTGGTTCCGATCTCGTTCGCACAAGCGGCACTCGGTACTGAGATTGTGGTTCCGACGCTGGAGGGAGAACATAGGCTAAAAATCCCCGAAGGCACGCAGTCGGGAACCTCGTTCCGCATCCGGAACAAAGGCGTACCGGTACTTAATGGGCACGGCAAAGGCGATCTCTTCGTCGAGGTACGGATACAGACTCCGGGGAAACTGAGTAAACGGCAGCGCGAACTGCTGGACGAACTGGGACAACTGTCTCCGGTGGAAAACAAACCGCAGAGGCGGTCGCTGTTGGGGCGCGTGAAGGACATGTTTGTTTAGAAGCAGGTCTCAGGTCTCAGGTGCCAGGTCGCAGGCTCAATCTTCTTGCATTTATCACCCAATGAATGAGCCTTTTCTGGAACCGAGACCTGAGACCTAAGACCTAAGACCTGAACCATGACACGCCGCCGCTGGATCGCCGACGAGGTAACGGGAAACACTGCGGCTTTGGTGGGGGAGCACGCTGCGCATCTTGCTCGCGTGCTGCGCGCCGAGGTCGGGCAGGAGTTCGACATTGCAACGGGGGACGAGGTTCGCCGCGGGACAATCACTACGATCTCCTATGATCGCGTTGAGTTCTCGCTTGGTGCGAAGCAACACCGCAGGTTAAGGTTGGCCGCTCCGAAGATTACGCTGGCGCTTGCCATCTTCAAATTCGACCGGATGGAGTGGGCGATCGAGAAATGCGCGGAGATCGGGGTTGCTCGCATCATCCCTGTAATCGCTCGGCGGACTGATGCTCATTTAGCCAGTGCGGCTGTGAAGCGCCGGGAACGCTGGCAACGTATTGTTCGTCAGGCGAGCGAGCAGTCGCGAAGGTCGGAGCCGCCTGAGATTGCAGCGCCGGTCAAACTGAAAGATCTTGGGGGCGACGGCGTGTTGGCCGCTGACGCGCTGCGTGTCGTTCTCACCGAGTCGCTCGCTGGATCTGAAGGGAACACTCGGCTGGGAGAAATTTTGCAGTCCCACTCGTCCGGAGACGAAGTGGTGCTCGCCGTAGGCCCGGAGGGCGGATGGGCTGACGGGGAGCTCACGTGGTTTTGCGAAACGGGATGGGTCGCGGCCTCGCTCGGCGACACAATTCTGCGAGCTGAAACAGCGGCGATCGTCGCCACTGCACTCGCGATTGAAAAGTGTGCGTGAGAACTGGTCCCTCCGGGACTTGAATCATTTCTGCTCCATTATCCAGCGCTGAAAGCGCTGGGCTAAGCTCGTTTTCCCCTCTGGGCTGGATCTCTCCTCGCATTCTCGATGCCCAGCCCCTAAAGGGGCATCGGATTCCCGAAGACTTTTGGCATCGCTAAAGCGATGCCCTGATACGAAGCAGGGCAACGAAGCCTCAGTGAACCAGAGTTTTTATGCGGTCTGAGACGGGGCAAGCCCGTCTCTACCAGAGTCTTCCACAACCGGCTCTGATATTCTCCGGGAGCGGCCTCTCAATTGGCTCCGACTGTCTTACCTGCGACGAAGATTGTTCCCGATGAACGGCAGCATCAAGCCATTGGACACGTTCATGGCCCGATGCTGGTGATCGCCGGAGCGGGCACGGGGAAGACCACCGTCCTCACGCAGCGCGTGGCCAACCTTATCCGCGAAGGTCATGCTCGCCCGGACGAAATTCTTGCGCTCACATACACCGAAAATTCCGCCACGGAAATGATGGGGCGCGTGCGTGAAGAGTTGAAAGCCACCGTCATCGACGGACTGCAGTCCTGCACTTTCCATGCCTGGTGCAACGGACTGCTCCAGCGCCGCGGCGCTGCTTTTAGGGTGCTCGACGACAAAGATCTCTGGGTGTACTTGCGCCACCGGATTCGCGATCTGCGGCTGAAGCACTTCGTGCGCGCTGCCAACGTCGGTCAATTCCTCGACAGCCTGCTCGAATTCATGCGGCGTTGCCAGGACGAACTGGTTGGCCCCGAAGAATACGCGCACTACGTAGAGCGCCTGGAACGCGGAGAAGTTCCGCTTCCTCGTGTTGCCCGCTCGAAGAAGCAAACGGAATTGGGCGCGGCGGAGGTACTCCAACGCTGCCAGGAAATCGCACGCGTTTTCGCCACCGTGGAGAACATGCTCCTGGGAAAAAACCTGGGCACCTTCGGCCACATGATCACCAGGGCGTATCGGTTGCTGAAGGACGATGCCGCGCTGCTCGAGGAAGAACGGCGCCGAACGCGCTTTCTGCTGGTGGATGAATTCCAGGACGCGAATTTTGCCCAGGTTGAAATCCTCTCGTTGCTTGCGGGTCCGGCGGCGAACGTTTTTGCGGTGGGCGATCCGGATCAGGCGATCTACCAGTTTCGCGGCGCATCGAGCGAAGCGTTCACGCTGTTTGTAAGGAAGTTTCCCGCAGCGCGAGTCGTTGCCCTGGAGAAGAATCGGCGCTCGCTGTCGCCGATCCTGCGTTGCGCTTTTGGGATTGTGAACTGCAACCCGCCGGTGTTCGGGCAAACGCTTTCGCAAAAAGGAACTTCAATTTCCTACCAGCGGGCGCCCCTTGAATCTCTGCGAGACGAGGAGGCGAAGCAAAGAGGGGAGACCAGGGCCGCGCCGCTCGTCGAAATTGTTACCTGGAGGGATAAAGCAGTCGAGGCCGCCGACCTCGCCCGCCGAATCCAGAGGAAGCGCAAGGACAAGGATAAAGACAAAGGCCAGCGCTGCCGGTGGAGCGACTTTGCGGTGCTCTATCGCCAGCACAACCATCGCGACGAGCTCGTCCATGAATTTGCCGAGCGAGGCATCCCATTCTCCATCGAAGGTTTGGACGTGCTCGACACGCCCGAGGTTCGCGACGTAGTGGCCTGCCTGACGGCCGCTGTGTCTCCCAACGATGCCGGCAGCCTGTTTCGGGTGGCGGCGCTGCCTCAATTCGGCATCAATGCGATGGAATTGCGGGCGGGGATGAGGGCCGTGCGGCGGGAACTTGATCTACGCACGGTGCTGGGAAGCTTGCCGAACGGATCGGCGGTGCTGGCGAGCATTGAGAAGGCGCACCGGGAAGTTGAGAAGGACGGAGTTCGCGCGTACGATGCGGCCAACGTTGTGGTTCGTCACTTTGGCCTGGAGTGGTCGGCTTCGGTCGTCGCGTTTATGAAGTTTGTGGAAGCCTGGCACAAGAAAGCGATTGCCGAGACTGGGAGCCCAGCCGAATTTCTCGAGTACCTCGATTATTTTGTACAAGCGCGAGGCACAATTCCGCTTCCTCGGGTCGAGGATGACGCGGTGCAGCTTTTGACCGCGCACGCCGCCAAGGGACTCGAGTTCCAGCACGTGGCGATCATTCGCGGTTCGTCCGTCTCTTTTCCGGGTGCCTACCATGAACCGCTCATCGCTTTCCCGGCCGAGCTGCGCAGGTCGGACACGACTTCCAACGACGACAAGACACTGCACGAAGAGGAAGAGCGCCGGCTATTCTACGTTGCCATGACACGCGCCAAGGACACACTGGCGATCTATGCGCACCAGGGACAGAGCAAGAAGGATCCGAAGCCGACAAAATTTTTGCGGGATCTCATGTGCCACGCTTCCTACAGAAGATTCTGGTCCACGCGGTCGGCGGCGGCGGTGCAGGACACTTTGTTTGCCGAGGAAGAACAGAGAATCGCGTTGCAGCAGTCGAATGTTGCGGCGTGGCTGCTTATGCCGCCGTCGGCCGGCTTCGTCACCGGCCTGAGCGCGTCGGCCATTGTAATCTACGAGGAGTGCCCGCTCCGCTTCAAGCTGGAAAGGGAATGGAACCTGCCGCGCGAGGTCTCCGCGTCACTGCACTACGGAGCGGCCATGCACGGCGTACTGCGCACCTTCTACGACGCGCAGCGCTATCAACGTGAGATCGGCGAGGATGAGTTGCTGGAACAGTTCCGGTCTGCGTTGGCCTCCGCGGGCATCGCCGACCGTTATCAGTATGAGCTGTATCTGCGGCAGGGAATGGAGCAGTTGCGGGAGTTCTTCAAGGCCGCTCGCAGTGCCCCGCCGCCCGAGGTCATCGAGACGGAACACAGATTTGAACTGCAAGTGGGCTCGGCAAAGTTGGCCGGACGCGTGGATCGCATGGATCGGACTGGGCCGGACACGGTTGCCATCGTGGACTACAAGACGGGCAAGCCGCAGTCACAAGAGGATGCCGACGAGAGCCTGCAACTCTCCTTGTATGCGCTCGCGGCCAGGGAGGCGTGGGGAAAGCGCGCGGACCGTCTGGTTTTTCATAACCTCGAAAACAACATGCCCGTCTGCACAACGCGGAACGACGTGGAGTTGGAAGAAGCAAAATTGCGCGTGCAAAAAGCGGCGGGCGGAATCGCGGAGGGAAGGTTTGCCGCAAAGCCGGGATATCACTGCGCGTATTGTCCCTATCGCAATCTTTGTCCGGCTACCGAGAAGGTGGTCGCGGCCCCGCAGAAGAAATCGGGGCCTCGCGTTCATTAGTCTTATTGGGAGGGTTTCTCCATGTTCCCCTATGTTCGGTCTGTGATCGCGGGTTTGAAATCTTAACCACAGGGGGCACAGAGGGACACAGGGCAGGCACAGGGGTTCATAATCAATTTGATAGACGAATCCGAAAAAGATGCCGTAAAAAACTTTGGGGACGCTCATCGCGTCCCCTTTGTTGTTGCCTGTTGCAGGTGCTTAGTGCTTCTTGCTGCTTTTCTTCTTTGCTTTCTTTTTGGTTGCCATGGATCTATTCTCCCTTTCCATTGTTCATGGAATTTCGCAACGGTGTTCTGTTGCAACTGTTTGAATGTATAGAGTCAACGCAGAACGAAGTCAAGAGAAAAATGATCGAAACGGAGGCGTGCAACGATGCACCAAAGTCACTTGCGCGACTCGCACGCGAAAAAAAGTTTGCGTGACATCACAACTTACTCTCACCTGCGCTCCCATCACGTTGTATCTGCCGCGCGCAGGTTAAATGAATGCCTGGTTGCGAAACCGGAGGGATTGCGCATCACGAACCCTCGCGAAGCTTTTCGCCATCTATAATGAGAGACGATTTTGCAGCGCGGACGCTTGCGGGAGTGTGTCGAGAGAGGGACCAAGGAGCGCAACCATGGCCGATTCGAATGAGGTTGTGATCATCGCGGGATGCCGCACACCAATCGGAAAATTTCAAGGAAGTCTGAGCGACATGAGTGCTCCGCAACTAGGGGCGGTTGCAGTGCGCGAAGCCGTGAAACGCGCGAATTTACTGCCGCAGCAAGTCGACGAGTGCATCATGGGCAACGTTGTCTCTGCCGGACTCGGTCAAAACCCAGCGCGGCAGGCGGCGCTGTTCGGCGGACTTGCTCCTGAAGTAGGTGCCATGACAATTAACAAGGTGTGCGGTTCAGGATTGAAGGCAGTCGCACTTGCGGCGCAGGCAATCGAGACCGGCAATAGTTCCATCGTCGTCGCCGGGGGCATGGAGTCCATGACCAACGCGCCGTATCTTCTGCCGAATGCCCGCAAGGGATATCGCCTGGGCAACGGCCAACTGGTCGACTCCATGGTGCACGACGGGCTGTGGGATATTTACAACGACTATCACATGGGCCTGACGGGTGAGAACGTCGCCGAAAAATACGGCATCACTCGCGAAGAGCAGGACGAGTTTGCCGTCAACTCGCACCGCAAAGCCGTCGCCGCTCAGAAAGAGTGCCGGTTCAAGTCGCAGATTGTTCCCGTCGAAATCCCGGCAAAGAAGAAGGGGCAGCCGCCCGTAATCTTTGACAAGGACGAAGGGCCGCGCGAAGATACGACCATCGAAGTGCTGCGCGCTCTCAAGCCGGCGTTCAAGAAAGACGGCACCGTTACGGCCGGTAATGCTCCCGGAGTGAACGATGGAGCGGCAGCGCTGGTCGTGACCAGTGCCGCGCGCGCGAAGGAACTGGGCGCGACGGCGATGGTTCGCATTGTTGCGCAGGCTACCAGTGGAGTCGAGCCGAAGTGGGTGATGATGGCTCCGGTTGGCGCGGTGCGGAAAATCTGGGAGAAGACGGGCTGGAAGAAAGACGATGTCGATCTTTACGAGCTGAATGAGGCATTCTCTGTGCAGGCTTTGGGCGTGATCCGCGAACTTGGGCTCGATATGAACCGCGTCAATGTGAACGGAGGCGCGGTGGCTCTCGGGCATCCCATCGGGGCCAGTGGGGCGCGTGTGCTCGTCACATTGATTTATGAAATGATTCGGCGGGATGTGCACCGCGGGATTGCGGCGCTTTGCTTGGGCGGGGGGAACGCGGTGGCGATGGCGGTGGAGCGATAAACATTTGTCATCTTTGAGCGAAGCGAAGAACCTGCTTTCTTGCTGGCGCACGAAACAGCAGGTCCTTCGCTTCGCTCAGGATGACAATTCAATTTTATGTCGCGAATTTACGCGACGCGAAGTTACGATGGGCTGGTAATGGCGTTGCGTTCCGTCCTCTAATCCGCCGCTGTCCCGGACTCCGCTGCCACGACCGGCAGCGTGATGGTGAACACCGCGCCTCCACCCGGGGCTGAGGCTGCTTCGATGTTTCCTCCGTGCTCGCGCAGCACGGTCTTGCAGATGCTCAGGCCCAGGCCGGTGCCGCGGCCGGGGCGTCTGGTGGTGAAGAAGGGATCGAAAATGTGCATCAGGTTTTCGGGTGCGATTCCGGGGCCGT
>Ga0209648_10002895_pt1 | contig 14306 bp, 9 predicted proteins | sample GraSoi2013_115cm_FD_185830 | JGI IMG/M metagenome (GOLD analysis project Ga0209648, IMG submission 185830) | Grasslands soil microbial communities from the Angelo Coastal Reserve, California, USA - Sample 9_17_2013_115cm (SPAdes) (version 2) | ecosystem: Environmental > Terrestrial > Soil >...
ATCTCCGCGCAAGACAGTCATTCGTGCCCCGGTGTGACGCCGCTACGGGGTGAAAATTTGGGCAGCTGACCCGCCGTTACCCGGAGCCCGGCTGCGCCGGGCGCTGCCGCGCTTCACATCCGCGGGCCATTGCCGGCTGATGTCGGGGCGCGGGCGCGGGCGGGCTGGGAAGCTGTGGCCGCGGTCGTCCGCTGACGTCGTCCTTCCTTGGCGGGCCTGACCCCGTAAGACAGTCTGACGCCGGGAGCCAACCTCCAGGGCCGCTAAATGGTGCTTCGAGCCCGCGGACCAGATTTCCCGATGCCCCTGGCTCCTGCGGACGGCCGCGACCGCAACTGCCCTCTCATCGTAGGAGCTGACGATGCAAGACGTGCAAGACGAGCCGCTGTTCGCCGAGCGGGTGGCCGGCCTGGATATCGCCAAGGCCATGGTCGAGGTCACCATCCGGGTGCCGTCCGACACTACGGCGGGCCGCCGGCAGCAGGAGACCCGCACCTTCGGCACCACCCGGCGCGAGCTGGAGTCGCTGGGCGACTGGCTGGCCTGCTGGGGCGTCACCCGGGCCGGGATGGAGGCCACCGGCGACTACTGGAAGCCGGTGTTCTTCCTGCTCGAATCGCGCGGGTTCGACTGCCAGCTGTACAACGCCGCGCAGGTCAAGGCGCTGCCCGGCCGGCCCAAGACCGACCGGGCCGACTCGATCTGGCTGGCCCGGATCACCGAGCGGGGCACGGTCTGCTCCAGCTTCGTGCCGCCCGAGCCGATCCGCCGCCTGCGCACCCACACCCGCTACCGCCGGCACCTCACCCAGGCCCGCACCGCCGAGAAGCAGAGAGTGGAGAAGCTGCTGGAAGACGGGCACCTGAAACTGTCGTCGGTGATCTCCGACATCCACGGCGTCTCCGGCCGGGACATGCTGGACGCGATCGCCGCCGGGCAGCGCGACCCCAGGGCCCTGGCGCAGCTGGCCCGCGGCACCATGCGCGGCAAGATCCGCCGCCTGGAAGAGGCGCTGGACTGCTCGTTCTTCACCGATGAGCACGCCGCCGTGCTAGCCATGATGCTCGCCGCCATCGACGGCTACACCGCCCAGATCGAGGCGCTGACCGCCAGGATCGAGGTACTGGCCGAACCGTACCTGCACCAGATCGCCCAGCTCGACGAGGTCGACGGCATCGGGCAGGTCGGCGCCCAGGACGTCATCGCCGAGATCGGCACCGACATGACCGTCTTCCCCACCGCCGCCCACCTGGTCTCCTGGGCGAAATGGTCCCCACAGGTCAAGCAGTCGGCCGGGAAACGCAAGGGCAGCAACGCCACCGGCCGCGGCAACCCCTACCTGGGCGCCGCCCTCGGCGAAATCTCGATCAGCGCCGGCCGCACCCAGTCCTTCCTCGGCGCCCGGTACCGGCGCCTGGCCCGGCGCATGCCGAAAAAGAAGGCCCTGGTCGCGACCGGCAACTCCGCGCTCACCATCATCCACGCCCTGCTGTCCGACCCCGAAGCCCGCTACACCGACCTCGGCCCCGACTACTACGAGCAGCGCATGCACACCCGCCGCCAGGCCCGCAACCACGTCAAAAGCCTTGAACGCCTGGGCTACAAGGTCACCATCCAGGCCATCAACCCCGACACCGGCGAGCTCCTGGCCGCAGCCGGCTGAATCACCCATCGCCGTTACCCAGAGCCCGTCGGCGCTGGCGCGCCGCCGGGCGCTGCCGCCTGCCCGGCCGGGGTCTTATTTTCGGACCAGTCGGTAGGTCTTGGCGGCGCGAGGTAGCCGCGAAACTTGTCAGAGCCATCCCGCGCGGGCCGGGCGCTGTGGGCCGGTGCGGGCCCTGCGCTGGGCTGAGCTTGGTGGGCGGGTGCGGGCTCCGCGACCGCGCGGGCTGGGGCTCCGCGCGGTAGCGCCGCGGCCGTGGCGGCTGTGCGAGTGTGCTGCCCGCATCGCCGTGGCCGGCCGCGGCGTGTGCTTAAGCGTGCCGCAGCGGGCGGGCGGGTGTCCAGCCGGGGCGGGGCTGATGTTGCGGGGTTCGGCGGCGGCGGCCGGGCCGGGTGCGGGACGCTGTGAGGCGTGCTGCCCGTGTCGCCGGTTTTCGCTTGGTGCCTGCGTGCCCGAAAGACAGTCTGGCGCTGGGGACGATCTTTCGGGTTTGGGTACTGTCGCTTCGTGCACGCCGATCAGATTCGGCATTTTCCCCGTCTATGTTCCCCGGGCAGCCTTTCCGTGTCGGATTCCAGGAAGGCGAGGCCGGTTCATGGCCAGGACGAGGAAGAAGCCGGTGCCGGTGCCGGCTGGCGAGGGCGTGGAGGTGACCGACGCGCCGGTGCAGGTGGTGGACCGGGCGGCGGCGATCGATGTCGCCAAGGGCTCGGGGATGGTGTGCACGCGGCTGCCCAGCGACACCAGGGCAGGCCGGCGCACCCAGCGGGTGTGGGAGGTGACCGCGACGTTCGCCGCCGTGGTGACGCTGATGGATCACCTGCGGAGCCAGGGCATTCAGCGGCTGGTGCTCGAGAGCACCTCCGATTACTGGCGGATCTGGTATTACCTGGCCGAGGCGGCCGGCCTGGAGGTGTGGCTGGTCAACGCCCGGGACGTCAGGCACCTGCCGGGCCGCTCCAAAAGCGACCGGGAAGACTGCGCGTGGCTGTGCAAGCTGAACGAGTGGGGCATGCTGCGCCGCTCGTTCGTGCCACCCGAGCAGATCCGTGACCTGCGGGCGCTGACCCGGCTGCGCACTCACCTGGTGCACGACCGCACCCGGCACCAGAACCGCATCGAGAAGATCCTCGAGGACGCCCTGCTGAAGATCTCCAGCCTGATCTCCGACCTGATGGGGGCCAGCGGGCGGCGGATGCTGGCCGCGCTGGTGAACGGCGAGCGCAGCCCCCGGGCGCTGGCCGCACTCGGCGACTGCCGGCTCAAGGCCACCCCGGCCCAGCTGGAGGCCGCCCTCACCGGCCGGTTCCGCGACATCCACGCCCTGGAGACCGGCATGCTGCTGGAGCTCATCGACGACCTGACCGTCAAGATCACCCGCCTGGACGGGCAGATCACCCGCCTGCTGGAACAGATCCCCGGCATCCGCGGGGTCTGCACCAGCTGCGGGCTGATCGGCGGCGGCCACGCCCCCGCCTGCGCCAGCGACCAGGCCCGGGTGCTGTCGGTCATCGAGCGGCTCGATGAGATCACCGGCGTCGGCACCGCCAACGCCCAGGTCATCGTCGCCGAGCTGGGCACCAGCATGGCCCAGTTCCCCACCCCCGGGCACGCCGCCGCGTGGGCCAGGCTGACCAGCCGCACCATCCAGTCCGGCACCACCACCAAGAACGGCCGCACCGGCAAGGGCAACCGCTACCTGCGCGGCGCGCTCGGCGCGGCCGTCATGACGGCCGCCAATACCGACACCTTCCTGGGCGAACGCTACCGGCGCCTCGCCCGCCGCCGCGGCAAGCAAAAAGCCATCGTCGCCGTCGCCCGCACCATCTGCGAGATCGCCTGCCTGATCATCGGCGATCCCGGCTTCCGCTATATCGAACTGGGTGCCGGCTACCACGCCCGGCACGACCCCAGACGCCAGACCCGCAACAAGATCCGCGAACTCGAAAAGCTCAACCCCGGGATGACCGTCACTCTCACCCCGCGTGCCCCGGCCACCGAAACCCCGGCCGCCTGACTACTGCTCGTATCCTGCCCGCTACCCGTCACTGCCGGGGGTGTCCCAGCCACTTACGGCATTACCGCAGCTCACCCACCGCTCCTGGTGGCCTCCCGCCGGGGGTGGCTGAACACTGCTCATGGGTGAAGGTCAGTTTCCGGTCAGCCGTCGATCACTTTGGTCGGGCTCGGTGATGGCTGGCGGGTCCGACCTGTGGGCAGGCTGTGCCTTTATTTAGTTGCATGTGCTCGCGATGGTCGTGGCGCCAACCATGGCGCTGCTGGCGCTGCGCCCGAACGCATCACCGACGCTCGGGATCGACTGGCCTGGAGACCGTCCGGGGCCTGCTCGGGGAACTCGGCCCGCCCGAAGCTCAGGGTCTCGAGGTCGTCTCCGGTCCATGGTGCCCCGGTGAGCGAGCGCAGCGCGGGGATCAACCAATACAACTCCATGAGTAGCTGTACGGGCGCCCCGCGCGCACCACCTCCGGTCGCCCCGGCGCGTCGAGTCACGGGTCAGTGACAAGGCGCACCGACTGGTTCCGCGGCCACCACAGCGTGGAGAGATCGCAACCACGGACGCAGCACTTTTCACCCATGCAAGCGTTCTTAGCCATCCAGCAAGGAGAGTCATGTCCATGCACATCGACACACGTGCGGCGCGCTCGGCCGCAGCCGGCGCACTGCCGCGGCTGCGGTTGCCGCGCACCGCGTGGTGGGCCGCGGCGCTGCTCGCCGCGGCGCTGGCCTCGGCGTTCGCCACGGCCCCGCCGGCGCTGGCGGCGCAGCCTGGAGTCACGCAGGTCAGCGCCGACCCGTATACCCCAGCCACCGCGCCCACCGGCGAGCATGCCACCGAGGTGGAGCCGGACACGTTCGCGTTCGGCTCGACCTTAGTTTCCGCGTTCCAGACCGGCCGCGTCTTCAACGGCGGCGCCACCGATATCGGCTGGGCCACCAGCAGCGACGGCGGCGTGTCCTGGACCCACGGCTTCCTGCCTGGCACCAGCCGGGAAGCGATGCACCCCGGCCCGTTCTTCTCTGTCAGCGACCCGTCGGTCGCCTACGACGCCCGCGACGGCGTGTGGATCATCTCCTGGCTCGGCGCGCACTTCTCCGGCGGCGGCGTCGTGGACGTCATGGTCAGCCGCTCCACCGACGGCGGCCTGACCTGGGGCGCGCCGGTGACAATCGCGGCCACCGGCGTGTTCTACGACAAGAACTGGACGGCCTGCGACAACACGCCGGCCAGCCCGTTCTACGGCCATTGCTACACCGAATTCGACAACGCCAGCAGCGGCGACCTGGAGCTGATGTCCACCTCGGCCGACAGCGGGCTGAGCTGGGGTCCGCCCACGCCCACCGCCGACAACATCCACGGCCTTGGCGGGCAGCCTGTCGTGCAGCCCAACGGCCGCGTCGTAGTCCCGTTCGAGGGTTTCAGCGGCATCCGGGCCTTCAGCTCCGATGACGGTGGCGCCACCTGGAACGCCTCCGTGCAGATCTCGACCAGATCGTCCCACAGAGTCCCGGGGGTACGTACCTCGCCGCTGCCGTCCGCCGAGATCAACCGTGACGGCACGGTCTACGTCGTATGGCAGGACAACCGCTTCGAACCCGGCGGCACCGCCAACGACATCGTGCTCAGCAGCTCGGCCGACGGCACCACCTGGTCGCCGGTCAGCCGCATCCCGCTCGACCCGGTCGGCAGCAACGTCGACCACTTCATCCCCGGCCTCGCCGTCAACCGCACCTCGGCGGGCGCGAGCACGCAACTCGCGCTCACGTACTACTTCGACACCAATCCGAGTTGCAGCGGCAGCACCTGCCAGATACAGGTCGGATTCGCGTCCTCGCTTGACAACGGGCAGACCTGGAGCGCGCCACAGATACTCAGCGACCCGATGCAGCTCGGTTGGCTCGCCCCCACCACCCAGGGGGTGATGGTCGGTGACTACATCTCCACCTCGTTCGCGGCCGGCCAGCAGCGGGTCGTGGGCGCGTTTGCGATCGGCCTCGCGCCGTCGCCCGACGGCCTGCTCAACGAGCCGATGTATGCCGGCCTCGAGAAGATCCGCGGCGGCGCGACCCGCACCCGCGACGATCCGGTGCTGTTCACCGGCGCCCATCCCATCCCATCCACACCGTTCTGATCGACCGCGGCGTAGCGCGGATGGCCTCGACACCATCCGCGCTAGGCCGAGAGGAGCCACCGAGAATGACGGCTGCACGGGTGTGGTCACAGCGCTGACGTACAGATCGGCGGGTCCGGCGTGCCCTGGCCGGAGTCTCTGGTCACGCTTCGTGGCACACTGGCCGTGACTAGCCCTGGCTGCCGGGACGGAGCCGCTGGCAAGCGGCAGCCAGCCCACCGGTTGGGTGGTCCCGGTGCTCATGCGGTTCCTGGCGCCGTGTGGCACTATCTGCACATCGGCGGGGATGTGCTGCCTTGTGTTCGCCAGCACGGCGTGACGGAGGGCCCATCCCAGCACTGCTGGTCAGGAATCTCCGGCGCAAGCTGGAGGCAGTGCCGCGGTAGGCGTTCGCCGCCGGGCGGAGCTTACGGTTGCGCGTGGTGCCCGGCGGTGATGACAGGGAGCCTGATGGAGAGTGAGGGGACGGAGGGGGTGGTTTTCCCTCTGTCTCCGGACGGGCGGCGGAGCACGTCTGCACTGGGCCGGGCGGTGGTCGCCGACGCGCTGCGCCCGGTGGACCCGGTGGGCGCTCTTGGCGCGGAGCAGGAGACGAACTGGCGTTCGGGCTATCTGATCCACTTCCGCCGCCTCGTGGAAGCGGGGCTGGCGTCGAAAGCCGCCGCGCTGTCGATTGCCCGCGATGGGCTGGGTTCGCTGCACGCCCGGATGCGGGTTACCCGGCCAGGCGGCGTGGAGACAGGTTTGGATGCCCTGCTGTCGGCACCCGCGCAGGCTTCGTTCGCCACGCTCAGCGTGCCGGGCGCCGGGCAGCGGGAGACCGAACTGTCGCTGCCCTACCATGGCGAGCGCCTGCGCGGCGACGCCCTGGCACGACGGCTGGAGACCTGGGTGAGCGGCGGGATCATCGAGCCGTCGTGCGCTGAGGCCGTGAGGGAGGTTGCGGCGCATCCGGGGTGGCTGCGACTTCCGGGCCAGACGGTGATCGCGCTCGGGGCAGGCGCGGAGGTGGGCCCGTTGGAGGCGCTGCTGGGCTGGGGTGCGCGGGTGGTGGGCGTGGACCTGCCCAGTCCGCCGGTATGGGAACGGGTGCTGCGCATGGCCCGGCGCGGCGCTGGCACGCTGCTCGTGCCCGTGAACCGAGAGCCGCCGGTGCCGCTGCACCCAGACAGTGGCGACGAGGTCATCGCGCAGCGGGCGGGCCTCAACCTGGCCCGCGAGGTCCCGGCCGCCGCCGACTGGCTGGCCGGCTTGGACGGCCCGCTCGTGCTCGGCAACTACGTCTACGCCGACGGCGCAGCGAACGTGGCCGTGTGCGCCGCGGTGGAGGCGCTCACCGTGCGCTTGCAGGCGGCCCGCGGCGATATCACGCTGGCGTTCCTCGCCACACCAACCGACGTCTTCGCCGTCCCGGCTGACGCCGTCGCCCACTCCGTCCGCGCCTACGCGGCCCGGTCGCGCACCGCGAAACTGGCTGGCCGGCCGCTGCGCACCATGTCCGGCGGACGGCTGCTGCGCCGGGCCTATGTGCCCGGCGCCGACCCCGGCATCAGCGACAGCCTGGTATCCCAGCAAGGCCCCAATTATGCATTGGCAAAACGGCTGCAGCGGTGGCGGGCCACCGTTGCGCGCGAGGCCGGGACAACCGTGTCGCTCAACGTCGCCCCACCGACCCGAACCCGGTCGGTAATGAAGAACCGGGCACTGGCCGCCGCGTACGCCGGCGCGCACCGATTCGGCGCCGAGGTGTTCGAGCCCGCCACTACCAGGGTGCTGATGGCGGCACTGCTCGTGCATGACCTGCACACTGCCGGACCGGCGCACGCACACCCATGGCAGGACGAGGCATACGCCGCTGCGCACGGCGGCCTGTGGCGCATCGCCTATGCGCCCCGCAGCGCGCTGGGGCTCGCCACGCTGCTCGGCTACGGGGCAGCGCGGCCCTGAGCGGCTCCTGGGCCGCCAGCTCCCAAGACCACGGTGTCGTAGAGGAAATGCACCGTTACCGGCCAGTTCAGGCGTCGATTCTTGGAACAGATCGGCCAGTTCGGCGCGGTTTCGTTAGGCCCAGGGCAGCAATTGCCGGCCCGCGCAGATCGGCGGGCATGCGCGCTGGTTCAAGCGCGGACTGATCACGCAAAGCGATGTGGCAGGCGATCTGCGGTTGCACGGACCCGCGCCCCGATGTCGGTGGCCTGGCCTAGCCTCGGGGTATGGAGATCGTCCTGATTCCCGGTTTCTGGCTCGATGGCTCGTCGTGGGACCAGGTCGTGCCCGCCCTTAAGCAGGCAGGGCGTCAGACGCATGCGCTGACGCCGTCGCCTGGATCATCGACGGCATCCGCGACCGCGCCAGCCTCAGCGGGGGAGTGACCCGGAGCCACGCGATCGACAAGGTATGGGTGCTTACCGACCCGGCGGTCTACCAGCGCCTAACCCGCTACCGCGGCGCTCAGCTCAGGCGGGCACCATCAGTTGCTTGCCGGCATCGGTCAGCCACCAGTTGCCCGCTGAGTCCCGGTCCACGAGGCCGCGTTTGCGGAGAGGTCAGGAGTCCTCTTTCCGTCGCCCAAGACCGGATCCGCCTGGACTGCTCGCGATCCATCTGCGTGCGCGTCCCGGGCTGGTGCTGCCGTGCTCGCGGAGGCGCCGGCCTGACTCTGCGGGCGACCGCGATGTACCGGCCGATCAGCTTGCGCAGCTGGTCGGCGTGCCTGGCCGACAGGCCGATCTCGTAAGCGGGGGCGTCTACACCGAACCGGACCGTCTCGGTAGCCTCGCCATTGCAGCGAACTTGTGGATCACGCGGCGCAGCCTTGACGACAGGCGCAACGAGCGGCTGTGGGGCGATCGCGCTCAGCTTTACCTTGATCTTGTCCGGCTGGTCCGTCGTGAACAAGACCGACAGGTGCGCGATGTGCTCATGACGATCGATGGCCTTGATCGCGAGCCTCAATCCTTCTGGCAATCAGAACGGGATCGTGATCCACGTGCGTGGGATGACAGAGAGATTCGTGTACTTACCTACGCATCAGATCGCACGCGCAACCCTTACTACGAGTGGGATCTTGCCTTGCTGCGGCTTGCCGGAATCATCCAGCCTGAGAGGGTGACGGGAGTAGCAAGGCCAGCGGACCTGCCCTCAGTCGTAGAGGTTGCACCCCTCTCTGAGAGCAGTTGCAACGGCCGGTGCTCGGCTCGTTGAGCAGATTCGGGCAGAGCTGGAATCCAGCCGCAGGCCGAGCATTCGGCCGTGGGCTCTCATGCGGCGTCATTAGATGACGCTGGCACGCGACGTCTCATTGGCCCAGCCCTCGTATCGTGACAGGGTAGCGCCAAAGGTGCTCAGCCGAACGGATTGTCGGAATTGACGCCGTCTGGGAGTGCGTTGACGTCATTGAGGAAACTCGGCCACGCGTTGGCAGGGTTGTCCCCGGTGAGCGCCCCGTAGAGGGCGGCGAAGGTGCCGGCGTCTCCGTCGGTCACCATCTGCTGCGCGATCTGAGCGAGCGTGTACCTCTTGCTGAGCAGCCACGATATGAAAGCCATGCCGCAGCCGGTGCTGACAGCATTCTGATCGGTGGGATCCACGTTGGTCACGAAGTCCCGTTTGCCGCTCTGAGCCCAGTCGGGTGCCGTGGCGAAGTCAGCCAGGGCGTTATTGCTCGTCGAGCTCGCGCACCAGCGCGACAGAGCCTCTCCGGTGCTCTGCCCGCACAGCTGCCCGTTCATGGAGCATTCGCTCAGCTCCGCCTCGAAGAGCGCGGAGACCCGAGTTGAGTTGCCGAACGACGCGCAGACTTCGATGTTGTTACCGCTCTGGTAGTCGCACCCCAGGTGGTCGGCGCCGCCAGTGCCGTCCGTAGCCCCGCCAAGAGCGTAGACGATGACGCTGACCGCACCCCCGGTTGTGCCGAAGATGGCATTGTTGGCTGCAACCACCCGGGGTGCATCAGCCAGCAGATCCTGCGCGTTCTGGAGACCTTGCGGCCCCAGATTGGGATCGACGTAGACGGTCACGATCCCGTCAGAAGTGGAGCCGACGAATTGCGAGGTGCCACGGAACCCAGGCCAGGCAGGGCCGGCCAAGTGGTGCGTCTTAAGGGACTGGCTCATTGATGACCTGCTTTCTGGTGGAGTGATTCGCTGGCTGACGAGGGGCGACGGTGACTAGAGGGCGTCTCGGACTTCACCCGGGAGCGGGTTCGAGGTGAGCCGAGATGTCGTGTTTCTAGGCTCGTAAGCGAGCTAGCCACCCTCGACCAATTCGCGGAGCCAGCGGCCGGCAGGTTCCAGAACGGCGTCAGCACTCGCCACGATTCCGATGGTACGGACGGGCTCGTCGATGTCCGCCAACCTGGGGTTAGCGTGCCGTTCGACGCATCCCCCACGGGCCTCCGCTGGCATGGCGCCTCCGCAGGGCCCTGTCTTGGAGCGCAAACGAACGCGACTAGAGGCTGAGCGCCCGCTGCAACGGCGATCATAATCCCGCAGCCGCGCAGCCCGAAACCAATGATCCGCGCAGCTCGAAACTAATGATCCGAGACAGCTCAACCTGGTTCAACCCCTTCCTCCCCGGAACAGGCATGCCTCGACGGGCTAGAGACAATTGTCAGCCCCGATTATTCAACAGCGGACACGGGATGTGAAGCGGACTGGTCAGTAATCTTGGGGTAATTGGGAAGCGCCAATTAGGACAGAGTGGTTCGGGCCGGAACCAACGCGGGACCCCGATGCAGACAGAGCGCAGGGTACCTCCCCAGGTGATCAAAGGAAGGGAAACCGGCGGGCCAGCGCCCGCGGTAGCAGACGCCGCGCGCCGTTGCCGCGCGTGCCCAGGCATCTCGCCGACGATGGCGTCTTCGATCACCCGCGGCACACGTGGAGCGCGCCGCCGTTGGCGAGGTTGCCCCCTGCGACTGTGCACGTCGCAGACGATCAGCCCGGACGGGCACCTGGCGCGGCGCGCTTGTTCAGCCCCTTCGGTGCGAACAGCCGCCAGGGCAACCCCATCCTTCACCTCCAGCACCCCGCTCCAGCCAGACGCGCTGCCCGATCTGCCAGATGACCTCCCAAAACAGGGAGAAGGGTGGCGGTCACGGCTCGGTATTACGCCATGCTGGCTGCGGCCACCGCGGCCCGGACTTCACGAGCAGCCGACGGACTAGACTCGCTGTCCTGCAACTCCGGCACCGATGATCCCGCTGGGCTATCCTCCCCATTCCCACTACGACACTGGTGACGACCGGCCCGGCGGTCCGGTATCCACAGCTTTGCCCACAGCACGGCAGGCACACACTGCGCCGGATGACCGTAGTGTCACGCGAGGACACGTGAACGCCCGCGGGGGAGTGGAGTTCCCGAGATTTGAAGCAAGGCACTATTAACCTGCCTCACCGTCAGACGAGTTCATGCCCGGGGGCGGCCAGCCCGCCGCGGTGATCAGTCGCGCCGAACGCCAGCTCCCGGCCGCTGCCGGCTGCGTCGCGAGCCGGCTACCCCGCCCGGCGCGACCTCGTCCCTCGCCCCGCTCCATCCGGGATCACGTTCCCAGGCCATCACGCGGTCGCCATCGATGTCTAAATTAGTTCTAGTAGCACGGTCTCCGGTCGAGCTGGCGGTCAAGGCCTTCAGGATGCACTGCTTCGACCCGGTCAGCGGCTCTCGATCGGGCAGGCAGGCTAGGGCCCGAGCGCGGCCGCGACCGGTATCCGGGCTACCCGGCGCGCCGGGATCGCCGCGGTCAGGCCGGACACGGCGACCGCGGCGGAGACAGCGACCGCCATCGCGGCCGCCGACGGGGGCCTGCCGATCCCGGCGCCGATTCCGTAGACCTGCCCGGCCAGGTTGACCAACCGGGAGGAGAGGGACAGCCCGGCCGCGGCGCCCGCGGCCACGGCGATCAGCGCCAGCACGCTGGCGCTGGTCACCAGCGCGGTCATTACCTGGAGCGGGGTGAGGCCCATGGCCCGCAGCACGCTCACGTCGTGCAGCTGATCTCGCAGGCCCACCGCTGACGCCGTGAACAGACTGGTCAGGCCGATCAGCGCGAGCACGACGATCAGGCCGATGAGCATCATCCGGACCGCGCCAAGCTGGCTCGCCGGATCCGGTACCTCGGCCACGCCGAGCCTGCCGCCGGACAGCGCCAGCAGGGGCGCCACCGCAGCCTGCGCGCTGACCCCGCGCCGCAGCACCAGGCTGTACGAGACCGGGGGCATGGCGGCCCCGGCCTGGCTGAGCGCGTCGGTCCCGTAGCCCAGCACCTGCCCGCCGTACTCCGGCTCAATGATCCTCCCCACGATGCGGAAGATCACCGGCACGCCGCCGATCGGCATCCGGACGAGCTCCCCGACCCGCAGGTGCAGCACGCCGAGCAGGCCCTGGCTGGCCACGGCCTCGCACGGAGCGCGGTAGAGGCGGCCCTGAGCCACTTCGAACGGGTATGGGCGGGCGGAGGTGCCCATTCCGAGCGTGGTGATCGTCGTGGTCTCGCCTGGCAGCAGCGCGTCCGTCCGCACGCTCGGGTACGCCGCCGCGACCTCCTTGTCGGAGGCGATGATTGAGCGGGCCCGGGCCGCACTCAGCTGCCCGGGGCTGGCCGTGAGCGCGGCGGCGAGGCCGATGTCGGCCGGATGATGCTGGACGTCATCGACCGTGGCCGCGAACGCGAGGACGATGGTGATCATCGCCATCGACACGGCGAGCCCGCCCACGGTCAGGGCAGCGGGCAGGCGGCGCAGGAAGGCGGCGCGCGCGCCGAGCACTACGGCGGGCGGCAGCCGCGACAGCAGCGCGGCGCGGGCCAGCCGGGACAGATGGCCAGCCGGCGGCGCATGCCGGACGGCGGCGACCGGCCGGACCCGGCCGGCGCGCCAGCCGGGAGCCGCCGCGGCGAGGATCACCGCGAGCTCGGTGCCGCCCGCGATCAGGGCCACCCAACCTGCTGGAAGCGGCGCGAGGGCAGGCACGACGCTGGCAGGCAGGCCCTGCAGCAGCGGGCCGGCCAGCAGCCGGGCTGCGGCCAGCCCGGCGGCCGTCCCGGCCAGGCCGAGCGCCGCGTGCTCGGCCAGCACAACGCCCATCACCTGCGCCGGAGAGAACCCGAGCACTTTCAGCGTGGCGAGATCCTCCAGCTGCACGAGCACCCGCGCGCCGGTCGCGTTCGCGATCACGACCACTGCCGCGCCGAGCGCTACCAGGCCGAACAGTGCAACTACGGCTACGGGGGAGCGGTGTCGGTGGCGCTCATGGTGATGGCCCTGATCATCGCCGCGATCTACGTCACGGCGTTCCGGACCGAGCAGGTGCTCTGAGGAGGCCCAGATGAGCGCAGTCAGCACCGCAGCCCGCCGCGCCCGGGCGGGCAGGCGCCGAATCGATCCGCGCCGGGCCGCGGGCCGGTCGAGCTTCTACCTGCTGGTCACGATCTTCGTCGTGGTGAGCCTGTTCCCGTTCTACTGGATCGTGATCACCGCGCTGAAGACCCAGGGGGAGATCAGCGCGGGGACCACCAGCCTGCTGCCGGGCTGTATCACCTGGGGCAACTTCTCCACCGTCCTGACCCAGGGAACATTCGTCCGGTCCCTCCTCAACAGCGTGATCGTCGCCGTCGCGACCACGGTCCTCACGGTGATCGTTGCCTCGCTGGCCGGGTACGGGCTCGCCCGGACGAGGATCCGCGGCAAGCGCGCGGTCCAGGGACTCCTTCTGGTTGCCGGGTTCTTCCCAGTGATCGCGATGGTCGGCCCGCTGTTCATCAGCTACCGCAGGATCGGACTGCTCGATAACCTGGCCGGCCTGGTGATCGCGTACTTCATCTACACGCTGCCGCTCGCCACCTGGTTCCTGGCGAGCTTCTTCAGCCAGATCCCGCGCGGGCTCGAGGAGGCCGCGATCGTCGATGGCGCGACCCGGCTGCAGGCACTGCGGCGAGTCATCGTCCCCGTTGCGGTTCCGGGGATCTTCACGGTCGCCATCCTGGGGTTCATCCTCTGCTGGAATGACTTTCTGCTCGCCCTGTCGTTCATCACCAGCCCGTCGAAATACACCGCGCCCCTCGCGATCGAAGCGCTCGGGCAGAGCCAGTATCAGACGTTCTACAACCTCATCGACGCGGCGGTGGTGGTCATCACGCTCCCGGTCGCGCTCGTCATGCTCTTCGTGCAGCGGCGGATCATCTCCGGGCTCACCGCAGGCTCCTTCCGCTGACTGCGCTGACCCTCAGGCCAGCAGGCGGCCGATCACCATCCGCTGGACCTGGTTGGCCTCCCGATGATTTGCAGCACCTTGGCCTCGCGCATGGCGACCACGCTGGCGGTCACCGTCTGGGACTGCCGCCTCGTTTGGCAGCAGCCAAGGGGGGTGGGCGGGATTATCTGGTCGGTGGTGGATCGGTGCTCTGGCCGGGGTGAAGGAGCGCGCTGATCGCACAGGTGTCGGTAGGTTGCCGTTTATGGCCAAGCGCGGACGGCACCCGCACAACCGTAAGCG
>Ga0209648_10002897_pt1 | contig 14301 bp, 14 predicted proteins | sample GraSoi2013_115cm_FD_185830 | JGI IMG/M metagenome (GOLD analysis project Ga0209648, IMG submission 185830) | Grasslands soil microbial communities from the Angelo Coastal Reserve, California, USA - Sample 9_17_2013_115cm (SPAdes) (version 2) | ecosystem: Environmental > Terrestrial > Soil >...
CACCCAGTGGATCTTCAACAAGACCGCTCTTTACGCCGGCCCGAGCGGAACAGGGAAGACGATGGCAGGCGAACAGTACCTGCAACTAGTCATCAGCGCCTCCTACGATTTGCTTCTGAAACCCCGCCAGGAAATCATCGATCTCTGTTTAGCAGAAGTCCGCCAAGCTCTGCCAGCCGCCCGCAAAGCCGAATTGGTGAAGGCCACCGTCGTCAAAGAAACCGCCGCCACTTTTTCTCCCGAGCCCGGAGTCGATCGCTACCGCCCCAAGCAACAGACCGCAATCCCACGCCTCTTCCTCGCCGGCGATTGGACCGCTACCGGCTGGCCGGCCACCATGGAAGGCGCCGTCCGCAGCGGCTACCTAGCCGCCGAAGCTCTGCTCCATTCCGATGGCGCCCCCCGCAAATTTCTGCAACCCGACCTCCCGCCTGACGGCTTCATCGCCATGTGGCTCGGCAAGCACAATCCAACAACGCTTGCCTGATTCACGCATTCGCGAGCATATTATTTGACCACCTCCCATAAATATGGGAACATGACGTCATGAAGACGACCCTGGAGATTCCCGATCTCATTTTTCGCCGGGCCAAGACCACCGCCGCAAAGCGTGGAATTCCGCTCCGTGAGTTTGTGACCGAAGCAGTCAAAGATAAGCTGGCCGCGGACTCCAAGGCCTCCGAAAAACCCTGGGTCAAGCACATGGGCAAGCTGAAGCATTTGCGCAAGGAAACCGAGCGCATCAACCGTCTTATTGAAGAGGACTCAGAAAACATCGATGCGGAGATGTGGCGTTGATTTTGGACACTAACGCCTTATCCGCCGCGGCAGACCGCGAACCGGCCGCCCTGGAATTAGTCGCACGTGCAGGGCGTGTAGCCGTTCCCGTGATCGTTTTAGGCGAGTACCGGCTTGGGATCGCGCAATCTCGCCACTATACAAGCTACAAGAACTGGCTCCGGGACTGGATTACTGCAGTGACTGTGCTCGACATCGAGGAGGAGACCACCCAACACTACGCGGCCATTGGTCTGGAGCTGAAAAAGAAAGGCAGACCGATTCCCGCCAACGACCTCTGGATTGCCGCTCTCTGTCGGCAGCATTCTCTGCCCATCGTAAGCCGGGACCGCCATTTCGATCTGGTAGCTGGGATTCAACGGATCGATTGGTGAAGGTTCAGCATGGGGCTCGGCAATTAACACGTCAGCGTGCTTCTCTGAACTTCCCTGGTGATGCGATCTCCGGTGCTGCGTCACTCTGCAGCCAGCTCAAACCATCCGATCCTCCGCTCATTGATCGTCAAGTCCGAACTGGCTTTATCAATCGCCTCGTATTCCGCTCGGTGCTCCGCCAGGAAATTTTCATAGCCCTCGCGCGAATTCCAGAAATCGAGTGTGACGTAAATCAAAGGACGAAAGGGATCACGCAAGAGGCGAGTCTCATGGTAGTTCGAATCGCTCCGGAACAGCCGTACCCAGTCACTACCCGGGCCATAGGCGTTCTCGAATCTTTCTTCATCGCCCGGCTTGACTTCGTACTCCCACAGCGCTACAAACATAGAGGTCCCATCTCCTGCTCGTTGGACGTTCGCCATTCTGCAAGCAACTTCTAGGGATTGAGTGCGCCGTCCGGCCGAGTGTAACAATCCGATTGGATACAAGCCAAGTTGGCCAGCGCGTCAGCGCAAAATCTTGAGTCTTAGCTGTGGCAGTCCGTCGAGACTGGCGGACGGAGGCGTTTGTGGATCGAAAGTACGGACACCGCGGTTACCGCGACGCGGAAAAGCAAGATAAGAAGGATAAGTCTCACGACCGCAAGCCACCTGCTGGCGGACCGCGCGGTGCCGATCAATTCGGTCCGCGTACTCCCCGCATGGTCGGCACGGTCACGCGCGCCCGCTGTGCCAATTGCGGCGCTGTGCTGACTCCAGGGTTCGATGCCAACGGTACGTGCCCCAAGTGCCAGTTCGAATTGCACTGCTGCAAGCAGTGCCGCTTCTTCGATTCCGGCGCGCAATTCGAATGCACTCAGCCAATCCCGGAACGCATCTCCCCCAAAGACGCCAAGAATTCCTGTACCTTCTACGAATTCCGCATGACCATCGAAAAGGACACCGCACCCACCTCCTACACTCAGCCAAACGCCCCCGGTTCCGCGCCTCCCAATGGCCCTCCGCGCCACACCGACGCGCGCCAAGCCTTCGAAAACCTTTTCAAAAAGTAGCCAGTTTCTCCCCAGGTTGTCATCCCGAGCGTAGCGAGGGATCCGCTTTCGCTTCAATTCTTTCCGCGTCGACCGCTCTTGCCTGTCCTAGTGGCCAGTTTTTTCGCTGCACACACCTGTACGCCCCCAATGCTGCCCAAGCTGCTGAATTACGTTACGTTGGTCTCGGAACGATAGTTCGTAAGAGTCCTTCCAGGGCGTCCCCGTCCCGGTTAAAAAGTTGCACGACCTTGAGGAGAGAGCGATGACGTCCCAACCGAACGCAAGAATGAAAGGAATACCGGCTTGCACGTTCCTGGCGATGCTCCTGCTTCTGGCCACCGGCAATTTGCCGGCGCAAGAAGGCCGTAAGCCGATTTCGAGTCCCACACCCGCTTATCCCGAGATCGCGCGGAAGCTCCATCTTGCGGGCGTCGTGAAGGTGCAGGTGGTGATCGGCACCGACGGTAAAATCAAGGAAACTAAAGTTATCGGCGGCCACCCGTTGCTCGTGAACGCCGTGGAAGAAACGCTGAAGAATTGGAAGTACGCACCGTCAAGCTCCGAAACAACCGCCCTGCTGGAGTTCAACTTCCATCCCTAGAGTGGCCGCCCCCCGCCCACCCGTCATTTCGAACGGAGCAGGCCGACCTTTTCTTCGCATTCGCTCTTGCGAATGCGTCGGCCTGCGCAGAGAGAAATCTCTCTTCTCTTGCACTTCGCATTTGAAGCCTACGATTTCCGGTGTCACAATTCCCGCTCGTGGAGCGCACCTTCCACGTCTATTTCATGGCAAGCAAATCGGGCGTCCTCTACCTCGGCGTAACCAGCAATCTTTCTCACCGCGTCGGCCAACACAAAGAAAAAATCCTTCCCGGCTTCACAAAAAAGTACAACGTTACCAACCTCGTCTGGTTCGAACCCCATGCGAGCGCCCGCTCGGCTATCTCGCGTGAAAAGGAAATCAAAAAATGGCGGCGATCCAAGAAAATTGCCTTGATCGAATCACTAAACCCCGAATGGAACGACTCAGCCTTAACCTTTGAGTCGCCTTTGTTCCGTCCCGCGCCGTTAGCCGCGAGACACTCTGCTTCATATCACAAAGTACTTGACAATAGGAAGTGGCCGTGTATCTTAGTCCTATCCGCCTCGCTTAGGCGGCCGGAGACTCTCCGATGGACACCGCGCTTCCCACTCAACCTCAAAGTCTCGGCAAATCCCCGTCTGGCCCGTTTCGCGGGTTCTTAACTGACGCCGTCCGGTTTTGGGAGCCACGCCGCGTTATCTATAACCTTGTCCTCGCCGTGGTCGTTGTAATCTGGCTTGTAGCGAGTTGGCCCCATTTCCGCCCGGCGTTTACGCTGCATTCGCTCCTGCTCCTTTCCATCCTTGCGCTGCTGGCCAACGTTTGCTACTGCGCCGCATACCTTGTCGACATTCCCATGCAAAGCCTGTTTGTTGGTGACGCCCGCAGACGCTACCGCTGGCTGCTTTGGGTGATAGGAACGCTCTTTGCCATTCTTTTCGAAAATTACTGGATCGTCGACGAAATCTATCCTTTCGTCCGCTGATACCGGAAGCAGACCCGTGCTAAAGATGTTGGTAGGGGCGCTTGGGATCGAATTGAGTCTGCAGGGTTCAGGACAGGTTCAACTAGGTGTGGCCAACTCCCGATAAGTCGGGTGACCGGACATGTGGAATCGCTGATCCGGCACTTGTCCGGTAACCGCGTTAACCAGGCATGTGGATTACCTTCGCATAGGCAATTACAATCAGACTGGGAGTATTGAGAGATGGCGGAAAGTGTTGAAATTCGAGCTCTCAATGACGGTGATCCGGAAACCATATCTGCCGCATTCAAGGGCATTGGAGCGGGCAAGCCTGTGGCTCAATATCGGCGGTATTTGGCCGAGCAGTTGGCCGGTACCCGCGCATGCCTCGTGGCTTCTGTCGACGGGCAATTCGCAGGGTACGTGACTGTGAACTGGAGGTCCACATACTGCGCGTTTGTAGAGCAACAGATTCCGGAGATCCAAGATTTGAATGTGCTCCCTGGATTCCGACGGAAGGGCCTTGCTGCACGGCTGTTGGATCGGGCAGAAGAAGAAATCTCGCGGCGTTCGAGCGTTGCTGGGATTGGCGTTGGCCTACATCCGGGCTACAACCAAGCACAAAAGCTGTACGCAAAGCGGGGCTACACACCCGATGGTCGCGGTGTTACCTACCGCGACCGCTATGTGGAAGAGGGCGCATCGGTAGTGCTTGATGACGATCTGGTTTTGCACCTCACCAAGCGCCTCACACAGCAGCCGGTCCGTGACGACGCGTCGAGCGGACTGGGCGCTGACTCTTGAGTAGCCGGGCGGGTGGCCGCGCCTTAATTCCGAAAAACGCCTTTGGGTGGCCTACCCTTGCGGGTTTGCTTTTTGCAAGGGTGGGGCTTATCTCTTGCCTCTTGCCTCTTGTCTCTTTTCTAATTTCTAATAATCTAGCGACGGAAAGGGCAAAGAGGGGGGATTCATGAAGAAACAGAATTTCACCACTACACTTACGGTAGACCAAACTCCGCAAGAAGCCTTCGCTGCCATCAATAACGTTCGTGGATGGTGGTCAGGAGAAATCGAGGGCGACACCGACAAACTCGGCGCCGAGTTCACTTACCGTTACAAAGATGTGCATCGTTCCAAACAAAAGATCACAGAATTTATTCCTGGCAAAAAAGTCGTTTGGCACGTGTTAGAAAGCGATCTTAGCTTTGTGAAAGACAAAAGCGAGTGGAATGACACGGACATTATTTTTGATATCTCTGAAAAAGAGGGCAAAACGGAAGTCTGTTTTACACACATAGGTCTGGTACCCCAGTATGAATGCTACGGTAGCTGTTCGAATGCATGGGGCACGCTCATAAACGGCAATCTACGCAAGCTGATCACCACGGGTAAGGGTCAGCCAGACGCGTTTGTATAGCCACGCATGAGGTATTTGAAGAAGCAGGAGCGAATCGCCATCGAAGCCGTCGGCGGGTGCCGCAGACAACTAAATCCAAGACGATCTCAGGGTGCCGCGCACGCCGTTTTTGCGTGTGCGGGTTTAGAGTCAAATCCATGCGCAACGTACGTGAGATCGGGAGGCCGACTGACTCACTTTCCGGCCTTGTCCGAGACTGTTAACCTCTCTTAATTTCTGCCTTCTAGTTTTCCTCTCCCATCCCCAGTGAGCTCTACCCCTTTGTTTTCTTCTCATTGCAAAATTTTTCGAACAAATGATGTCAACTCGCTAAATACTAGTACTATAAAAGTATTTGACACATAATGTAATTCATGCCAGCATGGGTCGTGACTTATCGACGATATCCCCCGCCATCCTCCAAGTCACAGCCCATCGGCGCCTTACGCCTAGGCCGTTCTTCAACGTTCCAACCTTTAAACGTTCCAACGTCTCGACGATCCTCAATCCTTGTCTCCCATCTTCCGTATCTTCTTCCAAGTTCCGTATCCCGCAACCTCCTTTGCTTGCCAGTCTTATGCGACTTTTGCATCCCGAACGGTTCTACGGGACGAAAACTGCCGGGGTGTGTACCCAAAATTCCCATTCTGGTTCACCCCGAACCCGGTCGAAAGGTTCACGCTCAGTCCGGTCGAGGGGAACTCACCAATCACGACTCCAGTCAGCTCACATGTCGGACTGTCTCTACCCCCTATCCCCCATTCCCTACACCCTATCCCCTTTCTTCTCACACTCTTGCGCACTCTTTTGCGCTTTTTTGCACTCTCCAAAAACTCAACTCTTTTCTTTTCAATCGCTTCCGCACTCTTCGTCAAAAAACAAGGGAAGGGTTATTTGTTGACTAGCTCTTCTTCATCTCCGTGCTTGGCGCTCTCCCCGATCCGGTTGGCGTGTCTCCGTGTTAAGCTCTCCGACTCTGTGAATGGCGCCTGCTACGCTTGCCCCGAGCATCTTAGGGACACTCCCGGGGTGCTAATTCCGATTCTTTCTTTAGACCTTCAACTTTTAACTTTCAACTTTCAACCTTCCCCTGCGTCATTGCCTCGTTACTTCCTTACTTCCTCTTCCCATCGGAAACAGCATCGGCTCGGCGGGCGGAGCATCCGCAATCTCCTCAAGTTGCGGGAAGTGACGGCGGAGCGGTTCCGGCACCTTCACTTTCGATCCCTTCAAGATGCTGATGAGCTGCAAGGCATTGACCACCGCCTTGCCCTGGAAGTGATTGTTGGTGATCACGAAAGTGTTGCGCGCTTGGCCCGTGACTTTGCGGACGCGCGTGACCCACGGCGCCAACTCTTCTGCGGAGTAAAGATAGTTGTAGCGCTCGTGCGCGGGAATCGTCGCATCGTCGCTGAACCAGGTGTCGTACCGCCGTCCGTGAAGCCGCACGTATCCTACGGCCGCCGTAGTCTGAGCGGACGGCCCAAGAGAGCGCCCGATGATGGGCTGGTCGATGTTGCAGAAACTGACGCCGCTAGTCCGCAGCAACTCCAGCGTTTCAGGAGAATCCCACGAACCGTGGCGTACTTCGACCACCAGCGGGTAGTCCGCGAAACGTTTCAGTACGGCAGTGAGGTAGGCGACAGTCTCCGCCGTGCGATGAAACGAAAAAGGGAATTGCAGCAGCACCGCGCCAAGCTTGTTTGCCGCGCGCAGCACATCGAAGCCCGCGCGAACGGCGCGTTCATCCTCCGCAGCGGAGCCGGATGTTACGGACCTTACGTCGTGCGTGAATCGCTGCCAGAGTTTGGCAGTGAAGACAAAGCGCGGATTCGCCGCCACGCGATCGATCCATTGAGCCGCATGGTCCGGACGCAATGGCTGGTAAAACGAAGTGTTGATCTCGATGGTGTCAAAAAACTCGGCGAGATAGGCCGCTTCGTGGAATCCTTTGGCGCGGCGCAGCGGATAGACGTAGCCGGCCCAGTCGGGATAAGACCAGCCTGCGGGACCCACGCGCAGAGTATGGGCTGGCGCGGCACCTTCCGCGTCGGCATTGGCAGCGCCGGAACTTGCGGCACCGGAACCTAAAGAAGGATCCACTTCGTTCGGCGGCCGTTTAGTTTTTGATTTGCGCTGCGGCATGAAGGAGCGCCCGCCGCGGCGGGCGCCGCAAGCAGAGTAGAAGGAAGGGAGGAGAAGTGTCAACGCAAGCAATTACCAATTGTCCCGCCGCGGTTGCTCCCCGCTTTACAGGCTGCTATGCTTTTCAACGATGTGCTGCAAGAAACAGGTTAGGGTCTCCCTCCTTCTTCTCAGCCTTTCCTACAGGTGCACACATGAAACTCACCATCAATTACAAGCATGTCGAGTCGCACAAATCCGTCGAAACCGAGGTCGAGCGTCACGTTGGTAAATTAAAAAAACTGCTGCAAAGTTACTCGGCGGATCTCGTTCAACTTCATGGCGCCTTTTCCAAAACGCCGCGGACCGATGAGACTTCCTTCACGCTGAACTTATCTCTGCCAACCGGAACACTGCATGCCACCGGTGTGGGCGCCACCGTGCGGACCAGCTGCAAGAGGGCCTTCAGCGAGCTGGAAGCCCAGGTGAAAAAACACCAGGCCAAGCTGCGCAAGGATTACGAATGGCGGCGCAAACGTCCACTCCCCAGCGCCGAGGCGCTCTTGTAAATTTGCTCCGGCGCGGCTATGGAGATGCGGAAGAGAGCAGGATGTTTTTCCCGCCCTCTCCGTTCTGGTTCCGTTTGTTCAGTCAGCCGCGGCAACTTGGTTCCTGGAAGTGAGGACCTTTTGTATGTCCAGGCCTAGTCCTTTGGCGACGCCTGCCCCATAGGCGGGATCAGCCTCATGGAAATGCTGGTTCTGCAGCTCCTGAATGCGCAAGGGCACCGACTTCATGCTGGCCACGATGTTGCCGATTAAGCGCTCACGCGCATCCGGCTTCATCAGGCGGAACAGATTGCCGGGCTGCGTGTAATAGTCGGCGTCGAGACGGTGATTGTGACGGTCGACCGAACCGGTGATGGTCCGCGGACGCTCGCGGAAGGACGGATCCTGAGCAGGGCCGTTAAAACTGTTTGGCTCGTAGTTCACGGCCGCGCCGGAGTTCCCGTCGAAACGCATGGCTCCGTCGCGGTTGTAAGTATGAAATGGGCATTGAGGCTTGTTGACCGGCAGGGAGTCATAGTTCGCGCCGAGCCGGTAGCGGTGCGCGTCCGGGTAAGAAATCAGGCGCGCTTGAAGCATCTTGTCGGGTGAGTAGCCCATACCCGGGACAATGTTCTTCGGTTCGAACGCTGCCTGCTCAACTTCCGCAAAGTAGTTCACCGGGTTGCGGTCAAGAACGAGCTCACCGACTTCCACCAGTGGATAATCTCGATGCGGCCAGACTTTTGTGAGATCGAACGGATTGATGTGGTACGCTTCCGCCTGTTTCTCCGGCATGATCTGCAAGCAAACGCGCCACTTCGGGAACTTGCCGCCCTGGATGGATTCGAACAGATCGCGTTGCGCGTAATCAGGATCTTTACCGCGCATCTCGTCGGCCTGTTCGCGCGTGAAGTTCTGGATGCCCTGTTTCGTCTTGAAGTGCCACTTCACGTAAAAGAGTTCGTTCTTGGCGTTGATCAGGCTAAAGGTGTGGCTGCTATAGCCGTTCATGTGGCGGTAGCCGTCAGGAGTGCCGCGGTCGGAGAAAAGAATGGTGACCTGGTGCAAAGATTCGGGGGAAAGCGACCAGAAATCCCACATCATCGTTGGGGACTTCAGGTTCGTTTCCGGGTCGCGCTTCTGGGTGTGGATGAAGTCGCCGAACTTCAGCGGATCGCGGATGAAGAAGACGGGCGTGTTGTTGCCCACCATGTCCCAGTTGCCTTCTTCGGTATAGAACTTGAGGGCGAATCCGCGCGGGTCGCGTTCGGTGTCCGCGGAGCCCTTCTCGCCGCCGACGGTCGAGAATCTTAGGAACGCTGGGGTTTTCTTTCCCTTGCTGGAAAATAACCTGGCTGTCGTGTATGTGGTTAGTGGATTCGTGCAGACGAAGTATCCGTATGCGCCGGACCCTTTGGCGTGAACCACGCGCTCCGGGATGCGTTCGCGGTTGAAGTGCGCCATCTTTTCAAACAACAAAAAATCTTCAAAGACCACTGGTCCGCGCGGGCCCACGGTCAAGGAATTCTGGTTATCACCTACCGGGCGCCCTGCGTCTGTGGTCATTGTTTTGCGTTCATTCGACATTGCGTGCCACCTCCGCGAACAGAATAGGATGGCGCCACCTATACATCCAATATATCGTTCGTATAGAATGGATAGGCATTGCCTATAGGAACAAGAAATGGAACTCCATCAGCTCCGCTATTTTTGCGCCATCGCCGACACCGGCAGCTTCAGCCGCGCGGCGCAGCAATCACACGTCTCGCAGCCGTCGCTTTCGCAGCAGATTGGCAAGCTTGAAGACGAATTGGGGGCGCGGCTCTTCGATCGGCTGGGCCGCAGCGTTCGCCTCACGGAACTCGGGCGGGCATTTCTTCCGCGCGCGCGGACAGTTCTTCGCGACCTCGAAGCGGCGCGCAGCGATGTGGTCGAGCGCAAGACATCTATCGCCGGGACGGTGTGCGTCGGAGTGATCCCCACGATTGGCCCGTATTTTCTGCCAGCGGTCCTGGCTTCCTTTTCCAGGAAATTCCCGCAGGCGCACGTCACCGTCGTAGAAGAGATCACTCCGCTGCTCCTTGAGCGACTTCGAGCAGGGAGCATGGACATTGCGATTGTTGCGCTGCCGCTGCAAGTCCGGGGCCTCGAATTCCAATCATTCCCTTTGATCGAGGAAAAACTCTATGCGGTGCTGCCCAAACAGCATCCGCTGGCAAAGCGGCGCGCCGTTGCTCTCGGAGAGTTGCACAACGATCCTTTTCTCCTACTACGTGATGGCCATTGCTTCCGCGAAACGGCTGTGGCGGCGTGCAAACGCGCCCGGCTGCAGCCAAAGATCATCTTTGAGAGCGGCCAATTCAGCAGCATCCTGAGCATGGTAAGCGCGGGTCTGGGCGTGTCGATTATTCCTGCGATGGCCCTTGAGAAGCGGCGTGGCTGCTGCTTCGTTGCGCTCGGGGACGAGCGTGCCGCGCGAACCATCGGCGCTGTCACGTTAAACGGAAGATCCTTGAGCCGGGCGCACGAAGCTTTCCTGGCTCACCTCGGCGCAAGATCAATAAGCAATCAAGGCTAATTAAGCAGGCCGGGCCGGTCTTGCCCTAGGCGTCAAACTGCTCGCGGGACATATACTGGCCGGAGAAGAATCGCCGCTATTCGCACCTTTTACTTCAACGCGTGCTTTCTCTGCTCGATGACTTGCGACTGTAACTTTGATCAGGGGCAGCGGGTGAACTGCATCGCGCAGCACCCGCTTGCCTCGATCAACGTGAGTTCCCGGCCTCTTCTCTTATTGCAGGCGAGCCCCGAGAACGTAAGGATCGCTGGACTGCATGTCCAGCACGGAGAAGCGCCTGTGCCGGACACAGTAGATGACTACCGAAATGCCATTTGTACTGCCGGTGAGGTTGGCGGTTCCCGTACCCCGGCCGGTGGAACTAACCGTATAGCTGCCGCTGGCCGCGGCACCGGCTGTGGATCCGGCGCTACTGATGACGTCCAAGGCTCCGGAGAATGTGCCGGCGCTAGCGGCTGAGGGCGTCAGGACGCCGAGGACGTGGTGGGCGGCCGGCGTCGCTCCATTACCGCCGGTGCCGAGACTCTCGCCAATGATATATGGCGCGCCCGGGCTCTCAAAGCTAGTCGAGTTTTGGGGAGTGGTATCACCCATAATTACGCTAACGCTTTCGTCCATAAACCTGCCGTCGGCTACAGCGTGAATGGTGGGGCCGGTGCCGGTAACAGTACCGACGCCGTTGGCGTCTATTGCGTACGATGTGTACGGCCAAGCCCCTCCAGAGGTGACAGTGCCGCCGAAGTTCTCGTCCAAGACGCCGGCAATCGTGCCTGAGGTTGCCGTGCCAGTGGCGACGGCGCGAACGAGCAAAGCGACAGCGTGGCCGGTTGTAATGGTGCCATCCGTTGTGCCAACCCCGGCCAGGATGCACGCTCCGGGGGCAGCGCAGGCGTTGAACCCGCTGGTACCGGGGGGCACCACCTGCGCAAGGCCGCCCAAGATAGGCTGGTTGGCAGCAATAGCATCTGTCTCACCGAGGAACAGACCTAGCAGGCCGGTCGCGGACGTACCGACGCTATAGAAAACGAAATTCAGGGTTGTGTTGGTGAAGGGCGTCCCGCCGCTGATAGTGATTTGGACGGCGCCGCGACCAGTGTTGGGATCGGGTGCTGAGCAAGAGCCGGTGATCGCAAGGGTTTTGTTCACCGTGCCAGCGGTGTTCGTAACGACATGCTCACCAGCCATCGAGTTGAACGAGCCGGTCGCACCGTTGCACCCGCTGCTCCCGACCTGGAATTCTCCGAGCATCCCCGCGCGTTGGCCCGCACCGTTTACGCCCCCGAGCTGAACGGCAAAGATAGTGTTGGCAGGTATCGTGGCGAAAGGCGGCGTTCCGGGGCCGATCAAAGCGCCCGCAGCGAGCGTCCCACTGGCGTCGAACTCCTCGATCGCCCCCGACCCCGCATTGGCCACCGATTCCAGCACAAAGCGGAAGGTACGGCTTGCGGCATTGGAGTCGATGAGTGTCAGCACGCCGCGGCCATCCCCACTCGCGTCCATGGCATAGCTGCCGCCGGTGATGGTGATATTGGCTTTGGCATCGCTGACACTGTTTACGTCCTCGACACCGCTGACGATGTGGCCAGAGTTGTCGGCGGCGAAGCTGGCCCCCATTGCCACCGGCCCGGTCGTTCCGACGAATCCACCGATGCCTATTAAGTAAGAGCCGCAGAGGGTCAGGTTGACGGCCGCGGGGCAATTCAATGTGGATGATCCGCTGACCGTCAGCAGGAAGGTCGCAGAGGCCGTCATTGGCGTCGGTGTCGTGGAGTCGGTCAGCTTTAGCGTGAACTGGAAGGTCCCGGTCGCCGTTGGAGTGCCGGAAATGGTTGCGCTGGGCGAGCCGGAAGTCAGCGTGAGGCCAGCGGGCAATGTCGAGCCAGCCGCCAGACTCCACGTGTATGGAGTGACACCGCCGGTCGCAGTCACCATGGTGCTATAGGCGGAGCCGAGCGTGGCGCTGGTCAACGGGCTTGTAGTGGTGATGGTCGGCGCGGACGCGTTGATGGTGATCGAGTATGTCATCTTTTGCGTCACTGCAGGCTGCTCGGAATCTTTCACGTCGACGATGATGTTGTTCGTCGTGCCCGCGGCCGTGGGCGTACCGGAAATTGTTGCCTTGGTGGAATTCGAAGCGAAACTCAAGCCCACCGGCAGCGCGCTGGAAGCTGCGTCCAAACTGAAAGTGTATGGCGACACGCCGCCCACGGCCTTGATGTTCACGCTATAGGAAGTGCTGACGGTGCCGTTGGGCAGCGAACTGGGCGAAATGACGATCGCCGGCGCGGTGATCGCCAGGGTGTACGTCTTCGATGCGGTCGCGGCTGTGGGCACCTGAGAGTCGTGTACGTCCACGATGATGTTCGTGAACATTCCAGCTGTCGTGGGCGTGCCGGAAATCACGCCCTGGTTGTTGCTGTTGGTGAGGGCCAATCCCGCCGGAAGCGGGCTTGAGGCTGCGTCCAAACTAAAGGTGTAAGGAGCGATGCCGCCCGTTGCAGAGATGGCCGCGCTGTAAGCGGTGTTGAAAGCGCCGTTTGCCAACGAAGTTGTGGTAATCGAGAGCGGCGCGGGGGCATTGATCGTCACGGCGTAATTCTGAGTGCCCGATTGAGGCGGAACGCTCGAATCCGTCACTTGAATGGTGAAGGCGACGTTGGTCTGCGCCGTTGTCGGGGTGCCGCTGATTTTCGCGGTCGTGCCGTTGGGCGTAAGTGTCAATCCCGCGGGCAAAGCGCCGCTGCTGACAATCCAAGTGAAAGTCGGGCCCAGGCCGCCGCTCACGGAAAGGGTCTGGCTGTATGGCGACCCCACGTTGCCGTTGGGCAGCGTGGTAGGACTGATGACCGGCGGCGTAGACAAATTGATGGTGATGCTCAATGCCTTCGAAGCCGCTTGCTTGGGATTGCTACTGTCGGTCACTGTCACAGTGAAATTGGAGGTTCCGTTCGGGCCGAGCGGCGTTCCCGTGATTGCACCTGAACCATTGTTCAGGGTCAGACCCGCCGGCAACGCCCCGGCGCTGATTGTGTAAGACAATGCTCCAAAGCCTGTAGCTTGAATCGTCTGGCTGTAAGCGGTTCCCTCGACGCCAGCTGGAAGTGAAGCCGTGGTGATTGTCGGCGCCGGGGGCAGATTGACGGTGATGCTCAGATTCTGAGTGGCGGATTGCGTTGGATTGCTTTTGTCTGTCACCTTAACCGTGAAACTCGAGGTGCCATTCGGCCCGGTTGGGGTCCCGGTGATGTGTCCGGAACTGTCCATGCTAAGTCCGGCAGGCAATCCGGCCGCGCTGCTAATCGTGAAGGTGTAAGGAGTCAGGCCGCCTGTAGCAGCGATGGTTTGGTTATACGCTGTGCCTTCTACGTCTGCAGAGAGACTTGTTGTCGTGATGGTGGGCGGCGGCGGCAAGTTGATCAGGATGCTGAGAGGCGTGGGAGACGGCGGTGCCCCATTGTTTGAATCTGTAACATTCACGGTAAAACTCGCGGTACCGTTGGGTCCTGTCGGTGTGCCCGTGATATGCCCGGACGAATCCATACTCAGTCCCGGCAGGCTTCCCGTGCTGATGGTCAGGCTCAACGTCCCGGCACCACCTGAAGTGGCGATCGTTTGGGTGTAAGGCGTGCCCTCGGTGCCCGCAGGCAGCGACGTCGTAGTAATGGCGGGAGGGGAGGTAATATTAATGGTCACTGCCGCAGAAATTGCGGGATTGGCTACGGAGGTAGCGGTCACCGTGGCTGTTGGATCGGCGGCAAGAGGGGACGGGCTATGAAGCGCCACTGGTGAGGTTGTGACCCTCGCTGCAGCGCCGACAGGAGGGGTGTTATAAGTGACCGAGGTCGGCTTTTGGTTGCTGAGCGAGCCGGGACCAGCCAAACTCCAGGTGACGCCCTGAGTACC
>Ga0209648_10002899_pt1 | contig 14298 bp, 12 predicted proteins | sample GraSoi2013_115cm_FD_185830 | JGI IMG/M metagenome (GOLD analysis project Ga0209648, IMG submission 185830) | Grasslands soil microbial communities from the Angelo Coastal Reserve, California, USA - Sample 9_17_2013_115cm (SPAdes) (version 2) | ecosystem: Environmental > Terrestrial > Soil >...
CTCCAAATTCCTCCTAACTGCGTCAGGGATATGACAGGGCGCCTCGTGGCGCATTGGAAGGAGTAATGGTTGACATAGGCGGTCTTCTTCGCCAGGTTGGCGATGGCGCCGCCCGCGGTCCGGCTGACCTCCCATACTCTGGCCGGCGCCTTCGCGGCCAGCACCAGGAACACCCCCGTGCCCACCTCATGCGTGGCCAGGTACTCCTCGGCGATCAGGTGCTTGCGCTCCCCGGCCTTGCAGTAGATCAGCGGCACGCCGTTCGCAGCCGCCCATGCCTTGAGCCGGCGGGCGAAACGGCCCGCCATCCGCATCAGGTGCGTGTTGTCCAGGTCAGCGTCGGAGCCGTCGTGCCACCGCCGCCACCAGGTCCGGAACCCGCCCGGATTGTGCCCCAGCGGGAAGTAAGCGTTCAGCACGCTTGACCTGGTGCGCATGGCTCTGACACGTACGCCGCGCAGGTCCGGGTGATCGCGGGACAGTACTCGGTCAGCCAGGCGGAGGCGGAGCGCATGATCGCGCGAGTGATCCGGGACGCGTGCCCGTCGCTGGTGTCAGTGATCCCGCCGGGCACCCCGCAGTGAAGGCGCGCCACGCTGCTACGGCGGCCCGGCCGCTGTCCGGAACGGGGAGAAGGGGCGTGATGAAGACCGCCGTAATCGTGGCCGCCGTCCCCGCAGCGGTCGTCGTGGCTGCCGTCGGGCTTGTCCTGCTTCCCTTCATCGTGCTCGTGTGACTCGCGGACCGGCCGGTGAGGTCTCACTCACGCGCTGACCTGCCACTCCCCGGCGCCCAGGAGCCTGTCGCCTCCTGACCTGCGGCAAGATGGCGGGATGGCTGATCGCTACCGCACTCCGGGCGGCTGGACCGTCGAGGTGGTCCAGCTGGCCGCAGGTCAGCGGCTGCGCATCCGCCACCACGGCTACTACGTCGCCGACGTTCTCAGCGTCGACGACCTCGGCCGCTGGATACCAGCGGCCGAGGTGCAGCAGCTCGAGGCCGACACGTTAATCCCGGACGCCTGGCCGCAGCACCCCAGCTGCCGGTACCCGGCTCGTGCCTGGGCTTGTCCAGGCCGACGCGCACCCCTCGGTCCTGCACGCGACCTTCAGGTGCCCCGGTCCCCTCGTGCGCTCAGCGCGGGCGGGCGCGCCGCGCGTCTCGGGGCGCCGCCGTACTCCCGTCTGGATCCACTCCGTACATGCATGGGGTGCGTCGTGTCGGTCACGGCCACCGTGGGCGGCGCCTGATGCGAGGCTTGGACCGTGACCGTCAGCGAGCAATGGGCCGCGCCGACGGCTCGACTGCCCGCGCTTGGACCTGGCGGTGGACCAGCGTCTAGAAATGCCTGTAGTGCGTGGCGAACGCGGTGCCCCCCGGCGACAGCGCCCCGGTGGCGATCTGGAGGATGCCTCTGCTGTTCACGCGCTGGAACCGGGCAGGATGTGAGCGAGCCAGGGCCCTCCCGTCGACAAGGCAGCTCGTAAAGGTGAGGGTCCCGAAGCCGGGCACGCCGAGCAGAGTCCTGCCGGAGAACAGGCTGTCGTCGCCGACGAAGGCGGCGCTGGACCTCGCGCCCGGCCCCGTGCGCCGCTTGGTGAAACCGGTGGTCACATCCGTGACCCGGATCGTGGTGCCCCTGGTGGTCACCATGACCGAGACCTTGATGACGTCGCCCGCGCGGACGCGCGTGGTGTAGCTGACCTGGTTGCCGTTGATTGCCGTTACGGGCACGTACCTCGCCCTGCCGCGAACGCATTCGACGATCAGGGCGGCGCCCGAGAAAGACCTGAAGTTGTTTACCACTACTCCGACGCCGGGCACAATGCCGCGATCCGCGGTGGTGCAGGAGAGCCGGGGCACCCTGAATCGCGCCGCCGACGATGTCGCCGATCCCGCGGCCACTGACGCCTGGTAGCCCGCGAAAAACGGGTTGTTGATCACCGATGCCGCGCCGGGTCGCGCGCTTGCGGGCGCGCCACCGCTGTCCCCCGCGGCCGCCGCCTCGGCTGGCACTGCGAGACTCAGCGGTAATGCTAGGGCAGCTGCCCCGATCGTGACTGCGAGCGCGGGCTTGCGAAATCGTGCGAGCACCATCGGATTCCCCTACGATCCCGGGGGCCACGAAATGGCCCATGCGGCTCGATCTAGGCACGCGCGGTGGACGTTGTCAAGGGCCTGGCCGACCGCGGCGGCAGGGCCTCTGGGCTGCTCGGCGCGGGCAGGCTCGCAGTCACCTATGCGGCCCGTGCGGGCGTGACGATTGCCCGGGCCTTCCCGCCGATGATGGTGGTCACGCATGAGGGGCTGACGTCGTAGAGATCTGCCAGCTGCTGGTGCGTGACCCTCGGCCTGGTGCCGCTGAGGCCGTCCGCGTATCGGGTGCGGATCTCGGCCACCTCCTGGTCGGTGAGCTTGGCCTGCGGGTGGCGTTCCCCGAGCACGCGGGTGCCGTGGATGTACTGGTCAGCCATATTGGCGCGAGGGGTATCCCAACGCAGGTTGGTCAATCTGGGGTCAGCGCGGTCCCCGTTACCGTGGCAGGCGACCATGCCCGGCGGGCACGGGCCGCGGAACGCCTCCAGCACCAGGCGGTGAACCTGGGTCATCGTGCGCCTGCTGCCCCGGCAGACGGGTACCACCGGGTATCCCTTGTTCGGGTAAGGGATGAGGATCTTGCCGCCGTACCAGCGGTTGTTACCGCCTTTGCGCCTCAGGCTCCGGACCCGGCCCAAGTCACTGACCTCGTAGAGCCCTTCCCAGCCGCGGACCGGCAGCCAGTGCTCAGGCTCGGGGAGGTTAGTCCTTCCTTAGAAGAATCGCGGCTGGCTCCCGGCGGACCCGCCACCGAATCTGGCGTCGACATCAAGGGTCCGGCCGACAACCAACTGGGCGGTCCAGGAGACCACGAGCCGACCGTCCTCGGGAGCGCACCCGACGAGCGGTAGCGCGCGACTCCGGAGCCTCGTCGACCGGTAGCGGAGCGCACCCGCAGCGTCTGGCTCGTGTGCGGATGCCGTGGATCTCTCCCGGCCAGTGAGGATGTCCCGTTGAAGGTCTGTCTCGGAGTGCGCGCACTCTGCAATGTGGTATGTTCAACCTAGAGGTTTATCAACTAGCTAGGAGAATAACGGGTGGCAGTCGATCAGCTCAGCAGGACGTTCGCGGCTTTGGCCGATCCGACGCGGCGCGAGATCCTGGCCCGGCTCGCGGAGGGAGAGGCGACCGTCAAGGAACTGGCCGAGCCCTTCCCGGTCACCCTCCAGGCGATCTCCAAGCATCTCAAGGTGCTCGAGGGAGCCGGTCTGATCACGCGCGGGCGCACGGCTCAGCTTCGACCGTCGCGACTCGTGGGAACGGCGCTCAAGGACGTCGACGACTGGGTCGAGCCGTATCGCCGCTTCTGGGAGTCGAGCTTCGACCGCTTGGACGCGCGGCTGCGCTCAAGCGAGAAGAGCTTCAGACGTGCCTAGCCAGACGGCGCCAGCGACCGCCGCCGGTGGCGGACTGAAGATCACCCGCGTCTTCGACGCGCCCCGCCGCCTCGTCTGGAAGGAATGGACTGAGCCGAGTCGCTTCGCGGACTGGTTCGGTGGCACAGAGACAGAGGTTCCGCTGTCGACCGTCTCCATCGACCTCATGCCAGGCGGCGCCTGGCGGGCGACAACCCTGTCCTACGGGCCTGATTGCCGGGACATCTGCTGGGAAGGCGAGTATCTCGAGATCATCGAGCCGGAGCGGCTCGCCTTCACCATCCGCGGTCTCCACCCCGGCCAAGTCGGCGAAGTCGTCACGGTAATCCTCACCGACCTCGGCGACGGGCGCACCGAGATGTTCTTCCACCAGCAGGGCAAGCGAACCGCGGAGCAGTGGGAGCGTGCGCGGCAATCCTGGTCGTCCGAATTCGACCGCATCGCTGAGCGCCTGTTCGACCCCTGACTAATCGGAGCGTGCGGGAGTTAGAGCGGATCTTTCGGCGCTGCTCACGGGTCGGTTGCGAGCCAGAGCACCGAGCCGCTCGCTCCCAACAAGACCATGCCTCGGAAAGGAGAAGAGATGAGAGAGCTGACTGCAGACATGTTCGTTTCGCTGGACGGTTTCGCTGCGGGGTCAGATGGCTCCCAGGGCGTCATCCTCGGGCCCGGCGGCCCGGAGCTCGGGGGCTACATCCAGGGCGTTCTCGACGAGCCGCAGGTCATGCTCTTGGGGCGGCTGACCTACGAGATTCTGTCCGGGTTCTGGCCGTCTTCGACCGAGCCGCCAGCTGCCAGGATGAACAGCCTTCCCAAGGTCGTGTTCTCGAACACCCTCGATGAACCGCTCGAGTGGAACGCGAGCCTGGTGAAGGGCGATCTGGCCGAGGAGATCCTTGCGCTCAAGCGCGAGACCGGCGATCCGCTCCGCTCCATCGGGAGCCTCACGCTCGTCCGTGGGCTGATCAGGCTCGGCCTCGTCGACCGGCTCCGGCTGGTGGTTTTCCCCGTGGTGCTCGGAACCGCTGGCAGTCAGCCGATGTTCGAGGGCTACGACGTCACGCGCTTGGAACTGGTGGACACCTCCGTCCTCGACGCGAACACCGTCGTCCTCGAATACCGGCTCGTTGGGAGCTGACGTATTGATCCCTCTCCCGGCCGCCACCGATTCGACCGCCGCCGCGTCAGTTTGCCAATGACCGCAGCTTTGGACCCCCGTCCGAACAGACAGATCAGTTGCGAGAAGGAGCAAACGATGACACTCGAAACGCAGCCTCTTTCCGAGCCTGACTGCGACGAGCTCGATATGAGCGGCTAGGGCGTTCGACCCCGGCAGCTTGGGAAAGACGTAGGGGCACGCGACTCCGGGAGCAGAGCAGTTGAGTAAAGACGATGCACCTATCCGGGTAGACGACTTCCTCGATCCGTACGACCTCACGCTCTTCCCGCGGCTGAGTGAAGCTCAGGTCGGCAATCTGGCTGACAGTGACAGTGCCGAGCAGGTGTCGCTCACAGCCGGGGAAATGCTCTTCGAGCAGGGCCAGCGCGAGACGCCGTTCTACGTCGTGCAGACGGGGGCGGTCGACATCTTTGATCATCGACCCGAGGGCGCGCGCTACTTCACCCAATGCAGGGCGGGGACGTTCATCGGCGACATCGCTGTCTTCACCGGTGAACCGACCATTGCCGCGGGGGTGGCCGCCGAACCGACGTCGCTGCTTGCGATCTCACCCGCCGCTCTGCGCGACCTTGTCGTCCGCTCCCCGGACGTCGGCGATCTCATCCTGCGGACGATGGTTGCCCGCCGAGAATGGCTACTTGGCCACGGATACGGCCAGGATCGGCTGATCGGATCGCGCTGGTCGGGTGATGCGTTCGCGGTGCGCGAGTTGCTTGAACGCAACCTCGTTCCCTTCAGTTGGCAGGCACTGGAGTCCGATGCCGAGAGTCAGGCTCTGCTCGCCGGGCTCGGTGTTGGGGCCAGCGAGTGCCCGGTCCTGATCCGAAATGACTGTGTCATCCGGCACGCAACGGTGGAAGAGGTGGCCGACCAGCTGGGCCTGCGAGCCCACGTAGATGGCCAAACGTTCGACGTCGTCGTCCTCGGCGGCGGACCGGCCGGACTAGCCTCCGCCGTGTACGCCGCGTCCGAGGGCCTCACGACCTTTGTCGCCGAACGCTTTGCCCCGGGCGGGCAGGCAGGGGCGAGCGCTCGCATCGAGAACTACCTCGGCTTCCCAACGGGCGTGTCCGGCGCAGACCTGACCCGGCGCGCGACGCTTCAAGCGCGCAAATTCGGCGCCGTTATCTCAAGCGTCCACGAGATCTCTCGAGTTTCCGAAGCCGACCCGCAAGGCTTGCGCACGCTCCTGCTCGGTGATGGCCAGCACGTGCGCGCCGGCCACATCGTGCTCGCCCCAGGCGCCGACTATCGCCGACTTCAGGCCCGGAACGCCGACCGGTTCGAGGGCTCAGGCCTGTACTACGCTGCCACAAACATCGAAGCGGGTCAGACCTCGGGCGAGGACGTCGTCGTCGCGGGCGGCGGCAACTCAGCCGGGCAGGCAGCGATGAACCTCATCAACTACTCGCGCAAGGTCCATCTCGTCGCCCGTCGCCCACTTGAGCAGACCATGTCGCGCTACCTCATTGACCGCATTAAAGACGCGCCTAACGCCAAGGTCTGGATCGGCTACGAAGCCGAGGCCCTCCACGGCGACGAAAAACTTGAAGCGGTGACGATCCGCGGGCGAAATGGCGAGTGCCGCCTCGACGCAACGGCCGTCTTCGCGATGATCGGCGCTGTACCCAGAACCGACGCACTGGTGGGTTTCGTCGGCGTCGACGACCAACGATTCATCGTCACCGGCGAGGACGCTCGCTGCCACCCGAGGCCAAGGCGTCATTGCTCGACGGGTTCCATGCCCAGCCGTCCTGCAGCTAAGTTCCGCCGACCTAGACGACGTACAGCGAGCTCGCCGGCCACCACACCGCCGGGTACGGGCATGCGCCGCTTTCCTTGCGCAGCTTGCTGATGCCCAAGCTCCCGAAGCCGCCAGGCCCGCCGGGCGCGCGGGCTAGCCTCCCGCCGGCCCCTTCCCGCCCTTCCTGCGCGGATGCTCGATGATCGCGTCCGGCCCGGGGAACACCAGGGCGGTGTGACCGTCGTCGAATCGCACCAGGTAAGGCGGCTCCCCGCCCCCTCCGCGGACCTCGACGATCTCGCCCGTCCGCCCCGGCTGGCCCACGATGTTGGCGTGCACGCGGAGCCGGTCCCCGACGGCTGCCTGCATGCGCCCACCTCCTCGTCCGCATTCGCTCACCGCGTGCCCGCATTCCCCGCGCTGCCCGCGCACCGGAGGACACGCTCACGGTTGTACCCAGACTGGCACCGGCAAGCATCCCACCCCGACGCTGCTGCGTCGTCCACGGCCCGTCCGGATTGGTGGTGATCCCGAGGATGCGGACGTAGCGGCTGCCTACCTCCAGGGCGAACAAGCAGTACAAGCGCTTGAGCGTCATTACCAAGTCCACGTGGAAGAAGCCGGCGGCGAGGCGCTACAGAACGCGCGCCAACCGGCCGAGAACCCGCTTGGTTGCCGCCGCAGATAGCCGGCAGGGATGGGCGCCGTGAAGCTGGGCTCTCCTCTCGGGGCGGACTCACGCTGCGTGATCGACCTTCGACTTAGGCGAGGCGCACACTCCCGCCGTTAGGAGCGGCCGCAAGATCGAGTTCCGTGGCGTCGGCAGCCGTCCATATAAGGTCGTCCTGCGCGTGAGCGAGCCGCCGCGGGCGCTTCGGGGCGACCGCACATGCCGCGGACAGGATGTTAGCTGGTGCGGAGTCCGCCGGTATGCCCGGGGCGGCGGAAGTGCTACCGGTTCCGTCCTGCGCGCAGATCCGGCGTTCCCGCGCGGCTGCGGCAGGACCCATGGCCTGGCCTTGCGTGCGGGCCGCGTCCGCTGCGGCCCTGAGGGCACCATGGGCTGGGGGTGATCACGGTGGCGCTGGCGGTGTGCCTGGTGTTCGACCGCAAAAGGGAGCGGGCGATCCGCGCGCTATGGGATCAGCTGGAGTCGCTCGGCGTGCCGAGCCTGCGCTCGCACACTCACCGCCGTGTGCCGCATTTGTCGTACGCGGTGCTGCGCAGCTAGGACCTTGCCAGCGTGACCGCCGCGCTGAGCGGGCTCGACGCCGGCGAGCCGGTCGGCCTCAGGTTCGACGGGATCGGCCTGTTCCGCCGCGGCCGGGCGTGGCTGCTCGCCGGGGCGGCGGCCGGCCTGGCCACGCGGCAGGAGCGTGCCGCCGCCGCCGCCGTCACCGCCACCGGCGCCGAACTGCACAAGCACTGCGTGCCCGGCGCCTGGCTGCCGCACTGCTCGCTCGCGCCGCGGGCACTTCTGGCACAGCTGCCGGTTCTGGCCGCCGCGGTCTGTGACGTGCTGCCGCTGCACGCCCGGCTGGACCGCGCCGCGCTGATCAATAGCGCCATCGGCGAACTATGGCCGCTGCAGACGGTGCCCTGACCAGCCAGCAGCCCGCGGGCGATCAAGACGTCCCCGGCCATCGGCGCCGGCCGGTTCGCCCAGCGCGGCTGCCGCCGTCCGGTGTCCGGCACGACGCGCGCCACCTGCCTGCGGGCGCGGAGCCAAACGGGTATCTGGCCGGCGTCGCTAACTTCCGCCGCCGCGCCAGATCGGCGCCGTCAGGCAGGTGGGACCTCCGTCGCCCTTGAGGGAGATATCTGAGCCGTCGTACCCGTGCACCTCGCAGCCGGCCAACTCGAGCGCGGCGCGAGTCCGGGGGTTGCCGTTCAGCATGACCACCCTGGGCTCGACCGCCAGGACGTTACATCCCATGGTCTCGTACTCGTCGGCGGCGACGGGTATCACCCGAACCCCATGCTCGGCGAGCGTCTCCATCAGCGCGACCGGCGCTAGCGGCGGGTAAACGACGGCAATGTCATCGGCGACCGGCGAGATCAGCGACATCAGGTGCAGCACGTGCCCTGGCCCGCGGTCGTGCGGGAGGTCGACCGACTTCAGGCTGGCGCCCTCGGCCGCGAGGATCTGCGCCAGCTGGCGCACACCTTCGGCGTTGGTACGGTAGCTGCGGCCCGCCAGCATGGTGCGCTCGTCCAGCCAGATGAAATCGCCGCCGTCCGCCCGCGCAGCCCCGGCCAGCCGCGCCACCACCGGAACGCCCGCGGCCGCAAACGCGGCGCCCAAAAGGGCCGGTTCTGCTACCCGGGCCGGCTTGGCCATCTGGAACAGCACCGCGCCGGCGCCGGTCACCAGCCCGGGGTCGCGGACATAGGTGGCATCGACCAGGCCGTCGGCGGCCAGCGCGACCTCAACCTCGCAGCCCAGATCGGTGAGCAGCTGGCCGAATGCCTCGTGCTGGCGGGCCAGCGGGCCAGCGTCGGGTGCCCGCCAGGCTGCGGCGGCGAAGTCGCCGGTGACCGACGGGCGGCGCAGCAGGACGCGGCGCAGCGGGGCGGACATCGACCGCACCCCGAAACGCGGCCCGGCCGTTCCCCCGGCAGCGTCCCCAGCGGCCATGCCAGTCCCTGCCTTGTCGTTCACCACGTGTCCCCTTTACGCAAGCACTCCTTATCCGGTTGGATGCCTTCCCGCTGATCTTCTCAGACCGCCGCGAATTAGATGCCCTGTCACGCGGGCCGTGTGTGTTCTTGATCCGTCTTCCTTGATCGTTGGCTGGCCGTTACCGTGGCGGCATGGACAGGCCTGCGTTCAGCATCCGGGACGGCCGACTGCATGTCGAGGAGCTGGCGTGCACGGAGCTTGCCGCGCGGTTTGGCACACCGCTGTATGTCATGTCCGAAACGCGGCTGCGGTCGAACGTGCGCCGCCTCGGCGCAGCGCTCGCCGCGGGGTGGCCGCTTGGGGAAGCGCGGCTGCTGCCCTCGATCAAGGCTAACCCGACCCTCGCGACGCGGGCGGTGCTGACAAGCGAGGGCGTCGGCTGTGACACCTTCGGCGAGACCGAGCTTGAGGTGGCGCTGAGGGCGGGCGTGCCGCCGGCCCTGATCTCGGTCAACGGCGCGAGCAAGTCAGCGGCCCTGATCGGGCGGGCGGTCGCCGCCGGGGCGCGGATCACGCACGAGACCCTGGCCTTCGTCAACTTGAGCGTGGCCCGGGACGGCGATGCCACCACGTTCCGCGTCCATGGCGGCGGATTCATCATCGGCCGCATCGCCAACGAGTTCCGTATCGCCCGCACGGTTGCCACCGCGATCAAGGACGCCTACCCGTCAAACGGCAACGCTGACGGGTGCCAGAGGAATCTCGGCCCGCCGTGCCGGAACTCGCGTGGACGGGGTGACTGGCGCGGTGACTACGACGACTACGCCGGCCAGGACACGGCGAACGTGGCGTACACGTCGGCGAGGCGGGGCTGCCTTCTGTCTACCCGGTCATGGGCTAGAGCGATCACATCCAGGTCACGGCCGGATGCCAGGCGCACCACCGGGTGCCCGTTGGGCCATAGCTTCCACTGCACGCTTTCGATCGTGGAAACGATCACGGTACCCCAGGAACTGGCCCGCCTCGTTTTCGACGGCGGACATACGCGTGTGCAGTCCGTGCTCCTCTATGACCCGGTCGATGGCCTCATCCAGCAGCGCCAGGTCCTCCGGTACCGGCTGCAGGTCGAACCCCTGGAGCTGGGCCCAGTCCTGCAGGCTTGTCGCACCGGCCCAGCAGGTCACGCAGCACTCCGTCCATATCAGGTCGTTCTGCGGGTCGGCGAGTTGCGGCGGGGGCTTCAGGGCTACCGCACATGCCGATGAGTGCGCGCTCTCGTCTGGGTTATGCCTGTGATCCGGAGATGGCTGCTGCAGACGGGGCGCGCGACCGGCCTCCTTATCCGTTCTGCGCGCCGGAGTTTGATTGGAGCTGAGCAGCGGCAGCGTGCAGCACAGCCATTTTGTCGCGCCGATGTCAGCCGGTGGTTAGTGGTCCGCGCGGCCGGCCGAGGCCGCACGGCGCCGTTCTGAATTAAAGGATGCAACTCCCAGTGCCCTTCATCACGTTGAGCGTATAGGCCTGTGAGCCGCTGATGGACGTGGCCGAAGAATCGGTGGCCTGGACCGTGAACGGATAGCTTTTCCCGTTCGCGGCTATTTCCGGGCTTCCGCTGATGACCCCTGCGGCGGATAGCGAAAGCCCAGGCGATAGCGAGCCAGACGATACCGAGAAGCTGTAAGGCGCTGTGCCCCCAGAGGCGGTGATCGTCTGGTCGTATGAGGTGCATGGGATGCCATCAGGCAGGGTCGTGGGGCTCAGCGTGATCGTGATGGTGACCGGCGCGACCTGCAGCGTGTAGGCGTTCGAGCCTTTGTTCGGGCCCGCCGAGGAGTCGACGGCCGTGATCGTAAACTGGTAGCTGCCCGCAGTTGTCGGGGTCCCGCTGATGGCCCCACTGGCGGACAGTGACAGCCCAGGCGGCAAGGCGCCCGCTGCCACCGCGATGGAGTAGGGCGGTTTGCCCCCAGCCGCGGTGATTTGCTGGCTATCCGCTATCCCCACGGTTGCGGCCGGCAGGGTCGCGGGCGTGAATTGAAGAGAGCCCGTGCCCTTGCCCTGGCCCGATCCCGGCGAGTTGCTCTGGTTCTGGTTGGAATTCGATGGCTGGCCCGACTGCGAGCCGGGGCCCATCGCATGGGTCGTCGACATGGTTGGCCGGCCGGTCGGCTGTCCGTTCCGCAACACGCCGGCGATCGCGACCGTCCCCACGGCCAGCGCCAATGCGCCGAGAACGCTGCCCACCGCGAGCGCGACGCGACGCAGCGCCCGAGGCCGAGGTGGCCGCGGCGGAGCTGGCGGTTCGAGTAGCTGCAAGTTACGGCGGGTTAGGTCGGCACCGGCGGCGTCACCAATCTGGTCGCGAAGGGTCAGTGCGTGCTGAAGTAGCCGGCGGGCGTCGTGCAGCTGGTCCTGGCAGAAGGCCAGCGTGCCCTGCTGGTGACAGAAGAATGCCTCCGCGGCCTTGTCGGCGGATGCCCCGGCCGCCTCCAGTCCCCGGCTGAGCGTGTGGTGCCAGGCCTCCCACCGCCCGGCGATGAACAAGACGCGCTCGGCCGCGCGGGCGAGCCGGAGCACACTTGCCCAGTCGCGACGTTCGGCCGCGAACTCAATCATGGCAAGGGCCGCTTCCGCCGCTGACCGGGACTCCGCGGCCGTCGGGTCCGCCGCGGTGAGCCAACTGCTTAGCTCGCGTGCCGAGGCTGCGAGATGCAGGTCCTTGAACAGCAGCTGGCGGTAGCTTCCCGCCTTGCACACCGGCAGGCCGAACCGGTCATCGCGGTGCTCGGCCAGGCCGCGCCGGTGCAGCGACTCCAGCCACTCGACCGCGTAGGCGATCTGGCCGACGGTTTCGACCACTGTGATCGGCAGCAGGGCACCCGCGGCGAGCGCGAGTACCGCGAGCGCGCGCCTCTCGAACTGGGCGAGCGCGCTGATGCTGAGCCGGTCAAGGACCTCGACGTCGTGAGCCGCATGCCGGGCGAGCGACCGGAACGAATGCCTGCCCTCTCCCACCAGCGCCGCGCACTGCCTGAGGTGCAGCGGCTGGCCGTCCACGGCGGCCACCAGGCGCCGGGCCGCGGCAAGTTCCTCGGCCGCAAGCGGGCGCCCGAGGTCGCTAGCGACCAGTGTCAGCGCGGTCTCTTCCGGCAGCCCAGCCAGGTTGTGTGAGCTGCCGCGGGGGCCGAGAACCGGGTGGGTAGAGCCGATCACCAGGCCGCAGGCGGGCAGGATGCCAATGAGGTAACCAACCTGGCCCGGACTGGCGTTCAGGTCGTCAACAGCGATAATGGCGGCGACCTGGCCGAGCAGCCAGGCGCACTCCTGCGGGGTCAGCTTGACCGGCTGATCCGAGACATAAAGTCTGGCCACCAGATGCTGTAGCAGATCGCCGATGCGATCCCCGTCCGCCCGCAGATAGATACAGCTGGGGGCGAGACCACGTTCTGACGCCGCAGCCGCGACGTTCTGGAGAAGCGTCGTCTTGCCATAGCCGCAGGCCGCATGGAACCCGACTGGGCCCCCCGCCCAGATACCGTCGAATGCGGCAGCCGCTTCCCGCTCCCGGCCAAGCATCAGCGACCTCGGCACCTGCTCGGGACGCCGAGACCGGAGCAAGTCGGTGGCTGCCTGCCGAAGTGTGACGCGCTCTAAGCGCGTCCCCAGGTCACTGACGATTTCTACACTGAGATTGCCGTACAGGATGGCGTTCATACGCCACCTCCACCCCCGGGTCGGCGCCAGGCGTGCCCAGAAGATTCGTCACAACCGCCGACGATGCAGGAAGGCCTTCCCCTTCGCTACATATGCAGAGCAAGACCAAGCAGTTCAGATACAGATCCCCCCAGCTCCCCAAAGGGCGCAGGCCGCAGGACCTCGACCCGCGTCGCCGCCGTCCAGCGGCCGCCGCGACGATCTGCGAGCGGCGGCATCATCGATCGCTGCGTTTGAGGGTGTGGGCGTAGAGGATGTGGTCATCAGGAACGACCGTTTCTGCACCAACGCGCTGCTGATGCGCAAGAAGATGGACAACTTCACGCCGTCGCCGTACTTCGCGTGGGCGGTGCACCTGGACGGGCTGCGCGAGCGCCACGACGCCTCGGTGGACCACGCCGGCACCTTCGACGAGGCGGTGGCGGCGATCCGCGAAGCGCAGCGCCGCGGCTTCCGGGTGACCACCAACACCACGTTCTTCAACACCGATACCCCGCACACCGTCCGGGAGGTGCTGGACTTCCTCAACGACGAGCTGCGGGTCGACCAGATGATGATCTCCCCCGCCTACGCCTACTGGAAGGCCCCGGACCAGGAGCACTTCCTGGGCGTGGAGCAGACCCGCGAGCTTTTCCGCCAGGCCTTCGCCAGCGGGCGGCGCAGGCGCTGGCGGCTGAACCACTCGCCGCTGTTCCTGGACTTCCTGGAGGGCAAGGCCGACTTCGCCTGTACCGCGTGGGGGATCCCCAGCTACTCGGTGTTCGGCTGGCAGCGGCCCTGCTACCTGATGGCCGACGGCTACGCCCGCACCTACCAGGAGCTGGTCGAGACCACCGACTGGTCAGCCTACGGGCGTGGGCGCGATCCGCGTTGCGCCAACTGCATGGCGCACTGCGGCTACGAGCCCACCGCGGTGCTGGCCACCATGGGCTCGCTCAAGGAGTCGCTGCGCGCCCTGTCGGGTGCCTAGGCGGCACGATCAAGGAGGCAGAGATGACGTGCTCGTGCGGATGTGACAGCACCTGCGGCTGTGATTGCTGCGGTAAGCCCGGCGGTGGCGCAGAGCGGCCGGAGGTTGAGGACTTGCGCGCGAAGATCGCAAATCTGGAGGCTGAGCTTGCCGGCCGCACGCCCGCTAGCAGCTAGCCTGAATGGTGAGGGCAACAGGAGTTCTCACATGCCCGCCGGGGACGCCAGGGTGGCTGGCGGCCGCGGAACTACCCGGCAGGCGCCGGGTTCCCGGGCGGTGAGGTGCGGTGATGGGTATCGCTGAACTGCCGCTGGCGGACACGCTGGCGCGGCCGCTGCGGGATCTGCGGATCTCGGTGACCGACCGCTGCCAGTTCCGCTGCACCTACTGCATGCCGCGGGAGGTCTTCGGCCGCGACTTCGCGTTCTTGCCCCGCGAGCAACTGCTCACCTTCGAGGAGCTGACCCGGCTCGCCCGCATCTTCGCCGGCCTGGGCGTCCGCAAGCTGCGGCTGACCGGCGGCGAGCCGCTGCTGCGCCGCGACCTGGACAAGCTGGTCGCGATGCTGGCCAGGGTCGGCGGCATCCAGGACAT
>Ga0209648_10002901_pt1 | contig 14289 bp, 11 predicted proteins | sample GraSoi2013_115cm_FD_185830 | JGI IMG/M metagenome (GOLD analysis project Ga0209648, IMG submission 185830) | Grasslands soil microbial communities from the Angelo Coastal Reserve, California, USA - Sample 9_17_2013_115cm (SPAdes) (version 2) | ecosystem: Environmental > Terrestrial > Soil >...
TTTTCACGTGGCTCCCCGCTGCGGGCTATGTGCCGCCGGGCCTGCTCGAACGCGCCATCTTTCGCATGCGCATGCGCGGCGGCCTGTTCTCCGGCCCCGCCTATCTGTTCAGGCTTTCTTTTTCGCCCACGGAAGAGGACTGGGCGGGCGGGGCGAAAGAAAAGCGCCACTGGTTTCTCGACGCCGCACGCCGGCCTTTTCGGTTGGTACGAAAATACGGGCGCGGCAGCAGAGCCTGAATGGCAAGCACTGGCACAAGACAAGTGCGCCCTGCCCCGAAGGGGATGCGGCCGCTGCGTGCAGCAGTCATGCAGAATCACTCCCGGGGCTGTGCGGTCGCCGGGAAATCTATTGCCGCAAGATCCTCTTGGATTACTTTGCAGAGTTCCTCAAGCCGCGTCGCATCGGCATGAGGGTAGACCCGCCGCATTGGAACACTTGATACCAGCCGGCCGAGAACCGCAAACTCGCGCGCCCGGAGTTCACGATCAAGGATCTTGTTTGCGTACGTGTTGGTCACAAGGGAGACCAAGGCATCTGACGCCCCGATTTTTTCGACGTAAGGTGCCGGTTCCGGTCGTCGATCTCCCAGAACATAGATGGCACCGAGTAGGAGAGGACGGTCCTCAAAACGCGCGCCCTGTCCACCGAGCGCGAGACGGCGCTTCTCCCAATCTGGAACGAAACGTGGTAACGCCTCGGGAGAACCATAAAGCACTTTCACCGAGTCTGGCCAAAGGCAAAGATGAGGATAGGCCGGGAGGACGTGGAAACCGGCTTCCTTTTCCGCTAGAGCCACGATGTCATCGGACAGGATTCGGCTGCCCTGCCGTGCAAAAGCCGCCGCGGTTGTCGACTTTCCCGCTCCTGCCCAGCCAACAAAAGCGACGCTGTAATCGCCGAAGGCCACTGCGCTCGCGTGCAGGCATGTTACTTCGCGCAGCCGCAGCAACATTCCCAGGACAGGGCCAAGCAAGTAGGAACAAGCATCTTCAAGGGTCGTTTGCGAAGGCCAGACCGCCCAGAGAGCCTTCCCTCTGCGATCAAGCCAGAATTGCATTCCGTCGTAATATGTCAGATGAAAAAGAGAACCGTGCGGGCTTGCCCGGATTTCCCAGATTGGCTTGCCACCTTCATCCATGTAGGAACTCGTGTAGGTAACAGGTGGAGGCTTGCCCGGCCTCCTAGACTCGCTGGATGGCGATACGCCTAGATGAATATGTACATCAGGAATTCCAGAAGGTGCTTCCAGAGGCGGAAGTCCCGGAATGGCGAGATTGGATCGCAGAACGAGGCCGAAAACGTTGTGAGTGAAATCCACTTCATCTACTATACGAGGCTAAGTCTCGAAATTTGTCTCTTTGAGCCGATGCCGTTCGATTCTTTAGGATCTGAAATTGCGATTTCAGAGAGTGGATATGGGTGCTCGGGGATACGCCCGCTCCTCTGCTGAGTCGTAACCGCTTACCATCACATGTGTGTCTTTGAAGTATTTCCGTGCCCACCATCTTTATTGCCCTTGTTCCCCCGCGCCTGCGTAAGTTCCTGCACTGTTCCATAAATCGTTAACGTGGGCTTCGCATATGGCTTTTTCTCTTCCCGTTTAACGGGTTTATCCATTCCCAGCCTCCGCGCGCATGTCATATCGAACTCTTCGAACCGACTGCAACCATATGTTGAGACAATAGGGCCGGAGATCCCTGCTGACTTGCTCTGGCTTCATCTTACCATGCGGCTGGAAAAGCGACGAGCGCTTGATATACCGATCAGCAACAGGGCACCAGGAAACTTGACTTAGCCGTCTCGCTCCCGTCCGTTGAAGCTGCGCTGAGACTGGATCACCTTGCAGAGGAGTCTTGGGCCTCGCCCGAACACGCTCCGGTAACCTCCCTACCATCGCTTCGCGCAGAAGCATTTTCTGAAAGCACCAGGGAAACATCGGCAACGCGAGCAAATAATTCACGATTCGCAGATCTAGAAACGGATAGCGAGTTTCCATCAGATTATTCGTTACTCCCGCATCCTGTTCAAACATAAGCGTCCACTGCGGCAGGAAGAGAGAGGCGTGGGCTTTCGCATGAATGGGATGCTCAAGAGGCAGTGCAGGATGCTCGTTCCGTTCCTTCCACCTTTCCCTGAGATTCACGCGCCGCACGAAATCCGGGGCTAGCCATCCGGGGAACATGCGCGCATCCGGATCCCTCCCGACCAGCTTCAGGAACCGCCCACGAATCCCGCGCCACGGGAAGGGCCGCACCCAAAGAAAATTCGTCCCCTCCGTCACTAGCCGCCGCCACTCCCCGTTTCGATGTAGGTCTTTTATATAAGGCCACATCTGAAAGAGCATCAGGTTGTCGCCGCCCTCGCCTGACAATAGGACACGGAAGTCCGCGGAAACGCAGCGGAAGGACTTAAGAAATCCAGCATAGAGTGGATTGTCCATCGGCTCCGGAAAGCTGAATTCCGGTTCGTCGCAGCCTTCGAAAAGCTCAATGTTGTCCATGACTACATGTGTGACGGGAATATGCAGAAACTCTCCGACTTCGCTTGCAAAATCACGTTCGCTGTCCGGAATTAGCGAGTCGTAGACACACGTGTACCCACGAATCGCAGCAGGATGCACTCCATTTGGGTGCGCGGCTTTCGCCACCGCCGCCACCGATGACGAATCCATCCCGCCGCTCAGCAAGATTCCAACGCGATCGGTGCGCAAGCGGTCCGCGACAGCGGCTTGCAGGAGTGGTAGAAAATTCTCGACGTACTCTTCCGGCTTCGAATAGCGGATCCGCCCGTCCGTTGGCGGCTTCCAGTAACGCTTGATTCTCAAACCATTCGCGGAGAGCGTGAGGCAATGTGCGGGCGCCAAGCGCTGAATGTCGCGAAAGCTTGTAGTCGAGTTGTTATAGTTCAACCGAAACAGCAGAAAATCGCCGATGGCTGCCTCGTTCAGGTCGCCCGATACTTCCGGGTGCATTCGAACGCAATTCAATGTGTTGCTGAACAGAAAAAGATCTCCTCGTTGCACGTAATAAAATGGCTTGATACCGAAATGATCGCGAGCACAAAACAGTTCTCTCTTAGCTGCATCCCAGATCGCAAACGAGAAATCCCCCATTAAGTGCTCGACGCATGGCGTGCCCCAAGCGGCATACGCATGCAGAACCAGTTCAGAGTCGGGAGCGTTCGCCTCAACCTTGCTTCCGGTGCGCCGGAGTTCGGTGGTGAGGTCTTCGCGGCAATCGATTCGTGCGTCAGCGACTATCCAAAATCTCCCCTTGAGACTCGCAGGCTGATTTTCGGCCTCCGCTTCGTGCGTGGTCCGAAGCATTGCGTGGCCCAGACCAATGGAACCCTCCAACCAGCACGTTTGGGAATCGGGACCAAGATAGGAGAGAAAATCCACAAGAGACTGCAAAAGCGCCCGGTCTATAGGCGCACCATTCCGGTGGTAGATACCCACGATGCCGCTCAATCAGCTTGCCTTTCTATCCGAGCGTTTTGCAATGCGCATAACGAAAAGGAATGGCAATGCCGTCAGCTTCGTCCGAAAAAACGGGCATCTCCATTCTGCCCCGGGCATGGGCCCTGAAGGGAAGTTCTCCGGTAAAGAGAATTCCATCGCTAAATGCTGCCTGGCCGGAATTGTATTGTACTGTTGGCCTCGTCCTGCGGCAACCACGGCGTGTTCCAGAGATTTTTCGAGCAATAGGCATGTGGGTATCTGAAATCACACAAGGGCGAGGTTGACTCACGACGGCGCCTTCTTTTGTCTTGCAAGTCCTAAACGGTCTAGGCACAGTACCGGAGAATGATTCTGCGTCTGTCCAGCAACGCGCAGCGCGCAGCACTTGTTGCTGCTTCTTTCGCGGTTGCCATAATCCTCTCTTACTTCAGCATTCGAAATGCTCTAGCTGTCCACTACGCCGGTTTGCAAACGGCCGAAGCCTATGAGCGCGCTACGCACCTGGAGCCTGCTGACCCGCGCAACTGGTATCTCTTGGGCCGCCATTGGCAGTACAACCTCGAGGATCCCGACGCCGCGCGCGCCATTCGTTCCTACCTTTCAGCTCTTTCGTTGAATCCGGCATCGTGGGAAACCTGGCTGGATCTTGCCGCCGCTTACGAATCGCAAGCTAATCTGGTTGCAGCCCGTGACGCTTTTCTACGGGCCAAAAAAGCATATCCGCTCTCCGCGGAGGTGTCTTGGCGATACGGCAATTTCCTGCTGCGGCAGGGAGAGCTTGAACCGGCTTTTGCTGAAATGCGTCTCGCCGTCGAAGCTGACCACAAGCGCGCTGCGGAAGCCTTTTCCCGCTCCCTTGGTGCCGGGGCAAGCATCGAAACCGCACTCGCTCGCGTCTTGCCGCCCATTAGTGAGGCGTACCTCGATGTAATTCGGGACCAAGCGATTGACGGACACACTGGGAATGCTCTCAAAGTTTGGGACCGGCTCCCCTCCCTGCATCCCAGCTTTCCCCTGCAAGACTCTTTTTCTCTCGTCGGCGCTTTGATGAGGGAAAAGCGCATCTCGGAAGCCAGTCAGGTCTGGGACCAGGCCGTCGTTTATGCCGGCCAGGCTGATCTTCAAGATCCGCCAGGATCGATTTTGTGGGACGGCGGATTCGAATCGAACGTGGAGGGCGACGGTTTTTCCTGGCTTATATCGGAAGGATTCCGCAGCGTACAAGTCAGCATCGACACTCAAGAGAGACACTCCGGCAATCGTTCCTTGCGGTTGGTATTTGATGGGAAGTCCAACGTCAACTTCGCTGGCGTCTGCCATTACGTCCCCGTGCAGCCTTCCAAGGCCTACCGTTTCTCCGCTTGGGTCAAAACCAGAGCGCTCTCCACGGACCAGGGCATCCGTTTCCAGTTGCATTCTCTCGGAACGCAGGATACTTCCTCTGCTGTCACCTCTGATGTTCACGGGACTGCGTCTTGGACTCGTGTCGAATTATCTTGGTCCTCTGGGAAGGATGTTCATGAATTGCACGTTTGCCTGGTTCGTTTTCCCAGCGAGGAACCCGATAACAAGGTTCAGGGCACCGCCTGGGTGGATGACGTCGCGTTGATTCCAGAACCCGCGGAGCATCCCAAACCATGAGGTTGCTGCGCTTCGGTATTTGCGCTCTGATTGTGTTTGCCGTTGCCGCGCACGGAGGTGTCGAAGATTGGGCCCGGGCCGTCTTGGAGACGGGCGCTGGATTCCTCCTTCTCGCCTGGGCATTGTGGATTTATTTCACTCATCAAGAACAAATTGTTTTTTCTCCTCTTGTTCCACCGCTGGCAGTTCTTTCTCTGGTCGCTTGCGGCCAGTGGTTTTTTCATGGCACCGCGTCTTCCTACGACACGCGAATGGAACTCCTCCTCCTTGTCTCCGATCTGATCCTCGTCTTTCTTGCGGTACAAGCCTTCCGGACTCTCCAGGATTGGCGCGGCTTCGTTTGGTTTGGAATGGTGTTCGGGTTTTTTATCTGCATCTTCGGCATTCTCCAGCAGCTTACCTTCAACGGGAAGCTCTACTGGTTTCGCGAGATGCATTATGGGGGAATTCCATTTGGGCCCTACGCGAACCGCAATCACTTCGCCGGATTCGCAGAATTAGTTCTGCCGCTAGCCCTCGTTCCCCTCGTCCTGGGTAAGGTGCGGCGGGAGCGCTGGCCCGTCGTCGGTCTATTTGTGGTTATTGCCATCGGCGCGCTTTTCCTCTCCGCTTCCAGGGGAGGCATTGTCAGTTTTGGTGTCGAGTTGGCTGTATTGGCGCTAGCGATGATTCTGCGGCGCACGATAGGTAAGCAATTGTTGGCCGGCGCCGTTGTCCTGGTTCTCGCAGTACTTATGGTTTCCTGGCTCGGCGTCGGACAAGTCTTGCAACGTTTTTCATCGTTCCAGACCCTCGAAGCCACTGCCGGAAAGCGAGCCTCGATGCGCCGGGACACATGGCAAGTTTTCCTAAACCACTCCTTAGCCGGAACTGGGCTCGGCACGCTGCAGATCGTATATCCGCCTTACGAATCACTTTACGACGGGAAAATCGTCAATCACGCGCACAACGACTACCTGGAAGCGCTCGCAGAAACCGGCGTTCTAGGAGGGCTCTGTTGTGCCTGGTTCCTGGCTGTCTTGTTCGGCGAATCCTTAAGACGAGTGCGTCAGCGCAACAACTCTTTTGCCGGGACTCTGCAGCTCTCCGGATTAGTGGCTTGCACCGGCTTCCTCGTGCACAGCCTCGTCGATTTCAACCTGCACATCCCCTCGAACGCGCTCCTGTTTTTTCTTATGGCCCACCTGGCGACCGCAGACTTTCAGCCTGTTGCTTCGCCTTCTGCCCCCCACGGGTCGCGTTCTCGAAATCACTGATGGACTTGCGCCTACTAGCTGTATAATCCGCAACGGGGGTCATCTATTCTCATGCAGCCAGCCAGACTGGGTGCGTTGGCGTTGTATTGTGCTCCGACTGCCCTGTTCGTATTCCTGGTTCTGGCGCCGCCCAGCAGCGCTCAACAGGCCGTTCTCGAGACGCCACAACAGGTTAACGACCGCATACGCTCGATGTCCGCGTCGGCGCGGGTGATGCCGCATGACTATGTCATCGGGAATGGCGACGTGCTGGACATCGAAGTTTTCGATGTAAAAGAGCTCACCCGGGAAGTGCACGTCAGCCAGACTGGTTCCATCGGCATCCCCCTCGTGCCGGTTCGCTTGCATGTCGCTGGATTGACGGAAGTCCAAGCCGAACAGAAGATCTCCGAAGTCCTGGAATCCAACGGCTTGGTCTCTCATGCCCAAGTAAGTCTCAGCGTTAAAGAGAGAAAGAGCAAGCCCATTACCGTCGTCGGGGCTGTCGGACATCCCATGGTTTACCAGGCCGACCGGCCCGTGACCCTTCTGGAAGTCTTGGCGGAGGCCGGAGGCGTCGCCAACGACGCCGGCGACACCGTGATTGTAAACCGGCCCGCTCAGGACACGCCGGCCGATCCAGCGGAGCCTCCGGCGATCGGCCCGGAAGTTCCTGCACCAGCCGCTGTCTCGACAGGAACGCCACAACCGGGCGCGGCGCAGGAGTCCGGATCCTCCGCGTCTGCGGTCCCCACTGCCTCCGCGAACTCTCCCGCGCCAGGTGATCCTCCCCGCTTGAACAATACGATCACCATCAATTTGAACGAGCTGATGGAAAGCGGGGACGCCGCGAACAATATTATTCTCCAGGCCGGTGACATCGTTACCGTTCCGCATTCGGGAATCGTCTACGTTCTGGGGGCGGTCAGCAGGCCTGGTGGTTTTGTCTTGGCAAATGACCGCGGCCAAATGACTACGTTGAAAGTTCTGTCCCTGGCTGGTGGTTTGAGTTCCACTGCAAAAAAGGATCATGCGGTCATCGTCCGGAAAGACAATCAAGGGCAGCAGCACGAAGTTGCCGTCGATCTCAAGAAGGTGATGGCCCGCCGGGCGGAAGATGTGCAGCTTCAGCCCAGCGATATTTTGTACGTGCCGGACAGCGCCGCGAAGAAGGCGATGCTCCGCACTGTGGAATTGGGAGTTGCTCTCGGGACCGGCGTCGCGCTCTACCGCGTGGCGTACCACTAATCATGGCCGACGAAAACAAACTCGTACCCCGTGAAAATGGCTCCAATGGCGCCGTCGAGCTAGTTCCCTTGTCGTCCCGCGTTCCTTCTTTTGATCTTTCCCCTCGGGAGCCGCACCTCTACGATTACCTGCTGATTCTGCGAAAGCACCAGTGGCTGATTCTCTCCTTCATGCTCGCGGTCGTCACGATTGTTGCCATCGCCACTTTTCGCATGCAGCCCGTTTACGTCGCCACGGCTCGCGTTGAGATTGACCGCGAGAACGCCAACATCCTTCCCTTCCAGGGCGCCGATTCCTACGATTACATGATGGATCTCGAGAATTACATCGAGACCCAATCCAAAATTCTCACCAGCGAAACGCTTGCCCTCCAAACCATTCGCAACAACGCCCTTTCGGCCCGCCCGGAATTCTCTTCGCCCGACGGGCCTTCGGAAGCAGTCGCCAGCGGCAGCCTGGCAAACCAGAAACGCCCGCCCGAACTTGCTGAGTTTTTGGGGAGCCTTAGCGTTAAGCGCGTCCCCAATAGCCGCCTGATGGACGTCAGTTTTGAATCCACTGATCCCGAGCTCGCTGCGCGCATCGTCAACGCTCATATCGCTTCCTACATCGAGCAGAATTTCCGAAGTAAGTACGAGGCCACCACGCAGGCTTCCACTTGGCTCGCCGACCAACTCAGCGAGTTGAAGATTAGGGTTCAGAGGTCCGAGGACGCCCGCATCGCTTACGAACGCCAAAACCAGATCTGGACTCTCGACGACAAGCAGAACATTACTACCCAGCGGCTCTCCGACATCAACAAACAGTTGACCGACGCGCAGAACGAACGCATGAAAAAGGAATCGCTCTACCAGTTTGCCAAAGCCGGCAATCTCGACGCCGTGCCCGAGGTTCAAAACAATTCCGCGCTGGGCGATTTGTTCAAGAAGCGCAGCGAAGCCTCGTCGCAGTACGCTGACGCTTTAGCCCAGTACGGTCCCAATTTCCCCAGGGTGCAGCGTCTCCAGGCTCAAATAAAAGAATTTGATCAGACCATCGAAAAAGAAAAACAGAAAATTTTGGACGTTCTCGAGAGCGATTACCATGAAACGCAGCAACGCGAGACATTCCTGGCCCGGGCGCTCGATCAGCAGAAGGCTGAAACCAACCAGATGGCGGGAAAGCTTGTCGAATACAACATCCTCAAGCGCGAGGCCGAGGCCAACAAAACTCTCTATGAAGGTCTCATGACCAAGTTGAAGGAAACCGCCATTTCCGCCGGTTTGCGCTCTTCCAACATCCGCGTTGTGGATCCCGCCATGATTCCTTCCTCGCCGGCGCGTCCTGCCAAGACCCGTAACATTGCGCTGGCCTTTCTCGTGGGCTTGGTTGGCGGCATCGGCTTGGCTCTGATGCGCGAGTATCTCGACAATACCGTGAAGACTCCGGACGACGTCGAAACTCTTTCGCGGCTGCCTTCTCTCGCTGTCGTGCCTCAGTTTACAGATTCCAACGGCAGCGGCAGACGCCATGGTATTTTGCAAGGCTTCTCGTCCAATGGGCATGACAAACGCATCGAGCTCGTTGCTCAGCACCTGCCCAAGTCGCAGATGTCGGAAGCGTTTCGCGCCTTGCGCACTTCCATTCTTCTCTCGCAAGCCGATCATCCACCTCAAGTCATTTTGGTCACTAGCGCGCTCCCGCGGGAAGGCAAGACGACCGCTGCCGCGAATCTCGCGGTTACGCTCGCGCAGCTCGGCGACAGCACGGTGTTGGTCGATGCCGACCTCCGCAAACCCGGGATCGGTCGCCTCCTCAATTTAGCCGGCGGAAAATATGCCGGTCTGAGTTCCTATCTCGCCGGTGTTTCAAGTCTTGATCTGGTGTCTGTCCCGCACCCCGCTATCCCCAATCTCGTCGCCATTCCCACTGGACCTCTTCCTCCCAATCCCGCGGATCTGCTTTCTTCCCACAAACTCGTCGAGGCCATCGCCGAGCTCCGAACTAAGTTCAAATTCATAGTCCTTGATTCGCCTCCCATTATGGCCGCCACCGACGCCGTGATTCTTTCCGTGCAGGCCGATGGCGTGTTGCTTGTCGTCCGCAGCGGCGAAACGCCCAAGGAGGCTTTCACTCGCACTCGCGACTTGCTGAACAGCGTCAAGTGCCGAATCCTCGGCGTCGTTCTCAATGCCGTGGATTCTGGCGCCCCGGACTACTACTACTCTTACCGGTATTATCCGTACTCGTACGGATATGGTCCCCAGGAAGCGGCTGAAGCTCTGCATGAAGAGGATTCCGCAGCCATCGCGCAGCGTACCTCCCGCGATCACGACGATGACACCGAGTCCCTTTAAGGAGGCTCCTTGCGCTATCTGATCACCGGCGGCGCCGGTTTCATTGGTTCACACCTCGCGGAGCGGCTGCTCGATCGAGGCGACCGCGTCGTTTTGCTCGACAACCTTTCCACGGGTAGCGTCGAAAATATCCGTCATCTCAAGTCTTCCGGCCGCATGCACTATCACCTGGACAACATGGAGAATCGCCAGTTGCTCGCCGAACTCGTTGACGATGCTGATGTGATCGTCCATCTAGCCGCCGCCGTCGGCGTCAAACTCATCGTCGAGAGCCCTGTCAGGACCATCGAGACCAACGTAAACGGCACACAATTGATCCTCGAAGCCGCCTGCAAAAAAAAGAAACTCGTTCTCACCGCATCTACCTCTGAAGTTTACGGGAAAAATACCAACGTTCCGTTCCGCGAAGACGCCGACCTTGTCCTTGGACCCACAACCAAAGGCCGTTGGAGCTACGCGGCCTCCAAGGCGCTCGATGAGTTTCTCGCTCTTTCCTATTGGAAGGAAAAGAAGCTGCCTGTCATCGTGGCTCGCTTGTTCAATACCGTTGGTCCCCGGCAAACTGGCCGCTATGGAATGGTGCTCCCCAATTTCGTCAAGTCCGCCCTGGACAACGCCACCATCAGCATTTACGGTACCGGAAAGCAATCGCGCTGCTTTTGCGATGTAAGCGACACCGTTGAAGCTCTCATCCGCCTCATGGACTTGGAGCGCTCCGTCGGCGAGGTCGTCAACGTGGGCAACACCGAGGAAATCACCATCGAGGACCTGGCGCAGAGAGTAAAGGAGCGTACCCGCAGCTCCTCCTCTATTGAGTACGTGCCGTACGATCAAGCCTACGAACCTGGCTTTGAGGACATGATGCGCCGCGTGCCCTCTGTCGAAAAGCTCCATGCCCTGACCGGTTTCCGCCCGTGCACTCCGCTGAATGAGATCATTGACCGCGTCGCCGCTTTTTTTCGGCAAAGTGCGGACGGCCTGGACATTCACAAGGCAGCCACAACCAGCGCAGACTAGACTTCGTCCGCTAGCAATTCGCTTTTTCTTCTCATGTCACACCCGAGTGGACGCTCTCGTCTAAATTTCGTCAAACTTTTGGCCATTTTCTTCGTCTTTACTTCTAGCTGCCTGGGGGTTTCCTATGACCAATACCGGTAAAGATGGCGCCCGCGGCCTGACCGTTCTCGGCTGGCTCGATACCGTCCTTCGCGACCTGAAGTACACATTCCGCATGCTCGTGCGCACTCCCGGCTTCACGGCCGTTGCCGTACTGACCCTGGCTCTCGGCATCGGCGCGAACACCGCCATTTTCACCCTTCTCGACCAGGTCTTGTTGCGGCTCCTCTCCGTCAAGGATCCGCAGCAACTCGTCTTGCTCACCATGCGCGGACGCCACTACGGCAGCAACTGGGGCGGCAACGCGATCTCCCATGCCATGTTCCGTGATTTTCGCGAGCACAACGAAGTCTTCTCCGACATGTTTTGCCGCTTCCGCAACTCCGCCAGCCTTTCCTTCGGCCAGCAAGCCGAGCGTGTCTCCGTCGAATTGGTTTCCGGCACCTACTTTTCCGCTCTCGGCGTCGTTCCCGCCCTCGGACGCATCCTCACCCCCGCGGACGATATCGTCCCCAGTGGCCATCCCGTCGTCGTTCTCAATTACAGCTTTTGGAAGTCACGTTTCGCGGGCGATCCGCAAATCGTCGGCAAAACTCTGAACCTGAACAATTACAAAATGACCATCGTCGGTGTCGCTCAAGAGGGCTTTGACGGCGTGGAACTCGGCTTCTCCCCGAAAATCTTCGTCCCCGTCATGATGGAGGCGCAGATGCTCGTCGGCAATCCGGTGGACATGCTGACAGAGCGCCGCAACCGCTGGGTGAACGCCTTCGGACGCTTGAAGCCCGGCATCTCCCAGCAGCAGGCCAAGGCCGCGCTGCAGCCCTTCATGCATTCCATGCTTGAGATGGAAGTGCAGCAGAAAGAGTTCAGCCGCGCCTCAAAATACGACCGCGACGAGTTTCTCAAATGTTGGATCGACGTCTTGCCAGGCTCCCAGGGCCGTTCCTACACGCGCCGCCAGCTCACCAAGCCGCTCTGGGTTTTGATGGCCACCACTGGCGTCGTCTTGCTCATTGCTTGCGCCAACCTTGCCAATCTCATGCTCGTGCGCGGTTCCGGCCGCGTGAAGGAAATCGCCGTTCGCCTCGCCATGGGCGCCACGCGCCCGCGTATCATCGGCCAACTCTTGATCGAGAGTCTTTCTCTCTCAGCACTCGGAGGAATCACCGGCCTCGCCGTCGCCTTTTGGGCTGACCGCGCCCTCATGAAAATCTATCTGCCCTCCGATTCCGGCGGCATGAACATTTCCAGTGTGCCCGATCTTCGCATTCTCCTTTTCAACTTCGCCGTCACCGTCCTCACCGGAGTCATCTTCGGCCTCGTCCCCGCTCTCCAGACCACCAAGCCCAACATCGCCGGAACGCTAAAAGATCAAGCTGGCGCTGTCGTCGGTGGCGGTGGCCACCATCGTTTGAGAAAAGGCCTCGTCGTCGCGCAAGTAACCCTTTCTCTCCTGCTCCTGGTAGGCGCAGGTCTTTTTGTTCGCAGTCTCGCCAACTTGCGCAATCTCGGCCCCGGCTTTTCTCCGGAAAGGCTCGTGGGCTTCCAGATCGATCCTTCCCTCAACGGCTACACTCCGGAACGTCTGAAGGTCTTCTATCCTCAATTGTCCAATGTTCTCAGCTCCATTCCCGGAGTTCGCTCCGTCGGCTTGGCTTCCATGCGCATTCTTGAAGACAACGAATGGGACAGCAGCATGTCCGTCGAGGGCTTCTCTCCGGCCGAACCTGATGAACACGCCGAACCCTACATGAACTCCATCAGCCCCGACTATTTCGCCACCCTCGGCGTGCCCATCGTCGCCGGACGCGACTTCACCATCAATGACAGCCATATCATCAAGCATGGTCCCGAAGTTTGGAATTGGGTCCCCACCACCGTCATGATCAACGAAAAATTCGCCAAGAAATACTTTGCCGGACGAAATCCCATCGGCCTTCACCTCGGCTTCGGCACCGACCCCGGCACGCCCACCGACATGGAGGTCATCGGCGTCGTCAAGGATTTCAAATACACCAATCTCCGCGACGAAATTCCCGAGCAAGCCTACGTTCCGTATCTTGGTGACCGCTTCCTCACCGGAATGACCATCTATATCCGCACTACCGCGGATCCTAATCAATTGATGTCTACCGTTCGTTCGACCGTCCGCGACATGGATCCCAACGTGCCCGTCTACTCCATGCGCACCACGGAAGTGACCATCAATGAATCGCTTTCCACCGAGCGCATGATCGCCAGTCTCTCCGCCGTCTTCGGTTTCCTCGCCACTCTGCTCGCGGTCATCGGCCTCTACGGCGTCATGGCCTATACGGTTGCCCAGCGCACCCGCGAAGTCGGCATTCGCATGGCTCTCGGCGCCGCCCGTGGCAACGTCATTTGGATGGTCATGCGCGAAGTCCTGCTGCTCGTCGCCATCGGCGTAGCCGCCGGTGTCACCGCGTCCCTCGCGCTCACTCGCGTGGTCCAAAGCCAGCTCTTCGGCCTTACTCCCCACGATCCATTCACTCTGGGCCTCGCTACCGCCGCACTCGCCCTCGTCGCCTGCGCCGCCGGCTACGTCCCAGCCCTCCGCGCCAGCCGCCTCGATCCCATGGCCGCTCTGCGCTACGAATAAGCGCGACTCCTTCCAACACAAGGAGGAACGACTTGAGGTGTACGCGACGCAACCACAATGCTGAAAGACTCCCTTTTCGGCATGCCAAGTGTCAAGGCGTTGCACCGTGCACACCCAACGAGGCCAGGAACTGCTTTCAATCGCATCCCGGTGGAGCGAAAATGAAACTTTCGTGCGCACACTTGATTCGACGACTTTGACCGCCTAAGATAGTTAATGATGCGTTTGGCTAAGCCAATTTTTCTGGCGATACTGGCAGTCGCTCTCGCGGCGTATGCATTCGACTGCGGTGCAGCGACGACCCCAGAACACGCGATGCAGTGCTGCAATTCAATGCCGTGCTCGTCGCACGGTCATCACCCTCAGGATTGCTGCAAGACCATGCAGTCGATCCACGCTCCTTTTGTGCTACCCGCCTCCGTGCATGGTGTTTCCTACTCTCCCCTTGTATTCGCCGTGCTGCCAGCGACTGGCGAATCTCACGGCCTAGACTCCTCTAACCGTGTGATTGCGGCCCATTGCCACGCACCGCCAATCCGCTACACTTCGTCCCCGCTGCCTCTTCGCATCTAGTCAGTCCTCCAGTCGGCTCCCGACTCGAAGCATTGGTGTGCTTCGGAATACCCGTTT
>Ga0209648_10002902_pt1 | contig 14288 bp, 8 predicted proteins | sample GraSoi2013_115cm_FD_185830 | JGI IMG/M metagenome (GOLD analysis project Ga0209648, IMG submission 185830) | Grasslands soil microbial communities from the Angelo Coastal Reserve, California, USA - Sample 9_17_2013_115cm (SPAdes) (version 2) | ecosystem: Environmental > Terrestrial > Soil >...
TAGCCAGGTTGCCAAACGACAGGCTGTCACCAACCCGGAAAATACCATTTTTTCGATTAAACGACCGATGGGGCGTAAATATGATGACCCCGAGGTCCAACGTTCTATGCTGATGCCAATGGCCCCAGGCACCTGGTAGTGTAGAGAAACAGCCATTATCTTTTTTTCCGTTCCTAACTCTGTAAAGAGGGATGCGATCTGACGTATCTCTCTCAGTTTCCTCTGTAAACAGTGAGAGGAGAACACTGAACATGGCAGTAAGCACAAAGGCCGTTGCTCTCCCCGAGCGCGTCTCTTTTGCACGTATTCCCGACATACGGCCCATGCCGGGCTTGATCCAAATTCAACTTGATTCTTTTGAATGGTTTAAGAAAGAAGGTTTGCGCGAACTTTTTGAAGAAATCTCTCCCATTGAGGACTTTACTGGCAAGAACCTGAGTCTGGAATTCATCGTGCCTCCTGATCCCTTTGGCAAACCGAAGTATAGCGAGGATGAGTGCCGTGATCGCGACGCCACCTATGCTGCACCTCTGCACGTCAATGCGCGGCTGACCAACAAGGAAACAGGTGAGATCATCGAGAAGGAAATCTTCATGGGTGATTTTCCCCTGATGACGAAGCAGGGCACCTTTATCATCAACGGGACCGAGCGCGTTGTAGTGAGCCAGCTTGTGCGTTCACCGGGCGTCTACTTCACTGCCGATGAGGATGCCACCACGGGCCGCAAGCTCTTCGCCGCCAAACTTATTCCTAACCGGGGCACGTGGTTGGAATTTGAGACCAGTAACAAGAACCTGCTCACGGTCAAAATTGACCGCAAGCGTAAACTGCCCGTCACAACACTGCTGCGCGCTCTCGCCAGCCTGGCGAAAGATCAGGTGTACGGGCAAATGGTGTCGTTGGATAAATCTGGGACATATGATTTGGCCACGGACCAGGGTATTCTGGATGCATTCCATGACGTGGATGATGATCCGGATGCGCGCTACATCCAGACGACGTTGGACCGTGACCCGGTCAAGCGAGAAGAAGAGGCGCTGCTAGAGCTCTATAAGAAGATGCGCCCAGGTGATCCGGCCACTATTGACAACGCCCGCTCGCTCGTCAAGAGCCTGTTCTTCAATGCCCGGCGCTACGATCTGGGGAGTGTGGGTCGTTACAAATTGAATAGGAAGCTGGACCTGTCGATTCCACAGAGTCACCGCACCTTGACGCTGGATGACCTGGTGAGCATTATTCGCCGCCTGATTCAGTTGAGCAACGGTCATGGACACAAAGACGATATTGATCATCTGGGCAATCGGCGTGTGCGCTGTGTAGGCGAGCTGATCCAGACACAGTTGCGCGTGGGTCTGCTGCGTATGGAGCGAGTCGTGAAGGAGCGTATGAGCATCCAGGAGCCTGGGCAGGCAAGCCCCAATGCACTCATCACTATTCGCCCGGTCGTCGCGGCAATGAAGGAGTTTTTCGGTGGCAGCCAGCTCTCCCAGTTTATGGATCAGACGAATGCCCTGGCGGAGATTGGCCATAAACGCCGTCTCTCGGCACTTGGCCCTGGCGGTCTCTCGCGTGAACGAGCGGGTTTCGATGTGCGTGACGTGCATCGCTCGCACTATGGTCGTATCTGCCCAATTGAGACGCCGGAAGGTCCAAACATCGGTTTGATCGGTAACCTGGCAACGTATGGACAGGTCAATCCCTATGGATTCATCGAGACGCCATACCGTAAGGTGTACAAAAGGCTGCGTGCGAATGACACGAACCTGATAGGCCGTGAGTTCCGCGGCATCTATGGGCGAGAACGAGAGGATGTGAAGGATGCCGACGGTCAGGTGCTGATCCCTGCACGCACACGCGTGCGTGTCGATGAGGCCCTATTCGCACGTTTATCCCAGGCGTTGGGCGACTCGGAGGTGAGCATAAAGCCTTTTGTCACCAATGAAGTGGAGTACCGCACAGCCGACGACGAGGAAAACGACTACATCGCCCAGGCCAACGCGAAGTTAGCGGAGAATAGCGAATTTGCAGAGGAGCGTGTCCTGGCCCGCTATCAGGGTGACTTTGTCATGGAAAGCGCGGATAGCATGGACTATATGGACGTGTCGCCGCGCCAGACTGTGAGTGTGGCTACGGCGCTCATCCCTTTCCTGGAGCATGATGATGTGAACCGTGCGTTGATGGGAGCGAACATGCAACGCCAGGCCGTGCCACTTCTACGCCCGCAGTCACCAATCTGCGGTACAGGCATTGAGCGCCAGGTGGCCATCGACTCTGGCCAGGTGCTTGTGAGTCATGTCGACGGCGAGGTTGTCAGTTCCTCCGCCCGTCAGCTTGAAATCATAGACGGGCAGGGTGAAGTCCATACATACCGCCTGCGCAAGTTCGTACGCTCAAACGCTGGTACCTGTATCAATCAGCGACCGATTGTGCGCAGGGGTGACCGGGTAAGCGCCGGGCAGGTCATCGCTGACGGCTCATCGACCGAGAATGGTGAACTCGCGCTTGGTCAAAATATTCTGGTGGCCTACATGAGCTGGGAGGGTGGCAACTTCGAGGACGCTATCCTCATCAGCGAGCATATTGTGCGTGAGGACCTGTTCACGTCTATTCATCTTGAGAAGTACGAGATTGATGCTCGTGACACCAAGCTGGGACCCGAAGAGATCACGCGAGATATTCCCAACGTCGGCGAGGAGGGATTGCGCAACCTCGATGAGCACGGCATCATCTATGTGGGTGCCGAGGTAGGGCCGCAAGATATCCTTGTGGGCAAGATCACGCCCGAGGGCGAGACGGAACTGACGGCTGAGGAAAAGTTGTTACGTGCCATCTTCGGTGAGAAGGCCCGCAAGGTAAAAGACACCTCATTGCGCGTGCCGCACGGTGAGCGCGGCAAGGTTGTCGAGGTCAAGGTGTTCTCACGCGAGGCTGGCGATGAGTTGCCGCCAGGGGTCAACCAACAGGTACGTGTCAGTATTGCCCAGAAACGCAAGATCGGTGCCGGTGACAAGATGGCCGGACGACACGGCAACAAAGGAGTCATCTCCCGCGTGCTGCCGATCGAGGATATGCCATTCCTCCCAGACGGCACGCCGGTCGACATCATCCTGAACCCACTTGGCGTGCCACACCGCATGAACATCGGGCAGATCATGGAAACACACCTGGGCTGGGCCGCTGCTGCATTAGGGATGAAGATTGCCACTCCAGTCTTCGATGGCGCCACGGAAGAGGATATCGAAAGATACCTGGGCCGCGCTGGTCTGCCTGAGACAGGCAAGGTTCAGCTGTTCGACGGTCGCACAGGCGAGCCTTTTGATCAGCCAATCACGGTTGGCTACGCATATATGTTGAAGTTGGCGCACCTGGTCGAAGACAAAGTTCATGCCCGTTCAACCGGCCCGTACAGTCTGATTACCCAGCAGCCCCTGGGTGGTAAGGCCCAGTTCGGTGGGCAGCGCTTTGGCGAGATGGAGGTCTGGGCACTTGAGGCCTACGGCGCATCTGCTATCCTGCAGGAGATGCTGACGGTGAAGTCCGATGATGTGGTGGGTCGTGTGAAAACGTATGAGGCCATTGTCAAGGGCGAGAACATCATGGAGACAGGGGTGCCTGAGTCCTTCAAGGTGTTGGTGAAAGAGTTGCAGAGCCTGGGCATTAACGTTGAGGTGCTTAACGAGGATGAACAGAAGATTCAGTTCGTCGAGGGCACCTCAAATGACGCCATGCCAGAGCCGGGTACCAATTTATCCGGTTTCGAAGGAGATCAATCATGCTCGAAGTAAACGATTTTAACGCTATTCGTATTAGTCTTGCCAGCCCGGAGCAGGTTCGTGGCTGGAGCTACGGTGAGGTCACGAAGCCGGAGACGATCAACTACCGCACGCTCAAACCGGAGAAGGACGGGCTGTTTAGTGAGCGCATCTTCGGCCCAATGAAGGACTGGGAGTGCTCCTGCGGTAAATATAAAGGCGTCCGCTTTAAGGGTATTGTGTGTGACAAGTGTGGCGTCGAGGTGGCGCGTTCAAGAGTGCGTCGTGAACGCATGGGCCATATCGAGCTGGCTTCGCCGGTGAGCCACATCTGGTACTTCAAGGGGATCCCCAGTCGTATTGGTCTCCTGCTGGACCTTTCCCCGCGCAATCTGGAGCGCATCCTCTACTTTGCCCTCTACGTTGTGACCAGTATCGATGAGGACGCTCGCCAACGCGAATTGATGCGACTCGACGAAGAGTCGGCCAATCTCGAACAGAGCCTGGATGGCCGGGTCAGCGAACGCCAACGTTTGGAGCAACTGCGGCGTGACCTGGAGGGGTTGAAGAAAATGGATCTGCTGCAGGAGAGCCGCTTCCGCGATCTCTCGGATGCCTTTGGTAGCGTTTTCCGCGCAGGAATGGGCGCAGAGGCGGTGCGCGAGTTGATTGCTAGCCTGGACATGGATAAATTGGCCGCCGACCTGCGCCGCCAGATCAGCTCAACTGCGGGCCAACGGCGCAAGAAAGCCACAAAACGCTTGAAGGTGGTGGAGGCTTTCCGTAAGTCAGGAACTTCGCCAAAATGGATGATTCTGACGGTGTTGCCAGTGTTGCCACCCGACCTGCGCCCGATGGTCCAACTGGATGGCGGTCGTTTTGCCACCTCTGATTTGAATGACCTCTACCGGCGTGTGATTAACCGTAATAACCGGCTCAAGCGGCTGTTGGAGCTAGGTGCGCCGGAGATTATCATTCGGAATGAGAAGCGCATGTTGCAGGAAGCATGCGATGCGTTGATCGACAACGGACGCCGTGGTCGGGCCGTCGCCGGTACAGGCAACCGCAAACTCAAGAGCCTGTCGGATATGCTCAAAGGCAAGCAGGGTCGCTTCCGCCAGAACCTGCTCGGTAAGCGTGTGGACTACTCTGGCCGCTCCGTAATTGTGGTGGGTCCAGACCTGAAGCTATACCAGTGTGGCCTGCCCAAGCGTATGGCTTTGGAACTCTTCAAGCCGTTCGTGATGCGCAAGCTAGTAGAGCAGGACTTCGCGCACAATATGAAGAGCGCGAAACGCTTTGTAGAGCGGGTGAAGCCGGAGGTGTGGGATGTGCTCGAAGAGGTCATCAAGGATCACCCGGTCCTGTTGAACCGTGCCCCGACGCTGCATCGCCTGGGTATTCAAGCTTTTGAAGCGGTGCTGGTTGAAGGAAGCGCCATTCAACTCCATCCCCTGGTCTGCTCGGCCTTCAATGCTGACTTCGACGGTGACCAGATGGCGGTGCATGTGCCACTCTCTGAGAAAGCTCAGGATGAAGCGCGCCAGTTCATGATGTCAACACGCAATCTGCTCGATCCGGCCAAGGGTGAGCCATCCATCGGTGCAAGCGGTGAGATGGTGCTCGGCTGCTTCTACCTGACGCAGGATCGGCCGGCGAAGAAAGGACAAGGACGGGTCTTTACTGATACCACCGAGGCGTTATTGGCTTATGAGCATGGCGTGATTGATTTGCAGGCGCTTATCAAGGTTCGCCTTGGCGGTCGTTGGGGCGGGAGTGGAGCAGGGGAAGGGCTGGGGAGCTTGCCTCCACCCGAAGTGAATGTCTATGATGCTCCACCACCGATTCCGCCGACATTGGAGGCCGACGGTAAGCTGGTCGAGACAACCGTCGGGCGTATCATCTTCAACGAGGCTCTGCCAGAGCGGTTGCGCTTCAAGAACTATCCAATGAAAAAGGAGAACCTCGGACAGGTGATCGCGGATTGCTTCAAGGAGTATGGCCGCGCCAGGACGGTTGAATTGGCCGATGAGATTAAGCGTCTTGGTTTTACCTATGCTACCAAAGCCGGTGTCACCATCGCCATGAGCGATGCAAAGGTGCCATCTGGCAAGCAGGAAGAACTGGCAAAAGCAGACGCCAGGATCACCGAACTGGAAGAGCAATACCGCGAGGGGTTGATCACGGAAAACGAGCGGTACCAGCAGACCGTTGATGCCTGGAACGAAGCGACCGAAAATGTGACCAGGATGGTTGAGGCAACGCTCGATCCGTATGGATCGATCTACACTATCGCAAAATCGGGCGCGACGAAAGCGAAGTTCCAGCAGATTCGCCAATTGTCGGGTATGCGTGGTTTGATGGCAAGTCCGTCAGGAAAGATCATCGACATCCCGATTCGGGGCAACTTCCGCGAAGGTCTCTCGGTGCTGGAGTACTTCATCAGTAGCCACGGCGCTCGTAAGGGATTGGCTGATACGGCTCTGCGTACGGCTGAATCTGGCTACTTGACGCGCCGACTGATCGACGTTTCCCAGGATGTGATTGTGACGGAGGAGGATTGCGGTACCACGGAGGGTATCCTGATCACCGAAGAAGATAGCAAAGAGATGCTGCTGCCGGATATCCGCCCACGTTTGGTTGGCCGCGTACTACTGGAGACGATCCCCGGTTTCGAGCATATCGAGGTCGGCGACGAACTGACCGATGATCTGGTTGACCAGATCGTCAATGCGGGGGTCAAGGCAGTGCGCGTGCGCTCTGTGCTTGGCTGCCTGGCTCACCGTGGTGTCTGTCGCAAGTGCTACGGACGCGACCTGGCTGCCAATGCGATGGTGCGACCGGGCACAGCCGTGGGTATCATCGCAGCACAGTCAATCGGTGAGCCCGGCACGCAGTTGACGATGCGTACCTTCCATACGGGTGGTATTGCAGGAGCGCAAGGAGACATCACTCAAGGCTTGCCGCGTGTAGAGGAACTCTTCGAGGCACGTGTGCCGAAAGACAAAGCCGAGATGAGTGAGATCGATGGTGTGGTAGAGATCGTGAAGGACGAGAACTCGGGCGCCCGCACAGTACGCGTTGTCTCCTCCAATGTCTTCTTTGACGAGTACCCACTGCCAGAAGGCAGTCAGGTACCAGCCGAAAATCAGGAACGGGTAAGCAAAGATCAGGTTATCGCGCTCATGCCTGCCGAAGACGGCGGAGACCCTATACCTGTACGGGCGCGCACCGAAGGTGAGGTGCTCATCAACGCCGATGGCCTGCTGAGCATTCGCTTCGAGGAGCACGAGGAGCGTTCATACTCTATCCCTGCCGCGCGGAACATCGCGGTGAGCAATGGCCAGAAGATCCAGGCAGGGACACCGATCACGTCGGGCCAGCGCGATCCACAGGATGTCTTACGCATCCAGGGACGCGATGCTGTGCAGATGTACCTGGTCAAAGAGGTACAACGCGTCTACCGTAACACCGGTGTGTACATTAATGATAAGCACATCGAAGTTATTATCCGGCAGATGCTCCGTCGCGTGAAGGTGGGCGAACCCGGGGATACCGAGATGTTGCCCGATGATCTGGTTGATCGTTTTGTCTATGCAGATACCAATGCGCGAGTCCTGGCAGAAGGTGGTGAGCCTGCGACCGCACAAACGGTGCTATTAGGTGTCACCAAGGCGTCGCTCAATACGGATAGCTTCCTGGCGGCAGCCTCCTTCCAGGAGACCACACGCGTCCTGACAGAGGCAGCAATAGAGGCTCAGACGGATCACCTGGTGGGCCTCAAAGAGAATGTCATCATTGGCAAGCTGATTCCGGCAGGGTCGGGCTTTGTTCAACGAAGGCGAGAACTGCAAGCTCGTCAACAGCGAGCGACTGCCCGACTTGCAACGGCGGGTGCCGTTGCAAGTCGAAGGGTTGGTGCAACTGTGGCAGACAGTACTGTCGATAGTTTGACTGACATCCGGCCATAAATCCGGTTGAGGAAGTTTCCAACCTTGCAGATGGGACCACGCATGCTGATGTTCATGGCGCTGTTCATGACACTTTCATGACGCTTCCTCCTTACACTAGGACCAGTGAGGGCGAGGTGCATGAGCTGGGCCTTGGCGTGAGGAGCTGCTTTCACAGCGCTCGTTCTGACCCCTTGTCAGAAAAACGCGAGAGTATTGAACGGGCCTGTGAAGGCACTTCAGCCGAAGGTACAGCTCGTTGCGCATCCCGTGGGTAAGGTGACACCAGGGGCAAGGTAGGGAGTGTTTCAAGTAAAAAGGGTACGAGCGGTATTACTTGCCTGCTCTCGTCGATCTCCAGTTCCGCTTTTGGGGAGAGGAGGAACTTGAGCAGCGAAAAATGGACACCAACCAGGTCATGGCCTTGGCTGGAGACGTCAAAAACGGCCAAGTTCCCTTACCAATGAGGAACTTGGTATGCGAAGAGGGCAAGCAAAGCCACAAAACAGGAGCAATGCGCCTCATGCACACTACTCTGCCTTCATGTCAGCTGACGTAGCACTACCCCATAGATAAAGGAGGATGATGTATGCAAGCAACGAATCAAGTGGTTCAACGGGCTATTGATGACTGTAAAGCGTGTCATGTGATCTGCGTCCAAACGATCCAGTATTCGATCGAGCGAGGTGGTCCCCACGTAGCGCCCGATCATCTGCGGCTCTTAGAGGACTGCGCCCAGCTCTGCCAGCTCAGCGAAGATTTCATGCTGCGGGGTTCCCCCATCTCCGCAGCCGTCTGCAATCTTTGCGCTGATGTGTGCGACCAGTGCGCCGTTTCCTGTGATCAGGTAGGCAAAGGCACCGATGCCCAGCTGAAAGCCTGCGCTGATCAGTGTCGGCGCTGTGCCCAATCCTGCCGGCAGATGGCACAAATGCGACGATAACTGTGCTCCTGCTTGCCATGAGCATGTTCGCGGTCTTGCCTTCTTTGAGAGGAAAAGCGCCAAGCCTCTTCTCGCACGACCAATGATGACCTAGCAGTTCATTGCTGTGCACAGCGATGAGTATTCCGTTGCGCTGATGTGTTCGGTGCTGGAGGGTTTCGTGAGTGGATACGACGCCTGGTGCAAGCGAGAACCAGGGCGGCACAGTCGAGAAGATGCGTTCCTTGCAGAAAAGATCGTGGAAGCGTTCCAGCACCATCGACGCTTTCCTCGGCTTTTTTACGCTACGACATCACTGACGGCCTTTTCTGCTCTCTTTACTTGAGCTTATCTCATTGCGCATCCCGTGGTCACGAGTCGGTTGGTCTGGTACACCCGACGATACACCACATGATCCTGGTACTCCCAAATGGTGCGCCACACCGATTTTACCGCCACGGAATGATCTCATTTACATCCAAGTTACCTTCTCCACCAGGTACGCGGGCAACTCATTCATGTGCAGGCGTATCTGTGTCATCCCATCGCGCTCGCGCACCGTCACCGTCTGGTCCTCCAGCGTCTGGAAATCAACCGTCACACAGAACGGCGTCCCAATTTCATCCTGGCGGCGATAACGACGCCCGATATTCGCCACATCGTCATACTGCGACACCATCAGGCGCTGCAAGCGCTTATGAATATCCCTGGCCGTCGTAACCAGCTCTTCCTTATTCTTTTGCAGCGGCAGCACCGCCACCTTCACCGGCGCAAACCAGGGGTGCAGGCGCAGCACCGAGCGTCCCTCCTTGTCTTTATCTGAGGGCGATTCCTCCTCGTAAGCATCGAGCAGCAGGAAGAGGAAGGTGCGATCCACACCACCGGAAGTCTCAACAATCCAGGGAATATAGCGCTCCTTCGTTTCCGGGTCAGTATAGCTCAAATCCTGGCCGCTGAACTGACTGTGGCGCGAAAGGTCCCAATCCTGCCGCCAGTGGATACCCTCCCATTCCTGCCAGTCAAGAATAGTCCTGTACTCAATGTCAAAGGCCTGTTTCGCATAGTGCGCCAGCTCATCCGGCCCATGCGCCCGGAAGCGCAGCCGATCGGTGTGATTGATGATGCCCTTGTACCACTCAAAGCGCCTCGCTTTCCAGTAATCAAACCACTTCTGCATCTCGCTCGGGTGCACAAAGAATTGCAGGTCCCACTGCTCGAACTCGCGCTGGCGGAACAAGAAGTTCCCCGGCGTAACCTCGTTGCGGAAAGCCTTCCCGATCTGGCAGATACCGAACGGAATCTGCATGCGTGAAGACTTCAGCACATTGTCGTAGTCCAGGTAGATGTTCTGGGATGCCTCACCGCGCAGGTAGGTCTTCATGCGCTCACCCTCAACTACGCCAATATAGGTCTCCATCATCAGGTTAAAGGTGCGTGGCTCCGTCAGTTCCCCGCCGCAAGCCGGGCATTTATTCTGCTCTAAATTCTCTTCCGGCAGGTGATCGACTCTCCAACGCCGCTTACAGTTCTTGCACTCAACCAGCCGGTCCACGAAGTTTTCAACGTGCCCGCTGGCTTCCCACACGCGCGGATGGGTGATGATATTTCCTTCGATCCCTACAACGTTATCATTGATCTGCACCATCGACCACCACCAGTAGCGGCGGATATTGTTGCGCATTTCAACGCCGAGCGGCCCGAAGTCATAGATGCCGGAGACCCCGCCATAGATCTCGGAGTTGGGGTAGACGAAGCCGCGTCTCTTACTCAAGGAGACGATCTTTTCCATGGGGACAAGCGGAGTGTCCCCTGTAGACGGTGTCGTTTTGTCCTCTGTCTGTGTCATGAGTGGTTTCCTCCTCCAAAAAAATTTACCGCATCTGAGTCTGGACCACTCAAGCAAGTGCTTTAGCATGAGTAGCCTCCGCAAAAAAACTACGACGGCAATCTTACCAGAAGCAAAACAAAGAGACTGCTCAGGTTGTAGTCCAGTTTGAGACGAACTGTCGTGTCCAGTCGGTCGCTTCTTCTCATCAAAGACAAACACCGAGAGCAGCGTCAACTCTCTGTTTGAGAGCCAACCAAGACGTCATGTGTGATCCTGAGAAACGCCTGGAGTGCTGGCGAAAGCCATTTGTCTTTGTGTCGCACCATTTGGGTCACGACTTGCAACTCCGGTCCTGCCCAAGAGAGAACCGCGAGGTGGCCTGATTGGGCTTCTCTTGCGACAGCAATCGCTGGTAAGACCGCCACTCCCATGCCTGACATCACGCATTGCTTGATCACCTCAATACTATGAAATTCCAGGACCATCGCTGGCCGAGCATGACCCTCGGCCAGTGCTCGCTCAAACAAGACGCGATAACTGCATCCTGGCACTGTTGCCAGGAAGGCTTCACCCGTGATATCTGCTGGGTAGACATGTTCCAAGTATGCTAAGCGATGCTCTGGGCTGGACACGACCACCAGCGGTTCTACCCTCAATGGTTCGACGGTCAGATTGGGATCTTCTACAAGAGTCTCGAGGAGAAACGCGACATCGACCTCCCCTGCGGTGACCATCTGTCGTAAGTGCGTACACACATTGGGGCGAAAACTCAGTTGGACCTGGGGAAAGTACTGACGAAAGCGTTGTAGAACGAGAGGCAAGCGATAACTACACAGTGTCTCCGGGGCACTGAGCACAAGTGTCCCGGCTGGCTCTTCCCCTCCTGGGATCGCCAGATGGGCTTCCTCCGTGAGTCTGATCATATGGTCGGCATAGTCGAGCAAGCGATGCCCCGACTGGGTGAGGACAAGACGTTTTCCACGGCGATCAAAGAGCTTGACGCCAAATTCGTCTTCCAGCGCGTGAAGGTGGTCGGAGACGCTGGATTGAGCATAGTGTAACACGGCTGCGGCCTGGGTGACGCTTAACAAACGAGCAACGGTCCGAAAGGTCTGCAAATAACGCAATTCCATGCTGTCCTCCATCCATCGGTATCGCCGAATGATTACATCGGAAAGTGGCGTTGCTCCGATTATAGCACCTGCGGTATGCTCTTCGAGAGAGACAATCTCTCACACAAGAAAGGACTTGTTCGATGAAAACTATTGGATTACTTGGCGGGTTGAGTTGGGAATCCTCCCGCGAATATTATCGGATTATCAATGAAGCTGTGGCGCAGCGTTTAGGTGGAGTGCATTCTGCGGCCTGCATTCTCTATTCGGTGGACTTTGCCGAGATCGAAACCTTGCAGCATCAGAATCGTTGGGAGGAGGCGGGCTCCCTTTTGAGTCGAGTCGCAGAACACGTTGAACAAGCCGGTGCAGACTTCCTCCTCATTTGCTCCAACACGATGCATCGAGTCGCGGAAGCCATTGAAGGCCGACTCAGCGTTCCGTTGCTGCATATCGCCGATCCTACAGCGGAGGCGATCAACGCGCATGGAATCCGCACCATTGGATTACTGGGGACGCGCTTCACGATGGAGCAGCCCTTTTATCGAGGCCGGCTGGAAAGCAAGTACGGATTGAAGGTCCTCGTTCCTTCCGAAGCAGAGCGCCAGGTCGTCCACGAGATCATTTATCACGAACTGGTGCGTGGGATCATTACCTCAGAATCCAGACAGCGTTATCAAGAGATTATCGCAGGATTGATCAGCCGTGGTGCAGAAGGCATCATTTTAGGCTGTACGGAAATTATGCTGCTCATTCGTCCTGATGACGCGATGCTCCCTCTCTTCGACACCACCACCTTACATGCCTTGGCTGCGGTCGAGATGGCCCTGGCAGTTCCTTCTGAGACGCCAGCATGGACTGTTTCTTGAAATCATTGGGACAGATGTGAACGCTGGTCAAAGAGTGAGCCATCCGCTGATCCGATCTCAGAGCCCGGTGATGGTTCCGCCATCAACGCCTCCTGGTTGGATCAGATCGAAATCTGGTAAGGATCATGAATCCATCACCCGCAGGACAATCTTGCCCCGCGTGTGTCCTTTTGCTGCTTGCTCGTAGGCCTGGCGCGCCTGGGCCAGAGGGAACACCGTGTCGATGATGGGCCGGAGTTGTCCCGCATCAATCAATGCGCCAATTTGGATCAGTTCATCGCGGTTGGGTTCGACCCCAAACCAGGCAAAGCGCACGTCATGTCCCTTTGCCACAGCAGCGGGAGGTGGGGGACTGACGATGGAGACAAGCACTCCTGCGGGTTTGATCACCTGCCAGGAGCGCTGCAAGGTGTCGCCGCCAACCGTATCGAAGACCAGATCGACACCATGGACCACCTCCTCGAAGCGTGTGGTGGTGTAGTCGATGATCTCGTTGGCCCCCAGTTCGCGCAGGAAGTCGCGATTGCGTGCCGAGGCGGTCGCGATGACCTGGGCCCCCGCCCAATGAACAAGTTGGACGGCAAAGACTCCAACGCCCCCTGCGGCACCGTGGATCAAGACGCTTTGCCCCGCAGCGAGGTGCGCGTAGTCAAAGAGGGCCTGCCAGGCTGTCAACGCTGAGAGCGGAACGGCTGCGGCCTGCACATGGTCGAGCGTGCCTGGTTTGGGAACCAGCTCGCCCAGCAGGGCAATGGTATAGTCGGCCTCGGCGCCGTCGCGACCATAGCCGAGCATGGCATAGACCTGCGAGCCTTTGACGAGCGTCGTGACTCCAGGACCGACTTCCTCAACCACTCCTGAGAGGTCGCGTCCGGGAATCGGCAGTGCGCGTGGACTTCCCGCCGTGGTCTGATAGGTCTCGTCCCATTTCAGCTCGTTGGCGATGATCCCCGTCGCGTAGACACGCACCAGCACTTCTCCCGGACCTGGATGTGGTTGTGGCACGTCTTCATAGACCAGGTGATCTGGACCGCCACGGCCATGGATACGGATCGCTTTCATTTCCACACCTGTTTCGCACGTCTACCGCTGATAATCCGAAGCTCACGCCAAACGTTGTTTTTTGTCCGTCTACTACGGAATCCCCATTACGGTATGGGCGAGACCACAATCCGGTTATCAACCTCAGTGACACCTGGCGCCGACCAGCAGGCGGTATCCTCCGCCGCCTGTTTCTCCGCAGAGGATCGCACCGTCCCCCGCAGGATGACCCTGCTACCCTCCATCTCAACCGTGATATTCCTGGCATCGGTCTGCGCATTGCGGAGGAACGCTCGCTCGATCTGCTGCTTGAGGTCTGTTGGCAACACACGAGGCTTGACCATCATGAGATTGGTGATGCCTTTGACCCCTGACAGGCGACAGATCGTACGTAGGGCGGCTCGCTTCTGGAAGCCGTGGTCGACCTCGCCCTTGAGCGTCACCCAGCCCTGGCTGACCGTCACGTCCACTTTGTCAGCCGGAATCGCTGCATCCCACCGCAGCGCGTTGAGCACGGCAGCGACAAGGTCGGTGTCGGTGCGTTCGGCAGAGCCGGGCAGGCGCACCTCGATGTCATTGGCGACCGCCCTGACGCCACGCACGCGGTGCGCGGCCTCCTCGGCAGCGATTTTTTTCAGATACGAATCGACCCAGCCGGTCAGGGTGACGACGCCATCCTTGACGGCGACCCCGATTTCATTGGGCTGCGCGCGGCTATCCCATTGCAATTCTTCCAGGACATCTGCCTGGATTGCTTCATCCGTACGGATGCCAACCGCCATGGTGTTTATCTCCTTTCCATGCTTGACGTATG
>Ga0209648_10002903_pt1 | contig 14288 bp, 13 predicted proteins | sample GraSoi2013_115cm_FD_185830 | JGI IMG/M metagenome (GOLD analysis project Ga0209648, IMG submission 185830) | Grasslands soil microbial communities from the Angelo Coastal Reserve, California, USA - Sample 9_17_2013_115cm (SPAdes) (version 2) | ecosystem: Environmental > Terrestrial > Soil >...
TCCTGCCATATCGCCCAAAGTAGAGCGAGTCCTACTCAAAGCTCTGGCCGTGAACGCCGGGCAGCGCTACCAGAGTATGCGAGAATTTAATCAGGCCTTGCAAGAACCTGCCTTCACCGCTCACGCTGATCCAACCATCATGGTCGCCAGCGTGCAGGCGGCCAGTACTGCTGCCAGCCCTGCAGGTCTTTCGACCCCAACCTGGCCTCCTATGAATGTGCAGGCTGTACTACCACCGCCGCCACCGCCACCGCCTGCACCGCCCGCGTACCATGCATCTGGTGCCCCTTCCTACCCGCTATCCGCTTCCTATGTATCTGCCATGCCACCGCCTGGCTATGTGCTGGTGCCGCAATCTGCATTAGCAGCGCCTTTACCAAGTTCATTCGGTCAGGGCTGCCTGTGGGGCTTAGTCCAGGGCATACTGGCCGCGTTCATCGTACTGATCCTCAAGCGCGAAGCCTATTTCTACATGGCCATCTTCATGGGATTTCTATTCTACCTGCTGGCTGGCTTCCGGACCACATACAAAGGTGGCTCATTCTGGCGTGGAGGCTGGGCAGGCCTCTGGTCGGGCATCACCAGCACTATCATTTTCTGGATCGTATTTGGCATTGGCCTGCTGCTGCTGCTTTCACAACGCATAAGTGCTGATACCCAGGCAGCACAACGCCTCGGCACTACCTTGCCGCCGGACGAAGTCGACCGCGCTTTAAAGGCGGCTGCACCACTTTTTGCCAACCACCAGGCGACACAGTCATCAGGCTCAGATATAGTGACACTTCTTATAGCTGGAATAATCCTTGCTGTAAGCTTTGGCTTGTTTGGCGGTGTGCTGGGCAAGCTCAGGCACAAGGATGCATTGAAAAAGAGAAAGCCTGCGTAACATGCGAGCATTGATTTCCGAGAATTTACAGGCGCATCTACGCCGCATAGGGAGTGCAGTCCTGACCGTCACGCTGGAACCTCTACGTTGCTGAAGTGGCACCTTTTTCGAGGTATCGGTCGATACCCGCGAGCCGCGTGACCCCAACCGCTATGTGTCATTTATGCAAAATGACATTCATATCTACTACTCCCCCAGGCTTGCTCGCAAGTCGGATTCCATGGAGCTTGATTATGTGCGTGTCTTGTTCCGCGGCAAACCCCTCATGACCGGCCCGGAGGACCTGGTGGCCAGTATCATTATGGGACGTATATAGTGATGTACTTCCATCCGGGCTCTATTTTAAAGTATCCGGTTTACATGGTGCCACCTGAGAAAATACCCAAAACCTTAAAGCCTCTTTAGTTACCCGCACCCTTGACTAATGGGCTACTCGTACTATATAATATTGTATATCCAAAATTGGATATACACCGTTGATCCCTGAAAGGCCACTTATGATCACCCGCTTGTTCGTGCTCGGATTACTCTCTTTCCAACCCATGTCAGGCTATGCCATCCAGCACTATTTGCACCTCAACCGGGCTGAGCAATGGGCGGCCATTTTGCCTGGCTCGATCCATCATGCCCTCAAAAAACTCGTCGCCGAGGGTCTTATCAAGTTGCAGGCCACCGAGCAGACTGGTTACCGGACGAAAGCGATCTATGCCATCACCTCTGCTGGCATGAAGGAATTTCACCAACTGCTCGAAAAGCTCTGGAGCACTCCCGGGCCGCACTACCCGGTCGGGCTCTATGCAGCACTCACCTTTTTGAATGCCCTGCCCCGCGAAAAAGTGTTGGCAGCGATCGACGCCCATATCGCCGCGCTGCAAACCGAGCTGGAGGCCTGGAATAGTGGAGAGGCGACGCAAACCGTTGAGATACCCCCGGAGATGCAGGATTTCGTTCGCCTGAGCTTTGTCAATGGGCGTGAGCATATGGAGGTGGACCTACGTTTTCTACGCACGTTACGAGAGCGACTCCCAGCTCTCCCGCATTTCAGTCCATCTTTGCCTTCTATTGATGAGGAGCATTAGGCATAATGCCCAACTTCGGTGCCATCTGTGATTTTGTCAGCACGAATGTAAGCCTATTATCTATCTTGATGCAAGGAGTGTAGAGTATGAGCGATTTCAACACATCAGCAGCACCAACAAGCGAAACACAGCGTCTGGCCTGGCGCCTCAGTATCTGGGCAGGCATCATTGGCCCCATCCTCTATACCCTGGTGTTCACGCTGGATGGCGCATTCAGGCCAGGGTATTCTGCCATCAACGTGGCGGTCAGTTTCCTGCTCCTCGGGTCGAATGGCTGGATAGAAATCACTAATTACATCGTTCTGGGTCTCTTGCTCATCGTTTTCGCGCTCGGTTTCCTCCAGTGGAGAAGTGCGGTGATCACTGCTGGCTGGCGGCGTGCTATTACGGCCTTGCTCGTGCTCTCCGGCCTGGGATTTGTCATGGCCGCCCTGTTTCTCCCTGATCCCGTTGGAGACCTACAACTTTCTGTTCATGCCAGGCTACATGAGATTGCCTTCACACTCGTCTTCCTCCTGCTGGGCATCTCCTGCCTTCTCATCGGCAACCAGTTCAGGAAAATCGCGGGATGGCGCATTCATGGCTGGTACTCGATGATTACTGGCCTGCCCACGAGCCTTGCCGCGCTCGGGAGCCTCTCTGGCCTTTTCTCACCAGCATTACCGCCGTCGTCGGGTGGGCTCTTCGAGCGTATTCTTATCGTCATCGACTTTGCCTGGTTGATGATCCTGGCAAGCCGCATGCTCATGCAAGAAAGAGGAGGGCTGAAAGCTCCTGGACAATGACGACTCAGCCCTGAGGTAGGTTCGGGAATACTGAGATGTGGTTTGTGACATCTCCCCATGGCTAAAGCCAGGGGCTTCCTCCCCTCACGGCAAGGCTTTCCTGCTTCGTTGGAGGGTGCCTCGCAAGCTCCAGGTGGCTTGTCTGGTCTTACCCCGCCTCCACAGGCATTTCTAGCTTTCCCTGAGCCCCAGGGTAGCTTCTCAGTCTTGGAGTTACATCGGTTGCTTGGTTTTTGCAACCGGCAAGTGAAGAAAGAGAGGTGTACAGTGGTCAAACACGGTAGTGTTTTTACCCGTGGAACCGAATTACCACGGAACCCGCAAGCACTATTTCGTTGTCAATGTACTAGATCAAGTGTACCAGGGCTGTCTAGACTTTCATTGAATATTCAATCATTGAGTAGTTTTTCTCTGCCTGCGGGCAGCGCGCCTTCTATCCCCGTGGCTGAAGCCAGGGGTTTTACGGCGCGGTTTGATAAGAACATCCAGAGAACGCTCCAGGTGTCCGGGTGGCTGGCTCAAACGCAGCTATTGTGGTACCATCTTCCTTGACACAACACATCGTTGTACTAATCAGGGGAAGGCAGGCAACTTCTTTGACAACCAGGGAGCAACCAGTTCAAGCAACTACCTCAACCACGTCGGCCACCGCAGAGATTCTCTCCGTTGCCGAGTTAGCCCATACGCTCAGCACAGAGTTGGGGCTGGGCAGTGGGCCGGTTGCACGTACCATAGCGCTGCTCGACGAGGGCAATACTATCCCTTTCATCGCCCGTTATCGCAAAGAAATGACGGGCAGCCTGGATGAAGTGCAGATACAGGCCATCGCAGACCGGGCGGCAGCGTTACGCACCCTGCACGAGCGCAAAGCAGATGTGCGCAGGTTGATCGACGCTCAGGGCAAGCTGACAGCCGAACTTGCCGCAAGTATCGCGGCCGCTGCCACCTTGCAGGAGGTTGAGGACCTCTACCTGCCCTATCGACCCAAACGCAAGACCCGCGCCAGTATTGCCCGCGAAAAAGGGCTGGCTCCGCTGGCCGAGTTGATACTCCAACAACCCGAACTAAGGGGAGATGCGAGTGCCATCCTCGAACAGCACGCGCAGCCCTTCCTGGATGCCGAAAAAGGCATCGACACCAGCCTGGAAGCTTATGCTGGAGCACGCGACATCGCAGCCGAAATTATTGCTGAAGATGCCAATGTACGCGGTAGTGTACGCGCAACATACTTCAAACGCTCAACCATTGCCGCCAGGCCTGTTGACCCCGAGAAAATCGCCGAGAAAGATCCAAACGGTCTCTACCAGCTCTACTACGACTTCAACGAGAGCGTCACGAAACTTGTACCCCACCGCGTGCTCGCCCTCAACCGCGCCGAGCGAGAAGAAGTGCTGCGCGTTAGCGTCTCGCTGGATTACATGCAGGCAGAACCAGATATTGCCCGCCACTACCTCGTTAAAGCTACCTCGCCCTTCGCCGGGCAACTCTCCGCAGCTATGGAAGACGGCTATAAACGTCTTCTGGCGCCTGCAATGGAACGTGAAGTGCGCGCAGAACTTACCCGGCAGGCTGAAGAACACGCCATCAACATCTTCGCTGCGAATCTGCGTAACCTGCTGTTGCAGCCGCCCCTGCGCGGCCGTAAAGTATTGGGTATTGACCCGGGCTACCGCACAGGCTGCAAACTGGCCATCGTCGATGAAACCGGCAAATACATCGCATCGGATACGATGTATCTATACCAGCCCGAGAAAGCGCAGCAGACATTACATAAGCTGCTCGCGCAGCATAACATTCACGTCATCGTCATAGGCAATGGTACTGCTTCTCGTGAAACCGAGCAGTTGATCGCGGGCTTAATTCGCGAGCTTGAACAAGAGAAAGGTCGCCGCGGGCAGCTTGGCTACGTCATCGTCAACGAGGCCGGTGCTTCGGTCTATTCTGCCTCCGAGGCCGCGCGTGCAGAATTCCCCAATCTTGATGCTACACAGCGCGGGACTATCTCGATCGCGCGGCGCTTGCAGGATCCCCTGGCCGAACTGGTGAAGATCGACCCGAAAGCCGTCGGCGTAGGGTTGTACCAGCACGACGTAGATCAAAAAGAGCTGGCTGCCATGCTCGATCGCGTAGTGGTATCCTGTGTCAACTTCGCCGGTGTCGAGGTCAACTCTGCTTCCGCTGCCCTCCTCAAGCATGTATCGGGCATCAATACGCGTGTTGCCAGCGCCATCGTCACATACCGCGAGCAGCATGGACCATTCCATTCACGCGAGGAGTTGCACAAGGTGCCCGGGCTTGGCCCTGCCACCTTTGTGCAGGCGGCAGGCTTCCTCAAAATCGATAATGGCGTTGAACCGCTTGATAACACCTTCATCCATCCGGAAAGTTATACGGCGGCGCGTGCCATCCTCGCGATGTTGCCAGCCGGTAACGATAGCAAAGCCACAAAACCTGCCGAGCGTGTAGCCCAGTTCCGCCAGCTCATCAAACTGCAAAGTAGCCTTGGCCACAGCAGCCGTAACCGCGCCGCCAGCGCCGCTAGTGGCGGTGAGCAAGCTGCCTGGGCCGAGATTGCCAGAGGGGTAGGTGTTGGCCTGCCAACACTCAACGACATCCTCGACAACCTGGAAAAACCTGGCCTTGACCCACGCGATGCCTTACCTGCACCCATCCTGCGCCACGATGTAATGAAGATAGAGGACTTACAGCCGGGCATGATTTTGCAGGGCACAGTGCGTAACGTCGTAGACTTTGGCGCTTTCGTCGATATCGGTGTTAAACAGGATGGCCTGGTACACATCTCAGAGATGGCAGATCGCTTCGTCAAAGACCCCCTGACCGTCGTCGCCGTTGGCCAGGTAGTGCAGGTGCGCGTCCTCAAGATAGATGTCCAACGAGGGCGCGTGCAGTTGAGCATGCGTGGGATGTCGCAATAGAGAAATTTTAAGTATATGGTACAATAGGTTCGGTTCGTATGCAGCAAGGAGAAACAACCATGGACGAAACAATGATTATATCAGATCCAAATATTATGGTAGGAAAGCCAGTAATTAAGGGTACTCGGATTACGGTCGACCTTATCTTGGAAAAGCTCGCTGCCGATCAAACATTTGAGCAGATTCTGGAAGACTACCCCCATGTCACGCGGGAGGGCATTAAGGCTGCGCTGGAGTTTGCTCGTGAAGCGATACGTTACTATCGCGTGTATCCTATTGATCAGGGCAGAGCATCAGCATGAAGATCGTGGCTGATGAGAGTATTGAACGACCTATTGTAGCCAGGCTTCGCATAGAGGGCATCAGGTCAGAGTCGCCTTACCAGAGTTCGGCTGATACTATTTAGAGCCTGTTCTTACCCACTCCACACGCCTGCAAAAACTCGCTGCGCAGTGACGCATTCTTGTCGTACTCGCCTCGCCAGAACGTCGTGCGCGTCAAAGGACTCGTCTCGCGTACCCCACGCATTGCCACGCACAGGTGATGAGCCTCGAGATATACCGCCACGCCATGTGGTTGGAGCATCGTATCCAACGTATTCACAATCTGCTCCCCCATCCGCTCCTGTACCGCGAAGCGCTTGGCAAAGAGGCGCACGAGCCGGGTGAGCTTAGAGATGCCCACAATATGTTCGTGTGCAATATAGCCAACGTAGGCATTCCCGAAAAATGGCAGCACGTGATGCTCGCACAGCGCGTAAAACGGGATGGGTCCCTCAATCACCTGGCTCAGGCGACAATCAGGCTCGCCCCGGCACTCGGTGTCGAATACCTTGAGCAACTTGGGGTCGCCATCATAGCCTTCGGTCGCCTCAAACAGAGCCTCAACAAACCGCTGCGGCGTTTCTTCGGTTCCCGGCGTGTTCAGGTTCAGGCCGAAAGCTTCAAAGATTTCGGCCATATAACCTGCAAACTTCTGCAACTGCTCTCCAGAGACTGAACGCTGGTGAAGCTCCATGGCCCTACGAATGTTCTGATCTATATCATCGTCAAACAAAACAATTCTCCCTCATATTAATACTCGTCCTATCCATAAACAAATTGTACTCATGGAGCTCCCATCAAACTCAATGCTCGCCGAGACGCTTGACCTCGACCTGCTCATCGCGCACACGTACGTCATAGCGCGGTGCATTAACCGTCGTTGGCCCGGTCAGTGCCCGGCCATCACGTATACAGAAACGAGAACCATGCCAGGGGCACTGTACCACGTCGCCCGTGAGCGTTCCTTCATCAAGGGGCCCACCGGCATGCGGGCATGTAGCAGAGATGGCGTATAGCTGTGTACCCTGCCGCAGCAGGACGACCGCAACACCAGCGGCTGTCACGCGATACAGCTTGTTCTCCTCGACACTATCGAGCGACATTACCGCCTCGTATTCCTCGCTCCCCGCTTCCCACGCGGTATGGTTGACTCCAGTCCCCTTGACGAAGACCATATCCCCGCCCAGGTAACTTGCATAGATAACTGACGCCAGCCCGGCAAAACCAATGATCGCGGCGGCAACGCCATCACCTGGCCCTGCCAGGAGCCGCAGTATAAGGGAGACGATATAGAGGGTCGTCGCACTCACATTGAAAATAGAGTGATTCAGTCCTACCCTGCGCTCAGCGCCATAAGTATCGCTCCAATCCGTAAAACCGGTCACGATGGCCCCCAGCGCTCCTAGCAAGCCGACAATCACCGTGACTAAAGCCCCGTAGGCGGCCCAGGAGTTATGGGCCGGGGAAATCAACCAGATGATATCAAAGAGCGCTGTCAATATCCACGCTGTGACGGGTATATCTGTTATAACCGGGTGCAGCGGGTGGCCGTACCACGTCCCATTGAGCAGGCTCTTGAGGCGTCGCGGCGGGGGTCGATGAGAGCCGACCACTGCCTGGATGATTTGTTGCAAACTATCGCTGAGTCGTTCCGAGAACGGCTGAGGAGGGGAAGGCGTCGCGGGTTCGGACATAACATTTTCTCCTTTTACCTGCCAGGCCGTGGACCAGGCGCCTTCGCCGCCTGACCCATAACCTGCAAACTATTTGACAAAGATGATGATCACTCTATCTTTCTATAACATAATTGCTCTAGAAAGTCAATAAATTGTTTGACTTACTTGACAAATAGGCCATGTATTGGGTACACTTGAAACAGCATCGGAGGCAATACATTGGCATTACTACCCTGGAACCGGCGCTTTTTTGTCAGCACACGCGGGCGCATCGTCACGCTGCTTCGTCGTGCCAGCCGCACCGTAGATGAATTAGCCGGGACGCTTAGCCTGACCGACAACGCTGTCCGGGCACATCTCGCCACGCTTGAACGTGATGGATTTGTGCAACAGCAGGGAGCGCGTCGTGGCAGTGGGAAGCCCGCGTATGTCTATAGCCTGTCGCCGGAAGCTGAGCAACTCTTCCCTAAGGCGTACGGCCCTGTGCTTCACAAGCTTTTAGATGTGCTCCGCGAGGAGATGACAACCCAGGAGGTGGATGCCTTGATGCGTACCACGGGACGCCGCATAGCTTCGCAGTGGAACATACCTCCAGGTCCCATACAGGTGCGCCTGCGAGCAGCAGTCGAGATACTGAATGAGCTTGGCGGGCTGGCAGAGCTTGAAGAGCGTGATGGCGTCTACACCATTCGCGGCTATAGTTGCCCTCTGGCCGCCGTAGCGCCAGGCCATCCAGAAGTCTGCCATCTCACCGAAACGCTGCTCACAGAACTGGTTGATGTGCCGGTTCAGGAACACTGCGACTCTTGTGAGCAGCAGCGCTGCCGCTTCGTGGTACAAAACGCGTAACTTGCTCTGCTTGCATACCTCTACTCCTTCGGGGATGAAAAAACTTTTTCATTTTCATTGACTTTCATGGACTTTTTCTGGTAAAATATAGACATGAAATTAAGCCAATATGCCAGGAAAGCCGGAATTAGTTACAAGACTGCATGGAGGTGGTACAAGGCGGGCACCCTGGATGCCTACCAAACCCCTACTGGCATGGTAATCGTGCGTGATCTACAGATAGAGCGCACCGGGACTGGGCGCATTGCCTTGTATGCGCGGGTCTCTTCTGCCGATCAGAAGAGCGACCTGGAGCGCCAGGTGCAACGTTTGCGTGATTATGCAGCAGCCCGTGGCTATCAAGTCGCCAAAGAAGTGACTGAGATTGCTTCTGGCCTGAACGATAGCTGTCCGAAGTTCTTGAAGCTGCTAGAAGACACAACCATAGGCACTATCATTGTGGAGCACAAGGACCGGAGTACCCGCTTTGGATGGAACTATATCACGACCCTGATGGAAGCCCAGGGACGCCGGATGGAAGCGGTATTTCCTGATGAAACGAAGGATGATCTGGTCAACGACTTTGTGAGCATTATTACGAGTATGGCTGTTCGCATTTACGGGAGACGTGGGAGCAAAAGGCGTGCTGAACGGATTAAGCGCTGCGTTGAGCAGGTCATGACAGCCGAGGATGAGCCATGAGGAAACGAGGCTACAAGACGGAACTGGGTTTGAATAACGAGCAAATCACTGCTTGCCTCAAGCATGTTGGCTGCGCACGAAAAGCTTACAATTGGGGACTTTCTCGCAAAGAAGAAGCCCGTGCTGCCGGATTACCCATACCCAATGCTCGCCAGTTGCATCGAGAACTGAATGCCCTCAAAGTCACCGAATTCCCCTACATGTATGAAGTCTCAAAATGTGCGCCGCAGGAAGCCCTGAACGACCTCGATGACGCTTTTAAGCACTTCTTTCGCAAAGTAGCCCTGAAAAAGCAGGGTAAATGGCGCGGAAAGTGTGGGTATCCCAAGTTCAAGAGTCGCAAGAAAGGAATTGGCGGATTTCGCCTCACTGGTGCTATCCATGTTTTTGAAAAGAGCATTCAGCTTCCCAGGCTTGGTACCCTCCGACTGAAAGAAAAGCTGTATTTACCTCGGAATGCCAAGATTGGCAGTGCGACTATCACTGAACAAGCTGGACGCTGGTATGTCTCGATCTGTGTCCATGAGGAAATCGCAGAGCCAGAACCAGCCACCGGACCGGTGATCGGCGTTGATCTCGGTATCAAAACGCTCGCCACTGTTTCTGATGGGCGTGAGATGGCTAATTCTAAAGCCTTACGCAAACGTCTGAAGAAACTCCAGCGGCTTTCTCGCTGGCATTCCCGCAAACAAAAAGGCTCAGCCAATCGTAAAAAATCTCAACGGAAACTTGCTCGCCTGCATGCATGCATTGCCCACGTTCGTCAAGATGCTCTGCACAAAGCTACCGCTGGTTTGGTTGCGAAAAACAAGCCATCCGACCAGCGGCCTGCTATCATCGTGCTTGAGGATCTCAACGTCTCTGGCATGTTGAAAAATCGGCATTTATCCAGAGCCATCGCTGATGTGGGCTTGTATGAGTTTCGCAGGCAGGTGGAGTACAAAGCGAAGGATGCCGGATGCGTCATGCAGGTGGCTTCGCGCTGGGAGCCATCCTCACAAACGTGCTCAGGTTGTGGCTGGCGGAATCCCCATTTGACGCTTGCTGATCGGGTTTTTATTTGCCAGGAATGTGGGCTAACCATCGGCAGAGATTTGAATGCGGCGCAGAACTTAGCCGCACTTGCCTGATATGGGCGTACCGTGAGTTACACGGGAACTGACGCCTGGGGACAGGGCAGCTCTGGCCTTCTCGGAAACGAGAGGTGAAACTGCTCTGGGAGAACCAGGAACCGAACCGGGCAATTATAGCTTGTCTATAAAAGTCCAAGTTTCGGATAACGGTCTAATAGTAGTATTCGGGCGCATGAGTATGCAAACATAGACACCGGTCGAAAGGAGTCCTCCGTTATGCCAGGCTCATTACATCTCGGCAAGATAGCCGGTATCGACATTTATATTCATTTTAGCTGGCTCATCATCTTCGTATTCCTTACCTGGTCCCTTGCTACTGGCTGGTTTCCCCAGCTGTATCCAGGCTGGTCAACCGCTACGTACTGGCTGGTGAGCGCCGTCGCAGCCTTGCTCCTGTTCGTCTCGGTACTCTTGCACGAGTTAGCTCACTCGCTCGTCGCTCGTGCGCGTGGTTTACCCGTGAAAAACATCACCCTGTTCATCTTCGGCGGCGTCTCCAACATTCAACAGGAACCAACAAGCCCGGGCGTGGAATTCCAGATGGCGGTCGTTGGACCGGTCGTAAGCCTGCTGATCGGCTTTGTGGCTTATTTGCTCATGTTACCCCTACGGGGAAGCAACTCGCCTCTCCAGGGAATATTGTTCTACCTCGCCGTTACCAACATCCTGCTGGGCATCTTCAATTTAATTCCAGGCTTCCCGCTTGATGGCGGGCGCGTCTTGCGCTCAATCGTCTGGAAGGCCAGTGGGAGCCTGCTCCGGGCCACGCGCGTGGCCACTATTGTGGGTCAGATCATTGCCTACCTGTTCATCCTCTTGGGCATCTGGTTGTTCTTCGGCGGCAATGTGCTGAATGGCATCTGGATTGGCTTTATCGGCTGGTTCCTTTTAAGTTCGGCTCAATCGGCCAATTCACAGGTCATGCTGGAATCCATGTTCCGTGGTGTCACTGTGGGTGAGGTAATGAATACCAAGCCAACCACTGTTCCCGCCAACATCTCCCTACAAAAGCTTGTCGATGAATACTTCCTGCCAAACGGTCTGCGTTCAGCCCTGGTCATGCAGGCCGATCAACTGGCCGGCCTGATCACGCTCGGCGATATTCGTCATGTCCCACGCGAGCAGTGGGGGCAGGTTCCCGTGGGTCATGCTATGGTGCCACTGGATCGCCTGCATGTAGTTCAACCGCAGCAAAGCTTGAATGAAGTGCTGCCCTTGATGGCTGGGCGCGATGTGAACCAGCTGCCGGTGGTACAAAACGGTGTCCTGGTCGGAGTACTGAGCCGGGATGCTATTGTGCGTTTTCTCGAAGTCCGCCGCGGCCTTGGCCTGCAAACGGCTGAGGGATACGTTGGTAAACGTTTGTCAGACGCTGCCTGAAGCAGGCAGCCAGGGCAATGCTGAAGAGGAACATTGCCCTGGAGCGTTCGTGCTATACCAGCAGCACCACTTTTCCCATAGTCCTGCGTTCTGCTACGGCCTGGTGTGCTTGTGCAGCCTCAGCGAGTGGAAAAGTTTGCCCGACGATGATCTGCAGCTTACCACTGGCCAGAAACTGCATCAATTCCATCGCTGCCATTGCGATGCGATCGGCACGCTGCAGCTGTGACGTGAGCCAGTAGCCAATAATGGCCTGGTTCTTGTACATCAACTGAATGCCGGAAAACTGTGAAATCTTACCGCTTGCCGCTCCGTAGATGACCATGCGACCGAAAGGCGCCAGGCATTTCAGGCTCTGCTCGGCAATCTCTCCTCCCACCATCTCTAGAATAATGTCGGTCCCCTGCCCTCTCGTCGCGTTTTTGACCTGTTCAACCCAGTTTTCTTCGGTATAATTAATGGCGGCATCGGCCCCCAGCTTGCGTATCAGATCGAGTTTGCTGCTATTGCTGGCGGTCCCGGCAACGATACCGGCGCCCATGAGTTTTGCAAGTTGTACCGCAAGCGTCCCCACGCCCCCTGCCGCCGCATGCACCAGGACGCTCTCGCCAGGTTGGATGTGTGCTGACTCACGCAGGAGCTGGTAAGCGGTAAGCCCCTGTACCGGAAAAGCTGCAGCCTGTATAAAATCAAGATTCGGAGGAATGGGAATGACTGTAGTCGCCTGTGCCACAGCATACTCCGCATAACCTCCATTGACGTAGGCGACCACGCGGCTCCCTTCTGCCGGTGTCCTGACCCCTGGACCAAGCTCTGCTACAGTCCCGGCAACCTCGACCCCCAGGGTCATTGGCGTCCGGGTGCGCGTCAGATATGCTCCCTGGCGCTGTGCCAGGTCAGCATAGTTGACGCCGACCGCCGCTACCTTGATGAGTACCTCACCCTCTCCTGGGACCGGTGTCTCGATCTCCTCCAGGTGCATGACTTCGGGACCGCCCGTTTCATTGATGCGTATTGCTTTCATAACACATATCCTTCACTCAAAATCTGGTCGCTATGCCGGTAACCGTATTCCTACTTGTGAGCATACTAGAAATAAGGTCCGTACGCGTTGATTGTATCATGCAAGCGACACTTTTGTAACGCATCTCATGTCATAATAGCAGTAACCCTGAGCGTATTGATATAAGAGATATACGCGCAAGGCATGTTAGAACAGGTACAGTACCGCTGGCTTTTGGTAGTAACGAAACAGCCTTTTCATACGTATGAAGGGTGCAAGGTGAAATGTGATGAGATGCATAGAAATATTTTGAACACACCCTTATAATTAAGAAGAAAGTACCAATTGCACACTCGCCTTGTATTCCAGGCGCTGGCAAACTGTACAATATCCTCTGGCGTCCATGAGGAGGGCACCTGTTTTCTTTGACTAGATATCATTCTTTGGCCTCTTTTCTGCGTTTTATTGCAGTCTTAAAGAAGGATTCGCCCGCTGGAGAAACAGTGAAGATGTCGACAGAAGCCAATGACGGCAGCGGGAGAATGTTGCTCATCTGGTAGAGTGAAAAATATCGAAGCTAGAAAGAAAACATGTGAGGTCGACAGTATGCTTTACTCTGTACGGCCTGTCTCGGATGAGGTGAAAATACATGGACGACATGGGCGGTCGCCGCATGCAATCGAACAAGCAATGGCGACAACATAAAGGTGTGAGGCTTTATGGACACAATTTGAAGCGAAGCTTCATCAAATACCTGGAGTTTTTCAGGAAGCATAAACAATCTTTCCTCGCGACGGGTCTGCTTACTATCATTACAGTGCTGCTTTTCGCTATCTCCAGCCAGCTTCAAGCCCCCACTACGAACATGGTTCCCAGCGGGGTAACGGCTGTTGACTACAGCACATTTGTAGAACAGGTAAAAGCGAGAAATGTGCTGGCTGTTGCTATTCAAGGTAACGATGTCAATGGCTTACTGGTGAGCCCGTTGGGGCAGGAGGGATCTTCCTCTTCTCCTCCTACAGCATTGACCCCGGGTGAGCGTGCGGCAAAAATTACGGCCTGGGCCCGCTCGATGTCAGCAGGCTATAGCACGTGGTCAACATCGTCGGTGGGCCAGTCAGCTCCTGACGCCGCTCATACCTTTTACACCCGTCTACCAACGACTGGCGATTCGGCATTAATGCCGTTACTGCTCAATGAGCATGTGGGAATCAAAATGATGCCCGCGGCGCAGCCTTCCCTGTGGTTTAGCCTGCTGGTGCGCTTTATTCCCATCATACTTCTTGTCCTGGTGCTGTTAGCGATCATGTCATCTCGCAAGAGCGGCCCCTCGGTTCGTACAATGGATGATCGCATCACCCAGCTCGGCAAAAGCCGCGCTCGACGCTTCGTGCGCGCAAAAGAGCATGATGCGTCACAGCCTGCGCCTGTAAAACCTGCCGCGAACAGTCGACCTGGCCAGGCGCCGTCTCCTGGGGCGCCGCGTGCCAGCCTCGAACCCCCTGTCACCTTTGCTGATGTTGCAGGCATTGACGAGGTGCGCGGCGAACTCGAAGA
>Ga0209648_10002904_pt1 | contig 14287 bp, 13 predicted proteins | sample GraSoi2013_115cm_FD_185830 | JGI IMG/M metagenome (GOLD analysis project Ga0209648, IMG submission 185830) | Grasslands soil microbial communities from the Angelo Coastal Reserve, California, USA - Sample 9_17_2013_115cm (SPAdes) (version 2) | ecosystem: Environmental > Terrestrial > Soil >...
CCGCCGCAATGACCAAAATAATGGTCACGACGATCAGCAACTCGATCAGCGAGAACCCCTTCTGTTTGCGCATCATTTTAGTAAGTCCTGGTCAAAAGCACCAAGCCGGCACTGGCTCGCACCTGGCGGGCATACGCCCAACGAAGACAGCAGCACGAATTCGCCCACTCTCGGTAACTGGGTAAGTCTATTACCATCAGTTGGTTACGGATTTTAGATATTCACGGTATGGACGGCGAGTGTCACCCCCAATGACACAATTTGTCCGCTAAACTCGACGCATCGCCCCTCACAGGCGCCCTCCGGCGCCGCTAAGCTCCCGGTATCAGCGGCAGCAAATATTCCTGCAGCTTCTGGCTCTCCTCCAGCGTCAACCTGCCCAGATGAATCCCCATCTGCTCGTGTCCGTGTAGCCGCACGACCGACCCCACCCCTACCACCGGCCTCATAGCCTGGTTCAACTGCAAACTAACGCCCACAGACGAACCCACTGGCAGCATTCGCGGCGTGCGCATCAGTATCCCTTCCAGGCTCATGTTCACCGTCTCGCCTTCAATCTCCTGCCCGCGAAACGTGATCTGCACCCTCGAACTCAGCGGGACGCGCCTGGTCCGCCGGTGCAAATCCTCAATGGCGCCGTGTGTCGCGCGCACCAGCCTCAGCAGCCGGTCCCTGTCGATCGGCTTGTAAACGAAGAAGCTCCCGCCTCAAATCCCTTCGCCATAGCCGCCGGGCTCTGGTCGTCGCTGATTAGCACGATCGGCGTCAGCCGGTTCGACCCCGATGCCCGCATCTGCCGCGCCAGCGTGGGCCCGTCCGGGAACGCCATCTCATAATCCAAAAACGCCACCGCAAACTTCCCCTGCCGCAAAATTGCCGGTGCCTCCTCGCTCTTCGTCACCGTCAGCGATACTATCCCCGCCGAGCTCAGCACCTTCTCGATCAACTCGCATGTTGCTGGTTCATCGTCCACAATAATCGCTCGTTTTTCCATGGCAGCGCAGTATCTCCATTAGGCCTTGTGTCGGACATCATTCTCACCGGCCCTCCCGTTCCTATTGCCACATTCACTGGTGTCGACCTTGAGACCTCGTAGCAGTCGAATTGCACTCCCACCCCCAGTTTGCCGCCCGCCGCCTTAATCGCCTCCGTGCGCACTACATGACCCGTGCATCGCCACTCGCTCGTTGGCTCGCCGATGATTTCCTCGGGCATATTGAAATAAACCTCCACCGTTTCCCCTTTTCGTAGCAACGAATCTGTCGCAAAGTAAATTCCTCGTTGCGAGAGATTCACTGACTCCGCTGCCTGCTCCGGTATCGCCGATTTCCACAAGCGTACGCGCAACGGCGTTCTCACTTTGTAACGCCCGGCTAATCGGCGATCGGTTCGGTAACGATTCATAAATGGTTTCCTTGCTGCGCCGGTAGGGTTTGTTTCTGGGGTGGCGCAAATGACGTCTAGAAGAGGGGGAACTAAACTCCCATGCTTTAGCACCTTTGCATAGATTCATTCTCGTACTGTTCAAAAGGAAACAAATTGTGTCGTGCAAATTGACCACGCTTGCGGGAACTCAACGTTACCTGCATGAGCTTTTGCCCGCGCTCGAAAGGTTCTGTTTTTGCTGATTTGGGGTGCCCCCCGGTTCCCGGATATACAGTATTCACCCTACTTTCCTTCGGAGCATCCCGTGCTATGGTTCCCTTCGTCTGATGCCCAAACGCATCCTCATTGTCGAAGACGAAGTTTCCGTAAGGACCGCCGTCCGCACTTTCCTCGAGCACCATTCGCCCTTTGAAGTCTGCGGCGAAGCCGTCAACGGAGTCGAAGCCCTGGAAAAAGCGGTTGCTCTCCGTCCCGACCTCATTGTCCTGGATCTCTCCATGCCGCAGATGAACGGCGTCGAGGTCGCTTCTCTGCTTCGGGCCAGAATGCCCATCGTTCCCGTGGTCGTTTATACGATGTTCGAGGACGTTCTCGGCAAGTCGCTCACCGCCACTCTGGGCATAGCCGCCATCGTCTCCAAGTCCGACGGCCTCACCAGGCTGCTCGCTCGCATCGAAGCCCTTCTCGAATCCCCAACCTTGGTCCAACCTCCTGCTGGTTGACGCGGCCACCTGACCAACCCACTCAGCGCCTTAGCGCAACGACCATCTTATTTGTACATTGCTATCGGCTTACTAACATGCGCATACTTGGGCGGTGTTCGGATTCCTAAGAGCCAACGGTGTCCCGTTCTAGCCTGAGCCTGCCTCGCGAAAAGCAGTATTCATCCATCCCCTGTCCTACGTGTGGCGTCCCGGTTGGCGAGTGTTGTGAGCGGTATTCAGGTGCTCCGCGCAAAGAACCGCACGTACTCCGGAAGCTAGCCGCTTTTGAGGCCCGCGGTCGGGCGGAGAATTCAGGTGCCTGCAAGCCCATCCAATCCAGGGTCGAAACGTATCTCCTCAACTATCGGATGCTTTCCGCCACTTGACCTCATAGGAGTTTTCAAGAACTACCGCCAACGTTACCGTAGGGCAGCTACCGAAACGTGGTACTGTATGGGCAGTTCCCCCCTTCCTGATCGGAAACTCCCATGTATGAGGAACGTCGCAGCACACAAAGGTACGCCTTCGTCGCTATCGCGGAAGTCGCCGACTCCGTTAGCGTGCGCAATGCCAGTGTCGGGGACCTAAGTATCCACGGATGCTACCTGGCCATGCCCGACCCTTTCTCCAAAGGTTCCTCGGTGCTGGTCAAAATTCGCACCAACAGAGAGTTCTTCCAATGCCGCGCGACGGTCGCACATTCCACACACGGCATTGGCATGGGTTTGGAGTTCGATGCAGTGAGCCCGCCATTTCAAATCGTCTTGCAGGCGTGGTTGCTACATGCTTTACAGTACATAGAAATACGTAAGTAGGGCTCCTTTTTGACCGAAGTCGTTAACATTCCGCTTGTCGTATTTTAACGATGGTTATATCTTTACTCCGTTAGGATCTGTGAACCGGGTCCCCTTATGGATAACAAGAAGCCTTACACCCCTCCGTGTATGATTCAGTACCCAGCCGATCAACTTCCCGAATATCTTACGCGGCTTTTTAAACGTGATTTAGCGGCTCTCGGTATTGAAAAGCGTCCGGCCGCGTCTAGGTACACGACCGTGATTGATAATGATAGAAAATACGTCGAAGTTTCCGATAGTTTCTGCGAACTTCTCGGATACAAGAGCGAAGAATTGATCGGCAAGCGATATGACGAGGTCACTGCCCAAAAAACCTGCGACATTCCCGCCATCTTCAACTTGTTCGAAAGACTCGGATACATGCAGGGCCTGTGGATGTTGGTTCATCGCACCGGGCAACGCATTTTGATTCGCTATGAGTCCTGGCTACGCGCCGACTCCTTCATCGAATCCAACATCGAGGTCGTCGACCACCTTCGCTGAAGGATCAGAAAAAAGAACGTATCGATAAGCTGTACGGCGCATCTACTTTAGTGGGCGCGACCATCCAGAACATGCGTCCGGTTCGCGAGCGGACCGACGCCGATCCGGTGGCGCGCCCGCCGGGTCTTTCGGATTGAGCCATCAATGGCTGTGATTGCCTTAGTAGCGGTTGGTTTACTCGGTGGCGGCTTCATGCTCTACGTCCTGTTTCAGTGGACGCGCGAAACGGTGCGCAACCGCAACCAATAGCCCGCAGAATTGCTTCTCCGCCTCTTCATTGCTGCGATTCAATCGCCGTTCGCCGGATCTAAAACGCGCTTTCTCAAAGCTCGGGTGATCATCCCAGCTTCATCACAGGTAACCCAACCCAGAGGGAGCGTCCGCTCCTGCGCAAGAGGTGTACTATCGGCGACGGAGTTTTGTCCCCTTCCATGACGCACGCAACTCAGTCTGAGCAAGAGTCGGCTCTCACCAGCCACAGATTCTTCTTGCTCTTCGTTTTTCTCTTGGCGACTCTAATTCTATTTCCCTACGCCGAAGCCAGCCACTTCGGTTCCTACGCATTCCGCGTTATCGGAAGCGTCGCCATTCTAGTCAGCGTGTATGCAGCCAAGATTCACCGCAGCCTCCTCGTCGTTGCCATCGTGCTTGCCATTCCGGCCTTATTCGAGCGCGCCGTGCTTCCCGAGATCAATGCGCACTCATTTTCCATATTCAATATGGTCCTGACCCTTGTTTTTGACGTAGTGATTGTCGTGGTTATTTTCCGCCACGTGCTGGCTGCCGAACAGCCGACATCGGAAACCATCTTTGGGGCCCTCTGCCTTTATCTGCTGGTGGGCTTCACTTTTGCCAGCGTCTACGGAATGGTAGTCGCGTTCCAGCCTAACGCCTTTTATCTGGATCCGCTCACTAACCTTCATAAGGTTCCCGACCGCTTCGATTTCATTTACTACAGTTTCTGCACCATGACTTCGCTCGGCGCCGCTGGGATGACCCCTGTCTCGACGCAAGCGCGTTCCTTTTCTATCCTCGAAGCTATCCTTGGCGTCCTGTATCTCGCCGTCCTGATCGCAGGATTGATAGGAGCCTACCGCCCCAAATCCAGCGCGTGAGCATGCTGTCTGCTGGAATGCTCGCGAAGAGATGGAGCAGCAGGAACTACTTCAGTATTTGGCGTTGCCTGTTTCAATTTCCTGGCTTTGTCGTCGGCTGAGTCCACTCGACCGTCACGTTCTTAAGAGCGTGATCGACAACATCCTTGACGGCGGTTTCATTCCGGCCGTGGTCGGTGATGTTGTCGTAGAGCAGTTGCGTCGGCCCCGGGTTTAATTCCTTGTTGTATTCGTCGGTGATATCGGCGGCCATCTGTTGCAGCATCTTGCTGGACTCGGCGCCCAGATCCGTATCGGTGATCTCCACTCGTCTGCCCATGTATTTCGTGGCGATTCGCTCGCCGAGTTTCTCGGCGGTCTGGTAGTAATATTCCGAGATTTGGCGATGGCCTTCCTCATGTTCCATCACATGTTGGGTTACCCCGGCCGGCACCCAGATGTTGATGTTGAGTCCCAGCGTCACCTTGATCTGCGTGATAGTAACCGTCGCGTGTGTGGCATCCGTTTGTCGAGACTCCCCGCGCACACTGGCGTTGGACAGGAAATTGGAATCGCACTCTGCGTTTTCCCCCGGGGCCAGGGGTGGCATATCAGTTGGCGGTGCGGCCGGGTCAAATGTGCGGTTCGCAAAAGCAATCGGCAGCTTATTGATTGTCAGCGCGGGAGCTTCCCTAAGCTGCCGTCGCGATGAAAAGTCCCGCCACGTTAACCAGCCAACGGCAAGCACTCCCAGCAACCCACAAAGCACAAGTAAGCCGCGCGACGTCAATGCCGCCTCCGCATTCCATTTTCCGAATAAGACGCCGCCCGAACCATGAGTTTGTCGGTGGGGAATGGCGCGAAAGGTACTCTCATCGCGCCACGAGCCAAAGAATCGAAGTCGCGAATCGAGCGAATCTCTTTTTTTATTTGGATTCTCGCTTCAACGTTCCGTCATAGCGGGTCATGGAACGCTAACTTCCGCCACATCGGTAGCGTACCCTACGAGTTTTTGTTATCGGGTCTACATAAATTCATATCTAGCTGATGCCTGGGTCCCTAAAAATTGCCTCGCAATGATCTGCGTGCGACCTCTATCCTTAGTGCCTTCAATGGCTGCCCGCCATTCGCTTCCTGACTTCCTCTTGGACTTTAGCTTCGACTTAGCTCTGGTACAGAGATTGCTTCACATTTAATCATTCAGGTCTCACCAGTTACTTAGGTTCGTACTCAATTTTGGCTTGCTCGGCTTTCAGCTCGACGGAGGGCTGCTATGATTTCACCCAAAATACCCAGACGCTTGTCAATTCTCATTTGCTCCCTTGCTTTGGTGTTGGCCCCTGTCGCTTCGGCTTCGCCTACTGGAAGCATCGCCGGGTTCGTAAAGGATCAAAGCGGTGCGAACATTTCGGGTGCGAAATTAACGCTCATCAACGCATCCACTAACGCCAAGGAAGAGGCCGTGAGCGACAGTAATGGGGGTTTTCAGTTCCTCCAGCTGGCTCCCTCTGTCTACTCCCTCCACGTCGAGGCTTCAGGCTTCAAAAAGGAAGTGGTGAACGACGTCCTGGTCCAGGTCGACCAGATCACGCACCTGGACGCGACCCTCCAGGTCGGCAGCGTTGCTGAGACTATTGAAGTTTTGAGTGAAGCAACTCCGCTGCTGGAGTCTGACAGGAGCACGTTAAGCAACGTAATTGATAGCCAGGTGATATCGGACATGCCGTTGAACGCGCGGCAGTATTTGGACTTAGCCCTGCTAACTCCGGGTGTCTTACCGTCATCCGCGGGCACCCAGGGTGGCGGCTTCAATGTGTCCGGGGCTCGTTCCCAGTCCAACATTTTCCTGCTGGACGGTGTCAGCAACATCGACACGCAAATCAACTCTGCCCTCGGCAATTTTCGCATCACCGACGCGGTGCAGGAGTTTGCCGTACAAACCAGCGTGGCCACGGCGGAGTTCGGTCGTGGCACGGGCGGACAAGTAAACATTGTCACCAAGAGCGGTACCAATAAGTTTCATGGGACAGCTTTCGAGTATCTGCGCAATTCCGTGCTGGAGGCCGCGGACTTTTTCACCAATAAAAATGGAGGCACGAAGAATCCGCTGCACCGCAACCAGTACGGTGCAACCCTTGGCGGCCCCATCTTGAAAGACAAGCTGTTCTTCTTCCTGTCCTATGAAGGCTTCCGCCAGGTCGCTCCCACGGTCAGCACCACTCGCGTGCCTACCGCCGCCGAGCGCGCCACTGTCACCGACCCCATCTCGAAGTCCCTGCTGCAATTCTGGCCCGCTCCCACAAATCTCAACGCCCCGGCGGGAACCAATAACTTCATCGCCAACGTGGGTGCTACCCTCTACGACGAAACCGGCCTCGCCAAGGTGGACTACAACATCACCGAAAAAGACCACCTCACCGTCCGGTGGGCTCAGTATGGCGGCACACTCTTTACGCCGGGCGCGCTCCCGCTGCTCGGCGGCAATGGCAACTCACCAGCCAGTGACTCGGGTGTCCTCGATTACACCCACACCTTCTCCGCACGCTTGCTGAATGAAGTTCGCGTCGGCTTCTCGCGCAACAAGACCTTCATCACCGTGCAGGATTCCGGTTTTGACGCCTCGAAAATCTTTGTCGATGCCGCCGGCAATCCGCTTCCCGGCATCGTGCACGCCGGTTCCAATCAGCTCGATTCCGGCCTGCCCACCATTGGCGTAAGCGGCGGCTTTGGCCCCTTGGGCAGCACCAGCAACCTGCCGCAAGGCCGCATCACCAACACCTACGAGCTCTATGACAACGTGTCATTGATCGCGCCTTTCGGCGCTTCAAAGCACTCCTGGCGCATGGGTGTCCACATTCGGCGCGAAGATGCTCGCCGCTTCCTCGATGGTTCTGCCCGCGGCGTATTTAACTTCACCAGCTTCGCGGATTTTGCCGCCGGCAAGGTCAACAGTGCAACGCTTCTCTTTGGCTCTACGCTGGCCTATTGGCAGCGCTACCCCTGGGATCTCTATTGGCAGGATACTTACAAGCTGAAAGACAATTTCACCCTGAACTATGGCGTCCGCTACGAGTATCCTTCGGCCATCCACCAAGTTCGCAACCAAGCCACCAACTTCATCCCTGGAGTTGGCCCCGTCCTATTGGGCAGCAACAAGGTTCTCGCCATTGACACTACCAAGAGCGGCCCCGCTTCTTTGTTCTTTACGCAGGCCCCCTTTACGCTCTCCGATTCCGGCGTGAACGCGGACAAGAACAACTTTGCTCCCGTCATCGGTTTTGCCTATACCCCGCGGTTCGCCAGTTCCGTTTTTGGAAACGACAAGACCGTGCTCCGCGGTGGATTCCGCGTGGGCTATGACGAGATTTTCAACAATATCCCGGCGAACATGGCGCTTAATGCGCCCTACAACCTGACCACAACGCAAAGTAGTTCCGCTACCCAGAACGGGAATAAGTTCTCCTATGGGGTCGGGCTCAATCAAAACGTTCCTCTCGTGAACAACATTGGCAAACCCAACCAGGTCGGCCTAGTAAGTCTGAGTGCAGAAGATCAAAACCTTCGTAGCTCTTACATCTACCAGTACAGCCTCGGCATTCAGCGCCAGCTCGGGAGTGCGTTCTCTCTCGAAGTCGATTACCAGGGTTCGACCGCCCACAAGCTGGGTTTGTTCATCGACCAGAACCAGCCTACGCCAGTGGTAAAGGATCCTACTCAGCATTTTGCAAAAGGTTCTCCAAACTATCAGATTTTCCCAAACCCGTTCTTCGGCTCAATCGGAACTGGCGTGGACATCGGCAATTCCAACTACAGCAGTGCCGTCACGACGGCCAGGTATCAGGGACGCCATGGTATCTACTTCGAAGGTTCGTACACCATCGGGAAGTCCATCGACGATGGCTCGTCGTTCTTCGGCTCGACCGGCGAACGCGCTGGGCTGGATGACCGCAACAATCTCGCTGCCGATCGCGGCCCCTCGTCTTTCGACATCCGCCATCGCGCCGTGTTTAGTTACGTGGTCGATTTGCCTGTCGGACCTGGCCACCGGCTTCTTGGCTGGAACAACGGCGTGAACCGGCAGGTGTTTGGCGGTTGGCAAATCTCTGGCAGCACCACCATCCAGTCTGGAACTCCATTCACGGTATTTAACGGTTCCCAGGACTTCAGTGGGTTTAACCAGTTTAATGATCGTCCAGACGTAATTGGGACCGGACCGCTTCATCAGGACAATAGCAATCCCGACGCGGCCTTCGATAAGACCTACTTCTCCAAGACTCCGCCGACAGGGCGGCAGGGAACGTCCGGACGCAATCAGTACTACGGCCCGGGCTTGCACAATTGGAATTTTGCAACGTCCAAGGCCTTCCCGCTACATACGGAAAGAGTCCACCTGCGCTTCCGGGCGGACTTCTTCAACCTCTTCAACCACACCAACTTCGCGAATCCTACCGCGAGCCAGAGCAACGGAAACTTCGGCAAAATCACCGCAACCCTGGGCAGCGCTACGGCCACCGCAGTCGGGACCACCGCAGGCGTGGTCGGCGGCGGACCGCGTGTGATCCAGGGTTCCCTACGCGTCGAGTTCTGATTCCGCAGGCAGGGGTTCGCAGCCGTCATTCGGCGGGCAAAGCCTGCCCGCCGAAACTTTTCCTGTTGAAATTTACAGCGTAGAGGGATTCGTAAGTTCTTCGACGTACAGCTCGACCTCGGACGAAATCGAGCCGACTCCCGATAAATACACTAATTTGACAAAATAGCCGTACTTCGAGTTGACTCCTCCCATCGCGAGACACACAATACGCGGCAATGTTCCCTCCAGGTTCAACCTCGGGCCCCGGCGATATCGACTGATATACCCAAGGAGGGGATGCGAAAGGAATAGCAAAATGAGCGGAAAACAAATCAGAGTCCTGGGGGCAACCGTTATCTTCACTGCGTTAACCTTGGCCGTAATGTTTCTCACCTCTCCCCGTGGCAGGGCACTTGATCGAAACGACGAAGACAATTCACCGAGTCTGGCACAGGTAGTGGCCTTGGACGAATGCGACCCGGCGACCTTCAATGCCGCGCTTGGGCCTGACTTCTGCAAGAACGTCGCGCTTGGAGCAGCCACCAAATTTGCGGACTTATTTGCCAAGGTAGCCAAGGGAACTCCGGACCCTGGCTGGGACTTCGAACCTGACGCACTGCGCATCAGCAAAGGAACCACTCTTGTCGTAGTCGACCAGGGCGGCGAGCCTCACACCTTCACTGAGGTGGCGCAGTTCGGTGGCGGCTTTATTGGCCCACTTAATGGGGGAGAGAATACGGTTCCCGAATGTGCTGGCGGCTTTTCCAACGTCGCGGTGGCCAAGACGCGAATCCTGCAAGGCAGCCAGCTCCTAATCCCGGGCCTCTCGAAAGGTAAACATCTTTTTCAGTGCTGCATCCATCCTTGGATGCGCACCGAAGTCCAGGTGAAATGACCCGTGGCACGCGAGAGAAAGGGGGAGCGATCCGCGCGCTACAAGAGCCAGTAATAGGCGAGGAAGGGCTAACAGACCGCCCGGAGGCGAACCAACTTGCCTTGATTCGTCCGGCAAAATGGATCGCGAACGTGCTCTTTCGCTGATTTCTTCGACGTAGCGAACTGTGTTACTCGTGCGGATCGCTCCCTACTTATCCCAAGTTGCAATTCGGGTCCGCGAACTATCCGGTGAGCGCCCGCCGCTGATCGTGGACTGCCGAGGCGTACGCCTACAAACTGATTAGCGTGCGGATCAAACGCCGGGCAGTTCCCTACGACTTCCCTTAAGCCAGCTAGCAGTCCAGGAACGCTGTTAGGAACTGGACCCTTTATTGCTATTGCGCACTGACGCGCAGCAGCCCGCATCAAAATCATAATGCCTGCCTTCTGCTTTATTTTCAGCGCCATACGCGTCCTAATCCGTTCGAACGGATAACGAGTTGATAAAATACTTGACAAAGTAAGCATTCCGTGCTACTATGACTTGTGAAACTTCGATTCCACATCGCTTCCCGGCTCCGCATGCCTTGCAGCCCTTCTCGCGCTAACTCCTTTCTTTCTTATTACATCGATGTAAACCCTGTGTTCTCATTGAGTTACGCACTCTTTTCCGCAACGGCTCGCCCGCAAATCCTTTGGAATCAGATGTTTCCGCACTCTTTCTATCGCCACGGGGGTGGTACCCCTGCGCCGACCGATACCCATCGGCTTATCAGCCGTACTCCCCATAAAGGACAAAAATGAATCCCCAAACAACCAGCCCTTGCTCTGCCGGCGGATCCTCCATCGCCAATCGCCACGAGATGTGCAGTCACTTCACGGCACGCGGTCGCAAGTGTCGTCTTCGCGCCCTCCGCGCCGGTCTGTGCTTTCGTCACGCTGCGCTGCAAGTCCAGCCTGCGCAACCCGTTGACGTCGACCTTTCCGCCGACTTCCTGGTTCAACTCGACGACCTCCAATCCGCCGATCAGATCAATCAATTCCTGGCCAAGCTCTTGATCCTCGTCGTGCAGAACCGCATCTCCCCACGCCGCGCCGCAGTCCTCACCTACATCACCAACCAACTCCTCCATTCCCTCGTCGCCATCAAGCGCCAGCTCGACAGCGGAGCTGTACTGAACTGGGATGGCTTTCCCTGTCCCGACTACAGACCGAACCGCAGCGCCACGCAAACTGAGCCAGAAACGGAAACCAAGGCTTCGTGACCCGAGCCATGGCGCAAACTACAATGGCACCCGATGGTCAGGATCGTGCCTACCAGCCGGTGCGCCGCAGGCTGGTACCACGACCCAAGTGCCATTGCGCCTCCCAAGAGGGGGTGTAATATAGGCGTCACGGCGGAAACACAACCGCCTCCCCCGGTGTCTAAGAATCAAAGCTCGACACCGGGTTGAAAGGTAGCAGGCAGCAGCAAATGCCTAACCCCGGTTTGGGTGCAGAATTCAGCCGTGAAGGCTCGAGTGATCCCTCGGAGCTGACTCGGAAGCCCATGCGGGCTTCGCGAGCGCCCGATTGGGGCGAGCCGGAAAGGCCGTCCGTGTCCGATTGGGCCAGTGCCCTCTCTTGGGGCCGCGATGAATCGGAGCTGGTGACCGAGCTGCAAGCCGGTTCCGAAACAGCATTTGACTGGCTGGTTACGCATTACCACGGCCCGGTTTATAACTTGATCTTGAGCATGCTGGGAGATACTTCGGACGCCGCGGACGGAACGCAGGAAGTTTTTCTGAAAGCATTTCGCGGGATTAGATGTTTTCGCCAGGGCAGCTCGCTGAAAACGTGGCTCTATCGCATCGCCATCCGCGAAGCGCTGAATCATAAGCGCTGGTTCAAGCGCCACCTGCAAAAGAATGTCTCGATTGACGCGGAATTCGAGGAAGGACACAGCGCGATCGAAATCGAGGATTTAGGCGCCACTCCTTTCGATCAGCTCGCTGCGCATGAAATTCAGCAGGCCGTGCAGCAGGCGCTGCAGGAAATTCCTGAAGTGTTTCGCGGCGCCGTGATCCTGCGCGACCTTGAAGGCTTGAGTTACGAGGAAGTCGCCGAAGTGCTGGAATGCAGCGTGGGCACGGTTAAGTCGCGCATTCTGCGCGGCCGCCGCGCTCTGAAGGAAATTTTGGAACCGCTGCTCGGCCAGCGGGACATGGCTGCGCGCGCGGAAACGTCCCAGGAGCATCGGGTCGGCCGTGACACTTGCGCGGCTTCCGGGCTCATGCAGCGAGCGGCACACGGGGAACTCCCATGAAGTGCAACACGGTCCGCACCAAGCTGGCTAGCTATTTGGACGACGCGGTAACTGGCGCCGCTCCCGTGGAACAGCGCGCGCATATTCGCGAGCATCTGGAAGCCTGCGAGTATTGCCGCGAAGAGTTGCAGCGTTACCGCAAGCTTTCAATGCTGTTGTCGCGCGTGCCGAGAAATTTGCCCCCCGCGGATTTGGCTGTGCGTATTCGCGTTGCCGCCGCGCAGTCTGTTCCGACGCAAGATTTTCCCAGCCGCTTGCGCAAAATTCGCGACCGCGCGGAACTTCTGCTCGATAATGTTTTCCGCCCGCTTACCCTGCCTGCGACAGGCGGATTTTTCTCCGCCATTCTTGTTTTTGCCCTGGTCTTGCAACTGATCGCCCCGGGAATCACCGTGCGCGCCGTGCCCAACGACGTGCCGCTGAATATCCTGCGCCCCGCGGAATTGATCACTCTTTCCGATTACCCATCCTCCTGGGCCCCCGAGCAGCACGACGTGGAGCTCTCGCTTCCGCACGGCTTGCTCATTGATGTCACCGTGGATCAGAACGGCCAAATGGTCGGCTATCAAATTATTTCTGGCCCACACAGCGTCGACTTGCGCCATCAGCTCGATCAGATGCTCTTGTTTTCCCGCTTCCGACCCATGAAGAGTTTCGGCCGCTCCATCGCCGGCGGCCACGTAATCCTCAGCTTCAGCGCCGTGCGCGTCCGCGGCTAAGTTCGGTGCGAGATGAGTGCTCCCCCCTTCCCAAGGTGGGCCATTGATCCAGCCGCGACGACTACTGCGTCACTCAGCTTTGACAATTTTTCTATTCGCTTTCCCTCCCGTTTTGGCAGCGCAGAAGCCCACGGCGGAGGAACAACTTTTCTTCGACTCCGCTAACCGCGAGCGTGTCGCGCAGCAATTGCAGCCCTTAAAATGGGACAACGCCTTAGCCGAAGCGGCCCGCCAGCACGCGTTGCTGATGGCCAAGCAAGCTAACCTCTCTCACCAACTTCCCGGCGAGCTTCCCCTGGATCAACGTGCTGGTCAGGCCGGCGCGCGCTTCTCGCAAGTCGGTGAGAACATCGCGATTGGCCGGCAGGCCCCGGCAATTCACACCGGGTGGATGCACTCTCCCGGTCACCGCGCCAATATTTTGGACGTTCACTTCACGGCGCTAGGCGTCGGAGTCGTCGAAGATGACGATGGCGAGTTGTATGCCGTGGAAGATTTTTCAGTGTCAATAGTGAGTCTAGCTGTCGAGGCACAAGAAGAAAAAGTAACGGCGCTGCTCGCCGCCAAGGGGCTCCGAGTCACCAGCGAGAGGGAAAACGCTCGAAAGCTATGCACGGACGAGCTTGCTCCTGCCGGGCACCGGCCGGTGCTCATCCTGCGCTATGAGACGCCGGACATCAGCAAATTGCCTGAACCACTCGAGCGGAAGATTCGTGACGGTAAGTACCGAGATGCAGCCGTCGGCGCGTGCCAGCCAAAGGAGAGTGCCACAAGGATTGCGCGGTTCCGGATTACGGTGCTGCTGTTCCCAGCCCTCAGGGAAGAAGTTAAAAAATAATTGTTGTATCGACGACGGAAACAAAATAAGCTATGCAACTATGATTCGCAACGCCTACTCGTATTGGTTTCGATTTTGGGTTCCACCTAAATAGGGGGCGAGGGGCGAATCTGTAAGCGGAGCAGCAAAAAGAAATTCCGACCCACTCGCAATCGAGTGGGTTTTTTATTTTCCGCAAAACAATTTCGCGCCGGTTTCGCGGAATTTTTTGCGGCGGAGAAAAGTCGGGCGATAAAATTTCGCCGCAAAGGAAAATACGCCGGCAAAGAGGACAGCGATGATCATCTCGATGAAACTGCACGCCACACGCCAGGAGATCGATGAAGTTCGCAATCAGGTTGCTCATTTCGGATACAAAGTGCATTCCATCGAGGGAGAGGAGCGCGTCGTGATCGGAGTCGTGGGAGTGGGGGATGTGACTACGTGCATGGAATCGGTGGAAGCCATGCCGCAGG